>Ga0182027_10012618_pt1 | contig 11855 bp, 8 predicted proteins | sample 712E1DmetaG_FD_121300 | JGI IMG/M metagenome (GOLD analysis project Ga0182027, IMG submission 121300) | Permafrost microbial communities from Stordalen Mire, Sweden - 712E1D metaG (Illumina Assembly) | ecosystem: Environmental > Terrestrial > Soil > Wetlands > Permafrost | place: Sweden...
ACGCGTGGCGCAACAATCATGCCGACCTGAAGAACCTGCCCTTCCCGATGCTCTCCGATATCAAGCGCGACCTCTCGGAGCAACTTGGCATCCTTGACATCAAGGCGGGCGTGAGTCAGCGCGCGACCTTCATCGTTGATCCGGAGAACATTATACGCTTCGTCTACGTCACCGATCTCTCGGTGGGCCGCAATCCGCAGGAAGTGCTTCGCGTACTGGATGCTCTGCAGACAGACGAACTCTGCCCCTGCAACTGGCACAAGGGAGAAGAGACCATCCACGTTTAGCGGCAGTGAACAGTGGACAGTGAACAGTGGCCGGCGCTAATACCTGGGCTGTATGATTCGATAATTGCTCGTGGACGAACGCGGGCGTGGACGCCCGCGCGACAGCCGGTCTGGAGACCGGCGCTACATTCCGGCGATTACATAATCACGCGGTCACGGTACCAGGTCTCTGACCCGAGTGAATTCGTACTTTGAGTTCATGCTTTCCCAGGTCCCAAAATCGGGACCTGGGGCACCCGGCACTGACCACAGGAGCACAATTGATGACCCTCGACGCATTGATCGATACACTTCCTCCGTCCGCCAAGGACCTGAAGCTCAACTTCTCCTCGCTGATGCGCAACAACAGCGAACTCACTCCGCAGCAGTTGTGGGGAACGGCCGTTGCCACGGCGATCGCCACGCGCAGCGCTTCGCTCACCGCCGCCGTGCTCTCAACCGCGCCTGCTCATCTTTCCGCACAGGCGTTTGAAGCTGCGAAGACGGTCGCGGCCATCATGGGTATGAACAATATCTGGTACCGCTTCCATCACCTCAGCTCAAATCCAAAATATGCGGAGATGCCGGCGCGCCTGCGGATGAGCGGGTTGCGCGGCCACGGGGTGGAAGACGCGGACGTCGAGCTGTGGGCGCTGGCTGTCTCCGCTATCAACGGGTGCGGCAAGTGCGTGGATGCGCATGAAAAGGTTGTGCGCGAAAAGGGCATGACAGAGGAACTCGTCGCTGCAGCAATTCGCGTTACTTCAGTTATTCACGCCATCGGCGTTGTGCTCGACCAGGTTGCCGCCGAGGCGGGGACGATTGTCGGAGACGCTTCGGCTGCCGGGCTACGCCCGGTTTAAGCGTTCGGCTCAAATAGCTCGCATTCATTCAGGGACTCGAAGCTCAGTTCAAGATGAACTTCAAGGGCGCGGCAAATCGTCGCGCCTTTTTTTTATTTCTTTTCATTCAAACCTGAATATTTAGATTGTCTCCTAAGATCGGGAAAAATTCTGCAAATCCCGGAGAAATGCTTTCCGTGCGCCGAGCGAATTCTCGCGTGGCTGCGTCTCTCGACTCAGCAGCGAAGTTCTGTCTGCGCGCATTTGGCCGGGCAGGTGGGACAGGACGAGCGCTGAAGCTATACCCTTGAATTGGATCGTGCATCTGAAGCAATAGGTGAATTCAGCGGACGACAAAAGAGGAGCGGCAATGAGGGTGGGAATGTGGGGATGGCTGCTGCTGGCGGCGACAACGGGGCTGGCCGGGTGCAAGGGTTTCTGGGATGCCCCGAGCAGCAGCAACTTCACTCTCTCGAACAGCGGCAACCTGAGTGTTAGCCCTGGATCGAGCGGCACAGCGACGATTACTGTGACGCCATCGAGCTCGTTCACTGGCGCAGTTGCGCTCACTTGTTCCGTTACGTCGTCGCCATCGGGTGCGACCAGTCCGACGACGTGCGGTCTCTTACCGACATCTGTCACGATCAGCAGCACGACGGCGCAAACGTCCACGCTGACGGCCACGACAACGTCCTCAACGACCGCTGGAGCTTACAACATCACAGTGACAGGCACTTCGGGCAGCGCTTCGCAGACGACCAGCCTGTGCGCCGAAGTGACGACTTCCTCAGGCACTTGCTCCGCAACCTCCGGCAGCAGCAGCGGCGTATTTTACGTACTGAACCAGGCGACCAAGCAGGTTGTGGCCTATTCCATAGTCACTGGCAAGCTGACCCAGATCGGGAGTCCGTACGCGCTCTCCGCGGCGCCCTATTCGATCGCTATTGCTCCAGGCGGCGGTTTTCTCTATGTCGGTACGGCTGCCGGCATCTTCCTCTTCAACATTGGCTCGGGCGGAGTGCTTACTTTGGCCAATGGCTCGAACGTAATCTCGCAGGACATCGCAACCACTATGCAGGTGGACTCGACCGGATCGTGGCTGGTGGAGGCAGGCCCGAACCTGGCGGAGTTGCTTGCTATTCACATCAACTCCGCGACTGGAGTACCCACATCCACGATCGAACAAAACACGCTGCTTCCGGCGGCAACTGTGCAGCAGCTCACTATCTCGCCAGACAACGCGCATGTGTTTGTGGCCCTTGGCTCCGCGGGGACTGAGGATGTGATCTTCGCGGCCGGGAATGCAACGCCGTTTGGGACGATCGCCAACCTTGCGGTGGTGAACTCGGCAGGAGCGGCTGTCTCAGTTGCTGTGGACCCAAGCAGCCGCCTGATTTACGTAGGCGAAACCGCAGCTGTCTCCGGCGCCAACTCCGGGGGGCTGCGCGTGATCGACTCCGGCACGCTGAATGAAGTCACCGGCTCACCGTTCGCGACCGGTGGGCTTGCGCCCTACGCCATCGCACCGACGCTGTACGGGACGAATGCGGGCAACTACGTGTACGTCGCAAACCGCTCAGTCAGCGGCAGTTCGACGGGTAACATTGTGGGCTTTTCCGTGACCACTTCAGGAAGTACGTCGACGCTCACTGCGCTTGGGAGTGTGGTTTCCGCAGGCGTTACTCCTGTGGGGTTGACGCAGGACTCGACGGGCAACTACATGCTGGTGGTGAACTCGGGAGGCAGCCCCGATCTCGGGGCCTACACAATGAGTTCGGGCGCGCTGACCTCGGCGCTGACCAGTGCTACCGGGACCGACCCGGTGCAGGCGAGCGCGATCGCGGCGGCGCCGTAGAGGCAGGGACGTAGGGACTAGGGAATAGGGAACGGACCTGCTTCGTTGCGAATTCTTTCTGGTGGGGTATAACGGGGCTGGATGGCTGTTCAAGTGGTTCTTTCTTAAAGATTAAACGTTCGTTCGAGAGGTGCGTTCCGAGGGCAAAAGGTTGGCCTATAGGGTTGCGAAAGTATGCAAGAGGGTGGCCGGCAGGGTTCAAGTTCTTCGAGCACTTAACCTCCTGGACGTCCTAATAATTCGCATTGGCTGCTTGGAAAGTTGCGAAAAACGGCCTTGGGTTGTGTGGAACTACCTGAAAAGCGCTTAAAAGAGGCTTATATCGTGCTAATCAGGCCTTAGAACGTGTCGCCGGGGACCCCGGCCGCTGAAGAACGCTTCGCTCCTCATGAACGGGCCGTTGGGCTTCGTCGTGCCCCACCCATGCGACGGAAAAAAGTCGCATGGATGGGGCACGGGAGCCAGGTTATCCCTGCTGGTGAGTGAATCCCGTCACATCGGCCCCTGGATTTCGGGGGATAGAATTCAAGCGATGAGAGGGTGCCAATCTATGTCAGATTTCGTCAGATGGCGCCAAATCCCTCCAGGAATCGACTAACCGGAGAATTTGAATGGCAAGTCAGGCAGAGCGGCCGAAGACAGCAACGATGGCGGACAAGGTTTCCGAACTTCGCGCGAAGCGTGCCGAACTTGAACTCGGTGGCGGCAAAGAGCGCATCCAAAAGCAGCACGATTCAGGAAAGCTTTCCGCGCGGGAGCGGGTTGCGAAGCTGGTCGACAAGGACAGCTTTGAAGAGATCGGGATGTTTGCGCGCCATCGCGCCACCTATTTTGGGATGGCCGACAAGGATCTTCCAGCAGATGGCGTGGTAACCGGATGCGCAACTGTCGACGGGCGACTGATCCACCTTGCCAGCCAGGATTTCACGGTGGCCGGCGGCGCCGCGGGGGAAACCCACAGCAACAAGGTTGCCGACATGATGAGCCTGTCGCTGAAGACCGGCAGTCCCTTCGTCTTTATCAACGACTCAGGCGGGGCGCGGGTTCAGGAGGGGATCGACAGCCTGGCCGGCTACGCCCGCGTTTTTTACAACAACGTCATGCTCTCGGGAACGGTGCCGCAGATTTCGCTGATCTGCGGGCCGTGCGCCGGCGGAGCAGCCTACAGCCCCGCACTTACAGACTTTGTGATCCAGACCCAGCAGGGCCGGATGTTCATTACCGGACCACAGGTCATCAAGCAGGTGACTGGCGAAGTGGTGAGCGCGGAAGATCTTGGCGGCCCGCAGTCGCAGATGAACAACTCGGGTGTGGTGCACCTGATTGCCAAAAACGACGACGAGGCAATTCAGCTTTGCCGGAGGCTGCTCAGCTTCATGCCCTCCAACAACCTCGAAGATCCTCCCCGGATGGCATTCAGTTCGAAGATAAGGATCGACTCGGAGATGAACAACGCCGTCCCGGCCGACCCGAAGATCGCCTATGACGTTCGCAACGTTCTCTCGCGCGTGGTGGACAACCAGGATTTTCTCGAGATTCAGCCCGGGTTCGCGGCGAACATTGTGATCGGCTTCGGCCGTCTGCAAGGCCGGCCCGTCGGCATCGTTGCCAATCAGCCGTGTGTTCTTGCCGGGGCTCTGGACATCGACGCCTCAGACAAGTCGGCGCGCTTCGTCCGTTTCTGCAATGCTTTCAGCATTCCGCTTCTTACTTTCGTCGATGTGCCTGGATTTCTGCCTGGAGTGGAGCAGGAGCGCGGCGGAATTATTCGCCACGGCGCCAAGCTGCTGTTTGCCTATTCGGCCTCTACAGTTCCCAAGATCACGGTGGTGCTGCGCAAAGCATACGGCGGAGCATACATCGCTATGTGTTCCAAGGGCTTGGGCGCAGACCGGGTAGTGGCATGGCCAACAGCGGAGATTGCCGTCATGGGAGCCGAAGGCGCAGCTGAGATTGTGTTTCGCCGCGAGATCGACACCGCGGAAGACAAAGAAGGCCGTCGCCAGGAACTGGTGAACGAATATCGCGACACGTTCTCCAATCCCTACGTTGCGGCCGGCCGGCGCCTGGTGGATGACATCATTGAACCCGCCGAGACACGAAAATATCTCGCCGAGGCACTTGAATCGCTGCACACCAAGCGGGAACTGCGTCCGCAGAAAAAGCATGGACTGATCCCGCTCTGATAAGAAACATGGAGTCGAATGGACCTGGATTTGAACGATTAGCGGGAAGGTGCGGCAAGGATTGTGGAAATAACTTCAGCAAGTTAGCGTCCGCTTCGCGGACATGGCGAGTTGGCGGCGGCATTGCCAAGCAGAGATTTCATACCCCGTGGCCGGCAACGCCGGTGGGGGACTAACGAGGAACCGCACGTGGCATCAAGCACGAGAACCGGTGCCGCCACCGCGGCAGTTGGAAGTGAAGAAGAGGAGATCCCCGCTGAAATTCTGGCGGCGATTGCGGCCGCCGCGACGGCATTCCTGGGCAGGAATATCCGTATGCTGTCGGTTTCTCACGGTGAACAAGTGAGCCGATGGACGCGGCAGGGACGAGCATCTGTTCAAGCCTCCCACAATCTGCGCACAAAGCGATAAGACGATCCGTTCTGCGGACCGGGGAAAGGACCGGAAACTTGAAGCTTCAGATAAAGATCAACGGAAAGACCTACGAGGCTGAAGTCGAAGTTCTGGAAGAAGACGCAGGCCAATCCGAGAATGGGCCGGACGCGAACGCTTCCGCAACCGGCCAGCCAATGCCCGCTGCCGGGGCCTACACTCCGGGCCATGTGGCAGAGGTACATTCCGCCGACGAGAAGCAATATCGCAGTCCAGTTACCGGCCTGGTTATCAACGTGAATGTTGAGCCGGGACAGCGGGTTCAGCCCAACGACGTGCTGATGGTGCTCGAGTCCATGAAGATGGAAACCAGCGTGACCGTTCATCACGCCGGAAGAGTAAAGAAGGTGAACGTCGCGACTGGCGACCCTGTAAAATTACATCAGGTCCTGGTCGAATTGGAATAATCGCCGCCAGCGGATCGGTTGAGGTTGCAGAAAGGTTCACCGAAAGGGAAGCCAGTGAGCAGTGTTCAGGAAGATTTGAAGGCAGTCCCAGGGATCAGGTTTGTTGACCACGTCGCGATTGCGGTTAAACAGGGCGACCTGGAAGGCCAGGTGAAGGCCTACGAGATGCTGGGCTTCAAGGAGATCCATCGGGAGGAAGTTTTTGGAAGCGACCAGGTGCGGGAAGCACTGCTCCAGATCGGAGACGGGCCCAATCTGATCCAGTTGCTCGAACCTTTGACTTCCGACTCACCCGTGCAAAAGCTGCTCGATCGAAATGGCGGACGCGGTGGACTGGCGCATGTGGCGTTCCGCGTGAAGAGCGCTCAGGAGGCGTTCGACGCCATGCAGGCCAGCGGATTTCAGCTCATCGACAAGGCCCCGCGAAAAGGCTCGCGGGGAACCACGGTCTTTTTTGTTCATCCTAAATCGAGAGTCGAAAATCCATTTGGGTTCCTCATTGAAATTGTTGAAGACCCTGAAGGCAAGTGAAGGAAGATGGCAACTGACAACCTGCTCCAGGAGTTTCCCCCGGTAAGCACGCAGTCGTGGGAAGACGCGATCTCGAGGGACCTGAAGGGCGCCGACTACGCCAGGAAACTGATTTGGCAAACGGAAGAAGGGCTTGCCGTAAAGCCCTACTACCGCGCGGAAGACATCGCCGAATTGGATTTTTTGGATGCGACGCCCGGCAGCTTTCCTTTCGTGCGCAGTGCACGTCTCGCCGGTGACTGGCGGATTCGCGAAGAGATCGACGCGGCCGATCCCGTGCAGGCGAATCAGGCCGCCCGCAGTGCAGTCGCCGCAGGCGCAGAGGAAATCGCATTTCTGAACGTAGTCATCAACAATGCTTCCGACCTTGGAACGCTTCTGGTGGGCCTGCAGAAAATTCCGGCACATTTTCAAACTGCCGACGAGCCGCTGCTTCGCCTCCTGATTGAACGATTCAAAGAACGGAAAGATCCGGAATCGATATCGACTGGATGGAATCCGCTCACCAATCCAGAGTTTGCCGCGGAAGTGCTTCGCACTGCGCCTCCAGCGCTTGTTCCCTTCACTCTCGATGGTTCGGAGTTCGAAGAGGCGGGCGCAACGGCGGTAGAAGAAATTGGTTTCACACTTGCGGCCGGGGTGGATTTTCTAGCGGAGATGCAATCGCGCGACATCGACATCGATCGCGCCGCAACCTCAGTCACGTTCTCGTTTGCGATTGGCTCGAGCTACTTTTTTCAGATTGCGAAGTTCCGCGCCTTCCGCATGTTGTGGGCCCGGGCTGTCGACAGCTTCGGTGGAACCGCCGATAGCGCAAGGGCTCACATCCACGCGCGCACTTCACGCTGGAACGAGACCATCTACGATCCGCACGTGAATGTGCTGCGCGCGACAACCGAGGCCATGTCCGCCGTACTCGGCGGCGCGGACTCCGTCACTGTTGCGCCCTTCGACGAGTGTTACAAGATGCCGGACGAGGCTAGCCGCCGGCTGGCCCGTAACACGCAGATCATCCTCAAGCATGAAGCGCTTCTGGCACGGGTCACAGATCCCGGCGCCGGCTCGTACTGCCTGGAAGTCATCACCGATTTTCTGGCTCGCGAGGGCTGGAAGGGGATGCAGAAGATTGAGGCTGACGGCGGCTATAGAAAGGCAGTTGCCGACGGACAGCTAAGTAAAGCTCTCGAACACTCCATGGCCGCCAGGGAAAAGGCAGTTGTTTCCCGCCGCCGCGTTCTTACCGGAACCAATCAGTTTGCGAACGCGACAGAGCATGCGATTGACCGGATTGACTCCGAGCGCCCAACTGTCATGAGGCGTGGAGCGCAGGGTTACGAGGAGCTTCGCCTGCGCACCGAGCGCTACGCCGCCGACACCGGCACGTTGCCCCGCGTATTGCTTGCCGAGTTTGGAGACGTGAAGATGCGCTCCGCGCGGTCAACCTTCGCCGCCAATTTCTTTGCATGCGCAGGCTTCGAGATCGTCACGCAAAGGTTTTCCAATGCCGACGAGATAGCCGCGAGCGCTGCCGACATGATCGTGCTCTGCAGTGCCGATGCGGAATATCTCGCCCTGGCCACGGAACTTCAACTGAAGTTGGCCGCTCTCGGTAGCAAGATTCTGCTGATCGTAGCCGGCAATCCAGAATCCGCGGAGCAACTGCGCGCGGCCGGTGTCGCCGACTTCATCCATATCCGAAGCAATCCCATCGAAGTTCTAACCACCTGGCAGCAGAAGTTGGGGATCAAGGCTTAGAGATGCGCCCAGACTTTTCAAAGATCGAATACAAGGCCGACGCGAGCCAAGCGGACGCTCCTGAGCGTAAAGAATGGGTCTGCCCGGAACACATCGCGGTGAAGAGTTTCTACAGGCAAGCGGACCTCAAGGGGCTAGAGCACCTTGAATATGCCGCTGGGATCGCGCCCTTTCTGCGCGGACCGTACAGCACGATGTACGTGATGCAGCCGTGGACGATTCGGCAATACGCGGGGTTTTCGACCGCGGAAGAGTCGAACGCGTTTTACCGCCGCAATCTGGCTGCCGGGCAGCGGGGACTTTCGGTGGCGTTCGATCTTGCGACGCACCGCGGATACGACTCCGACCACGAACGCGTGACTGGCGACGTGGGTAAGGCGGGCGTGGCCATCGATTCCATCCTCGACATGAAGATCCTGTTCGACCAGATTCCTTTGGATCAGATGTCGGTGTCGATGACGATGAACGGCGCCGTGCTGCCCATCATGGCGTTCTATATTGTCGCCGCCGAAGAGCAGGGAGTTGCGCCGGAGAAGCTGAGCGGAACCATTCAAAACGACATCCTCAAGGAGTTCATGGTCCGCAATACATATATCTATCCGCCCGGCGGGTCGATGCGGATCGTGGGGGATATTTTCCGCTATTGCGCGGCGAAGATGCCGAAGTTCAACTGCATCAGCGTGAGCGGATATCACATGCAAGAAGCGGGAGCGACCGCCGAAATCGAACTGGCTTATACGCTTGCCGATGGCCTCGAATACTTGCGCACAGGCGTGAAGGCTGGGCTCGACGTTGATAGTTTTGCGCCGCGCATCTCGTTTTTCTGGGGCATTGGCATGAACCATTTCATGGAGATTGCCAAGATGCGGGCCGCGCGTATGCTGTGGGCCAAGCTGGTAAAGACATTCAATCCGAAGAATCCAAAATCGCTGGCCCTGCGCACGCATTCGCAGACATCGGGATGGAGCCTGACGGCACAGGATCCGTTCAACAATGTAGTGCGCACCTGCGTTGAGGCGCTGGCCGCGGCATTCGGACATACTCAATCACTGCACACAAACGCCCTGGACGAAGCACTGGCCCTGCCCACCGATTTCTCCGCGCGTATTGCGCGCAACACGCAGATCTATCTTCAGCAGGAGACCGACATCACGCGCATCGTCGACCCGTGGGCCGGTTCCTATTATGTCGAGCGCCTGACGCACGAGTTGATGCATTCGGCATGGGAGTTGATTGAAGAGGTGGAAGGCCTGGGCGGCATGGCGAAAGCGATCGAGACCGGCGTTCCCAAGATGCGCATCGAAGAAGCAGCGGCACGCAGGCAGGCGCGCATTGACTTCGGCACCGACGTGATTGTGGGTCTGAACGCCTATCCCTCGCCGGAAGAAACGCTGGTTCCCGTCCTCGACATCGACAACGATGCAGTGCGCGAGTCGCAGCTCGGCCGGCTTGCACAACTGAAGCGCGAGCGCGACGGAGATGCCGTGCGCTTGTCGCTTGAGCAGCTTGAGAAGTGCGCAACCTCCGGCGAAGGCAATTTGCTCGAATGTGCCGTCGATGCCGCGCGCAAGCGCGCTACGCTGGGCGAGATCTCATCGGCACTTGAAAAAATCTGGGGCCGTTATCAGGCTACGACACGCACCATCGCCGGTGTCTATTCCGCCGAAAGCGGCAAAGCCGAGGAGTTCAAGAAAGCGATACAGATGGCGGCGGAGTTTGAGCAGGCGGAAGGCCGACGCCCGCGCATCCTGGTGGCCAAGATGGGGCAGGACGGCCACGACCGCGGCGCGAAGGTGATTGCCACGGCCTTTGCCGATATCGGGTTCGACGTAGATATCGGCCCACTCTTTCAAACGCCGCGCGAAGTAGCTCGTCATGCGGTCGAGAACGATGTTCATGTGGTCGGCGTGTCTTCACTGGCCGCGGGACACAAGACGCTGGTGCCGCAATTGATCGATGAGTTGCACAAGCTCGATCGTGGCGACATTCTGGTCGTCGTTGGCGGCGTCATTCCGCCACAGGATTACGAGTTCCTTTACAACGCCGGCGTGGCCGGCATCTATGGGCCTGGCACAGTGATTCCGATAGCGGCTCAGCGGATCATCGAAATCCTGAGCGGAATTCCATTTGGAGGAAACTCCTGAATTGGTGGATGCGAAGCACAGCGCGCTGCATGTTCGTCCCGGTTGCAGAGCACCGGAGACGCCGCGCGAGTCGAGCGTCCAGGCACGAGCCCGCCAGCGCACACTTTTGCCGCAACAGTATCTGGATGGCATTCTGCGCGGCGACCGCACCATTCTGGCCCAGGCAATTACCCTGATCGAGAGCACTCGCGATGCGGACCGGCAGTTGGCCGAGCGAATCGTCGAGGACTGCCTGCCCCATAGCGGGAATTCAATCCGCGTGGGCATTACCGGCGTTCCCGGCGCGGGCAAGAGCAGCGTGATCGAAGTGCTCGGCACCTTTTTGATCAACGAGCATCGGCAAAAGGTCGCCGTACTTGCAATCGATCCCAGCAGCCAAATCTCCGGTGGAAGCATTCTGGGCGACAAGACGCGCATGAGTTCTCTTGCGTCCAGCGATATGGCGTTTATCCGGCCCTCTCCGTCGCGCGGGTCTCTTGGCGGCGTGGCGCAGCGCACACGCGAGGCGATGTTGCTGTGCGAGGCGGCAGGATTTGAAAACATCCTCGTCGAGACCGTTGGCGTTGGGCAATCCGAAACCGCGGTTCACGACATGGTGGACTTCTTTCTGCTGATCACGCTGGCTGGCGCGGGCGACGAACTGCAAGGCATGAAGCGCGGCGTGATGGAACTGGCCGACATTGTGGCCGTGAACAAAGCCGACGGAACAAATCTGCGCGCTGCGGAAAAGGCTCGGGCCGAGGCACAAAATGCGCTGCATTATTTCCCCGGCTCTCAATCCGGATGGACACCGCGCGCGGTGACGTGTTCAGCGCAGACCGGCAGCGGTATCACCGAGTTGTGGAACAACGTTCTCGAATACACGGCGATGACGAAGGCCAATGGCTGGTTCGGCGCTACCAGGCGAAGCCAGACACAGAACTGGATGCACGAAATCATTCAACAGGGATTGAGGCAGCGATTTGAATCTCATCCTGGGATCCGCAATCGGATGAAAGCGCTTGAAAAGGAAGTACTCGAGGGGCGCACCACATCGTTTCGCGCCGCGCGCGAGCTGCTGGAAACATACTCCGACGTAAAAGGGGTTGAGCGCTAACTCGCATTTCTCACAGATGGCACGTCAACCTGAAATTCAACGTCTTGCGAAGTCTCCGAGGGCCGGGAGGCCCTCGGGACAGCCGGTCTAGAGACCGGCGCTACAATTTTCGGCGACCTGTGAGAAATGCGGCTAACTCGTTGACTCGTTCAGCCACAACTTTCAGAGGGAATTATTCATGTCTTCATTACCCGTTTTAGTTTTGAACAGCGGTTCTTCTTCCATCAAGTTTTCCATCTATGAAGCCGGTAACAGCGCGTGCCGCCGGCTTTATGAAGGCGCAGTCGACGGCATCGGCACAGAGCAGGGCAAGTTCTGGATCAAGGACGCCGAGGGCAACA
>Ga0182027_10012620_pt1 | contig 11855 bp, 12 predicted proteins | sample 712E1DmetaG_FD_121300 | JGI IMG/M metagenome (GOLD analysis project Ga0182027, IMG submission 121300) | Permafrost microbial communities from Stordalen Mire, Sweden - 712E1D metaG (Illumina Assembly) | ecosystem: Environmental > Terrestrial > Soil > Wetlands > Permafrost | place: Sweden...
ACGGATTTCACCCGGCTTCGCCAAGCTTCGCCGAGGCGAGCGGATTAACACGAATAGTTTTCCCGTTTTTAAATCCGTGAAAATCTGTGCAATCCGTGTCTAAAAATAGTCCGGTTCGTTACCAGCTTTCCACTTGATATTACAACCCATGCTGGCCTTTTGATTCGGCGAAACAGATTTGCCGGCCAGCACAGCATCAAGCGCAGCACGCAAATTCTTTCCCGTCACCGGAATTCCGTTGCCCGGACGGCTGTCGTCGAACTGGCCGCGATAGACCAGCTTGCGGTTCTTGTCGAAAAGGTAAATGTCCGGCGTGCAGGCGGCACGATAGGCCATGGCGACAGCTTGTGATTCATCGTAAAGATACGGAAAAAGGTAACCGGCGGATTTCGCTTCCTCCTTCATTTTTGCCGGGCTGTCGTCCGGATAGTTTTCCACATCATTGGAGTTAACGCCGACAATGCCGACGTGCTTCGGCCGATAATCGCGCGCAAGTTGCGCGAGGCCGGTGCGGATGTGCTTCACATAGGGGCAATGATTGCAAATGAACATAACGAGCAAAGCAGGCTTGTCCTTGAAATCCGCAAGCGAGACGGTTTTTCCGTTGGTGTCCGGCAATCTAAAATCGGGCGCTGCCGTGCCGAGAGGCAGCATGGTTGAAGGTGTCAAGGCCATGCGCCGATTATTAAGTCCAAAGTCCAAAGTTCAAAGCCCAAAGTCATCGGCAAAAGCGCGGAACAATGCGCCGCGCTCCGAATCATAGAATTTAAGTTTGTTTCTTTTGGCTGTTGCAATTTTAATGAACAGAACCGTGGCAAAAAACATTGTTTATTTTGATTTGGAAACGCAGAAATCCGCCGAGGAAGTCGGCGGCTGGAACAACATCGTTCGCATGGGCATGAGTATCGGCGTGACGTTCGGCACGGCATGCGGCGATTACAAAATTTACGGTGAGAAGCAAGTGGACGATTTGCTCAAGGATTTGCAACGTGCCGATTTGGTGGTGGGATTCAATATTCTGCGGTTTGACTACGAAGTGCTGCACGGTTACACGACGTTGGACCTGCGCCAGTTACCGACGCTGGACATGATGGTGGAGTTGCAAAACACGCTGAACCACCGGCTTGCGCTCGACTCGATTGCGACGGCGACGTTCGGCGTGGAAAAAACAGCGGAGGGGATGCAGGCCATCCGATGGTTCAAGGACGGCAAACTCGCGGAAATCGCCGAGTATTGCTGCTACGACGTGAAGTTGACGAAGCTCGTTCACGAATACGGCCAGCGCCACAAGCAATTGCATTATCACAATCGCTTTGGGAAAAAGATGACCGTGCCGGTGAGCTGGTGAGTTTAGAATTGAATTGTCCCCCGCCACATTTCTGGGCAATCTCATTCTCCTATGCAACAGGTGAACCTAGGCATGATTGGCGGCGGTACGGTGGGCAGCGGCGTGTTTCACGCGCTCCAGCTCAACGGAGGGCTTATTGCTTCGCGCATCGGTGTGAAGGTCGCCGTCCGTAAAGTCGCGGTCAAGGCGTTTAACGAACCGCGCCCCTATAAAATCCCGCGATCGGTAATGACGACCGATTGGCGAAGTGTTGTCAACGATCCGCAGGTGGACATCGTCATCGAACTTGTTGGCGGCACGACCATCGCCAAAACCATGATTCTTGCTGCGCTCAAACTCGGCAAGCCGGTCATCACGGCGAACAAAGCGCTGCTCTCCGCGCACGGCGAAGAATTATTTGCCGCGGCGAAAAAGCATGGCGCGAATCTTTATTACGAGGCCAGCGTTTGCGGCGGCATTCCCATCATCAAATCGCTGCGCGAAGGTTTTGTCGGCAACCGCATCGAGGCGCTGTACGGCATCATCAACGGCACCTGCAATTACATCCTCACCCGGATGAAACTGGAAGGCGCGGACTTCGCCGCCGTGCTGGCCGACGCACAAAAGCACGGTTACGCCGAGACACCGCCGGACCTGGACATTGATGGCCACGATGCCGCGCACAAAATCGGCATTTTGGCGTCGCTCGCGCACGGTTTCTGGGTGAACCCGAAGAAAATCCACGTCGAAGGCATCCGCCATATTTCCGCGCTCGACATTAAATTTGCAGGCGAACTTGGATACACCATCAAGCTGCTTGGCATCGTTAAAAAATTGGGAAGCGGTTGCCGCGTGCAAGTGTCCGTGTATCCGACGTTGATTCCCAGCTCTCACGTCCTGGCGGGTGTGAATCATGAATTCAACGCAGTGTTTGTGCGCGGCGACATCGTCGGCGATACGTTGTTTTACGGACGCGGCGCGGGCAAGAACGCCACCGCCAGCGCGGTCTTGAGCGATCTGGCAGACGCGGCGCTGGATTTGAAATTCGGCACGAAATATCGCGTGCCGCCGTTCGTGCCGCATGAATGTGCCGGCGCGGTCGTGCCCATTGAGGATGTTGTGTCGCCGTATTTCGTGCGGCTCAACGTCGTTGACCGTCCGGGCACGCTGGCAAAAATCGCGGCGATTTTTGGCGCGGGGGGGATCGGCATTTCATCTGTGATTCAGCCCGAAGGTCACGAAGGCAAAAGCGTTCCGCTGATCTTCATGATTCACGATGCGAAGAACGGCGCGGTGATGAAAGCGCTTGATAAAATCGGCAAATTACCGGTCGTCAAAAGCAAACCCGTGATGCTGCGCGTGGAGAATTTTGAGTAATTCATTTCGCGCGAAGACCGCGAAGGCGGCGAAGGAATTTATTTGAATCAGGATTCGACAATACTCACCGAAGAAGAAATTGGGAAAATCATTCTCGATTCCGCCTTCAAAATCCACACCGTCCTTGGGCCGGGATTGCTTGAATCTGTTTATGAAGCTGCGTTGGCCATCGAATTGGCAAAGCATCGGTTGAACGTAGAACGGCAAAAGCATATTAGTGTGCAATACGAAGGGCACCTGCTCGATGTTGCTTTCCGCGCTGACTTGGTTGTGAACAATCTGGTTTTGGTTGAACTGAAATCCGTGGAAGCCGTCACGCCGCTGTTCAAAAAAACCGTGACGAATTATCTTAAATTGATTCCACTACGCTTAGGGTTTCTCATCAATTTCAACGAGGCCCATTTGAAAAATGGAATCACCCGTGTCACTAATGGCCTTGAAGGAAAAGATTTTTTTAGCCGCACAAATCAGCCATTTGGTGTTAATTTTAAGACCCCTTCGTTTACTTCGCGCCCTTCGCGCGACATCTAAACATGATTCGTTTTTATAGCACCAACGGTCAGGCGCCTGCGGTCAACCTCCGGGACGCATTGCTCGTCGGCCAGGCGCCGGATCGCGGATTGTATCTCCCGGAAAAATTTCCATGCCTTGCGCCCGACGAAATCGCCGCGTTCAGCCGACAGCCTTACCACGAAATCGCTTTTCGCATTTTGTCCCGTTATACCGAAGGTATCGTTGACTCCGCCGCACTCGCTGCAATTTGCAGCGACGCCTACAATTTCGATGTGCCGCTGGAAAAAATTTATGACCGCGTTCATATCCTGCGACTCGATCGGGGACCGACGGCGTCGTTCAAGGATTTCGCGGCACAGTTTATGGCGCGATTGTTCGGTCTCTTTTTGCGCGAAACCGGCCGGCACGCCATGATTCTCACCGCGACAAGCGGCGACACCGGTTCCGCCGTCGCGCACGCCTTTCACAAGGTTCCCGGCGTCCGTGTTGTTGTGCTGTTTCCGTATGGTGAAGTGAGCCCGCGCCAGCGCAAGTTGATGACCACGCTTGCTGAAAACGTTCACACCATCGCGATTGACGGCAAATTCGACGATTGCCAGGCGATGGTAAAACAAGCCTTCGCCGATCCCGCGCTGAAACACATTCCGCTGTCGTCCGCCAATTCCATCAACATCGGCCGGCTGCTGCCGCAAAGCATTTATTATTTTTACACGGCGTCCCGCATCGCGAAGCCCGGCGAGCCGATGGTGTTTTCCGTGCCCAGCGGCAATTTTGGCGACACGATGGGCGCCATCGTTGCCAAACAAATGGGCTTGCCCATCAAAAAACTCATCGCGCCGGTCAACGATAACGACGCCTTCCCGCGTTTTCTGGAAACCGGCAACTACCAAAAAATTGTTCCGTCGCGCAACTCGCTGTCCAATGCAATGAACGTCGGGCATCCGAGCAATCTCGCGCGGCTCGTGATGGTTTACGGCGGGCAAATGGACGAGACGGGGAAAATTCATCATGCGCCTGATCTTGCCGCGATGCGCCACGACATTTTTTCCAGTTCCGTTTCCGATGCGCAAACGCGCGCTACAATTCAGGAAGCGTGGAAACAGCACAAATTATTGCTCGAACCCCACGGCGCGGTCGCGTGGCGCGGCTTTCTCGACTGGCAGAAAACGGAGTCCCTTGACGGTTTGCCGGCGGCTGTCATCGAAACGGCGCATCCGGCAAAATTCCCCGAAGAAATCGAAAAGACGCTCGGTTTTTCGCCAGACGTTCCGCCCTCCATCGCTGTCGCTGAAAAGTTGCCGGAGAATTACGACCGCATGAGTGCGGATTACGATAAGTTTCGGAAGTATTTAATCGCGAAATACACTACTTGACAAGCCGCGTTAAAGGCTCTAAATAGTCTGTATGACGACGCTAACCATTACCAAAGCCCGCGCAAATCTTTCTGAATTGCTGGAAAAAGCCAAGCAAGGCGAGGATATCGGCATCGTATCCGGCGACCAGATTGTGGCATTGCGTCCTGTAACCGTGTCATCCGATGATTACGCGTGGCGGGAATACGGCGCAACGCCGGCGGAGCTGGCGCGTTTTGAGAAGCGGATGGAGCAACAAATTTCAGCGGAGCGGAAACGCGGGGAAATCAAACGCTTTTCCGGCAATCTTGAAAAGGATTTGGCTGATTGAAACCCCTGGATTTGAGCGAGCCGTTCCGCGTGCGCGTCCGGGATTATCCCAGGGAAACGCGTGGCAAAATCAGATTGGCGTTGCAACGTTTGGAGCAGGATTTTGGCCATCCACACCGGCATCGCGGATTGGGCATCCGCAAGCTGACGGGGAGTTTTTTTGAAATCCGGGTTGGGCTGAACATCCGTTTGATTTTTCAAAATCGCGCCGAATGCCTCTTGTTTATGATGGCTGGCAATCACGACGAGGTGCAAAAGTTCCTGCGCGGTCTTTGATTCAATTCGTCTTTTCAAACGCCAAAGTTCGGATTACTTTCTCATTCCTTTTACATGGCATTAATCGTTCAAAAATACGGCGGCACATCGGTGGGCAATACCGACCGCATTAAAAACGTCGCCAAACGCGTCGCGGAATGCCGTCGGCGTGGTGACAAGGTGGTGGTTGTCGTTTCCGCAATGAGCGGCGTGACGGACAATTTGATCAAGCTGGCCAGGGAGATCATGCCATTGCCCAATGAGCGCGAGATGGATGTGTTGCTCGCGACCGGCGAACAGCAAACCATCGCGCTTATGGCGGTTGCGTTGCACGCGCTTGACGTTCCTGCGGTGTCGCTCACGGGTGCGCAGGCGGGCATCGTTACTGACGGTGTTCACACCAAGGCCAGAATCAACAATATCACTCCGAAAAAAGTTCATGAATTGCTCGACAAAGGCAACGTTGTCATTGTCGCCGGTTTTCAGGGTGAAACACCCGAGGGCCAGATTACGACGCTGGGCCGCGGCGGTTCGGATTTGACGGCCATTGCGCTGGCTGCCGCGCTTAAGGCCGACCTTTGCCAGATTTACACGGACGTGGACGGCGTCTACACCGCCGATCCGCGCATTGTGCCCAGCGCAAAAAAGCTCGAGGAAATTTCCTACGACGAAATGCTTGAACTGGCCAGCCTCGGTGCGAAGGTGATGCAGAGCCGCTCGGTCGAATTCGCAAAAAAATTTGGAGTCATGTTTGAAGTCCGCTCCAGCTTAAATGACAACCCCGGAACCATTGTGAAAGAAGAAACCAAAAGCATGGAAGGCGTCGTTGTGCGCGGCGTCTCGCTCGACAAAAATCAGGCCAAAATCACGCTCATCGGCGTGCCCGACAAACCGGGCGTGGCTGCGCGCATTTTTAAGGCGCTCGGCGACGCGACCGTCAACGTGGACATGATTGTTCAGAACGTCAGCCATGGCGCCGGCACGCCACAAACGGACATTTCCTTTACGGCGGACAAGCCGGACTTGCTCAAGGCGCAGAAGGTCATTGACGGCCTGAAAAAAGAACTTGGCCTGCGCGACGTGATCACCGCCGAGAAAATCGGCAAGCTGTCCATTGTCGGCGTCGGCATGAAAAGCCACACCGGTGTGGCCGGAAAACTTTTTGAGACGCTGGCAAAGGAAGGCGTGAACATTGACATGATTTCGACCAGTGAAATTAAAATCTCCGTTGTAATTGACCTGGCCAAGGGCGAAGCCGCGATGAAAGCCGTCCATGCGGCATTTATTGGCTGAAGCCAATTTTTTTTCACCATGCCCGAATTAAGCCGATTTTACGGAATTATCATTCGCATGTTTTATGGCGACCATGTGCCACCGCATTTTCACGCGGTTTATCAAGGCGAGGAAATCAAAGTGAACATTAATACACTTGAAGTTATCGAAGGTGATATGAGCCACCGCGCGCAGGCACTCGTCCTCGAATGGGCGGCGTTGCATCGGACGGAACTGCGGCGGGCTTGGGAACTGGCCAGCGTCAACGAAGAGCCTTCCAAAATTGCGCCATTGGAGTAAGGTACGAGTATGATTCGCATTGTTTCCGCCAAACCACTTTCGGGCTGCCGATTGCAAGTCGTGTTCAACGATGGCTTGACGGGAATTTTTTCCGTCGAACCCAAACAACGTGGCGGTGTATTTCTGAAATTGCTCGATGCAAAAATTTTCAATGCCATCACCGTCAATCCCGATTTTGGTTGTGTGGAATGGCCGGGTGGAATTGACCTTTGTCCGGATGCGATGCACCAGACCATGACCGGCTCTGAATCCGAGGCGGAATTGCATCAGGTCGCAGCTTTACGCGAAGATGGAAAATCAAAATCTCCGTGACTAAAGCCATTCACGCGGCGTTTATTGGCTGACAAAAAGCATTTGACGGGCAAACCGAACGCCCTTAACCTTATCGCGTGAACCGCAATCTGAATCTGCTGCTTAACGCGCTGCTGTTGCGTCGCGCGGCGGTCGGGTTCTGATTTGTTCACAAGATTTATCGAACCCCACTGCCAACCGGCGGTAGGGTTTTTTATTTTTAACCACGAATGAACACGAACAAACACGAATCGAAAGCAGAGACGGAGATTGTACGGATTAACACAGATTCAATCCGTGGAAATCCGTGTCAGAAATTATTCGTGTGGATTGGTGTCTATTCGTGGTTCAATTCCGCAGCCATTTGAATTTATGCATAAAGATCCGTCGAAAAAATACCATCCGTTCCCGCCAATCGCCTTGCCAGACCGGCAGTGGCCGAATCGCGTCCTCTCACATGCGCCGCGCTGGTGCAGCGTGGATTTGCGCGATGGCAACCAGGCGCTCGCTGTGCCGATGAACGTCGGCCAAAAGCTCGAATTGTTCCAGACGCTCGTGAAGATAGGTTTCAAGGAAATTGAAATCGGATTTCCGTCGGCGTCGAATACCGAATTTGCATTCAATCGCCGGCTCATCGAGGAAAAACGGGTGCCGGATGACGTGTGGTTGCAGGTGCTCGTGCAAGCGCGCGAGGATTTGATCGAGCGCACCGTGGAATCGCTTGTCGGCGCAAAACGTGCCATCATCCACATGTATAATTCGACTTCGCCCGCCCAACGGCGTGTGGTGTTCGGCAAAACAAAGGACGAGATCAAGGCCATCGCAGTCAACGGCGCAAGGTTAATCAAAGAACGATTGCCCCGGCTCAAAGGCACGGAAGTCACGCTCCAGTATTCACCGGAAAGTTTTTCGGCAACGGAAGTGGAATATGCGAAAGAAGTTTCCGAGGCGGTCATGGATGTCTGGCAGCCGACGCCGCAGTGGAAGATGATCTTGAATTTGCCGGATACGGTCGAGGTTGCCATGCCGAATATTTATGCCGACCAGGTCGAATGGATTTGCCGAAACATCAAAAATCGTGATTCGCTCATCATCAGTTTGCACACGCACAATGACCGCAGCACCGGCGTTGCGGCGACGGAACTCGGCCTGCTTGCGGGCGCAGACCGTGTTGAAGGCACGCTTTTCGGCAATGGTGAACGCACGGGCAATTTGGACATCGTGACCGTTGCACTTAATCTTTACATGCACGGCATTGACCCGAAGCTGGATTTCTCGAATCTCAATTCGATCGTTGAAGTGTATGAGCGTTGCACGGGCATGACGGTGCCGCCACGGCAGCCTTACGCGGGCGAATTGGTTTTCACCGCGTTCAGCGGTTCGCATCAGGACGCCATCAAAAAAGGTTTTGCCGAGCGGGCGAACAAAGGTCGTGAGCATTGGGACGTGCCGTATCTTACGATTGATCCCAAGGACATCGGCCGCGAATACCGCGAAGTCATCCGCGTCAACTCGCAATCCGGCAAGGGCGGCGTGGCGTATCTCCTTGAAAGCGAATTCGGCATCGAGTTGCCCAAGGAAATGCAGCGCGAATTCGGTCCGATTGCAAACGACGAGGTGGACAAGCTCGGCCGCGAAGTCACCGCTACCGAATTGAAAGAGATGTTTTGGAAGGAATACATTGACCGTGACAAACCCTGGCAGTTGAAAAGTTTTGAAACCGAAAGTAAAAACGGCGTCGTCCGTTGCCGTGTCAAATTGCTTCGCGATGGCAAGCCGGTGGAATTATCCGGCGAGGGCAACGGGCCACTGGCCGCGCTTGTTCACGGTTTCGTCAAGGCCGGAGTGCCGCGTTTTGAAATCATGGCTTACAGCGAGCACGCCTTAAGTTCCGGCGAGGAAGCGTCGGCCATCGCTTACATTCAAATCAAACTCGCCGACGGTCGCACGCATTGGGGCGCGGGCGTGGATACAAACATCGAACTCGCGTCCGTGCGCGCGGTTTTGAGTGCGTTGAACCGGTCGTGACGACCTGTTTGAGCCAGATTCGTTTCCTGCTCGTCAAAAAGGCGGGGATGATTTAGCATTCGCCGACAGGTTATGAAATCGAGCGTTTTTTTTCTTTATGCGTTCGCAGGCGTCATTTTTGTTGCCGCCGGAGTTTTTGCCGCCGACACCAACGCCGTTGTGACCACACCGCCGGTTTATGTGCCGGACATGTCACATGCCTCGGGGCCATTACCTGATGGGATTCTGGCTTGGGATGGCACCACAAAGGAGACCAATGCCGCCGCGGAAGCCACGGAAGCTCACTTTGTTTTCAGCTTCACAAATATCTCAACAAACCCCGTTGTCTTTTTGAGCGTACGCACGTCCTGCGGTTGCACGACGGCAAAACTACCGCCTTTGCCGTGGACGGTTCCAGCAGGTACCAACGCTCAATTTGACGTGACAGTCAATCTCGCCGGAAGAAGCGGCACGCTTCTTAAAACTGTGACCGTTTCGACCGACAAAGGCTCAAAAATGCTGGTGCTTAAGATCACAATTCTTCCGCCTGTGACGCCGGTCATGTCCGAAGCCGACCGTTTGCGCGCCCAGACGGTGGCCAGGGTCAATCGGCAGGCTGTTTTTCAGGGTGAATGCGCTATATGCCACGTCAAGCGCGGCACGGGCAAATACGGCCAGGCGCTTTACGAAGCCGATTGCGCCATCTGTCACGAAAGCAAGAATCGCGCGGCGATGGTGCCCGATTTACACGCCATCAAGACGCCGACCAATTATGAATTCTGGCGCACGTGGATTACGCACGGCAAACCCGGCTCATTCATGCCTGCATTTTCCGTAGCTGATGGCGGCCCGCTCCCGGACATGCAAATCGCCTCACTGGTCTCTTATCTCAACCGGGCGATTCCATCACAGGCTCCTTCATTGCAGTGAAGGCGCGCTTGCGGAATTTCATTGGCGGATTATGCTGTCAACCATGACAGCAGGGAACCTTGACGCAAAAAATCATCCGCGCATCGCTGAACTTGGCCGGCGTGTTTTAAACGGCGGACAAATTTCCCGTGACGAGGCGTTGTGGCTCTTCAATCTCGAAAACTCCGCTGACATTGTTGATTTGCTTTCGTGGGCGAACCGGGTTCGGGAAAAGTTCAAAGGCAACAAAATTCATCTTTGTTCCATTGTGAACGTCAAGGCCGGCGGTTGCCCGGAAAACTGCCGTTTTTGCGCGCAATCGTCGCATTACCAGACCGGCTCGCCCAAATACGGCTTTGTGGACCCCGAACCCGTTGCCGAAGCCGCCGATGAAGCCAGCCGAAACCGCGTGACGGCCGTCGGGCTGGTCGCCGCCTGGAAAGGCCTCAATGAAGGTCCGCTGCTCGATGAGGTATGCGCCCGGGTGCGCGAGTTGAAAGCCGGCGGCAAAACGCGTCCGGACGTCTCGCTCGGCATCATCAGGAGCCAGAAAGTGGCTGACCGGCTCAAGGAAGCCGGCGTTGAATGTTATAATCACAACCTCGAAACGTCCCGGCGCTTTTACCCGCAGGTTTGCACCTCACATGCCTATGAGGAACGCCTGGAAACCATCCGCCACCTGAAAAAGGCCGGCATCAGGATTTGTTCCGGCGGCATCATCGGCATGGGCGAGACCTGTGAAGACCGTTGCGACCTCGCATTTGCGCTCAAGGAAATCGGCGCGAACGTCATCCCGATCAACATTCTCAACCCCATCAAGGGCACGCCATTTGAAAAAAACGAGCCGCTTTCGGTCATGGAAATTTTGAAGACCATAGCCTGCTTCCGGCTCATTTTGCCGCGACAGGAAATCACAATTGCCGGCGGACGCGTGGAGAATCTGCGCGACGCACAAAGCATGATTTTCATGGCTGGGGCGAGCGCACTCATGGTCGGCAATTATCTCACCACGCTCAACCAGCCTGTTGAAAAAGATTTACAGATGCTCAAAGACCTCGGCCTCGACCCGAACTGGGACAAACACGGTTTCAGCGACCAGGAAGAAGGCGGCTGTGGCTGCGGTAAAGAAAGCTGTGAAACGGAGATGGAACTGGCGACCACGAAGTAAATCGACCAGAACGCGGCAAATCTTTTCCCTCTCCCCGTTTGGCGGGGAGAGGGAAATAAGCCCCGCGCGTTAGCCCGCGCATCCGCAAAAGAATGTCTCCATGCAACGCTTGAATAAAAACAACGGCGGTTACCACGGTTTTTCCAGCGCCGTAGGCGCGACATCTTTGTAGAACCACAAACCAATAATTTCTCCAGCCCCGGCGGGGCGGCATATTCCGTCTTTGTTGGGGTTCACGCTTCAGCGTGTCCACCATCCGCACAAGCTAAAGCTTGAACTCCAACCTGATTTCGCTCCTACGGAGCTTTGGCCGTTTTGGATTGTCCATCTACAAAGATGACAGCCCTACGAGCTTTGAAAAATTGAATTCGTGTTAATTCGTGCAATTCGTGTCGAAAACTTCTTTGCGTCTCCGCGCCTTTGCGTGAAATTTCCCGCGTGCAAAAGCACGACTCGGCTACACCCTCGAAGCGCCCTCGGATTTTCCATTGACCACCCGCGTCAACGCGCTCGTCGCCGGCGTGAATGTGGCGTTATAATCCATTTCAGATTAAAACTTGTAAGGCGGTTGCTGATGGAAACGAGATTGATTTCGCAAAAAAAAACTATCCTCTGGGTTGGGCTTAAGCTTGGAAGCCAATGTAGCTCAGCGGTAGAGCAACGGTTTCGTAATTCTAAATTGAGAATTGTTTCGGTTTGCTTCCCCTTGCTTTCGCTTGTGAACACAGGACTTTTTTGATTTCGGCTTTGGCAG
>Ga0182027_10012621_pt1 | contig 11855 bp, 5 predicted proteins | sample 712E1DmetaG_FD_121300 | JGI IMG/M metagenome (GOLD analysis project Ga0182027, IMG submission 121300) | Permafrost microbial communities from Stordalen Mire, Sweden - 712E1D metaG (Illumina Assembly) | ecosystem: Environmental > Terrestrial > Soil > Wetlands > Permafrost | place: Sweden...
AACCACCTTCTCGGATGAAGGCAAAGGTTACCCCCAAAAGCTGGGAATCAGCAATTCTCCGTACGACGCTTTCCCCCAGTTCTCCATTGGGGGAGCGCTTCCCTTTATGGTAGGCATGCCGGGATGGGATACCGTCGTCGTGCAAAATGCCAGCTCGGTTCTGGACTCGTTGACCTGGATCAAACACAAGCACAATTTCAAGGCAGGTTATGAGTTCGACAAGTTTTCTGGGCCAGGTGCGGACATCATGCCTAGCCAGTACTCTTTCGCCGGCTATGCGACCCGTAACCCCTCTATTGCGTCCAACACGGGCCTCGGCATGGCGGATTTTATGTATGGCGCCGCGAGTGCATGGTCCTTTCAAAGTATACCGAGCATGAACGATGAAAGTTATGCATCACAGGCTTACTTCTTGGACGACTATAAGTTGAAGTCGAACCTGACAATCAATCTTGGTGTCCGGTTCTACGATCCGCACGGGTGGTATGAACAGTACAACCGCCAGGCGAATTTCAGCTCTACGGCGATCGATCCGCTCAGCGGGCTGCCCGGAGCCGTTTGCTATGCCGGCAACCCCAGCCACTACGCGGGCTGCAGCAGTTCTACGGCGTGGCCCGACCCGGCGCATCAGTGGCAGCCGCGCCTCGGGGTCGCATGGTCTCCAAAGGCGAATTGGGTGGTTCGTGGCGGCTACGGAATGTACGCCACATTTAGAGGTGGCCTCTATCAGGGATTCTACGAGGGCCTTGGGTGGTCGAACTACGGCGGCGTCTCCACGACCGACAACATGACGCCCGCTACTTACTTGAGTCAGCCCACTCCCGCCGTCACTTATGCCAGTCCCGCTATGCGCACGCCTGCCGTTGCGGATAACGCCGAAGGTGGCTATTACATGGCTTATGAACCGTCAAAAATGCCATGGCAATACACCCAGCAATATCAAGTGGATGTTCAGCACCAGCTCAAGGGTGGGATTGTTATTGATGTCGGGTACGTGGGCACTCATGGCAACAATATGCCTTATGGCCATGACATCAATGCCACCCCGGTGCAGGACATGCACTACATTACCGATTCCAGTGTCAACATGGAGAATTTCCGGCCTTACCCGCAGATAGAGTATATTTATTCTGCCGATGCGGTGGGCTGGAGCAATTACAATGCGCTTCAGGCTTCGCTCAAGAAGCACTTTTCGGGCGGATTATTCCTGGACGTGAACTACACATGGCAGAGAGCCCAGGATACAGGCACTGGCGGCGGTTGGACCAGCCAGATGCAGGTAGACTCCGAACAGCAGGCAAACAACGTTGCCGCGAATTACGGCAACTCACGCAGCAACGTCCCCAACATGTTCAGCGCTGCCTTCGTGTACCAACTACCCTTTGGACACGGAAAACGGTTGTTGAATCAAGGCGGGGTTGTGAATGGCATCGTGGGAGGCTGGCAACTCTCCTCGATTATTCAAATGCACAGCGGCGTGCCCTTTACTCCGGAGGTTGGCACCGGCGACTACAGCGGACAGAACGCGCTGGCCTCTGAGTGGTTCGCTGAACAGATTGGGAATCCACATGTGTCTACACCAACCATCCAGCAATGGTTCAATCCGGCGGCTTACACCACCCCCGCGTATGGCACCTTCGGCAACGTCGGGCGCAACAGCCTGGTCGGCCCGGGTTGGAAAGACTGGGATGCAAGCGTAGCCAGGAACATCAAGCTGCACCGGCTGGGTGATACTGGCGGGCTTCAAATCCGCGTGGACGCAGCGGATCTGACCAATAATCCCAACTTCGGAATGCCGAATAACCAGATCGGAGCGGGTGCGGGTGTTATTACTTCCGCAAATACCAATCGGGTGCTGCAGTTCGGCGCACGGCTAACATTCTGACGAGGGTCTGTGGCCGGCCAGGGGGAAAGTGGAGCGAACGGCGTCGGGCGATGGATTCGACTGGCGCTACGATTCACTTTCTCCTGTCGGCTCGCCACTGCCTTGCCTAACCTCAATCGACGCCGCAGCGGTCCAAACGAGCTTCTCTCTCCGCTGGCCACTGCGGTGCCCAGTCTCTCTCGCGCCAAAGCGAAAAGATTGGCCGGCGAAGAGAAGTAACTCCCATTCAATTGGCTTCTGGTAGGACAACCGGAGGGGAAGAAATGGATTGAGTCCATGCCCCTCGGTTATCCCCTTGACACGTCGCGCTTTCACAGACGGCAGTTTGAGGGGGGACAGCCGTCTGTCAAAGCTCGAAATAATAATGCCGAGGGATTCATGAAAAAGTCGTTGGTCCTATTTCTCGCTTTGAGTGGTATTTGTTTTTGTCTGCAAGCTGCTCCACCGGTAAATGACCGCAAGCAACCAGTGGATTGGGTCGACCCCTTCATCGGGACCACCAACCCTGGTCTGCGGTGGATGCTCTTCCCTGGGCCGGCCATGCCGTTTGGGATGGTCAAGCTGAGCCCGGACAATCGCGCGGATGGCGGTGGTTATAATTACAGAATCGGCACTCTCCTCGGATTCAGTCACATCCACTCCTGGACCATGTCAGGGCTGCTAATGCTGCCAACCACCGGTCCTCTCAAGGTTGTGCAAGGGCCTGAGTCGGGTTCGTCGGAAAGTTTCCGCTCGCATTTCCGGCATGAAACTGAGACCGCCTCTCCAGGTTACTATGCCGTAACTCTCGACGACTACAAAATCCGGGCCGAACTCACCACGACGACACGCGCCGGATTTGAGCGTTACACCTTTCCGAAAGCGGAGCAAGCCCGGGTGATGTTGGTGCTGGACGTGCCTGGGGAGACTCAGATGGCTGTGACTCGTGCCGTCATCCGGCGGGTGAGCTCTACTGAGATTGAGGGTGAGTCAGATCAGCGAAATACACGCTGGGAAAAATGGCAAAAGTACACGGTGCACTTCGTCGTTCGATTCAGCAAGCCTTTTGATTCCATGGGAGGCTGGGTGGGGCCGAACGTCACTCCCAACGCCCAACAGATCACCGGCAAGGGCGATGTGGGTGCATTTGCCAGCTATCACACTACGCAAGGCGAAGTGATCGAGGTCAAAACGGGCATCTCCCTGGTGAGCATCGAGCAGGCGCGCCTGAACCTGGACTCGGAAACGGGCCACTTCGGTTGGGATTTCGATGCAGTTCGCAAGACCGCCCACGAAGCCTGGAACAATCTGTTGAAGAGCATCACGATTGAGGGTGGCACGGATATCGACCGGACCAAGTTTTACACGAACCTCTATCGTTCATTCGTCGCGCGCACAATTTTTAGCGATGTGAATGGTAAATACATTGACCCTACGGGTAGGCCGCAGCAACTTCAGGATCCTGAGTCCCCGATCATGGGTTGCGACGCGTTCTGGAACACTTTCTGGAATCTAAACCAACTCTGGGGCCTGGTGACGCCCCAGATTCTGAACCAATGGGTTAAATCGCAGCTTGAGATTTACGACAAAGGCGGTTGGCTCTCTAAGGCTCCGGGCGGCCTCCGCTATAGCGGCATGATGGTGGCTGAGCACGAAATCGCGCTGCTGGTGAGTGCGTGGCAAAAAGGCATTCGGAATTATGAGGGTGAGAAGAGCTTCGCGGCCATCAAGCACATGCTGACAACGCCCGGACATTGCTATTACGACAAAGATGCCAATCCGGGCGACCCTCACCCAGAAAACTCCGGCGTCGGATGGGTGGGTTTCGAGCACCTTCAGCCGTATCGCGACCTGGGGTATGTACCGGTTGAAGAGGGCCAGGCCTCATTGACGCTGGATTACGCTTACGATGACTGGTGCGCTGCCCAAATGGCCAAGGCTCTGGGCAAGGCGGATGATTACGAATATTTCTCGAAACGTGCCCAGAATTACCGCAACATTTACGACCCGTCGGTGGGATACTTCCGGCCCCGCCACCGCGACGGCAAATGGGTGGAGAATTTCTCCCCCTTCGACCAAAAGGATTATACCGAGGGCACGGCGTGGCAGTATGCCTGGTATGTTCCCCACGACATGAAAGGCCTGATTGGATTGATGGGCAAGGACGAATTCACCCGGCGCCTTAATGACGGATTTGAGAACTCGCGCCCGAATTTCGCGTCGGACGACAAGTATGTCAACGTGGACGATCAGCCCAACATGCAGGCGCCTTGGCTATTCAATTACGCCGGCGCCCCCTGGCTGACGCAAAAGTGGACTCGGGAGGTTATGGAACACTCTTATAGAGCTGAACCTTCCGGGTACATGGGTGACGAGGACCAGGGACAAATGGGGTCCTATTTTGTCCTGATGGCATTGGGCCTCTTTGAAATGGACGGCGGCTGCTCATTGAAGCCCATTTACGAGATCGGCAGTCCCTTGTTTGACCGGGCAGTCATTCACCTCGACAAGAATTATTACTCGGGGCGGAAGTTCGTTATCGAGACGAAAAACAACTCCAAGGAAAATGTCTACATTCAGTCCGCTACGTTCAACGGCAAACCCCTCGACAAGCCGTGGGTTTATCACGCTGACGTGGTGAAGGGCGGGACGCTGGTTCTGGTGATGGGCCCCGCGCCGAATCAGCATTGGGGTTCCGCGCCCGACGCCATGCCACCGCAGTAGTTTTCAATCGGAGGCAGGCGGTGTCTGTACCGCTGGCAGTTGGATGCCCCGCTGGCGTTCGAGAAATCTATTCGCTTCACGATCGAGCACGGCGCTGGAAATGATCGGTCGAATGGCTTCTACTCGGTTGCCTACTGTTACCAGACGGAGTCCTACACCGAGTTTCCGTCTCTACCGCCGCTGCCGGAGCGATTGCCGAGAGTCTTCGCCGTGCCCAGCGGCGCGGCTCCGCTGAAGACCTCGCGCTCTTGAGGCGAGGTGCGCAGGACAGACCGAGGGGCGAGGGAAGAAAGTGTAGCGCCGGCCTTTGGGCCGGCTCTTGCCTTGGGCGGCGGCCGACCGCCGAAACGTCGACCGGAGACCAACGCCTTAGCGGCTTGCGCCGCCCTTCCGGCGGCGTCCAAATGCGGTGAGAAGTTCGGGCTGGAGACAATGCAGCGCTTTCATATAAGTCTAACAACCGAGGTATCGACCATGAAGTTCGCCGAAGGCAGTAACAAGACTCGCAGGCAATTCCTGAAGTTCGCGGCACTGGGCGGCGTGGGACTCGCCGCAGGCGGGATCACCGTTCAATCAATGGCTGTGAATCCCCCGGCGAAACCGCTCGTCCTGGTGAAGGGGGGAAAATCCACATACTCCATTTGTATTTCCGAGTCAGCCTCGCCTTCGGCACGGCACGGCGCGGAGGAATTGCAGAAGTTCCTCGAGGAAATTTCGGGAGCCCGCCTCCCCATCGTCACCGATGCGGAGGAAGCGGCGGAGGATTTGGTGCTGGTCGGCAACAGCAAGCCGGTCCGGAAGCTTGCCAACCAAATTCCCTTTGCGACGCTTGGCGCCGAAGGCTTTGTGCTGAGGACGGAAGGGAAGACCCTCGTCATCGCGGGCGGCGAACAGCGCGGGACCCTGTATGGCGTGTACGAGTTCCTGGAGAAACTGGGATGCCGGTGGTTCACGGCCGAGCTCAGCGTGATTCCGAAGAAGGCGACCCTGGCCGTCGAGCCGCTTGATGAATTGCAGCAGCCGGCATTTGAATATCGGGAACTCGAAATGGCGGAAACCCGCGACAAACACTGGGCGGCCCGCAACCGATATAACGGTGATTTCCATGAGCTCGATGAGGCGACGGGGGGTAAGATCAGCTACTACCCGTTCGTTCATTCCTTTTACAACATCCTTCCCCCCGAGAAGTATTTTAAAGATCACCCGGAATACTACGCGCTGGTTAACGGAAGGCGGCGGCAGGAGGATGCGCAGCTTTGCCTGACCAACCCTGACGTATTGCGGATTGCCATTCAGACGGTGCGGGGATGGTTCGATGAGCATCCCGACGCCCGCATCTGCTCGGTTTCGCAGAATGACCGCAGGGGCTGGTGCGAGTGCGACAATTGCCGTCGGGTTGAGCAGGAGGAAGGTGGCGCGCACTCCGGTCCCATGCTCCGGTTTGTCAACGCGGTCGCGGCGGAGGTGGCGAAGAGCCATCCCGACAAGCTGATCGATACGCTGGCCTACTGGTACTCGGAGGTTCCTCCGCGCGAGGCCCGTCCGCTCCCCAACGTGCGAATCCGGCTCTGCCCCATCGGTGCTTGTAATGGACAGCCCTTCGAACGCTGCGTCCACGATGAATATTTCATGAAGAATCTGCGAGGGTGGGCGAAGATCACGAACCAGCTTTACATCTGGCATTACGCCACGAATTTCCGGCACTACCTGCTGCCCTTCCCGAACTTCGATGAGTTGGCCGCTGACATTCCCATGTACAAGAAGCACGGCGTGGTAGGCATCTTCATGGCGGCGGACGGCGAGTATGGCGAAGAGAACGCCGACCTTCGTTCCTACGTAATCGCACGCCTGCTGTGGAACCCCAACGTTGACATGAACCGGCTCGTCAACGAATTCCTGGCGGCCTACTATGGCCATGCCGCGCCCGTGATGCGCGCCTATTTTGATTTGTCGCACCAGCAGGTGAGGCCGGCTCCCCGGGGTAAGGGGCGCCACATGTGGATTTACACGGAGCCCTGTGCGCCATACCTGTCGGAGGATTTCCTCGCGCAGGCGGCGAAGCTCTTCGACGAGGCCGAAGCGGCGGCGAATGACCAGGCCACACGGCGCAGGGTGCGAAAGGCCCGGCTCTCCATCGACTATGTGAAGCTCGTGCGCTCGAAGGCCTATGAGGTGCGAGGGGATTCCTACGTGCCCGCCGATCTTGGCCAACTTACGGAGAACTTCCATGCCTTCATGCAGGACGCCCGCGCCTTCGGTGTTACCTCGCTCCACGAAGGCGATCCGCTGAAGTACGATGAAGAACAATTTGCGAAGCACATGAAGCCCTATCCTGTGGTGACCTTGGAGAATGCCTCGTTGCGCGTTGTTGTGGCGCCGGAACTGAGCGGCCGGATCATCCGCATGATCGACAAGGCGACGATTACGGACGTGACATACCAGCCTGACCCGGGTGAGAGGAATTACCCCGACCTCGGTGGCTTAGGCCTGTGGGTGTTCTCTGACTACGCCACCCTGGGGCTTCACGAAATTGCCAGCGACCCTTACGAAGCAGTTTGGGAAGTGGCATCGCAGCCGGGGCCGGCAGAACTCCAGCTTACGGGCACCTGCGCCAATGGGTTAAAAATGAGCCGCACGATTCGGCTCCAGGCCGGAAAGCCCGTCGTGCACACCGAAACCACGCTGCAAAACACCAGCAGTTCGGCCCTAGACGCGGTGCTCCATTCCCGATGTGACGCTGGCCCGGGGCACATCGAGGGGTCGGTTGTCGACTTCCATAGCCAGGATGGAAATTCTGTACGGCGAACGTTGCTTTCGCCAGAACTGGAACCCGCGGGTTCGCATTGGTATGACGGGCAGGAGCAGCCCGACGGGGAGTGGACCCTCTCCGGTTTTGATAACGGTCTCTCGGTCGTCAATCGCTTCCCGAAAGACCAGGTGACCCGCGGCTTGATGATTTGGAGCGCCAAGGGGCAAAACCTGGTGAGGGTGGGGCTCTGGTCAGCCAAGCGTACTCTCAAACCCGGTGAGACTTTGACCCTGGAAGCCGACTACGCAATACGTAAACCCAAGGCGTGAATTGTTACCGGAGACTTACCGCGCCGCATTCATACGAGGAGAGTCGGAATGATCAAGCGAGCGATGATCGTTGTTCTCGTGCTGTCGAGTCTATTCGCCGTAATAAATCGTGAAGCCGTGGCGGCGGACAACCAACTTACGGCGCAAGAGGAAAAGGACGGATGGTTTCTGCTGTTCGATGGGAAATCGACAAAGGACTGGATGACCAGCACATGGGAAAGTTGTCCCGAAGCTTTGGACAAAGGTGCCCTCAATCCTGACAAATGCCCCAACCTGGGCCCGAAAGGCTGGGACTTAGTGTACGAGAGGCCGTGGACGGACTTCATTCTCGAACTTGATTTCAAGATCAGCCCTCACACCAACAGTGGAGTCATGGTGAAGATATGGCCGCTGAAAGCGCTGCCCGACTTCGACGTGGAATCTAACGGCATGGAGGTGCAAATCCTGGACAGCCAGACGGCCGGCTACTACGATACGGGCGCAATCTATGACCTTGCAAAACCCAGCCAGAATGCAATGTATCCCGCCGGGCAGTGGAACCACCTGCGAGTTGAATGCAACAAGCGCGTTATTGATGTGACGCTTAACAATGTGCATGTAACCCATATGGACCTTGATCAGTGGACGGCACCCTACAAGCGCCCCGATGGTACGGACCACAAATTCAACATTGCCTGGAAGTATCACCCCCACACAGGGTATATCGGCTTACAAAAGCATGGGGGAAATTGCTGGTTCAAAAACATCAAGCTGAAACCTCTCTCCTGAATCCTGGCACTCCTATGTAATCGGATCGAGGGAGGCTTATTTCATGGCCGTGGGAAACGGCGCTCGACAGGTGACTCGCAGGGAATTCATCGCCAACCAGGCAGCCATTTTTCATGCCCACCTGAAAGACACGGTGATCTTTAAAGGCATCACCGCCGAAACCGGTGCCCTGAACTTTTCGCAGGATCTGGCGAAGTCGTCGCAAGGCTCAGTAATGTTTCGTACCGTCGGGTATGGCCACGGCGCGCTGGTCTGGAAGGACATCGTGAAGGCTTACATGGACGTTGGCTACCGGCGAATCATGAATGTCGAGAATGAGGATTCACTGATGCCTGGCGAGGTTGGGGTTGAGCGTGCTGCTTTTGTGTTAAATAACGTTCGCGCTGAACTGCTCGAAGGCATCACGTCCACGACCAAGGCGTAGCGAGAATGAGACCTCCGCGTTGAGGGGCGGATGTGAATGTGGTCGCTGGGAATTGATTGGCGGATTTCGGGGAGGAAAGAACATGACTGAGAAGCTGAATCGGCGGAATTTTCTGAAGACGGGCAGTGTCCTAACGACGGGAAGCCTGCTGGCGGGAAAGCTGGGTGCGAAGGCATTTGCGGTGCCTGAGGTGGCGCCGGCACGCGCGATTTCGGCCAACGATCAGATTCAATTTGCCCTTATAGGCGCAGGCAACCAAGGCCAGGGGGACACGAATGTTGCTCTCCAGGTGCCGGGGGTTAAGCTGGTGGCGGCCGCGGACTGCTATGACGGCAGGCTAGTCCATTGCCGTGAACTCTGGGGGAATAGCATTTATACGACCAGAGACTACCAAGAAATCCTGGCGCGTTCGGATGTGGATGCCGTGCTGATCGCCACCCCGGACCATTGGCACAAGCAGTCGACGATTGACGCGCTGAATGCCGGCAAGGACGTCTATCTCGAGAAGCCCATGATCCACCTGTACAGCGACGGACCGGAAATGTTAGAGGCTGCTCGCCGGACGCAGCGAATTCTGCAGGTGGGCAGTCAGCGTGTCAGCTCGATGACTTACCGAAAGGCGAAGCAGTTGATTGCCGCGGGCGCGATTGGCCAAGTCAGTGTGATTAATGCATGGTGGGACCGCAATCCCCACTATCCCGTAGGGGCCTTCAATGGGTCTATCCCTCCTGATGCCTCGCCTGAAACCATCGACTGGCCCCGTTTCCTTGGTTCCGCTCCGAAGGTGCCGTTCAACCCGGAACACTTTTTCCAATGGCGAAAGTGGAAGGCCTACGGCAGCGGAGTAGCCGGCGATCTTTTTGTTCACCTTTTCAGTGGCACCCACTTCATCATGAATTCCCATGGGCCCACGCGAGCTGTAGCCATGGGGGGGCTGCGCTTCTGGAAAGATGGTCGGGATCAACCGGATGTCCTACTGGGCCTGTTCGATTATCCGCAAGGGTTTGATGTTCATTTGCGCGTGAATTTCGTGCATGGAGCGGCAGACAACGAAGGTTTTGTGTTCACCGGTTCAGAGGGAACGTTACAGATTTCCGGGGACGGCGTTGTAGTCAGGCGCACGCCTCGTCCACCTGCGCCTGAGTATGGAATTGGTACTTTTGCAAATGCCACTCAGGAGAGGTTTCTCGCCGAGTTCCAGAAGAAATATCCCCCGGTTCATCCGTCGGGCGATGCACCATCCGCAGAGGAGCGGTATGCTCCCCCCCCCGGTTACAGTGACAGCTACGACCATTTCAAGAATTTCTTTGAAGCTGTCCGCTCGCGGCGACCGGTGACGGAAGATGCTGTGTTCGGATTTCGCGCGGCGGGCGCTGCGCTGCTTGCGAATACCAGCTACGAGCAGGGAAAGATCATCGAATGGGACCCCGACGCGATGAAAATTTGCTGAAACCCAGTAACGCCGCAGGATTGGGCCATCCGGACCAACTCCGCACATGAACACCCTCCTTGCAATGGAGCGGCCTTGGCCATCGCGGCAATAGGGTACCCCGTGGCGCGGCAGAATTCGGGAGCCCTGTGGGGTCGATTACCATCATGAAAAAAGATATGCGCACGGCTTAACCGGAAGCGGTAATGAATGGTGGGGTGTCGGGCCGGTGATTACTGTATCGGCAAAAGCGGGATTGTGCACCCCCGCAGAAGGCGGTTTCCGCGTCCTTTCAAATTGCCGCCGCCCGTTGCGGATTTAGCCAGGTTTTTAGGGGAGGACACTACTATTATGTCGAATCAGATCTGCAGGAGAAACTTCTTAAAGATAGCAGCAGCCAGTGCCGGGGTGCCTGCAGCATTCGGCATACCTGCATCCGATTCTCCTGCTTTGCCGGCTGGGTTCCCCCTGGAGATCGCCCCAGACCCGCCACGGCCCCACGCCGAGACGGAGCTTCCTACCAAAAAGGGAAGGATTCAAGAAGCGAAGGAGATGGCCCAATTGTCAAAGATTGGCAAGGGCAATTACGTTCGTCCTCGGATCAAGAAGCAGGGCGAAGTGCGCGAATTGAAATACGATTTTCACTTCGAGGAGACGGCCCCAGGTCGCAATAGCGCCTCCAATGAGTGGAGTGCTTATGGGGTTACAGGCGGGAACAATGCGTTCAATTGTATAGGGCGGGATATGTGCGTTCGCTACCCAGCCTACGACTTGGTTTTTCGGATTTACGAAGAAGCTAAAGAGGTGTGTCCCGGTGATTTGGATAGTTTTCGCTTGGGACTCGTCCGTGACAAACTGCCTGCGATCTGGGGTAGATGGGAATACGGAGGGGCGGTTTATGAAGTCTCAGTAATGGCTGTTCCGTCTGATACGAAGGGAAACGCCTTCGACCTATACAAGATCGTGATTCAGAATCCCACGCAAACACCGATACAGAGCAAATTGGTTGTGGGACTTGATGGCCCCCCGGACATGCGTTTGGAAGGCGATGTTTTGCGAGGCTTGGGCGATGCACCTTTCCTCCTGATCGATCCTCCGCAGAACAGTTGGTTGTTGACGCGCGACTGGGGACTTGAGGACAAACGCGCCAAGAGTTACGACCGGGACGGCGTGCCGGACGCCTATGATCCTGCCGTCGTTTCCACTCGGATTGGCCTGGATGGGTTGCCGGTTGTTTATCGGGTCAAGGCTGGCAAGGACGAGCATTACACCATTTATGTCGCTGCTCTTCCCATCATCAATAAGTTGTTGCCACAACCACAGAAGGCAGGTGATTTAATCTTCAAATATGAAGTAGAAGGCGCAGCGCCCCAAACCGTGGATTGGATCGAATACTCAGGCAAACAGCCCCCGCCGATCTGCCTCCGATTTAATGGGGCACGCGACACGAACGGAGACGGCTACATCCAGATAAGAGCTGGAAACGCAGAGAATTCGCGTCTCAAGCACACCCGCCTTAGCGCCATTTATGTCTTCCCTTCCGGCATCACCATAAAGGACAAAGCGGC
>Ga0182027_10012622_pt1 | contig 11854 bp, 6 predicted proteins | sample 712E1DmetaG_FD_121300 | JGI IMG/M metagenome (GOLD analysis project Ga0182027, IMG submission 121300) | Permafrost microbial communities from Stordalen Mire, Sweden - 712E1D metaG (Illumina Assembly) | ecosystem: Environmental > Terrestrial > Soil > Wetlands > Permafrost | place: Sweden...
CTTTAAATTTGCCCATTTTGAAAACATTGAAATGTCCTGGCCGAGCAATTCTATAATGCGTTGGTCAGGGTCGGGATTTTGCCAATTGACAAGCCATATTTTATAATTACTCCGCTGGTCCCGGTCTGTTTCAATGAGCAGGGCAAACGGCAATGTGGGATGAATTGAAAGCTGGTCAAGACATCTGAAATGTTTCAAACTATTAAAAAGATCGCAGAATGGGTGATGAACAGGCTTGAAGTTAATATCATACGCAGTTAGCTTGATACTGTCGTTATTGTAAACGAATATAATTTTGTTCTGTATTGCCCAGGGTTCAACATATCCTACTTTATCAGCACCGGTTTTAATTGTGGAAATCTGTTTATACCCTCCCTTACCATCAAATTCAAAAACTTTCAAATGCCGGATGCCTTCTAAATAGTATGCTTCGTGAACATGAAACACAAATTGCAGTTTAGTTCCATCAAAGGGTTTCACGTCCTTGAAGTATTCATCACCGGACTTAATAGGCATGTGGTCGGCAAACGTACTGTTTATCCGCTAATAATGATGCGAACGTTTCTTTTGATTTATCAAGATCCCAGCAGGAAAAGTCGGTATAAACATTCGGATACTCTTTTGTTAAATTGATGATTTCTATGACCCATTCGCTGTCCGTGCCCTTCGGAAACTCCTCGCCGCCGAAATGAGCGAGATTGAGCTTTAGTTTTGGAAATTTCTGAAGCACTTTTCGCCACGCGCGAGGGTGAACGTAGTTTTCATAAAACCAGCCTGATGCTTTTTTAGACATGTCCCAATCATTATTGTCAACATAGGTTGCATCTGCCGGTGCGGAAGAAGAAGGGTTATATAAGTTCTGTGCAGAATGTGTGGGTTTGACGAGGTTATACTCCAGGTAAAAACGAAGTTCATGCGTTGTCATTCCACCGGGCGAGCAGTGAGAAAGAATAGGAATACCTTCCCTCTCGCAACGACCATAAAAACAATCGCCATCTTTTGCCTTGTCGTGCAAATATGGCAAGTGTTCGTCAAGGGGCATATATCCGAGTGACGGATAAACCTTGAATCCAATAAACAAACCTTTGTTTGTTTTCGTTGACACTTCATTAAATGGGTAATCCCATGGTCCCTTTTGTAAATTTCCTTCAAGAACCGTAGTCTTGGAATAATTCCATCTTCTGGGTTCATAATTATACATTCCGATAAGACGAAGAGGATTTGTTTTAATTGCTGCGATTGTTTGAAGATATTGGTTTTTCCATTTCGAAAATGTCTTCTGGTTCTCTCCGGGCAGCAAACTCTTCTTTCCTTTATTCTCAGGTTCTTTTCCCGATTGCCGCAACAGCGCAATTGCCGATCTCGGTAGTCGATTTAACCTGCAAGTACCCGGTAGAACTTTTCACGACCTTTGCAAGCCTGTCAATTACTGTCCTGATAAGGTTGACTTTCAAGGGCAATTTATCCCAAAGCAAAGGCAACGGCGCGCAAGCCCCATTTTCTATATGGGAATGCGCATCAACTATGCATCGCGGTATAGAAGTTGCAACAACAAGGTTTTCGCCTGTTTTCCCGCAGAAACTTTGTCCGGGTTTTATAGGGATTGACAAACTGCGTTGTCAGTGTAACGATATCACCGCGATGGACTTCGGTTTTGTCCCAGCACATTTTCGAAACTTGGATTACCGGAGTTGCCGGAATTGTGCTTAAGGAATCCATTTTCAGGCCATGTTTTGGCAGCTTGGCTTCAAACCCGATTTGAGCACCAAGCTCGACTTTTTCGGGTATCGGCAAACTCCCGGTAAATTCATTATTGTAAATCTTGCCTTTTATTGTTCCGGGGGCCTTGCCTTTAGAACTGTTTCCCTTTATTTCTATAGACGATCCTTCGGCAACTGCATATGTAACGACTTTAAGCTGGGCATCCAATCCGCCGTGTGCAGCATTCGAAAGCCATGACGCCTCGACAATCGCTGATTCAAGCTTGATTTTCTCTTTTTTATCGGTTGAAACCTGGTATTCGCCGTTCATAGTATTCCCTGTTTATTATTGTTATCCACCCAAAGAACGAAATTAAGTGGCAGTTTTAATAATATACATTTCCCATTTTAAACAACAATGTGATCGCCATCACATTTTGGGTAATTTAAATAAATTTTCGTTTTTGTGACGGCCATCACAGTATTTTTAATTTCGGAATGTTATTTTATTATCATCATAAATAGTTTTTTATTGTTTTAGAACATTTTTCAGGAGTAATGCAATGATTAAACAGGTGCTGGCTTATATTCTAAGCCTTTTGTCGGTAACGGTTTTGCTGTTTTCATGTAGTAATACGGTCAACCCATTCGACGATCCCAAAAATGTCAGCTTATCCATTCTGCTTAAAGGATCAAGCGACAAGATACTCACAAACACCTCAATCTCAGAGTCTGTTGGGACCCCCATACAAATCGGCGCATTACTGTTGGTTGCAAATCTTGTTGATTCGGTGACGATTACCATAAAAAAATATTCGAACAATACAGACCTGACGTTCAAATTCGGGAAAGAAGATTTTGTGAAAGACACCTTGTGGCACACTTTCACATTTACAAAAGCAGGATCCTGGCTTTTCTCGGCGACCGCATACATTAATAATGGAGACACAAGAATCATCCCGGGGGAAATAATACTTACGCCCAAAACCGCAATTGCGGCAATTAATCCAAGCAGCATAGCCGCGACTCTTGATTCTATGGCAACATTTTCCGTGGCAGTGAGCGTTGGTGATCAGCCATATACATATCAATGGTATCATGACTCGACTTTATTAACAAACAATACTAACGTGACGATCATCATTTCAAAAGTAGCATATAGCGATACCGGCAAATACACCTGCCTTGTGAGCGACAAATGGGGGGATACGGTAAGGACCGCTGCCGCGATGTTATCGATAAAAAAAGTTTTTTCCGCATCAATTTCCCCAATGATAGATACCATACCAACTGACACATCTGTTTCCTTTGCAGTGACTGCGGTCGGTGACACGCCGTTTACTTACAAATGGTTCCTGGGAGCAACGGAAATAACCGGGCAAACAGCCGCAACATTAACTATTGCAAAAGTCGCTTTTACCGATTCCGGGGCATATACCTGCCAGGTTAAAAATAAAAACAATGATTCTGTAACCACATCAGCAGCCATGCTTTACGTAGTTCCCAAGGTGATCATCAATCACAAACCAGTACTTTCTATTATCAAAGGCCATACAACAATACTGGCGACCGAAATTTGCACGCTTACCATTGCGGCAGCAGATACTGATGTAGGCCAGACATTTACCTATAATACTTTGAAAAAACCGGCTGGTTCAAGTTTTACAGGCACAACGTTTATTTGGGCCGTGCCCGCAGGCTATCTCGGTACCGACACCATGAAAACCGACAGTGTTGTATTTACTGTTTTCGACAATGGCGTTCCAATCAAGGGCGACACATTAAGGGTGGGAATTCAGGTGAGCAAAACAATTCCTTTACCGTCGAGTGTCGTAAAATTTCTTGATTTAAACAGGATTAACGGTGTGTTTTCGTTCAAATGGAACAAAGCCCTCAACGCCGATGGGTATCAGGTTTTCCGTTCAAAGGATTCGGCAACCGGATTTGTATCCGTTGCGTCCATTACCGACACTTCCTTTACCAACACGATTAAAGACACTGTTTTTTATTATTATATCGTGGCGACCAACTCTAAAGGTTCGGCTTCACCTTCGCAAATGCTTCACTCAAGCGATGTCAATACTGCGCCCAAATGGCTGCACGATACCCTAAAAGTAAATATCCCTGAAAACTCCTCGATTTCCATAAATCTTGCAGATTCAGTAAAGGATATAAATGGTGACAAAATTACATTTCAAATGATTGCCGGCGATCCACTTAAAAACACTTTAGTTTTCTCCACTTGGAAAGACACGGCAACCTTTTCCGATTCCGGTTCATATACCATTAAAATTCAAGCATCTGATGATATTGCAACGAGCGTTCTTATGATCCTTTTGCATGTGACAAATGTGCCAAGAGCGCCGCAACCGCAAACGCAGACACTTTCAACAAACAGAAATACTGCTCTTCAAATTACACTTTCGGCAAATGATCCTGACGGCGACCCCATAACAGTATGGACAATAGATACTGCTACGACTCATGGAACGGCGATATTGACCAATTCATCTCAGCCGACCGTCACCTATATACCGGCAACCGGTTTTATCGGAACAGATTATTTCACATTCAAGGCAACTGCTGGCAATCAAACAAGCTCATATTCGGCCAAAGTATCCATACGAGTAGACACAAACAACATTGCCCCAGTAATTTCGCAAAAACTTTCTGCGAAAACCTTAAATAAAGGTGATTCCATTATATTGACAATTTCAATTAACCAAACTGCATTTCCCGCTCCAAAGTATTACTGGTACAAGGCAGGATCGTTCCTCGATTCATTGCAAGGTAATACATGGAAAAAAGCAAATGCAGCGCTTTCTGATTCAGGAAATTATTATGTGATCGTATCGAATGCGGCAGGAAAAGATTCTTCCGGTGCAAAAATTTCGATGCAAATGGCAACCACTATTTCTCCAAAATTGCCTTCAACAACGACCGTTAACGCTGGCAGTACTATACCGATTTCCATTACGGTGAATTCGGATGCAACTCCGGCACCAGGATATCAGTGGTATTTCAAAGGAACTCCTATAGAAAATGCCACAGCTAACTCCTATTCAAAAACATGGGCAATAGCAGACACCGGAACGTATAAAGTTATAGCAACAAGTGCTGCTGGTGGGGATTCTTCGTTTACAAAGGTAGCTGTAACTGTTGCTCCAACCGGTTTAACTTACACAACAAGCACTCCCACTTACTGGACAGGAGTTGCAATTGGACAAAATTCAGCCTCTGTTACCGGCTCTGTCGACAGCTTTACCATAGCTCCTGCATTGCCCACTGGTTTGTCTCTGAACAAATCAACCGGAGCTATTACAGGTACACCTTCCGTAGTTACAGCCCTTGCCACCTATATTGTAACGGCAAAAAATCAGGCAGGCACTACAACGGCTAACATAAGCATTACAATCAAGGGTCCGCCAACCGGACTTTCTTATCAGACAAATCCTGTTTCTTATTGGACAGGTGTTGCAATACCTTCAAATGCAGCATCAATAACCGGTACAGTTGACAGTTATACCGTAGCACCACAATTGCCTGCAGGATTGACTCTTACTAAAGCAAATGGTATTATTTCAGGCACGCCTTCAGTTTCGGCTGCTTTGGCCACGTACATTGTTACGGCAAAGAATCAAGCTGGATCAACCACAGCCAACTTAACCATTACCGTAAATGGAGTACCTTCTGCTCCAACATTGTCTGCACCGAGTAACGGGACTTTAAATGTTTTATCCGGCACATCGTTAACATGGGCTTCAACAACAAACGCCTATGCATATAGAATACAGGTTTCCACTGATTCAAACTTTGTAATCAGTTTTTTAATCAACGATTCAACGTTAACCGGAACTTCGAAACTATTAACTTCGCCAGCCACATCCACGAAATATTATTGGCGCGTAAACGGTAAGGATTCCGCAGGCACGGGCTCTTGGTCAGCAGTATGGCATTTTACTACAGCGCCTCCACCGCCTTCTGCACCAAATCTTATTGCTCCCATACATGATTCATCAAATGTATTCGTAAATACGACTCTAACTTGGAAAAAGATTACTGGAGCAACATACAATATTCAAGTTTCAACAAGTAAATCTTTCGGAACTACTTTAATTAATAGCACAGGAGTAACAGATACATTCAAAGCCATTACCGGACTTTCCACCGTCACTAAGTATTATTGGCAAGCAAGTGCAGTAAATCTTGGCGGGCAGAGTGCGTTTACGGTTGATAGTTTTGTTACAGGTTTAAATTTATCTATGGATACAAATAATTTAGCAGACAATTATAATATTACAACAATTACCGGTAATAGTTCAAATGTTTTTATAGGAACATATGGTGGAATTTTTCAGGCAACTCCGGGCGGGACATGGAGCATGATAAATAGTAATGGATGTGCAGCAATTGCAGCAACCGGAAATATTATCTTTGCCGGCACGTATGTTGGAATGCAACGATCGTCGGATGGTGGTTTTACTTGGAAAGCAGCCTCTACCGGCCTTATTGACTCTACAAATATCAGTTCAGTCTTATTTATGAACGGAATTCTTTATGCCGCAACAAATAATAACGGTGTATATCGATCCCTTGATTCCAGCAAATCATGGACACACATCAGCACTGGCCTGAGGTCTTTGACCGTGCAAACATTGGTCAATTGTAATGGACATTTATTGGCCGGAACAAATGATGGTGTTGACTATCTAGGAAATGACGGCCAAACATGGAATAATGTTGGAGGATTGGAAGGATATTTGGTTAATTCTCTTTGCGCAAACGGCAACATGGTCTTTGCTGGTGTTGGAACGACATCGGGCATGATGGTTTCTTCTGATTTTGGTCAAACCTGGTCTAAAATAAACTCCTGGCCAGCGGGTGGCCCAACATCCATTGCCGTGAGCGGAAACACCCTGATCGCCGGTAGTACAAGCGGAGGAAATGGCCATGGAATATGGGTTTCCTTTAACAATGGATCAACTTGGTATCTGTCTAGCGATATTTTGACTTCAACATGGGTTCTTGGAGTGGCAGGGCATTTCTTTTATAACGGCGTACAAATAGGAAGCGGTTTGCTACGATCACCACTTCCTTAATCAAGGACGGATTTCAAATCCGTTCCCCTATTGCAAAACTCAATGCAACAGGGCGTTCCTAATAAAGGGAAACAAGGAATGATAAATTGCAATCCTTGTTTCCCTTTTTAATTTAAAGAAGAATTACCTCAGTGCAGGGTACTTAGCCGAATTCCACACCGTGTCATCATAGAATAAAAACAAAAGCGAAGCATCTTTCGATACTTCGCTTTTGTTAAATATTTATCGAATTAGGTTTTGCTTAAAACTTATATCCCATCTTAAACATCCATGACCAAGAATGGTCGGTGCGCAATGCTTCTTCAAAATCAACGCTACTGGCAATTGGAGTTTCATTCCTGACATGGTCTAATGCAACCTGAGCAACAAAGAAAAGCCCAATATCAAAGCTCTTCTTTGCATAGAAAGCCCATTTCCAATCATTTAAATAATCATATTGCCGCGGATCCATTCCTTGTGCTTGAGGGCACGGTGTCGGGATAATTTGCGACATACCCTTGTATTGATAATTATTAGGATATTTGCTGCCAAACCATTCAACCTGTGCAGAAAACACATCCAAAACTTTGAATGATGGAATATTTATTCCCAACATGAATGGCATTTTTTGCATCAGCGAATCGTATCCATAAGGATTAGTTCCAAGCACGCTGGCAGGATAATCCTGAACCCCTAAAATTGCTATTTCACCATACAGTTTCAGATCTTCTTTACCCCAAATCCCCAAATCACTTTCGGATGGCGCAAAAATCCGTTTGGGATCAAAAGATGCGCGTGCCATTAATTTTAAACCAGCAAACGTATAATATGCAGTATCGCCTGTATATGATCCTTTTATGGAATCGTAGACCGCATTTTTCAAATAAGCATTGTCATCCTGATGCGGTGAAGTAACATTGGAATTTGCAGGGATAAGACTTTGATACATGCCGCCGATACTTATGTTAAATATTTTTGAAAAGTCTACAGTGGCAATATATCCCAGGTTCAAATCAAAAAACGGAGGTCTTTCGGTTCCTGCTGTTAAAAGAAGATCCTGATGCAACATGTCGAACAAATCGCTTGTCACCTTCAAACCGGTCAAACGTGCCTGGGGAAAGTCGAATTCCGTAACGAGGTAAGCAGGATATGTTCCGCTTCTGTAAAGATATTCGCCAAGATCGCGGACATCGGGATTGTACTTGAACGGAAAATAACCCAAAGTCAATTGCAAAAACGGAGACTTGGTTTCTCCAAAGGAATATATTGCCTCAGCACGGTCGAAGTAAAAATTGTAATACATGGTGGGCAGAACAAAGCTTTCGACACCTGCATTATATGTTTTGTCAAATGTATTGAAATACATTTTTCCTTCGAGCGATGCATTTACGAGTAAATGTTCTGTGAGCTGTTTTGAAACTCCCAAATTAACAAATGTGTGCAAAATATTTTGACGGGGCACAGGACTGTTAACCATCCAGTAATTTACCCACTGGCCTGTTTCAATAGACCAAAACCCCGACAAATGCAGCCCTGTCCCAACCGCAGTTTCATGTTTTTCGATACTTGGGGTTTGAACCAATGCAGTAGAATCGGTATCCTGAGCATTGGCTATTTGTAACGCGCTGAAAAAACCTATAAGCGCGATAGCCGCTATTCTGCATACGGAATTCATCATCCTTAAAACTCCTTTGAGAAAATGGTATTTAATTTTTAAAGATAAATATTCATTAACATATTTATTATTTTTTGCATTCATCTCAATAACTATACAAAGCGAATGACACCGTTTTACTTATAAGCTATCTTTAAATTTGCAATGATATGAAAGAAAACAACAATATATGATAAAAACAAGGCGTTTTGAAAGTCTTGAAACCAAAATAAACAGGTTCAATTTCAGATCGGTCTTTTACATTGGGCGACAATGTTCTCATGTAAGGATAAAAAAAGCAAACCCCATTCTGGATAGAGTGGGGTTTGCTTGCCAAAATCCCTTATTTCGATTGTGAGTTTTGATCAGGCTTATCAACATAGATCCCTGTAGAAACACGGCTAACTGATCCCGAAAGCTTTTTCCCCGTTACAGTAAACATTCCTGCACCTGGAATTTGCTGTTGCTGAGCCTGATTCAAAATGATTCGACGTTTTGCAATGTCAGCTTTGCTTAAAGAGGATACTATAGTATTTTTAACAACCGGTACTGTTGCGTTCCACGTAAAAGTTTCAACCGAAAGAGCTGTAGTTGAGAACTCAACCTGCTGTGTCCCGCTGACAAGTCTTCCGGAAATAGTTGTGTTTCCTGAATTATGCACTATAGCGGTCATGCTTGCATCAGGATTTTTAAAGCCCATGACTTCCAAACCGCTTCCGCCGCTAACTGTAGCACCGATGCGCACGGCACCAGGGCGAACATACTTTGAAAATTGTACCATATAGTAGTAAATCGGGGTAAATTGAATTGTTCCGGCAGTTGTGTTAACCAAAATACCTGCCAAACACCAGTTCGACGACACATTGGGGCCACCTTGCGTATTAAGAACCATATTCCAGTCCACCCAACCTTCGCTTCCATTGACAATGTCGCCGAAAATATCGTGGGCATATTTTTCTGCGGTATTGGCATAGTCAATCGCACCGGTAAAATTGGTAATACATTGTTCTGTTGCAAGAATATGCTTGCCGGGATAATTATTATAAACCGTGGCGACATTATTAAATGCATCGCCTGAATACCAGTGAATTGCTTCACCCCAAACCATTGCTTTCACCGTAGCATCAGCATAAAACGTATTTGCCCAATCGACCATAACATCTTTATTATGGTCCCAAAACATAACATTAAGAACTGTTGGCCCAAGATTATTCTGTGCTAAAATCGGTCCAAGACTGTTTTTCATGAAATCCCGCTCTTGCGTGGCAGAAAAAATCATTGATGGCCAGGTCTGCTTAGCTTGAGGCTCATTTTGTATTGTTATACCCCAAATCGGGACACCTTGCGCTTTATAAGCCTGAACATACTTGACAAAATAATTCGCCCATGCGGTTGCACAACTTGGAAGTAAGGTTCCACCATTATCCATACTCTGGGGTACACCATTATCCATCTGTTTCATCCAAGCCGGAGCACTCCAGGGTGAACCGAATATTTTTAAATCAGGATTATTGGCTAATGCGTCTTTTTCCCATTGGATAAGAGTGGAAGTTACATCGTGTTGAACACTAAAATTATTAAGCGCATTATCACCAGCCTGATCATCGTAACTGTAAAGACCTGCGGAAAAATCGCTGGCACCGATTTGGGATCTGCAAACAGAATAATTGGCTCCAGTGGGACCAAAATAAGCATCTGTTGCTTGTTTTCGTACGGTTGCATTTAGTGTTTTCAAGGAAACCGCACCGGCTTCTGTAAAGGAACCGCCAAAGCCAGTCATAGTCTGATATGTTTGCGATGGATTGATCGTAACTGTAGCCGTAGCTGCTGTTCCGGTCGGATGAAACGTCAATGTTTGGACTTTATTTTTATCTCCACCAGACGATGTCCGCATCCAGGTCACGCTTTGACCATAGGATGTTCCTACAATGGCAAAACTTATTGCTGCAACCGCTACAATCCTTAACATTGCCTTCGAGCATCGTAACTTTTGGAAAACCATAAAAACGTCCTCTTGTTAAAGGTATAAATATAGAAATATATCAAGATTATTAAAACGTTTGAAATAAAAATATGCCGCTATTGCATATAATATAAACAATTTTGCCAAAATGTTTAAGCAAATAAGCGAATTTATTCTAAAATTTTTAAAAATGTGAGGTACGCCGGTGAGCCTGTGTTTTGTTTTGCGCCACAAAGACGGAAATCGTTGAAGACGTTCATTTCCTATTAAACTGGATCTTTCCCTTTTTGTCTATGCTTACCAATACTCCCGAAGCTGCCGGGCCAACAAAATCGCTTTTAGGGACAGTGGCCTTTGGGATTTTTTTTCCTAAAACATTATACGCATCCGAACTCGTCGGTTTGACAGTAAGGATTTTTACGGCAACATTGCGATGCATTACAGTCGATACAACTTGCTTCACCGACTTATACAAACGGCAGTCGTATGCAGATAGAGACACGGACAATGCCGAATTCGCGGTAAGCTGCGTGCCCGTCCACAAATCGTTAAATACTTCGGATTGGGACGTTATGCCGATGCGGGACAATTGAACGGTCTTTATCGCCTGGGCGTTGGCAAAGTTGAATATCGCAACATACGCATATCCCGAATCAATGAGGACGAACGCATCGGCAGGTTGATCGCCGGTATTGCCTTCTATCGGCCGAAACGGTTTTCCCAGTTTGGCAACCGCGTTGACGCTTGCGTTTGTGCAGAACTGCTGCGCGCGTGCCTGTCGGGTTGCATTGGTCAAATCATCGCCGAGCAGCATGCTGGTACCGGCAATGACACCGCAGGTAATGCGGCTTTTGGCCTCATTATCTGTCCATCGAAGGCATAAATGATCCGGATCATTAAACGAATAACATCTGCCGCTCAGCCACCAACCATACGTAATGGAATTGAGGGTGTATTTGATGTCATCTATGGTCCCCCACGAATCGCATGATACCCGGCGTCCGTTTGCATGCGTATAGGGAAAGAGCGGGGCAATTGAATAATTGAGGAACATAGCGCCGGCATTGAGGCTGTCCAGGAATTTCATGCCGTACGTATAGGCCTGGATACCGGTTGACACCTTGGAATCATAATGCGACGGCGATTCCATAGCACCGTTGTCGGTAAAATCAAGCTTGAGATATTGAAACCCTTTCGACTTCATGCGCGTTATAAAATCGCTGAGACGTTGTTTGGTATACGGATGCGTTGGATCGAGCGAATATGCACCGTCGTACATCATAGCCGCGCCGGTTTGGTCTTTAAGACACGCGCCCATGTCCGAAGGCGCACCCCAATTTGCAAACGGCGTAAAGTAAATGCCGGCCCGTTGACCGTTTGCCTTGCAGTGCAGGACGAATTGTGTGAGTTCATTATCGGTCAGATTGTCCCAGAACGAATCCAGGTTGATATAAACAAC
>Ga0182027_10012624_pt1 | contig 11854 bp, 8 predicted proteins | sample 712E1DmetaG_FD_121300 | JGI IMG/M metagenome (GOLD analysis project Ga0182027, IMG submission 121300) | Permafrost microbial communities from Stordalen Mire, Sweden - 712E1D metaG (Illumina Assembly) | ecosystem: Environmental > Terrestrial > Soil > Wetlands > Permafrost | place: Sweden...
ACATAGATAAGGCGCAAGAGAAAATTTTTATTGTAACTATTGCTCATAGGCAAGGAGTTTATAAATAGTTGTAATTATAGTTACCCTCAAATCGACGTCTTAAACCAAATCTTGTGCGACGTGAGGCACGAATTTTGACCTAGATATTTCTTGTTCCTTTACAGGAGGGGAAATGAGAGCAACCCCAGAAGTGACCATATTTGCTTGATCTCGCAACCATAGTCGAATTACATTTTGGACATAAGGGTATTTCTTCTAAAGAGGTTACTTTCCCAGCTTGTTGAGATTTTAAAATATTGCTGACCAAATCGTTTCTGTCCCAGAGAGCAATGTTATTTTGTTTTGCAAGATATTTTGCTTCATTAGTATAGTAACGGTTTGTTACAACCATTCCTAGGGTACAATTCCTAGGCCTCATGACAGTATTAACTTCCCTAACGGCGTCTGGCCCGACATTTCCCGTATATCTTTTAGCTTGGACGGCAATTTTTACTCCTCCCATTTCGATAATTAAATCAGAACCTAAATCTCCTGTCTTCCCTGTATGTTGCGCTTTATATCCAAGCTTTGAAAACAAACTAACAAGAAACATTTCGAAATCCGTTCCGGACATTTTATCCACCTCATAAATTCCTGCTTTTGAAAGCTGGTACTGATGATAAATTTTAATAGCAACAATTATTCCAATTCCAAGAATTGCAAAAGCGTAAATATACCAGAATGACATTACGACTTGACGAATGGGAGGATAGAAGATTGATAAAACTGGAATAGCTAATAATAGGAATATCAAATCTTCGGGACGTCCAGAATTATATCGCTTACGCCTATGCCAATATCTGCTCATGATTTAATTGAACTTCAATTTAATTAATAAGTCAATTAGCTCTAGCTTTCAAAAGTCTTATTAAAGCAGTATAATTTCAGTGAATGGTTCAAGAGTATATAAATCAACTTCGACAAGAGTTAAGAACAGGTAACGCCCTTGAACACAGTTATCGTCCTGCGCTTAAAAACTTTATTGAATCAATTGAGTCAAATGTTAGAGCCGTAAATGAACCAAGTCGTTCTGAGCATGGTGCTCCAGATTTTATATTTCTCAATAAAACTAACGTTAATTTAATTCTTGGCTACGCAGAAACGAAGGACATTAATATCGATCTAGATCAAATAGAAAAATCAGAACAACTTAAGCGATATTTGGGTTACTCAAATTTAATACTCACTAATTATTTAGAGTTTAGATTTTTCAAAAATGGAGAAAAATACCAAGCCATTACAATAGCAAAACAAACAGGTTCGGACGTTATTGCACTTGATGAGAATTCTTCTTTGTTGGAACGAGAATTAAAATCATTCCTAGAAGGAAAACCGGAAACTATCACTAGTGGTAAGCGTTTGGCGGAGATTATGGGCGGAAAAGCAGCCCGCATAAGAGCGAATGTTATTAACTTTCTTCAAACAGAAAATGATAAAAATCAAGAACTTATAAGAATCTATAAAGTAATGCAAAAACTGTTGATTCACGATTTGGAAATTAATAAATTTGCAGATATGTATGCCCAGACTTTAGTTTATGGATTATTTATCGCTCGATATTACGATAAAACGCCGGACAATTTCTCACGTCAAGAAGCTCGCGATCTAATTCCTGCCTCCAATCCTTTTCTTCAACATTTTTTTGACCATATTGCAGGTTCTAATTTTGACAAACGATTAACGTATATTGTTGATGAATTATGCGATGTTTTTAGCGTTTCCGATATTCAAACCATTATTAAGAAACATTACAATTTACTTGGAAATGCTACGGATAAAGACCCTATTATTCATTTTTACGAGGACTTTCTTAAAGAATATGATCCGTTGCTTCGAAAACAAATGGGCGCCTACTATACCCCTGTTCCGGTTGTTCAGTTTATCATTCATGCGGTTGACCATGTTCTAAAAACTGAATTCAATCTTCAAGATGGCCTCGCTAGTACCAATAAAATAGAACATCAAATAGTGATTCAGGGGAATAAAGCAAAAATTAATCTACATAAAGTTCAGGTGCTCGATCCCGCTGTCGGGACCGCAACATTTTTAAACGAGGTCATTAAATTTATTTATGCCAAATTTAAAGGACAGGAAGGTTTATGGGAAAGTTATGTCGAGAAAGAACTAATGCCTCGCATGTATGGCTTTGAGCTCATGATGGCGCCTTACACGATTGCTCATCTTAAATTAGCAATGACACTCAAAGAAACGGGAATTGATCACTTTGACCGCCGTTTAGGAATATATCTAACCAATACATTAGAGGAAGGTGTAAAAGTTAGTGAAGATTTATTTAGTGTTGGATTAGCTGAGGCAATTAGCGAAGAAGCACAAGCAGCAAATGCTATTAAACAAGATAAGCCAATTATGGTAGTAATCGGTAATCCTCCATATAGTGGCGAAAGTTTCAATAAAGGCGCATATGCTATGAAACTTGTCGAAAAATATAAATTTGAACCGGGCGGTAAGCAGAAACTTAAAGAAAGAAATCCTAAGTGGATTAACGACGATTATGTTAAATTTATTGCGTTTGCGCAGGAAATGATATCTAAAAATGGTGATGGAATAGTTTCAATGATAACTAATCATGGTTACTTAGATAATCCTACTTTTCGTGGCATGCGCTGGAATTTGGTTAACACTTTTTCATCCATTTATATTCTTGACTTGCACGGTAATGTAAAAAAGAGAGAAATTGCCCCCGATGGCGGAAAGGATGAAAACGTATTTGATATTCAACAGGGAGTGGCTATTATCGTTGCAATTAAGAATAAAAACAAAATCAAAGAGTTGGCAGATGTTTTCAGAGCGGACATTTGGGGCAAAAGAGAGAAAAAGTTTGAATTTCTACTTGAAAAGAATATTGAAACCGTCAAATGGGAGAAAATACATCTTACTACTCCATCATACATTTTCCTAAATAAAGATGCCGCCGTTGAAAGTGAATACAAAAAGGGGGTAAGCATTGATGAGCTATTTTTAGAAAACTCCTTAGCCTTTCAAACTCATCGTGATAATTTCGCTATTTGTGACACAAAAGAAGAACTGCTTCAAAAATTATCAGATTTTCAAGATGTTTCAATAAGCGATAATGACATTCGAACTAGATATTCTCTTAAAGCTGATGGAGCATGGGAATTAACTAAATCAAGAAATAGAATTAGAAATGAAAAAAGTGTCAACAGTTTAATAACGAGTTGTGCATATAGGCCTTTTGATAATAAATGGACATATCTAGATGAAGCATTCGTTGATCGTCCGAGATCTCTGCTAAAAAAACACATACTAAATCATAACAATATAAGTCTTGAAGTTTCAAAGCAAATTTCCAATTTGCCCTGGCAACATATTTTTATCGCAGATAGGCCGGCGGAAAGCTGTTTAGTCTCAAATAAAACAAAGGAAGGAAATTATTCTTTTCCCTTGTACATATATCAAGACAATAATCAATCAGACATATTCAACAATAGCAAGCGAAAACACAATATAAATATAGGTTGGATGCAGCACCTGCTTGCAAAGGTTGGTGCGTATAAATGGGTTGACGATCACGAAGAAAAAAAATCGGGTGACGAAAATGTTATTAGCCCACTTGATATTTTAGATTATGTATATGCTGTTTTACACGCCCCTGCATATAGAGAAAGATATAAAGATTTCTTAAAATCTGGTTTTCCACGTATTCCGTCTGCAGACGATAAACACAGTTTTTGGGAGCTCGCTAAGCTTGGCGAAAAACTACGTCAATTGCATTTGGCAGAAGATCAAGTGATTTTCAATCCCAAAACTGACTTTTCCGTTACTGGTAATAATTTTGTTGAGAATGTCGAATATCGCGGAGATAAAGTTTATATCAATGAATCTCAGTATTTTAGCAATGTCTCCAAAGAAGCTTGGGAATTTTATATCGGAGGGTACCAACCAGCGCAGAAATGGCTTAAAGACAGAAGAGGCACAAAACTAGATTACGAAGAAATAACTCATTATCAAAAAATCATTCTTGCTCTATCAGAAACAAAAAAAATCATGGAGGCCGTAGACGGAGTATTTAAAATTTAGGGAAATTCTCAATTTGACATTCTAGCCACAAAAATAGTCCTCGAGTATATTGACTTACAGCCTCAAAAAGAGCATACTAATTCAAAACAAATCGGTGAAGGCGATTCGCCTTGACACACAGAAATGCGAGCCAATACGAACCTTCAAAACAGGTTCGTTTTTATAAATATATGTCAGAAGCGACAAAACGTGTTCGTGGCAAAATTACTTTCGCCAATGTACTAACTCTCTTTAAAGCATTAGCTGTTGGTATTATATTATTTGAAATTTATAGAATTTCACAAATAATTGGAATACGACTGGGAGAATATATAGTAAACAATAATTATGCTTCTATAGCAAAGATTCTAATCGTTGTATATGCAATAATAATTCTTTTTTACATTCTATACAGAGGGGCATATTCAGACGTAAAGAAAATTATTCGAAGTAAACGTTTGGATGTTATTTTAATGTTATTAGTAGGAGTGTCAATTGATTTCATTTGGGGAGGTATTGGTACAGGCATATATCAAAATTTAATAAATAAGTTTACGAATTTCCAATTAATAATACTCTCCGTTTCCCCTTTAATTATATTATTTGTATTTTGTATTAGAGCAATACAAGTTTGGTGGGGAGTAAAAGAAAAAAATGAGTCATTTTTTATTAGCGATAGAGAGCAAACCTCAGTAGATATGGATCTTCTTGATTTTCGTGAGATAGCCAAAAGATTTGCAGATAGAGTTATTAATCTTTGGTCAAGAGAAAGCATGGTCTTCGGAATTGATGCTCCATGGGGAGTCGGAAAATCGACTTTTATAAATTTTTGTAAGCATTTTTGGAAAGAAGATTATAAAGGGAAAATAATAGTTTACGAGTTTAATCCTCTTAGATACGAAGAGCGAGACGATCTATTTGAAAAGTTTATCGATGGCCTAATCCGCACAATTCAGAAGAATGCCTTCATTCCGGAAATAAAACCTTTATTCTCAAGATATTCACGCATCATAAAGAGTTTTAAGGGAAGTATTTTAGGACACTTTGATTTTGAGATAATTGAAGGCAACTATTCTGTCGATGATGCCTTTCAAGATCTTGAAACCGTTCTTCAAGGAATTGATAACAAAATTATAGTAATAATTGATGATTTGGACAGATTAAATATTTCCTCCGTAAAAGACCTCTTATTTATTGTCAAAAAAAGTTTTACGCTTCCCAATATTTCCTACGTTCTTTGTTATGATGCGGAAAATATTAATTGCTTGGAGAAAGAGAAAACGGATTTAGGAAGAATAACTGAATTCCTCGAAAAATTTGTTAATGTAAAAATAAATATTTATCTAAGCAGTGATAATCTTCTGAAATTTATCACTAAGAATCTTCAGTATATGCTATCGGGAAATTCACAAGCAAATCCAAAGCTTGTGTCGAAAACAATTGCGGGACTTACTGATATCTTAAAGTTAAAAGATTACCATTTGTATACGCCCTTTATAGGCGACGTTAGAAAACTTAAAAGATTAATCAACGTAATTTTATTACTTGATGTAGAAAAAACGGACTTTGATAATAGCGATTTTGACAATCAAGACTTAATTCATTTACTTTTGATTTATATAAATTTCCCCAATATTTTTCGAAAAATTTATAGCACTGAAACTGGAGGAAGAAGAGGGTTCTTTTCTATAGTTTCAGAATTTGATGATGGATACCCTAAAGATACTAATCAAAATCGTAATTACTTAGACACTATCTATAAAAACTCAACAAAATACATAGAGTATCTGAAATTGTTAAACTCTGACCAGCAATTTTTGCTTAATAAAGTATTTGATTTTTCGCATAGAATTAAAAACCAAAAAATAAGGGATATCCCCCCAGAATTAAGAACATCTCTCGCTTGTTTTAATGGCGATGAGACTTTAACTGAACCCAGAAATCTGGAAAGTTATCTTAATCTAATAGTTAGGTCTTCGAAACCCAACACTATTAAACAGTATAGATTTTATGCGAAGCTAAAGGATGAGATTATTGATGGTAAGGCAATTGGTAGCATTTTATCTACGGAAAACTTTTCTTTTAACAAAGGCGAAGAGCAACACCTCCAACTTTGGAAAGTTATTGTTAATAGTTCTGATGATTTTATTAACAGTAAAGTCAGTAACGCTCTAATTATGTATCTAGCAAATCATATAATTGATTATCCTTCATTATCAGATGATAAAGTTGCTATCGGTATAAGACATAATAATTTACCGTATTATCTTGTAGAATTGCTCGATCATGCAGGTTGGACAGACGAAGAAGGCAAGCATCAAAATAATACTGAAGATAAAATAGCGGAAATAACCGATTGGATCTTCGGTGAAGGAAAACATACTAAATATCCCATTCTTAAAATTCTTTCCGAAGAACGTCGAGGCATTCTGGGATTGTATGATTTATTGCTTTTTCGCCTATTTTGTAGCGCAGATCGAGGAGGTGCAAATTATAATCTTCAACGTGCACTTGCCATGCACGGAGATACTAATGCGCCCACAACAGGTCCTGTGAAGGATATCGCAATTGCAGAGATGCGTGAAATATCTCAGAAGGTTTTTGAGATATTTAAAACACAATATATTTTAAAACACAAAAATATATTTAAATTGGTAGACGATCTAACACTGGATGATCTTTCAGGTAAATTTAAAACTTTTATTAAAAGAGAAATTAAATCCGGAGATATAAATAACGTAGATGAGATTGTTGCTAGGCTTAAATCTCAAATTAAGTCATTCTTAATTTTTCAATTAGGTAGCACTTCTACGGAATTTGGTATTGCCTCCGGATATTATGATGTTGTAGGGAAAGACGATAAAAAGGGCATAAACGCTGAAATTAATAAATATCTTTTTGAATTCTGTTTTGCACCAACAAAAAATAATACTGACGGTTATGAATATTTCTTAGATTATCTTTTAATGAATTTTGCTAGCGTATTCAAGTCAGTTACGGGACACAGTTTTATGCCTGATATTAATGAATTTACGAAAGTATTAAGTAAAGAAAGACTTTATAAATATTGGGAGATTAATGGAGTGAAAATTAAAAAGCTTAACTTTATTAATAAAAGAAAGAATGTTTTTACGCCAAACTATACCGCATCATACAAAAACGATTTGCCGGAAGTATATAAAGTACTTGATAACATGATATCGGGAAAAAATGTAGAACAAAAAATAACTCTTCCTGAGGAGCAAGTGAAATAATTAAAGCAGGTCCTTAGTTATATATAGTTCGTGATTATTGTTATAGGGATTCTATTTGCAGTTTTTTCTCTCCATTTTGAATATAAAGAATAAATCTATCCAAAATCTTGCGAGTTAGCATAAATAAATCGAGTCCCTTTTTATTTGTCACACTAGTTAGAGCACCATGTCTACTTTCATCTGCAAATGGTTTAATTTTTAATTTAATTAAATCATGGCTTAAGACTAATTCCTCGTTCATCTTGATCCAAGCATCCTTTTTATTTAAGCTGAACTTTTTTTCGAAGTGTCTTCGTATATCCTCTGTAATCCTGTAGAGAAAAAAACCAATGTCTTCCGGAATCATCATCGCATTCCTATAATCAACTAATGCTCTGGTCAGAGATGGAGATTTATGTAAAAGATTAAGAATAGCTTTTCCATCAAGTGAATATATATTTTTCGTTTCAGTTTCTGAAGGAACTGCTAACAATGGGAGCAGTTCCTTGTTTGGCAATAATACGCCTTGTATATCAATATTGAACGCCATGTGATTACAATACCCGAAGGAGTCCAAAAAACCTTTTACAAGATATAATATGGAATTTTTAAGAACTCCTAACTCTTCATTCGTGTATTCAAAATTCGAATCAATAGTAATATTAATACCTTCTTCTTTCACTAAAATTTTCATTCGATCGCTGATGCTGTTATCTTTAGATGACGAAATTGAACTTTCAAAATAAGGGAATTTAAAATTAATTGGCTTAGGATAAAGTTTGCCAATAAATATGTAAGAGTTTGTCGTTCTTGATTGTTTTATTTCTTGCATACATCTATTTTATCAAATTGGGGACTTTTACTATTTTCGTTGCTGATTCTGCAAAGCTTCCTTAGGGGTCTTGCCCCTCTTTTGATACTTTCACGATTGCTCAAGTACTACTTCTGCGGAAGGGCGCAATGGTTTCTACTTCGCTTTGGGGATTAGACGACGTTAGTACCTGTTATTTCAATGAATTAATATAACTTGTGATATTTTTATCAACTTCTTTGGGATAAGAAAGATTTAAATTGGTTGCAGTTTCCTTTCCAACCTTTCTAAACAAACTTAACATCGCTTCTAATGCTTTCATGCTATCTTCTTTATCAAAATGAGCAAAGATATTATTAAATTCTTCATATAAATCTTTTTCCGCCCATTTTTCCATTCTTACTCCATTATCCCAAGTATCATAATCCCAACCGTGAATAGATTTCTCATACCACTCAATTATTCTTAAAAGAAGTTGTTTCATTGTCCAATCTCTAAACTTTACAATCCATAAACTATTCCTCTTTAGATATTTTGGGATGTGGTATGCTTCAAACCAAAATTCTTCAATCAATGCTGTGAATTCTTCTTGCGTAGGTTTCGGAGTAAATTGCGATTTAAAAGTTGGTGGTTTAAAATTTTCAGTTAAATTATCTTTATCAATAATAACTTTATATCCTTTATTAAAATAATTATCATCGGATTGTTTTTCTATAATTTTATGAAAATCCTCAACCTTATTTAAAGTAAAATCAACCTTAATTCCGTCATCAAAGATAACCAGCCGAGTTGGATCTCCAACGGTATTTACTAGTGGAAGTATTACCCAATAGTTTTGGATTTCTTTTATCCAATTATTTGAAGAAGAGTATCTTTCAACGTTATTAACAAATATTTCTAAATCTAAATCAGATAAATCATCTGCGCTATTATCTTTTCTTGCAAAAGACCCTGTTTGAATAATTAATTTAACTGAATCATTTTCTTTTGCCCATTGAAGAATTTTTTCAAGCATCTTTTCTTGCTTCATAAGATAATTATATCAGAAAGTTCTTTAAGGGTTGCACCCCTCAGATTACAAGAGTATATAAACGAAGTCTTTGCTTCGCTCTTGCAATCTTCACCCCGCATATTCCGTCTCTGGTATAGGAAGCAGGTTTGCTTCCTAAAAACAAATTCTAAAAAGAGAGGGGGTGAAATATGAAACTAATAACAGAAGAACTAAGAAAAGCATTGCCAACACTATATTCTCAGGAGAACGAAAAAGATCCGATGGTTGTCTGTAAATTCTTTTTACCGATGACCAAATGGACTTGGTATGCAACCGAGTTTGACGGAAAAGATACATTTTTCGGCTTTGTTTCGGGAGAATATCCGGAGCTTGGGTATTTTTCCTTGTCTGAGCTTGAAAACTTAGAAGGTCAATATGGGATAGGAGTTGAACGAGACAGGTATTTTGAGCCCACCAGATTGTCTACAGTAAGGGCAGAACACGAGCAAGGCGTAAATCCTGATACAATGGGATTACTGGAAGCTGCTTGAAGCTGAAAGAGGAGTGAGAAGCCTAATAAGGATCGGGAAACCGGTCCTTATTTTATTGACAAAAGACTTATAGTGTGATATAAGTTGCTTCTTATGATAGCGTACTTAGAAGCTAAAAGAGCGTTTAGAGAAAATCTGGCCGGAGTAAACCCCATGCACCCTGATTTGCCATTGATTGACGAGGATATTGAAAGGACTCAAAGAATGGTAGATGGTAATACACAAGCAAATATATCTGGAACAGAAGTTCTCGCTCGTGGATTTCTTGAAGCTGAGGTTGAAAGAGCAGTAGTAGGCTATCGAGAAGCAGGGTTTGCAACACAACTTGGAATGTCCCCCGACGGATTTAAAGATTCTATAATGGGATTAATTGCTGCACAGCCAGAAGTATGGAGGGGTCGATTTGATAAGCCAGTAGTAGTAATTGGTACTCAAATTCCAGTAGAAAATCAGTATAAAATGTTAGGACTTAATTACTTATTAGGAGGTTTTCAAGTTAGTGATTGGGAAGAAGATCCAGGAGGATATAAAACGCCAGAAGTATCTAGATTGGTATGGATACAGGATGGAAGAGTTAATCGCGGTAGATCAGTGAACGATGTAAGATCTAACATGGCAACAGACGAAAGAGGAGCAACTATTTATGATGGAGTCGGTCTTTATGTTTCAGACCCAGACGTGCTAGATGATCATTTTGTTGCGTTTCCTGGGACGCAGATTGAGTCTGGCTCTGCGCCTGCCTTCGATCGCTGGCTTGACGGACCAAAGGTCGGAGCCAGCGTCACCAGTTATACGAGTCATTATTTTGGCGCTGCTACTTGCGGAAGATAATTAATCAGTATTAAATTTCCACTTTATGTAAAACTCCGCTTGTCATTCCCTGATATTTAATTTCTGCCTTTGTAGTTAAATAAAAAGATAACTCTGAATTAGTCTCGCTTAATTTTTCTTTGATAAATTCATTGAGTTTGTTTTTATAATATCCGTTTGGACAAACAAATATTATTTCGGGAAACTCTTGCTTCATGTTTCTTTGCCAATCTTCAGAATTGTAATAGTCAAAGAATCTCTTAATTCTTGCCTTCCATCTTTTTTCCGCAGCGTAGTCTTTAACAATATCCAAGAAATATCTTTGTATATTGTTCTTTTTATCGGTAATGGTAAAATACGCATCCGGTTCTTTATGGATCATGTATTGAACTCCTGTTAAATCAACAGCCGTAAAAAAGCTTAAGGTGCCTTTTCCTTTATCAACGCTTTTAACTAAATTTAAAAGGGAAAGATAAATATCGCCAACCAGCATCCAGCGCTTGCGGTATGCCACCGAGTATTTACTCTCTTTCCAGACCCTGTCTAAAAGGGGAATGTTAATATCATTAATTTCTTTATGCTCTAAGAAATATTTTCTGCCCATTGTCCCCAGAGAAAATGCTGCCGGTTCTTCGACAAGTTTTTTAACGTAGTACCTTTTTAAGTATTTATTTTTACTTAAGTAATTAAGCCATAAGATAACGTTACTTTTTGATTTATGGTTTAAGATTTTTTGGATTTGTATTGTGTTTAGGTAATGGAATCGGTAAGTATAGATAAGGATTGTTTGAAATTGTGGTATGAATCGTTCCTGTTGAGTATTGTCTTCTGTTTTGTCTAGTATTTTCTGCTGTTGCATACATTTACTTCCCCCTATATATTTATATATAGGAATATATAAGTCAGGATTTTTAATAGATTAGCTTCAAATTTCATCGATTTGAATGGACAGCGGCGTCCATTGCTTGAGAGGTTATTTTTTGATTTTTTGTAAAGATTTTTTTAAGTATTTATTGATTTTAGAGTTTGAATTTTATGGAGAGATTATTATTTTTGTTATATTTTTGATTGGGGAATTGTTTTGAATATTTGTATTTGTTAATTTTGGTAAATTACTTCCTCTTATATTTATATAAGTATAAAGAGGAAGGACTTTTTTGTTTTTTAGCCTCATTTTTATTCATTTTTTAGATACTACGCGTAGTATCTAATTTTAGGCGGTTTTAATAGTAGAAATAAGAAGAAATTTAGCTTCCGTGTCGCAAAATAGAGGATTTACGTCAGAATAACTTAGGAAATTAAAGTATAGTATTTTATTTTATTACTTTCTTAATTTCTCCAAAATAATTTTTGCTATTAATATTTGCAAACGAATGCTGTA
>Ga0182027_10012626_pt1 | contig 11853 bp, 10 predicted proteins | sample 712E1DmetaG_FD_121300 | JGI IMG/M metagenome (GOLD analysis project Ga0182027, IMG submission 121300) | Permafrost microbial communities from Stordalen Mire, Sweden - 712E1D metaG (Illumina Assembly) | ecosystem: Environmental > Terrestrial > Soil > Wetlands > Permafrost | place: Sweden...
TCACGGATTTCCAACAGGGACGGGACGGTCCTCTGTGGAACCCGCTACGGCAACGTGATGGCCTCCCGTGGATCTGTCATTCCCCTCTTTATATCGCAGATAAAGGCGGGCCGGCCGCTCACGGTCACTGACCCCGACATGACGCGTTTCATGATGTCGATCGAAGGCGCCGTCGATCTCGTCCTCTATGCCTACGAGCACGCGAACCCGGGAGACATTTTCGTGCAGAAAGCGCCGGCCGCCACGACGATGACTCTCGCGCTCGCGCTAAAGCAGGTTTTTCACGCCGACAATCCGGTGCAAACAATCGGAACGAGGCATGGAGAGAAACTTTACGAGACATTACTGACACGGGAGGAACTGTCGAAGGCGGAGGACCTCGGCGGGTACTACCGCATCGTCGCGGACAACCGGGACCTGAATTACAACGCCTATGTTTTCGAAGGCAAGGAGCGGGTGTCGGTCCTCCAGGACTACAACTCACACAATACCCGCCGGCTGACCGTGGACGAGTTAGTGAGTCTTCTTTGCGAACTCGATTACGTGAAGACACAACTTGAGGACCGGGCTCAATGATTCGAGTTCTCGTGACAGGAGCAAAGGGGTTCATCGGACAGAACCTCGTTGTGGCCCTTCTGCGGCGCTCAGACGTCGAGGTCCTGACGTTCGAAATCGGGGATCCCGGGGAGCGTCTGACCGGGGCGCTCGGGGACGCGGATGTCGTCTTTCACCTTGCCGGCGTCAACAGACCCTCCGCTGTTGAGGAATTTGGAGCTGTCAACGCCGGGCTGACCCGGCATGTTGTCGACACACTGCACGCCGGCGCGCGCAGGCCGACAATTGTGCTCACATCCTCGACCCAGGCTCTCCTGGACAACCCGTACGGCAAAAGCAAATTACAGGCGGAAGGCGTCTTGAAAGAATATGTCGACCGGGACGGCGGCGGCGCCCGGGTTTTTCGACTGCCGAACGTCTTTGGCAAGTGGAGCCGGCCCAATTACAACTCCGTGGTCTCCACGTTTTGCCACAACATCGCTCACGGGCTGCCGATCACCATTTCGGATCCTGCCAGAGAGATTCAACTGGTGTACATTGATGACCTGGTGAGGTCTTTCGTGGGCCTGCTGGATTCCGGGCAGGACCACACTTTCGCGTTCGGTGAAGTGCGACCGGTGTTCACAGTGACGCTTCAAACAATCGCGGACACGATCCTCCGCTTCAAAGACATTCGGATGACACTCGTTTCCCCCGACTTCAGCGATCCGTTCGCGAGGCGCCTGTACCCGACATTCTTATCCTACCTCGAACCGACTGAGTTTGCCTATCCGCTCAACCAGCGGACCGATGACCGGGGCACGCTTGCCGAGTTATTGAAATCACATCAGTTCGGACAGATCTTCGTTTCCCGGACGAAGCCGGGGATCACACGCGGAAACCATTTCCATGATTCCAAGATCGAAAAATTCTGTGTCCTGGAGGGGGAAGCCGTGGTGCGCTTTCGCCACATCGTGACCAGCGCAATGTCGGCCTATCAGGTGAAGGGAACGGATTTCAAGGTCGTCGATATCCCGCCGGGCTACACGCACTCCATCGAAAACACCGGTTCAACGGAATTGATCACGCTCTTCTGGGCGGACGAGATATTCGACCCGGGAATGCCTGATACCTACCCAGCGAAGGTGAATCAATGAAACGCCTCAGAGTAATGACGGTTGTGGGAACGCGACCTGAGATCATCCGTCTTTCCCGGGTCATTGCGGTGCTTGACAGGGAAACCGATCACCTGCTTGTGCACACCGGGCAGAACCATGATTTTGAGCTTAATGAGATCTTCTTCAGGGATTTGAAGCTCCGCCCCCCCGATCACTATTTGAATGCGGCGGGGAAGACCGCGGCGGAGACGATCGGGCAGATCATCATCAACATTGATCCCGTCCTTCAGAAGAGCACGCCTGAGGCGGTCCTGATCCTGGGTGACACGAACAGTTGCCTTGCGGCGCTGCCGGCGAAGCGGCGAAAGATTCCGGTATTTCACATGGAAGCCGGGAACCGCTGTTTCGATCAAAGAGTGCCCGAAGAGATCAACAGAAAGATCGTGGACCACATCAGCGACGTAAACCTCCCGTACAGCAGCATCGCCCGGGAGTACCTGTTGCGCGAAGGGTTCCCCGCCGACAGGATCATCAAGACCGGCAGCCCGATGTTTGAAGTGCTATCCCATTACGCTCCGGAGATAGGTGCCTCAAACATACTTGTCGACCTCGGTCTGCAGGAGCAGGGATATTTCCTTGTCAGTGCGCACCGGGAAGAGAACGTCGATTCACCTGAATTGTTGAGACAGCTGGGGCTGGTTCTTGAGGCGCTGGCACAGACATACGGAAAGCGGATCATTTTTTCCACTCATCCCAGGACCCGCAAGGCAATAGAAGCAGGGAAACTCGTCCTGCCGAAGCTCGTCGAGCTCCATACGCCCTTCGGTTTCCTGGATTACATAAAGCTGCAGACAAACGCGGCGGCAGTCCTCTCCGACAGCGGCACCATCACCGAGGAATCCTCCATTCTCAATTTCCCGGCGTTGAATATCCGCGAGGCCCATGAGCGGCCGGAAGGGATGGAGGAGGGTTCTGTCATGTTGACCGGTCTGAACCCGGAACGGGTACTCCAGGGGCTCGGGATCCTCTCCCGGCAGGGCCGGGGCGCGGCGCGGACGCTGAATCTCGCGCGCGACTATGAAGTGGGAAATGTCTCCGAAAAGGTTCTCCGGGTTATCCTCAGCTACGTGGACTATGTCAACCGGTATGTCTGGCATAAGACATATCAGACTTCCTGAACAATACTATCATCAGTGAACTTCCTCTGATTGGCACACTTTTTCGCTGCCCTGCCCCCCACAGATCGATCCGATTCCCATATCGGAGTTCGAAAACCGGCGCGGAGCAGCCCCGCGCTGGATTAGCGGAAATCAGTTTATCTCAAGAACCAGGATGGTGTGGCCTCTATCACACGCAACCTGTTTGAAGAGTGCTATCATTCCATAATGACGAGAAGAAGGATAATAGTCTTAATCGAAGGCATCTATGGATAGATCATCCTTGTCCACTAAAATCAGAAGAATCATTCTCGAACAATCCAAACGAGCCAATGTTGGTCATATTGGGTCAGCGTTGTCCATTGCTGACATAGTTGCTGCGCTCTATGGTTCAGTGCTTCATCTTCCGGATCCGGCAGACCCTGAACGAGACCGTTTTATCCTTTCTAAAGGCCATGCGGTTTTAGCGCTCTACGCTATCTTCTTTCTGAATGGTTGGATTACTGAAGCACAGTTGAATACCTACTGCGGGGACAACACTCTTTTGGGATCGCATCCGGAACATGCTCTTCGGGGAATTGATTTCTCAACCGGTTCTTTGGGAATGGGGTTGTCCATTGGGGCTGGGGCGGCACTGGCCGCAAGGCTCCAAAAGTCAGCGCGTCGTGTGTATGTGTTGATCAGTGACGCGGAGTGTAATGAGGGATCCACCTGGGAAGCGATTATGTTTGCGGCGCATCATCGCCTTGCGAATCTCATTGCGATCGTAGATCTTAATGGACAGCAAGCTCTTGGGTATACAGACAAAGTATTGTCGCTCTCGCCGTTGGCAGAACGGTGGCGAGCGTTCAATTGGGATGTGCATGAAGTTGACGGACATAATATCGAAGCTATCACGCAGATTGTTGCAGGCCTGCCCGCAACAGTGGAAAAGCCTCACGTTCTTATTGCCCATACAACTTTTGGCAAAGGAATTTCCTTTATGGAAAATCAGATCAAATGGCACTATTTGCCCATGTCTGAGGCTGAATACACTCAGGGATTGAGAGAAATTGAGGCCGGGGCATGAGACGCGCATTCGTCAACACACTCGTTGACCTGGCGACGCAGGACACCCGCATCATTCTGTTGACAGGTGATCTTGGGTTTATGGCATTAGAACCTTTTGCTGAGAAATTCCCCGGGCGTTTTATCAACGCCGGTGTTGCCGAACAGAACATGGTTGGGCTGGCAACCGGTTTGGCAGAAGCGGGTTTTGTGCCTTTTGTCTATTCCATTATGCCTTTTGCCGTGCTGCGGCCATATGAGTTCATTCGAAATGGGCCAATCCATCATCAGTCACAAGTGCGCATTGTGGGCATTGGGGCTGGACTTGAGTATAGTCATCAAGGCAATACGCACTACGGTTTGGAAGATGTAGGGATCATGCGCATCCAGCCCGGCTTGACGGTTATTGCTCCAGCCGATGCCGCACAAGCCGAAAGCGCCATTAGAGCAACGTGGGATTTGCCTGGGCCGGTTTTCTATCGATTGGGCAAGGACGACAAAACGGTGGTGCCGGGCCTCAATGGGCGGTTTGAATTGGGACACCTGCAAATTGTCGGTGACGGTCGCGACGTATTGTTCGTTGTTATGGGCGCAATTGCCAGTGAAGTCTCGGCGGCTACCGGTCGGTTGCGTGAACGGGGCCTGGAATGTACGATCGCAATCGTTGCCAGCCTGAATCCACCACCACTCAGCGACTTGCGTGATGTATTAAGACGTTTTTCAAAAGTGATAACGGTTGAATCTCATTATGTTACAGGAGGTGTTGGCTCGCTGGTCTCGGAAGTAATTGCAGAATCCGGGTTGGCTTGTCGGGCAATACGTTGTGGCGTCCGGACGAATCCAGGCGGTGTTACTGGAAGCCAAACCTATGTACAGGATTTGCATGGCTTGTCTGCTGCCGCCCTGGCAGAAGTTGCAGCGCAAAGTATACGAGAATCATAATGACAAATCATCTGATTTCAATAGTTCTGCCCGTGCACAACCAGGCCGACCATATAGAGGATATTGTCAGTGAATATGAAGTTGCTCTGACAAAGATTCCATATGCCCATGAATCTATTCTCGTGGTCAATGGTTGTCGCGACGATTCCCTGGCGGTCTGTAATGGATTGGCGGAGAAATTCACGTCGGTGCGCGTTGTGCAGAGCGCAAGGGGCAGCTGGGGTCTGGCTGTCAAAACAGGGTTACGCGAAGCAAGTGGCGACATCTTGTGTTATACCAACTCGGCGCGTACGAGCTCGCAAGGTCTCATATTGTTGCTTTTATATGCTGTCGCTAATCCCGACACGGTCATTAAAGCTAATCGCAAAATCAGGGAGAATTGGCAGCGGCGCTTGGGATCGTTATTGTATAACCTGGAATGTCGCATGTTATTTGATCTTTCCTATTGGGATATCAATGGTACTCCGAAGGTCTTCTCGCGCTCTTTTGACAAATTATTGAATCTTAATCAGGAAGACGACCTGATTGATGCTGAATTCAATATTGTCTGCCGTCGTGAAAACTACCCGACATTAGAGGTTCCCATCTTTTCAGTCCGCCGCCATGGAGGTAATTCGACCACGAGCTATCAGTCTGCTTTGCGGATGTATTTGGGGGCATACTCCCTCTGGCGCAGGACTCACCAAAAGTAACTATGAGTCACTCATCATCACCCAGCACGAGAGCACTGAATTCACTCTGGGCTCGCCATAACGCTAAGTGGCGTAGACCGGCACAAATTGTTGGCCAGTGGAACGACGCAGGCAGCGTAGATCCCGAGCTATTGCTCTATAAAGTTCGCGGCAACTGGTGGGAGACACTTGCCTCGACTGATGCGACGCTGCTTGTTACGCGTGAATACGAGCATTTGATCATGGCTTTATGCGTCGTGGACGGTGCACCTTCATTGTCTTTTATGGAGTTGCCTCATCCCTCCGGACTAGCTGTTGACCCGGCGAAGGGCGTTATTCACGTTGCCTCAACGCGCAACCCAAATCAGATCGTGGATTTGGCTCCGGTGACGGGTTATATTGACAGACTGGATGCGGATTCAGACTGGTTTGACAAAATGGGACATTCCCTTGTACCAATACGCTCGCGTTTTTTCCCTGGTTGCTTCTACCTACATGACTTAGCCTTGGTTGATGGTGAACTGTATGCCAACTCTGTAGGGCAGAATGCGGTTGTGCGTCTGGCGGAAAACGGCGGTTATGAACGAGTCTGGTGGCCTCGTTGTATCGAGATCGATGACAAACCCGTGTTCGGGCAGAATTACATCCAACTTAATTCAATTGCTGCTGGAAAAGACCTGTCCTCCTCATTTTTTTCCGCTTCAACCGATAGGCTGTCATCCCGGCGGCCCGGTCATAGGAACTTTCCCGTAGAAAAGCGAGGGGTGATTTTTTCGGGCGCAACTCGAGAGCCCATGGCCCGGGGCTTGACACGCCCACATTCTGCGCGCCTTCATAGTGAGAGAATATGGGTCGACAACAGTGGATACGGGGAGTTTGGGATTATTGCTGATGAGAGTTTCGCGCCAATTGCCCGATTGCCGGGTTGGACGCGTGGCCTGGGTTTTGCAGGACAGACGGCATTTGTCGGGTCTTCACGTGTCATACCGCGTTTCAAACAGTATGCACCCGGGTTGGAGGTCGAAAAGAGCGTGTGCGGGATACATGCTGTGGATATCGAATCCGGCCGGGTGCTCGGCAGCATCGTCTGGCCCTTTGGCAACCAGATTTTTGCCATAGAATTGGTGCCGCGCCAGTTAACACAAGGGTTCCCCTTTTTCGTAAACGGCAAGCGGTTCCACCAAAAGCAAAAGCGCTTGTTTTACACATTTACCATAGATCACAACACTGGGAGTAACGCTCATGAACGCTGATTTTCGATTGCTTATGATAAGTGCGATGTATGAGAATGGCGGTAACACCACTCATCGTTTTCTGGATGGACATCCTCAAATGTTTGTCTATCCATTTGAATCTCAGCTCGGCACACGATTGGTGATGGATAATCTGTCTTCAATGTTCCCGGTCAAGTATCGCTGGCCTGTTTTTGCTCTTGATGGCACGCCAGTAGAGGACTATGCCGCTATCATTGATGAAGAATGCAAGGTTCGTTCGCGCACACCCCAAGTCAGCAAATTTCGCCATATGCCTTTTGATATGTCGGATGACGAGCGCCGACGAATCTACGAGGGCCATATTCGAAATGCCGGGCGTACGCCCGGAAACAACGTGGCTGCTTTTTTCCGTGCGACGTTTGAAGCATGGAAGGACTACAAACGTTGCGACGGGCAGGCAGTCTACGTGGGGTACAGTCCGATCATTGTTGTCGATGCAGAAAAAATTCTGCATGATCTACCCCAAGCGCATGTGTTGCATGTGGTGCGCAATCCCTGGTCAGCTTTTGCGGATACGAAGAAGCGTCCGGTACCTCTTTCACTGGCGCAGTATATGCTTGGCTGGACCGTGAACCAATACCACGCGCTGCACTTTCAGTCCAAGTTTCCTGACCGTGTGCATGTTATTCGAGCCGAAGATGTCATGACCGATTCCCGTAAAACCCTCGGCGAGATTTGCGGGAAGTTGGGTCTTGAGGCGGCAGACTCTCTTGCCAAACCAACATGGAACGGCGTTGAACTCAAGGAGGTTTATCCCTGGGGAACCTTGCGAAAGGTCACGCCCGCGGTAAATCGGTCGACGGCGGAAGAACTTTCTGATCAGGAACGCGCTGAGATCAGAGCTCGTGCCTGGCAGTATCTGGAAATCTTTGACTACAAGTCTTTCTACAAATGAAACGCGTACTGCTTACCGGCGGAACCGGTTTTGTAGGGGCCAACCTTACTCGCCGTTTGCTCCGTGAAGGGCATGAGGTCCATTTGCTGGTGCATAGAGGTTACACCTCCTGGCGCATTGCGGCCATCGCTTCTGAAGTGCAGCTGCATCAGGTGGATCTGAGCGATGCCGAGACGCTCAGTACTGTTGTAGAACGAATTCGCCCCGAATGGGTCTTTCATCTGGCCGCATACGGCGCCTATTCTTCTCAACTGAATATTCACAAGATGATTCAGACAAATATCACAGGGACGGTCAATTTGGTTGAGGCATGCCTGAAAACAGGCTTTGACTCATTCGTCAACACTGGTTCATCATCAGAATACGGTTTCAAGGGCCATGCGCCATCGGAAACGGATTGGATCGAACCGAACAGCAATTATGCGATTACGAAAGCGTCAGCGACGCTGTTTTGCCGGTACATTGCCATGTCCCGGCATACCCGGTTGGTGACCCTGCGTCTCTACTCGGTTTATGGCCCCTATGAGGATCCGACACGCCTCATTCCAACGTTAATCGTTCGCGGACTGCAGGGTGAACTACCAGTGCTTGTCCAGCCGAACGTCGCACGAGATTATGTGTTCATTGAAGATGTCGATGATGCCTACATGATTGCCGTGAGCAAAGACGAAAAGGAATATGGAGCGATATACAACATTGGCACAGGGATAGAAACTTCCCTTCTCAAGGTTGTTGAGAATGCTCGAGTGGCGATGCGTATCGCTGCTGAGCCTCAATGGGGTTCAATGCCAAATCGTGGATGGGACACCACAGTCTGGTTAGCCGATAATCGGTTGGCGAGGGAGAAGTTGGGCTGGCACCCAAAGTACACTTTCGAGCAAGGTCTCTTGAGAACGATAGAATGGTTTGGGGGAAATCAGGATATGACTGGATTCTACCAGACGCATCAAGTTGTGCCTCTATGAGCTTAACAGGGAAAAGACGCACGAGACGGCCCTGGTTCTTCGTATTCACACTGCTGCTGACATGTGTATTGTTGTTCTTTGCCTTGCGGGGAGTTGACTGGCATGAAATGCTGATAACTGCTCAGCAAGGCGATCTTCGCCTGGGTGGTTTAGCAGTTCTGATTCTCTCATTCTCTTACTTTCTGCGTGGAATGCGCTGGCGGGTACTTTTGAGCAACCAAAAGGATTTCTCACCCCTTATGGCATTCTGGGGTATCTGTGTCGGCTATCTGGGGAACAACTTTTTACCCGCACGTGTTGGCGAAATCATTCGCTCAGTAATGGTTGGTCGACGGCTTGGCATCAGCAAAAGTTATGTTTTGGCAACTGTACTCACCGAGCGCGTGATAGATGCAATGACTTTAGCTGTTTTTGGGGGGCTGGCATTCTCATTCCTGGAGAATACGCCCAGCTGGCTGGAACGAGCAACTATTTCGTTTGGGGGGATGGGAGTGTTGGGGCTGTTGGCATTGTTCATCGTACCACGTCTCGAAGGGTTGCTTATTCCTTTTTTGAAGCGTCTCCCAATGCCCGGTGGTGTGCGAATTCGCGCGGTTGATCTATTCGCGCAGTTTCTGAAGGGGATGAGAGCGTTTCATAATGTCAATCGTGTTCTGCGTTTCATGGCCCTGACAACTGTTATTTGGCTCGTGGATGCGTTAACGGCTATTGTCGTTGCCATGAGCTTTGGCTTTGTATTGACACTACCCCAAGCCGCAGTCCTGCTCGCTGCACTTGGCCTGGCAAGCGCATTACCTTCTACCCCCGGCTATTTGGGCATTTATCAGTTTGTCGCTGTCACTGTACTCAAACCATTTGGCCTGAATCAGAATCAAGCGCTGGTTTTCATTCTGGCTTTCCAGGCGGTCATCTATATTGTTGTGGTTCTGTGGGGACTCCTGGGCTTGTGGCGATTGAGGGTGTCGAAGACCTCCCAAGCGTCAGATGGATTCGGCATAAGAGCGGTGGTCAGCGAGGAGCAACAAGAATGAAGCGTAAGTCTTACCGGTGGCAAGAAATGGAGTTGGGAGCATGAATCACCAAAGCATTACGACAACTGACACCCCCGACACGAGGGATTTGTTAATCCTGTCGGTGATTATGGGAATCATTACAACGCTGTGCAAATATTCCTATGGCGTTGTTGACCAGATAGAGCTCCTACCGGTTGTCATGCGAGCGATGGACCATTCATTCCTGAGTAATGATTTCTTCACTAACACGAGCACCGAATTTGGCCCTCGCTTTTACTATGCAAAATTTCTTGGCATGGTGACGACTCTCGACACCCTTCCCATATTTTCTTGGGTGATGACCGTCCTCATCAATGCGGGAACTGCGGTCATTACTTTCTTACTTGCCCGCGATCTCTTCAGGTCCAGGCTCGCGGGTATAGTGGCCGTTTCTCTGGCAATGTGTGTCTCTACCTTTGGCCTGGGGTACCTGGATGCAATGTACGCCGAGATGTTGTTACCCTCGACGCTGGCCATGCTTTTCGTATTTCTTTCGATTTGGGCGGGCCTTCGCGGGCATATCATTATCGGTGTGACCCTGTGCGGGATTGCATCCATTATCCATATACTCCTCGGGCTTGAAGTGGCAAGCCTCTTGCTCGGTACGTATTTTTTCTCTGAGATAATAGTCTCCGGCCCGCAGCGGTCCGGCACAAAGAGCTTCAAGAATTGGAGGATTCTGATTTTCTCGGCTCTTATCTTGTGCCTTTTTTCTTCACTCTCGGTCCTGCCGGAGCTGTCACGGCAGAGTCATATAAGCTCACAATTGTTTATTGCCATAGTGGCACATTTCAAAGGCCCGCACCATTACCTGCCGAGCACTTTTGGTTGGGGAGAGTACCTCAGGGCTGCCGGTTTCCTCTCAGCGGCCGGCATATCCTGGTACTGGTGGCAGAAAAGATCAACCACCTCACCTCTTGAGGCAAGAAGGGTGCTTGTCTTTTCGCTCCTTGTTTTTCTTCTGTGTCTCGGCGGTTACGTATTTGTAGAAATATTTCCGTCACGTCTTTGGACTACGGCCCAGACATTCCGGCTACTGTACGTGGTAAAATGGCTTGGGCTTGTCCTCATAGGCGGTGCGGTGACTGATATTATAGAGGGGCCGGATAAGCTCGACGCATGTCTTTTGTTTGTGAGCACGCTACACCCGCTGTCACTGGGACTTTCCTTTTGTTCGAAATCGATGAGACCCTGGATCAAACAGGTTTTCCCCTTTCTTATGGTTTTCTTTGAGCCAATTGTTTTGCTGCTGTTGATTGTGATTATTTTGGTGAAATCCTTAGCCTTCAGCTTCTTGTTGCCGGTCTATGTGTTGCTGATTCTGATCGTATTTTCATGGCCCCGGAAATACTTTTATTTGCTTCTTTCTGTGGGAATCGGTGGTTTCCTACTGCTGGGATTCCTTAACAATAATAATGTCACAAAACTTCCCGCCGGATTGGCTGCTCTCTACAAGCAACCCTGGTCCTATCCTACAAGTTCAGAGCTCGGGGAGGACGGTGTCGGAGTAGCACAATATGGGCGGCAAAGTACTCCCAAAGATGCGATTTATCTCACCCCGCCGATGTGGGGGCAGTTTAGATTGGTAGCCAACCGAGCTATTGTAGTGGATCTTAAAGCCTTTCCTTTCCAGGATAGCGCCATGGTGAGGTATCAACAACGAATCTTTGATTGCTATGGAGTGCCAATCGCACAAGGATACGCGGCGTTAAGAGAGCTGGAACAAAACTACAGACTTCTCACGGACGACAAATTGTCTGCTCTTCGGATCAAGTATGGAATCGGATATGCCGTGCTCTATCAGCAGACTTCGACGAGGTATCCGGTAATTTTCGAGAATCAGACCTACAAGATTGTTGATGTATCGGGTGGATTCGGAAATAAAGAGTAGGTCCACGCATAAAGTCATCCCTTCACAGCTTCTGTGAAATATGGCTCAACGCCTTCACTGTTCCGTAGCCCGGCATCAAAGTGTCCACGACGGGGCACCGTCTTCCCATCAAATCCAAACCTTGTCCTCTCCCCTCAACTCCACAATGTCTGAGCAGTCAGGGCTCTCACATGCCCCTGTCTTCTAAAAGTTAGCATAGAAGAATGGGTTGCTCTCTTTGATGATCAGGATCCTGAAGCATATTGAGGCGATTGACAACCAGAGGAGGAGAAACAATACAAGGTATTTGGCAAACAGTCTAACGAGA
>Ga0182027_10012627_pt1 | contig 11852 bp, 11 predicted proteins | sample 712E1DmetaG_FD_121300 | JGI IMG/M metagenome (GOLD analysis project Ga0182027, IMG submission 121300) | Permafrost microbial communities from Stordalen Mire, Sweden - 712E1D metaG (Illumina Assembly) | ecosystem: Environmental > Terrestrial > Soil > Wetlands > Permafrost | place: Sweden...
CACTCGGCGGAGCCACTCGGCGGAGCCACTCGGCGGAGCCACTCGGCGGAGCCACTCGGCGGAGCCACTCGGCGGAGCCACTCGGCGGAGCCACTCGGCGCGGTGCTCATTTCGAGATACATGTCGGACCAGAAGGCCCAAGGTGCCGTCCGGAATCGGTCGATTCTGTTCGATTGCGAGTGCATCTTCGACCATTCGAGCGTCAGCAGGCGTACATCGGTCGCTTCTGCGCTTCTGAAGATACAGGTACGACCAATCGAGTCGTCGAGTGGGCCGAGAGTAGTCAGACATGCATTCGCATTCGCACATCGTCAGGGTCGGCAGGCGCCAATCGCACGATCTGCATTCGAACGCGCACAGGTTCGACCGGCGTCAGGCGCGGGAGCGTTCCAGTAGCCGCCAGCACCTATTGCGAGTAAGGAATCGTCGACGAATCCTGAGGCGAGTATGTCGTCGACTGAGGTACGCCGTCGGCTGACAGCCACACGGTCGTCGTGAGGGCGCCAGCCGGACGATCTGATGCTGCCGTCCACGACTCGGTGAGCGTCAGCCGCCAGAGCCACATCGCGAACGGTTCGATGTCGGTCCTGCACGTCACCGGTAGTGGTTTGCCCAGCTGCGTCTGCCCAGGAGTCACCGTGATGGTGGCCGTCGCGGTCGTGCCAGCCAGGCGCGGGAAACAAGCGAGGGCCGGGTCCTTGGCGGTGGCCTGGTCGAGACCCATCGACACCATCCGCGGTCCGTCGGATGTACTGAGCACCGGAGCGGGTGGGTCATAGCGGATACTCGCTACGAGCGCCTGGACCTGGGCGCGCATCTGCTCGAGGCCCGGCCCCTCGATTTCAGCCTTGATGAGGTAGCGCTCGATCACGCTGCTCGGCACCGACAGCGTCCAGTAGACCGTTACCGTCGAGTCGGCGGCTCCCTGGCTGTCCCCGACGTATATCGCCGGCAGGCCGCCCACTTCGGTGTAGGTGCCGCCCTGGGTGGCGCCGCTGGCATCGCTCGGATCGATGGGCCCGTGTTCGAACGGCCCATCTTCGAGCGACAGCTGAACCTCCACCTGGCCCGGGCCGACGTTCATGTCCGCTCCGCACTCAGTCCCGCTGATGAATTGATCGCTCGGCCCCGGCGTCACGGCCTCGCACGTCGCCAGGCCCGATCCGGTCCCCAGGTAGTCGAGGATTGTGATGTAGTGCATGTTCTGCCCGGACGTCGCCGTCCGCCACGCGGCCGGGTAGTCGAACGCCAGACCATCGCGGTCGAAATGCGCCAGCGCCCAGGCCGGTGGTGGTGGCGACGTTGTATCCGCGGATGCGGAAACGGGGCGTCCCGATGGTCCGGCGGCGGCGGGATTGGGCGGTTTGAGAGCCAGTGCGAGCCCAACGACGGCGACGAGCATCAGCACCATGGCCCCACCTAGTGCGGGCCTTCGAGCCAAACGTTCTGCGAGTGCCGTCACGCCGCCCCCGTCTTGTTATGCGCTATGGACGAAGCCGAGCGCCGCTAGCCCATACCCGTCAGATAGACCGTCCAGATTCCCAGCGTGGAGCCGGGCGCGCCAAACGAGATGAACTCGGTGGCGCCGGTGCGGTAGCTGCCGCCAAGTTCTACGAGGTCCGTGCCGGCCGGGCCGCCCACGCTCGGGTCGGTGGCACTCTGCCAGGACAGGCCCGCGTTGGCGGACACCATCAACTGGGGCGCGCCGCCGCCGTGCGTAGTCGCGAAGAGATACTCGATCTGGCCGTACCGGACGTCATTCGTGCTGAGCGAAGCAATGTGCGTGATCGTGCCGGGGTCGGCCATGGTGAGGTTGGGCGTCACCGACTGCCACGTCGTGCCGCCGTCGAACGAGCTGACCAGATGGTGACTCGCGCCGTCGGTGGAGGCGCTGACGGCGTATACGTGGCTCTGGAGAGTCACCGTGGCGCTCACCAGCGGGCCCATCGATGGGGCGCTGTTGTCGCTCGCCTTGGCTCTCGTCCAGGCCACACCGTCGGTGGAGTGCCAGATCGGCGGCTCGTCCGAGGCGCTCGTGTCGACCGGCACGCCCGACAGGACGAACCCGCTGGCGGTCGAAACGGCGAGCACATCCGTGCCCTTGATCGGGGTCTGGAGTGCAGTCCAGTTCATGCCGTCAATTGAGCGCCACTCGGAGACCGGGCGATATGCATCGGCCAGGGTGGTGTCGTTCCATCCGAAGGCGAGGAATTGATAGGTGCCGTGAACCACGATCTGGACCGGCACGCCCTGGAAAGCGGATTCGTCCGTTGCCTCGCGCCACGTGGCACCGCTGTCGGCGGTGACCCAGACCCGGCCGTCGATGGTCCCGTCGGGGCGCGTCACACCGCCCGAGATGACGATCGTGCCGACGCTGTCGGCCGCGATCGAGGTCAGCAGGCCGGCCTGAGGGTTGACGTCGGCGGGCGGACTCCAGGTCCAATTCAGCCCGTCATCGGAACGTACCAAACCGTTGGCGCCGTACGCCCCACCACTGATGCCCAGAAACTTCGACGCCCTGGTCATGACCGCGGCCATCGGCAGGGCCTCGTCCTGGTCGACTCTGGCCACGCCCTTGGAGGCGATCATCGCCAGGTTGATGCTGGCCGTTGCCGCGGGCTGGGCCGAACCCAGGATGCGGATAGGGGTCGGCGAGGCATAGTGCGATGGGCTCGGCGGACCACCCGGAATCCCCTGGCTTAGGCGGGCCGTGAGGAGGGCCCCGGCGCAAGCGAACGCGATTACGAGCGCCATCGCGATGCCGAAGCCGACCTGGACGCGCCGCGGGACCTGCGGCAGCTCTATCTGCCACCGGACCCGGTCGTACGCCGCCCGAAGACGCCCCAATGGTCCGCGTCGGCGAGCGGTCTGAACCTCCGGCAGCTCACGCAGGAAGCGGTGGAGAGACAAGGGCGCCGAGGGCTGAGTCCCCGCGGCAACGTCTCGGAGGCGTTTCTCGAGGTTGCTCTCGTTCATCGCCTCACCTTCTCCGTGAAGCTGGGTCCGGTGGTCGTTCGCTCGGCCTCGTCGCGTAGCGCCTGCAAGGCGTAGTGGAGTCGCGACTGGACCGTTCCCAGTGGAATCCCGAGCAAATCGGCGATTTGCTGCAGCGACAGATCCTTCCAGAAACGGAGGCCGACCACGATGCGCTGGTCGGGGTTCAGGACATGCATCAGCCGATCGACCTCGCTCTTGGCCAGGGCGGCCCGGAATGGGTCGTCGATGAAGATGGCGAGGTCGTCGCTCAGGTCCACGATGCGGACGCCGCGGCGTTTGCGAAGCCGATCTCGACAGATGTTGACGAGGATGCGGTCGAACCAGGGCTCGAACTTGTCCTGGTCGCGCAGTGTGGCCAAGGCCTGCCAGCTGCGCGTCAACGCATCCTGGACCGCGTCCTCGGCTTCCGTGGCATCGCCGAGCAGATAGCCCGCCAGACGATAAGCATCGTCGAGGACCCGCTCGGCGAGATCGACGAACGTCACCTGACGGAAGTCGCTGAGGGCGAATGCGGCCACCACCGTGGCGCGCCTCCTTGTCGATTCGCTGCTTGCTGCCCGCGGCAGTCAGCAATCCAGACGAGGAGGATCTGGGTTTTGTTCAGATCGAGTAGATCGAGTATCGACGGCGAGCGATTCGGCACCGCTGGGGGGCACCCTGTTCAGGGCGTGGTGGGTCGGACGGATGACCACCGATGCGCCAGCGTCATTGTGCCGCCCCGAACGAAGGGTGGTAACAGCTGTTTGGCCGGACCGGCTCTCGAACACTCACCCCGTGACTGCTACGCCCCAGACCGGCCTCACACGTCTCGATTAGCCATCACGCGACTACCGAACTACGGGCCCGTCCGAGGCATCGGCTGACAGGCCTTCGTCGCCGCGCGTGCCCATCTTGCGGCAGACCATCCGGGAGTCCCAAACGGCGGGCCGGGCCGGGCCGTCCGTGGCCTTCTGGCCCGACTTCGATACCATGCGCGCGTGCCGGACTTCTACGACTTCGACCGCGCCAACGCCAAGCTGCCGGAACTCCGAGAGACGCTGCTCCAGCTCCGCGCCATGCGCAACGAGGTGGTGAGCGTCCGCGATCGCATCGTCGAGTTGAACGCGCCGGCCCTCGCCGGCGGAGTGGCTCCGACTCCCGCCGGCTCGAAGCGCGTCGGGGCAGATGAGGAGACGCAGCGGCTGCGCATGCGGATGCAGGGGCTGGTCGACCAGATGCAGGCCGCAGTCCTCGAGATCGACGGCTGGGGCATCCAGCTGCGCGAGATCGAGACCGGGCTCGTCGACTTCCCGGCCCTGGTCGCCGGGCGGCCCGTGTGGCTGTGCTGGCGCCTCGGCGAGGAGCGGGTCCAGTGGTGGCACGAGATCGCGGAAGGGTTCGACGGCCGGCGCCGGATCGAGGACCTCTTCTAACGGACGGGAACGCGGCTCCTCGGGCCGGCCGCGGAGCTACGGTCATGCAGGGCGACCGGCCGAAGGCCTACCGGCCGCTCGCGCCCGACCTCCGACGGGCCGCCCTCGAAGCCGGCTTGTCGGCCTACGACCGCGGCGACTTCTTCGAAGCGCACGAGCTCCTCGAACCGGCCTGGATGGGGACATCGAACCTGGCCGAGCGGGCGCTGTACCAGGGGCTCATCAAGCTGGCGGCCGGCTATGTCCACGCCGTCCGCGGCAATCCCATCGGCGTGGCCCGCAACCTTCGCGGCGCCCGCGCCCACCTCGACACTTCGCTGCGACTCGATCCCGACCTGGCCACCCGGTCCGGCATCGACCTCGCGCTGCTGCTGGTCCGTCTCGACGCGCGGCTGCGCGCCATCGAGACCATCGCCGACGAATTCGCCGCGGGACGCGGGCCACTGATCGACCTGATACCGGAGGCGCCGGCGGTACGGTGAGGGGCGGCGCGGAGCGGCGGCGACGAGCCGCGAGACTCCGCCTACGGTTGGTACAGCTCGGCCGATGCGAGCGAGCCCGATTGGCCGTCCGCGCCGCCCGCAATCAGGACACGGCCGTCTGCCAGAAGCGTTGCCGTGTGGGCGCTTCGCGCGGTCGTCATCGAGCCCGCCGAGCTGAAGCTGTTCGTCGCCGGGTCGTACAGCTGGGCCGCAGCGAGGACATCCTGGCCGACAATGCCCCCGGCGATGAGCACGCGTCCGTCGAGGAGCCTTGTGGCGGTGGACCCTGGCTGAGCGGCGATCATCGGGCCCGATGGGAAGAACTTGCCCACCGACGGGCTGTACAGCTCGGTTGAGGTATCGCCGCCCCCGGCCATCAACACGCGGCCGTCGAGCAGTAGCGTGGCGGTGTGGTACCCGCGTGCGCCGGCCATCGAGCCCGTTCGGCTGAACTTGCCAGTGGCGGGGTCGTACAACTCGGCCGACGCAGTCGGCGCACAATACTCGGCGTTGCCGGTGCAGCCGCCCGCGACCAGGACCCGGCCGTCCGCTAGAAGCGTGGCGCTGTAGCCCATGTTGGCTATCGACCTCGATCCGGTCGAGCTGAACTTGCCGGTCTTCGGATCGAACAGCTCGGCCGATGTCAGCGCTCCAGAACCGTCGGCGCCGCCGAGGATCAGAACACGGCCGTTTGACAGCAGCGTCGCCGTGGGTGAAAGGCGGCTGGTGATCAGCGAGCCCGTTGCCGTGAACTGGCCGGTCGCCGGGTCATAGAGCTCCGCCGGAGCGGTCATTCCCGACGTCGAGATGCCGCCAACGACGAGGACTCGGCCATCCAGCAGAGGACTGGTTGCGTAAGCCTGCCGGCCCGAGGTCATCGAGCCGGTCGCGGTGAAGGTGCCGGTCTTCGGATTGAACAGCTCGGCCGATGTCGATCCCATGACGTCGCCGCCGATGAGCAGCACGCGGCCGTCGGAAAGCAACGTGGCGGTCTGTCCTCGCCGTACGGTCGTCATGGAGCCGGTCCGGCTGAAGTGGGACACGGCCGTCGGCGTGGCGGATGGACCCGGCGCCGGACTGAGTTCGAACAGCTCGGGGCTGGACCCGCCGGGGACGAGGAACTGGCCGCCGACGATGAGCACCCGACCGTCGCCGAGCAGCGTGGCAGTGTGGCCGCTTCGCCTGGTCGCCATCGAGTCGATCGGGCTGAAGGTGCCGGCCACCGGATCGTAGAGTTCGGCCGTGGCGGTGGGCGGCGGGATGCTGAGGCCGGGGCGGCCGACGTCGACCCGATCGGGACTCTCCACGCGGACAAGGAGCGACAGAGCCGACGACCAGCCTCCGGCTATGAGGACGCGGCCGTCGGGCAGGAGCGTCGCCGAGTGACTGACTCGAGGCATGGTCATCGAGCCCGTGGAACGGAACTTGCCGGTAGCCGGGTCGTACAGCTCGGACGACGTGGATCCCAGGCTGTTGCCGCTGCCGCCCGTGAACAGGACCTCGCCGTCGGCGAGGAGTGTGGCCGCGTGGCCGCTTCGCCGGAAGGCCATCGAGCCGGTCGAGGTGAACGCGCCCCTATTCGGGTCGTACAGCTCGGCCGTAGCAAGGACCGTCGCCAGGTCATCGCCTGCGTACCCGCCGGCAATGAGCACTCGGCCGTCCGGCAGCGAAGTGGCCGTGTGGCCCGATCGCGCTCCGATCAGGGACCCGGTGCGGCTGAATTCGCCTGTTTTCGGATCGTAGAGCTCGGCCGAGGCCAGGTCTCTGCCGCCGCTTGAACCGCCCGCGATGAGAACGCGGCCGTCGGCGAGGCGGTTCGCGGTGTGACCCCAGCGCGCCTCGACCATCGATCCGGTTGGGCTGAAGGTCCCGGTCCTCGGGTCGTACAGCTCCGCCGAAGCCAGGTCCCCGTATCCGGCGGCACTGCCGGCCTCCCCTCCGGCGATCAGCACCCGGCCGTCGGCGAGGAGCGTAGCCGTGTGGCCCTCGCGGGCGTGAGCCATCGAGCCGGTGAGAGTAAAGACGCCGCGGGCCGGGTCGTACAACTCGGCCGAGGCCACGACATCCGAGCCGGCGTAGCCGCCGGCGATCAGCACGCGACCATCCGCCAGTATCGTGGCAGTGTGGGAAGAGCGACCGGTGGTGAGCGCCCCGGTCTGGATGAACCTTGGCGACCCCGTGGGCGAAGGAGTGAGCGTCGGTGTCTGCGCCGGGGTGATGGTGGCCGCGGGCGATGGAGTGGGACCGGTGCCGCAGCACGCGACCGCGACCGCGACCGCGATCGCGACGAGCAGGGCCGAGAGCCGGAGCCCGGCCGTTCGATAGCGAGATGTCATCGCCTGCCCCCTGGGATGCGCCCGGCCCCTTCCACCGCCAAGGGATTATGCGCTTGGCCGGTACCGGCTCGACACCTCGAGCTTGCGCTGTATGGTGCCTCTGCTGATTGATGCGAGTTGGCGGCGCGCCCGGTTCAGCCGGCTATCGAACTGGGCGCCGTGGCGGCCGCATCTCCGCGCGCCGGGCGGCCCTACTCGCCGACCACCTCGACGCCCGCCACTCCCCCAAACCGGCGCGTCATCACCGCCACCGCCTCCGGGTTCGAGTCGACGAGGAGGAAACGTCGGCCAAGCTCCAGCGCAGCGGCGCCGGCCGTGCCACTCCCCGCGAAGAAATCGGCCACCACTCCCCCCGCCGGGCACGACGCCGATACCACTCTCCGCAGGACCGCCACGGGCTTCTGGGTCGGATAGCCGGTCCGCTCGGCGCCCCCAGGCGGCACGATCGTCTGCCACCACGTGTCGGTCGGGAGCTTGCCGCGCGCCGCTTTCTCGGGCCCAACCAGCCCGGGCGCCATATACGGGATCCGCTCGACCGCCTCGGCGTCGAACCAGTATCGCTGGGGATCCTTCACGTACACGAGGATGTCGTCGTGTTTGGCCGGCCAGCGCCGCGTGGTCCTAGCGCCGTAGTCGTACGCCCAGATCACCTCGTTGAGGAACCCGTCCCGCCCGAAGATCGCGTCGCACAGAACCTTCGCGTAGTGCACCTCGCGCGGATCGAGATGGAGGTACAGGCTGCCGCTCGGCCGCAGAACGCGCCGGATCTCGACCAGCCGCGGCTCGAGGAAGTCGAGATAGTCGTCGTGGACGTCGACGTAGCTCTGGGCGCCCAGCTCGATCGTCCGATAGCGCCGCCCGCCGAACCCCGTTCGATCGCCCGTCTCCTCGTCGCGAACCGTCCGCAGCCGACGCAGGGTCTGCCGCTTGCCGGTGTTGAACGGCGGGTCGATGTAGACGAGGTCGATCGAGTCGTCCGGCAGCGAACCGAGCACGGCCAGGTTGTCGGCCAGCACGATTCGACCGACCGCGCCGCCAAGAACGTCATCACTGGACACAGCCTGAGGTTAGCAGGGGCTCGGACCGCGATGCGGGCGGCTGCTGCGCCTACCTCGGGAAGCTGCCCGTCAGCTTCTTCCAGGCACGGTGCGGGGCATGGAAGGCGGGCGTGCCGGGCAGGAACATGTACGGGCACAGACCCTGAACGACGCTGATCCCCTTCTCCTCGCACAAGGCCACGGCCGACTTGGTGGCCGCACCCGGTGCCATTCCGCCGTACATCCAGACGTGCTTCACGCCCGCTTCGGCGCAATCCGCGACGATCTGATCGGTGTCCTTCTTGGTGGTCACGATCAGCACGCCGTCGACGCCCGGCTTGATGTCCTTGACGCTGGCGAAGCACGGTTGCCCATCGATCTCGGTGGCGTTGCGGTTGACCGGGATGGCGTCGTAGCGGCGCTGCCGGAACTCCTGCCACAGCACGGTCCCGAAGCCCTTGGGATCGCGCGACACGCCGACGACGGCGATGCGCTTGAGGGCCAGGAAGTCATCAACTTGCCGCTTGGTGGTCTTCATCTATGTCCTCTGGATGTGGAACCTTCGGCTGGCAGTCTGGCCCCGCAGCCAACCTGTTCGAAGGGCTGGACGGCCCGATCCTAGGTTGCCGCGGGCTCGCTGACGTCCTACCGTCGATTGACGTCCGATCGACCGATCGAATGATTGCTTCCGACGGCCGGCGTCCCATCATCGACCCGATGGACCCCGGCCACCGACCGCAATCTGGAGGGCAAACCCAGTGGCAAAGGCGATAGTCGTCTACCGCAGCCATTCCGGCGTCACCCGCCGCTACGGCGAGGCGATCACCGCTTACCTCGGCACCAGGGGCCTGGATGCGCAGGTCGTGTCGGTCGGGGAATGCGACATGGCGTCCCTCGCCGGTACCGACTACCTGCTCCTCGGCTGCTGGACGAGCGGCCTCTTCGTGGTCCGACAGCACCCCGACGAACCGTGGCTGGCCTTCGTCCGCGACATGCCCACCCTCGCGGGGCCGAGGCCCAAGGTGGCGCTGTTCACCACCTACAAGCTCCGAACCGGCAGCCAGTTCCCGAAGATGCGGGCCGCGCTGGCCGGCAAGACGACCCCGCCGGAACTCGAGCTGCAGTCGCGCGATGGACGCCTGTCCGCGGCCGACGAGACGGCCCTCGATCGATTCCTGGCCTGACGCAGCACACCCGGGGCTGCGCCGCCGTCGTGCGGCTCAGAACCCTCGGCGGCTCACTGGACAGCCTGGATGATGCCCATGCCGATGAGCCCGGCGACCACGAGGATCGAGACCCAGAGCAGGACGCCGGCATACATCCAGACCATCAGCCGCCGTTTCGGCGCGCCGAGGATCAGGGCGACGGCGGTGCCCATTGGAGGAGCCATGAAGAGCGGCGACGCAAGCCCCCAACCCGGAACGCCGTAGCGGACCCATATCGCGTATATCCGACCCGTCCGCGGTCCCCCGTCCTTGCCCCGCTTCCGGAGCAGCCAGCCGCGTAGGGCGTCCCCAGCGTAGGCGACCATGGTCACGCTCACGATGGCCCCGGCCACAGTCATGAGCCAGATGATCGGCGCGGGCAGACCGAGACCCAAGCCAAGGGGAACGGCGAACCAGATCTCGACGACTGCCATGCCAAAGACAGCCAGCAATGGCATGTCTTCTGTTCTCCTCCTGGCGGGCAGCGCAGGATAGAGCAACTCGCTGGCCGATCGCAAGTTGGAGCGATCCGGCGTCGGCCGGGCCCGCGATGCGTGGCGCGGGTACCATTCGGTCGCTCAGGCCACGCCGGCGGCGGGCCGCTTCGTACAAGGGTGCCGACGATCATGTGGGACGCAGCAATAGTCGCGGCAGTCATCGCCGGGGTTTCGACGGCTCTGGCTTCCGTCTACGTACTCGTGTTCGAGCGCGCGGACGCGGAGATCGGTCGAGTGCTGAGGATCGCGGGCCAGCTCGCGCTCGCGGTGTGGTTCGCCTACTGGTCGTGGCAGACCATCGGCTCGTACTTCGAGCAGTTCCCCCTGCACATGGACATGATCGGCTTCGACGGCCGGATCTACCAGCACGCCGCCGGGACCTGGCTGGCGGGCGGGGATCCATGGACTTCCTACCTCGACCGACATGCCTGGGGTGATGGCGGGTACTTGCGCCTCTTCTTCGCGGGTCCGCCGCCGACTGTCCTCGCCTTCGCGCCCCTGACGTGGCTATCGAACGACGCCATGACCACGGGCTGGATGGCGCTTACGATCGCGTCGGCGTTCTACACGCTGCGGCGTCTGAACCTGCCGTTCTGGTGGATCCTGTTTCCGCCCATGGTCCAGGGCATCTTCGTGGGCAACCCACACATCCTCTGCCTCGCTCTGCTGCTGAGCGGCTCGAGCTGGTTGCGGGCGCTCGCCGTACCGATGAAGGCCTACGCGGCGATCCCCATGGTTGCCAACGGGCAGTGGCGGGCGCTGGCGATCCTGGCGGTTGCCGGGGCGATCTCGCTCGTCGTGTTCTGGCCACTCTGGAACACTTACAGGATCGACTTCTCGCAGATACAGGCCACGATCCAGGACGAGACCTGGGGCGGCTTCTCGGCCTATCGAAACGCGCAGATGTTCGGGCTGACCGCAGCCGCGCTGGCTGCCCTGGCGCTCATCGATCGGCGCGGCGCCGGCTGGCTGGCGGTGCCGGCGCTATGGCCCGCGGCTGAATACTTCTACGCGACCTTCGCTCTGCCGCTGAGGTCCCCCTGGCTGGTGGCGCTGCTGGCGGTCCCGGCAAGCCAGGCCGACGCCCACGTGCCCTGGGTGATCATCGCCTACGCCGTGGCCCGAGTCGTGTGGTGGTTCCGAGCGAAGCTTCGCGGGCCGGACGCTCTCCCCGCCTAGGTTCACCCGGGCCGCCACGGGCCCTATCCTTCTCGTGGGTCACGAACCAGCAGGAGATGGACAGTGGAGTACCGCAGGCTCGGCAAGACAGGGCGCACGGTCAGCGCCATCGGCTTCGGGGCGTGGGCAATCGGCGGCAGCTGGGGCGAGGTCGACGATGCCACGAGTCTTCGTGCGCTGCACGCGGCCGCCGACGCGGGCGTGACGCTCTACGACACGGCGGACGTCTACGGCGATGGCCACAGCGAGCAGTTGATCGGCCGGTTCCTCGGGGAGCGGCGCGGTGAGTCGCTCTTCGTCGCGACGAAGATGGGCCGCCGAGTGCCTCTCGACCTGGCGGCGTATACGCCGGAGGCATTCCGCGAGTGGATCGACAGGAGCCGAGACAACCTTGGCGTCGAACGCCTGGACCTGGTGCAGCTGCACTGCCTGCCGAGCGACACCTACTACCACCCGGAGATCTTCGCCGCCCTCGACGACCTGGTTTCTGCCGGGGCGATCGCGAGCTACGGCGTGAGCGTGGAGCGTGTCGAGGAGGCTCTCAAGGCGATCGAGTTCCCGGGCGTCGCGTCCGTGCAGATCATCTACAACATCTTCCGCCAGCGCCCCGCCGAGCACTTCCTGGCCGAGGCCGCCCGCCGCGACGTCGGCGTCCTCACTCGAGTGCCGCTGGCGTCGGGTCTCCTGACGGGCAAGATGACCAAGCA
>Ga0182027_10012628_pt1 | contig 11852 bp, 11 predicted proteins | sample 712E1DmetaG_FD_121300 | JGI IMG/M metagenome (GOLD analysis project Ga0182027, IMG submission 121300) | Permafrost microbial communities from Stordalen Mire, Sweden - 712E1D metaG (Illumina Assembly) | ecosystem: Environmental > Terrestrial > Soil > Wetlands > Permafrost | place: Sweden...
CATCCGGCACGTCGTCCTGCCCCTCGCCATCCCGGGCCTGATCACGGGCGTAATCCTCACGGCGGGCCGTGTCTTCGGCGAAGCCGCGGTGCTGCTGTTCACTTCCGGGCTCGGGACCCCGCCTCACTACGACTTCGGCAACCTGGACATCACCAACCCGGCTTCGCCGTGGAGCCCGTTCCGCCCTGCCACCACCCTGTCGGTCTACATCTACAAGCTGCAGTCCGAGGGCCTTGGCTCCTTCACGCATCAGATCGTCGACGGCTCAGCCGCAATCCTCATATCCATGGTCCTGATCTTCAACCTCGGGGCGCGCCTGATCGGCCGCCTCCTGACTCGCCGGCTGACTGCCGCATGAACACCGGAGAAGAGATGCCAGCAACAGCCACCTCCTCAGAACCAGCGCTGCGGCGCGTCGAAGTGACGCCGTCTCGCACCGCCGACGAGTTCGCCGCGAGACCCGAAGACGTCAAGATCGCGACCGAGCACGTCTCGATCCTCTACGGTGAGAAGGTCGCGGTGCGCGACGTCTCGCTCATTGTTCAGGATCGCTCGATCATGGCCCTGATCGGCCCGTCGGGTAGCGGCAAGTCCACGTTCCTGCGCTGCTTCAACCGCATGAACGACCTGATCCCCGGCGCCAGCGTCCAGGGGAAGGTCCACCTCGACGGCGAGAACATCACGGACCCCGACGTCAGCGTCGTCGAGTTGCGCCGTCGCGTGGGCATGGTCTTCCAGCGGCCGAACCCTTTCCCGATGTCCATCTACGAGAACGTCGCCTACGGTCCTCGTCGCCGCGGGCAGAACGACCGGCGCAAGCTCGATGAGTTGGTCGAGACCAGCCTCAAGCGGGCTGCGCTCTGGGACGAGGTCAAGGACGACCTTCGCCGAAAGTCCGGCCTGGCTCTGTCCGGCGGCCAGCAGCAGCGCCTGTGCATCGCCCGCGTCCTGGCCACGGATCCTGAGGTCATCCTCATGGACGAGCCGGCCTCCGCGCTGGATCCCGTCTCCACTCTGCGCATCGAAGAGTTGATGCGCGAGCTTCGTGAGGCCTACACAATCGTCATCGTCACCCACAACATGCAGCAGGCGGCCCGCGTGAGCGACGTCACGGCCTTCTTCACGATGGCCGAGGACCGAGCCGGCTACCTGGTCGAGGTTGGGCCGACCGGTCGCATCTTCACCCGCCCCACTGAGCGGTTGACCGAGGACTACATCTCCGGGCGGTTCGGATGAGCGCCCAACAGGACGAGGAGTCGACAATGCATTCCGTGGAGGAATCGTCCGGCGCCCCGCTCGCGGAGGATGCCATGACTGCCGCCCCTGCCCTCGACGCCGCCGCCGAGGCCGAACGGGAAGCCACGCATGTCCGCGAGAGCCTCGACATCGAGATGCGGGACGTGAAGGACGGCGTTCTTCGAATGGGCTCTCTGGTCGAGGAACAGATCCTGGCCGCCCACGACGCGATAACGTACCGTGACGCGGCGCTGGCCCAGAAGGTCATCGCCTCCGACGGAAACGTCAACGAGGTCCAACGGGCGGTCTCCGGCCTGGTCGGGATGACCATCGCAACCCAGGCCCCGGTGGCCCGGGACCTGCGCTTCCTGCTCGCCCTCGACCGAGTGACCTACGAGCTGGAACGGATCGGCGACCACGCCGGTTCCGTCGCCAAGCAGGCCAGAAAGCTCGCCGGCGTTACCAGCATGGTCACCTACGACGAGTTGACGCCAATGGCCCACCTTGCAGCCCGCCAGGTGCGCGACGTGGTCATGGCCCTGGTCGACATCGACGAAGCCAAGGCCCGCGAAGTGGCGAGCCGTGACGATGAGATCGATCGCCTCTACCACCAGCTCTTCGACGACGTCCTTGAGGAGATGCGGTCCGACCCGCACAAGGTGGATCCCGGCACGCGGATCCTATTTGCCGCCCATTACCTCGAGCGGATCGGCGACCGCGTGACCAACATCGCCGAAGATGTGGTCTTCTTGGCCACCGGCGAGGTCGAAGACCTGAACCCCTGAGCTCCTCCCAGGGCGATGAAGAGCGGCCGGCAACGGCCGCTCTTCTATTTCGACCTGGTCTGGCGTCAGCGTTAACTCAGGGGAAACTGGCGGCTAACCGGTCCACTCCATTGTGTAGGGATCGGCCGCGCCAGAGTTGGGCCCGGCCGACGCCGCGTCCGCATCGGGGTCCCATCATGCCCACTCCGTCTACGCGCCCAACCGATAGCCGCATGATTGCCGCGCGCCATGTCCTGTGGGTCGCGGAGGCCGCCCTCGGCCGGCTCCGCAAGACCGTACCGAGCGGTGGGCTCGTCGACGATGGCGATGGCTTCGTCTTCCTTCTCGAGGACCCGAGAGAGGTCGAGGAGATTGTGACCGAGTTGACCGCCGGTGCCGCCTTCGGCATGGCTCCCGTTGTCGGAGCGCGCGGCCGCGACCTGATCGAAGCCGTCGCCGATGCGCGACGCGAGGGACGGCAGAAGCTCCGTGGCGGGCCGGATCGGACGCCGAGGATGGCCTCGATCGCCACCCCGGTCGCCTTCGTGCCCACTTCCATCACGGGCGAGGAGGCGCGACGCCGATTTCTCGATGACGACATGCTCACGACGCTGGTCTACGCCGACGACCATCTCCGACCCGTGGCCGCCCTTGGGCGCGAGCGGCTCTTCCGCATGTTCAGCGGGCAGTACGGCTACGCGGTCTTCGCCAACCGGCCGGTGATGGAGATGGCCGATCCCCACCCGCGGGTGATCGACGCCGACACAACCATCGTTGAGGCGGCACTCACGGTGGCCAATCGGGATAGCGACTCCCTGTTCGACGACGTCCTGGTGACAAACGCCGGCGGCCGCGTAGTCGGCCTCGTCCGTGTCCGGGATCTGCTGCGAGCTTTGACGGGCCTCGGCCTGGATCGGGTCCAGCAGCTAAATCCCTTGACCGGCCTGCCCGGCAGCGAGCGGACCGAACAGGCCCTCGCCGAGATCATCGACACGGCCGAGACCCTGGTCGTGAGTCGGGTGGACCTGGCCGACTTCAAGTCGTTCAACGAGCGCGCCGGGTTCTCCACAGGCGACAAGACAATCCAGGCGCTCGGCCACGCCGTTGTGAGCGTGGCACGCGGCCGCGGCCTTCGGTTCGTGGGCCATCTCGGCGGCGACGACTTCGTCGTGGCATGGAATGACGAGGACGAGTCGGTGGTGGGGGCAATCGAGATCGCGCTCGAGCTGATGACCGGCATGGATCCTATTGGGCCGCTGCCGGATGGCGTGCGCAACCCAGAACTGGCGGTTTCGACGCTGGTGGTCCGCCCAGCCGAGATCCGTGACGTATCCACTCTGGCTAATCGTCTGGCGGCTCTGAAGGAGGAGGTCAGGCAGCACGGCGGCGCGGTCCACGCACTGGCGCGCCTCGACACGATCTCCACGCCCGAGTGGCGTCCGCTCGACGCGGGCTACGTGTCGGTCGCCGGCCGCGTGGCCGGGGTTCTGGGGCGGTAGAGCCTCGGTCACCAGGGGCCCGACTTGCCTAACCCGCCGACTCCATCTCGGACTCGGCCAGAAGATCGAAGCCGTCGGCATCCGGCAGATCGACATTGAGGATCCCGGCAAGAGTGGGAGCCCAGTCGACGAGTCGAGGCGAACGATCGGCGATGCCGGCCGCAATGTCGGCAACCGCCGGGTGTCCGCCTCCGACGATGGCGAGCGTTCTGGCCGTTGAAAGCGAGCCGTGAATCCCGCTGATCGGGACCGATGGCGACGCGAAGACGCGACCGGGAGCCGCCAGGAGGAGCAGCGCGTCGGGCTCGCGCCAGCGCCAGGTCTCGACCCCTTCCAGAGCGGAGAAGCGATTGATGGCCATGTGCGCATCTACGCCCGATGTCAGCCGCAACCATGCCGCGCAGCCATCAGCGATCCAGTCGTCCACGAGGCCGGCACAGTCGCGCGAGGCCGTCGGGTCGATGGCCGGGAACGGCAGGCGCCGCACCATGTCGTGGTCGGAGACGACGGCGATCACTGTTCTGTCCCAATCCGGCTCGAGGGCCTCCCTCATCTCACCCACAATCACATCCGCGGCACGGACGCAATCGAGCGTCGCGGCCGCGGTTGGGCCCAGGTCGTGGCCGAGCGTGTCCGTCTCATTGAACTGGACGAACAGCAGATCCAGATCGCGATCTCCGGCGGTCTCGAGCGAGAACGGTCGGATGGCCGCGTTGGTCGGGTAGCCGTGCGCGTCCAGCTCGGTGCCCTCCGGCACGATCCCGGCCGGGGGCCAGGCCCTGTCTATCTCGTCGAGGCGGAGAACCCTCTGGAGCTTGTGATCGCCCATGACTACGGCAGACTGGAGACCCACGGCGGCGGCGGCATGGACGAGGGTGGTGGCGATCGTGCGGTCTCTGCCGGCCCAACCGGGGACGGCGCCGGGCCGCTGAGCCGTCGTCCGGATGCCCGTGTGGCGCTGGCTCATGCCCGTCAGCAGGCACGTGAAGGCTGGGTAGGTGGTCGACGGGAGGCCGCTGCGACCGCCCTCCGGCGCGAGGCCGCCCTCCTGGCCGAGCCGCCACAGGTTCGGAGTGGTGCTCCTTCGGAAGGCATGGAGCGGGAAGCCGTCGAATGCCAGAAGGACGATCCTCGGTCTGTCAGGCATGCTCCGCCTCGCGAGAAATGGTTCAACCCCGCGTGGAGTCTGGGCGAGCGCAATTAACGAGCCGTTCGCGGCACGTTAATGCTGGCGGCGCAGCCTTCTGGGATGAGCGAGGCGCGGCTGCGAGCAGCCTGCTCACCACGGAGGTTCCGCCGCAATGCCCTACGCCGACACGATCGCGACCGTCCGCTCCTGGTCCCAGGATCGCGCGATCGCAGTGTGGACGCTCTTCGCCGGCGATCTCCCTGCGACCGCTTTGGCGGTTCTGGGCGCCGACCTCGAGCAGGTTCGCAAAGACGGCGCCGCCGTGGTTCTCGTCGTTCCAGATGACGTTACGTCCACACCCGTGGAACGACGGCTGGCAGATATAGTCGTGCACGGTCCGCTCCCTCCCTCGCCGTTCGGGCTGCTGGTTGCGCTCGCGGCCGTCGACGTTCCGGACGTTCGATTGTTGGGCTTGATGGGCGGGTCCTGTGAGGCGCTCATTGCCGGCCAGCGCGCCGGAGCGGGCGCGGTCATCGGCGTCGCCAGCCAGGGTCATTCGAGCCGGCTCGATCTTCTGCGCGGCCAACCCGACCGAATCGTGGAACCGTCCGACTTCGCGATGATGGACTCGTACCTGTACGGCACGGGCCGGCATCATCGCCAGCGGGTACTGCTCAACCCCGGGCCCGCGGTAGTCAGCGACCGTGTCCACCGGGCAGTCGCAGGCCCGGACCTGTGCCACCGCGAGCCCGAGTACTCCGAGATGTTCGCGCGGATCCGCGAGAAGCTGTTCCGCGTCGCCGGCGTCGGCCGCGACTGGCAACTCGCCCTCATCGCCGGCTCGGGCACGGCCGCGATGGAGGCCATGGTCGGCGCGTCGGTGCGCGAAGGGCATCACCTCCTGGTCTGCCGGAACGGCGTCTACGGCGATCGCCTGGCGACAATCGGCGAGCGTCTGGGTATCGAGACGCTGGCCATCCATGCCGCCCAGACCGAGCCCATCGATCCGGCTATGGTGGCCTCCGCGCTGGACGCCGACCCGGACATCGACGCGGTAGCGCTGGTCCACCACGAGACTACGACCGGGCTGCTCAACCCGGTGCACGAAATCGCGGCGTTGGCCGGAGCCAGGGGCGTTCGCGTCATCGTGGATGCGATCAGCTCCCTTGGAGCCGAGGAGCTGCGCCTGGCCGGCTCGGGCATCGACATGGTCGCCTGCACATCCAACAAGTGTCTCCACGGCCTGCCGGGCACGGCATTCGTCCTCCTCTCCCCCACCGGTGCCAAACGTGCCGCCGAGGCCCCGCGACGGTCCCTGTACCTGGACATCACCGGCTACCTGGAAGCCCAGGAGAAGAACTCGGTGCCATTCACGCCCGCAGTTCCGACCGTCTATGGCCTCGAGGCCGCCCTGGACGAACTTCTGGACGAGGGCCTAGAGCACCGCCAGGCGGCGTATCGAGGGCGAGTTGCCTTCCTCGACCAGGCTCTTGGGCGTTTGGGTATGGAGCCGACGGTCGCGGCCGAGAACAGATCGTCTTCGGTGCGCAGCTTCCGGCTCCCCGACGGGGTCGACTATCGAAACCTCCACGACGCGCTGAAGCGCGACGGCTACGTCATCTACGCCGGGCTCGGAGACGCCGCGAAAACCACATTCCGGATCTGCACACTCGGGGCACTCGAGCTGGAGGTGCTCGCCGACTTCGTCGAGTCGCTGGAGCGAGCGCTTCTCGAGGCGAAGCTGTCCAACACCGCCACACGGCATGCGACCGCGGCGGGTGGGTCGCGTGGCGCCTCGGCCGTGCCCGCATGACCGGCACACACGGGCCACTGCCCCACAGGCGACTTCGGGCCGTGATTCTCGACTGGGCTGGCACCACACAGGACTACGGCTCGCTCGCGCCGGTTGGGGCTTTCGCGCAGGTCTTCGCCCATTTCGGCGTCCCGATAACGACGGCCCAGGCACGCGGCCCGATGGGTGTCTACAAGCTGGACCACATCCGGGCAATTGCCGCCATCCCCGAGGTCGCCGACCGCTGGCAGCGAGTCCACGGGTCCGCCTGCACCGAGGACGACATCCTGGCGATGTACCGCGAGCTCATCCCAATCCAGGAGCAGATCCTGCCCCAATTCTGCGACTTGATCCCCGGAACGGTCGAGGCGGTCAACGAGATCCGGGCCCGCGGCTACAAGATCGGGTCTACGACGGGCTACCCGCGGTCGATCGGCGAGATCGCCGCCAGACGGGCCATAGAACAGGGCTACGAGCCAGACGTCATGGTTTGCGCGGACGAGGTTCCGGCCGGCCGCCCCGAACCGTGGATGCTTCTGCGAGCCATGGCGGAGATGCGCGTCTACCCTCCCAGCTGCGTGGTGAAGGTCGGCGACACGGAGGCGGACATCGCCGAGGGGCTCAACGCGGGAGCCTGGACGGTCGGTATCACCAAGACCGGCAACTACGTCGGCCTCGATCGAGCGGAGGCGGCTGCGATGCCATCCGGGAAGCTGGCGCAGCTCGTCCGAGATGCAGCTGCGAGACTGCGCGGGGCGGGCGCCCACTACCTGATCGGCTCTATCGGCGAGCTGCCGCCCGTGCTCGATGAGATCGAGATCGCCCTGACCCTGGGCGAGCGGCCCTGAGGTCGAGTGTGAGCAGTGCTCCGCGCGCCGACCGGAGCCGTCCTGCTCGAATGCTCGTCGCCTTTTACGGCGCCACCCACCACACGACTGCCATCGGTGGCGGGGCGCAGTTCAGGGTCGGCATCGGGCCTCTCTTGGCTGGCACACATCGCGTGCCGCCACCCGAGCCGAATCGCCGGTCCCGATGTCTGGATCGCACCGGAGCCCGCGACCTGAGCTGCGCCCGCTACCTAGCCACGACATGGCTCCGCACCTGCTGGCGACCGGCGGCATCTTCTCGAGCCTCTCGCCGCGTAGTGGCCTTCGCGTTGGACCCGCTGACTCGCCTCAAGAGGGCGTCGGCGAGCTAGACGGCGACAAGCTCGCGCCGTTGCTGAAGCTCAGGTACAAGAACGCGATCTCCGACGCCCTGGTCGACCTCGGCAACCCCGACCAGATCCGCGGCCTGTTCATCGGCTTCCAGAGATACCTCTACGAGCCGAGCGAGCGGCTGGCGGCCAGCTGAGCGTGACTTGGCCGTCGCGCGGCGGCCCGCACATGATGAGCAGATCGTGACAGCGCTCGCACCGTGCCTAGACTTGACGACAGCTGCTCCGCCGCATCCTGGCGGTCGAGTTGCGCGGGAGAGACCCCTCTGTGCAGCAGATCCAACCCGAGAGCGACCCCTCGTCGGAGCGAAGCGCCAGCAGGACTGCCCTTGGAGCGGCGAGGCTGCGGGCGGTTCATCTCCTCCTCGACGACGCGCCACCCATATTCGAGGATCCGCTGGCCTTGCGCCTTCTCGAACCCGGAGCCGCCCAGGAGGTCCAGGAACATTCCGATCGATTCCGGACTCTGGCCTCCCGTGTCATCCGCTGCGACGTTCTCGCCCGTAGTCGCTATGCAGAGGACCAGCTTGCGGCGGCCGTTCGGCGAGGCGTCCGCCAGTACGTGATCCTGGGCGCCGGTTTGGACACATTCGCGTATCGGCAGCCTGACTGGGCGAGTGGCCTGCGCATTATCGAAGTCGACCATGCCGCGAGCCAGCTGGACAAGCAGGCACGCCTGAACCGAGCGGGAATCGAGTCGCCGTCCAACTTGAGCTATGCCGCGGCCGATCTGGAGACCGACATCCTGGCTCGGGTACTTGAAACTGCCGGCCTCGATCCGAGCAGACCGACGTTCGTGGCCTGCCTCGGCGTGCTGATCTACCTGAGCGAAGGCGCGGCCGATGGGATCTTCGCGATGGCCGCTGGGCTCACGGCCGGTAGCGAGTTCGTGTTCGAGTTCTCCCGTCCGGATGACTCGCCGGCCGATCTGCCGTCTCCCGGCTCGGCTGGCGCTCACGTTGCATCGGTCGGCGAACCCTGGCGAACGCGCTTTCAGCCCGACACGATCCTGTCACGGCTCACGGCGGTGGGTTTCACCTCGATCAGCTTCCTGTTCGCCGAGGATGTCACCCAGCGATACCTGGGGGGCCGCAATGATGGCCTTCGTGCTCCGTCTCGGGTCGTCTTGGCCGACGCGATGGTCTGAGCCTCTAGTGACACAACTCCTGTCCGTAGCGCGCCTACACTTGGATGCAGCGGTCGAGGGCGCCATCTGGTAGCCCAGGCGCAGCAGAGTGAGGCAGAACATATGAAGCAGCGCCCGACAGGGGTCACCGTGCTGGCCGTTGTCGCAGCAGTGGTTGGAGTACTGGTCCTCCTCGGGGCGGGCGCCTGGTGGCGAGCGTCCGACCATCTAGTCTGGCTGCCCAACATCCACGCCGAGCGGTTCATCGCGCTGATCCTGCTTGTGGTTGGGATTTCCGAACTCGTGCTCGCCTATGGCGCCTGGATGCTCCGTCCATGGAGCTGGACGTTCGGTGTCGTCCTGCAGATCATCCTGATCGTTCTCGCCGTACTGCAACTCGGCCGGCCCGACTCGGTTCGTCACATCATCACGATCGTCATCGCCGGCATTACGCTCTGGTATCTGGCCACGCCAAAGGTGAGAGCGGCGTTCGCGCAGTCGTAGCCGCGAGACCGCGAGGGCCAGCGCCGCCGGGGACCTCTGGCCCCGACCACATCGACTTGCGGTGACGTCAATTGCCACCGGCCCTCAGTCGAGCGTGGCGCGCCCGTTGGTCAACCCAGCCAGATCGGGTTCGTCCAGGCTCGCTTCCCGTGGGCATCCACGACCGTGAGGCGAAGGTACGTGCCCAGAAGCGGGTCCACCTCGAAGCTCCCGTTCTGGAACATGGTCAGTGGGACTCGAGTCTCCGTGAGGTCGGCGCCGTAGCGGCATTCGTACCGCTCGCCGCCGCCCGAGACGATCACCTTCATCACCGGCGAACTCGAGACGACGACCTCGTCCTGGTCGATCGTTACGTTCAGCAGCTTGGGCCCCTCGCTGGCGTAGAAGTGGCCGGCCCGAAGCGCCGCCACTATCGCGTCCGGATCGTTCTCCTCGGCCTTGACCTCCACCCATCCGAGCCCGTGATCCGGATACTCCGGATACTCCGGCGGGAAATGGGCGTCGTCGGTGGCGCAGGCGTCGATGCGCCGGCCGCGCGAGGTGAGCACGTCGAGGATGTGGCCGCTGTCCCCCATCTCGTAGGCGAGGGCAGACGCCCCGTTGAAGATTTCCAACGCGTGGGCGGCGGGCACGGACTCCACGTCGGCAACCGTTAGGCCGTAGTAGGCGGGGTGAGCCACGATGACGAAGGCGCCGGCGGCCGCCGCGCGGGCGGCGAGCTGCGGACCGGGTTCGCCCGGCTCCGACGCATCGAAGTCGAGGGGCAGGCCGGCCGCCACGATGTGCCACAGGCTGCCGACCTGGGTCCGCGGGGCGTGGAGCTCGGCTCCGATGAGAGTCATGAACCCGCTCGTGCGCAGCGATCTGGTGTCCGTGATGGGATGGCCGAAACGGCCGATGCAGTGGTCGGTGAGGGCCACGAAGTCGTAGCCGTTGTCGCGATACCAGACCACGGTCTCAGCCGGACTCAGGTGCCCGTCCGAGTTTGTGGAATGCGTGTGAAGGTTGCCTCGCCAGAATCGGCCGGGCATCGCGAAGGGCAGTCGGTTCACGGGGCTCCTTTTGGTGACGCTCGATTGGCGGGACAGACAGCTCGGACCGGATCGATCAGGCGCTCGGCGCCGAAACGTTAGGCGGGGGCGCTTGACGGTCGGCAACGGCGACGGCCACGGAGGCGGCCGCAGCAGCGGATCGGTCGGCGATCACACGGCTCGCTCCGACCGGAATCCTGACCCGGAGCTCACTGCCGGCCGGCCAGCGGCCGGCATTCGCGCTGGGGACGTCGACGGCCAGCAGTCGGGTGGCCACCAGCCCGGGGCCGGCATCCGTGTCGGTCTTCGACTCGCGCACGAGCAACCGGGTCGTCGCGCCGAGGAACGTCTGCACTTCCACGCGTCCCGTCATGGTCAGGTCGCCGTTGAGCACGCCGTTCGTGGCCCCGATCGGCTCGAGCAACTCCGGCCGGACCAGAAGGAGCCCCAGCTGTCCGTCAACCAGGCCGGCAGCACCCGGTGCCGCGACCCGGCGCCCGCCCCGCTGAACCAGCCCCTGCGCGCCCGACACAACACGAACGGGAATCTCGTTCATCGCCCCGACGAACCCCGCCGTGAAGGCGGATCGCGGTTCGGAGTAGATCTGCGTGGGCGTCCCGACTTCCTCGATGGCGCCGCGGTTCATGACCACCACGCGGTCGCTGATCGACAGCGCCTCGGACTGGTCGTGGGTCACAAGGATGGTCGTGACGTGGAGCTGGACCTGCATCCGGCGGATCTCGGTGCGCAACTCCTCGCGGACCTTCGCGTCGACGGCGCTCAGCGGCTCGTCGAGCAGCAGCACTCCCGGCTGGATCGCCACGGCTCGGGCGAGGGCGACGCGCTGCTGCTGACCTCCCGACATCTGGTGCGGGTAGCTGCCGGCAACTTGAGTCAGCCCAAACAGCTCAAGCAGTTCCTCGACCCTTACCCGTCGCTCGGCGAGCGGCCGCTTGCGGACGGCAAGTCCGAACTCCACGTTCTCGGCGGCGGTCATGTTGGGGAAGAGGGCGTATCCCTGGAAGACCATCCCCATGCCGCGCTTGTTCGGGGGCAGGTCGGTTACATCTACGCCGTCGACGATCACCGCGCCGCTGTCGGGCATCTCGAAGCCGGCGGTCATACGCAGCGTGGTTGTCTTGCCGCACCCGGACGGCCCGAGGAATGAGACCAGCTCTCCGTCCTCGACGGTCAGGTTGAAGTCCTCTACCGCCACCTGATCGCCGAAGTGCTTGCTTACTTTGACGAGTTCGAGTCGAGACATAGATCCTGACCTTGCTACATTGGGCCGCCGCGGACGATCTGGGTTCCGGGAGCTCTGCGAGCCACTGCCGCAAGGGCAACAACTCCCGCCCAGGTGATTAGGAAGCTGACCAGCACGAGGGCTTCACCTATATGCGCCTCGTAACCGTTGATGTTCAGCAGGTACACCGGGAACGTCGGGTATCCCAGCAGCGCGGCAAGGGTGAATTCGCCCATCGCCGTCGTGAATGCAAGCAGCGCCCCCGAAACCAGACCGAGCGAGATCGAGGGGACGATGACCTGCAGGAATGTC
>Ga0182027_10012629_pt1 | contig 11852 bp, 8 predicted proteins | sample 712E1DmetaG_FD_121300 | JGI IMG/M metagenome (GOLD analysis project Ga0182027, IMG submission 121300) | Permafrost microbial communities from Stordalen Mire, Sweden - 712E1D metaG (Illumina Assembly) | ecosystem: Environmental > Terrestrial > Soil > Wetlands > Permafrost | place: Sweden...
CACGAGCGCCAAGCAGCAGGTGCCGGCCACGCTGCAAAAGGACCAGCAGGCGATCACGAGCGCCAAGCAGCAGGTGCCGGCCACGCTGCAAAAGGACCAGCAGGCGATCACGAGCGCCAAGGAGCAGGTGCCGGCCACGCTGCAAAAGGACCAGCAGTCGATCACGAGCGCCAAGGAGCAATTGGCGGCCACGCTGCAAAAGGACCAGCAGTCGATCACGAGTTCCAGGGAACAGCTAGTCACTGCGGTGCAAAAGGACCAGCAGGCTGTAACGAGCGCCAAGGAGCAGGTCGCCACCACGCTGCAAAAGGACCAGCAGGCTGTAACGAGCGCCAAGGAGCAGGTGGCCATCACGCTGCAGAAGGACCAGGAGGCGCTGGCCACAGCCAAGACCCAGTTGGCCACCACGGTGCAAAAAGACCAGCAATCGCTGGCCACGGCCCAGACCCAATCGGGTTCGGCGGCGCAGAACGCCCAGCAGGCGGTCACCAGCGCGACGGAGCAGCTGGCCACCACGGTCCAAAAGGACCAAGAGGCGGTCACCAGCGCCAAGGAGCAGCTGGCTACCACCTTGGAGAAGGACCAGCAGGCGATAGCGACGGCCCAGGAGGACACGGCCACCACGGTGCAAAAGGACCAGGAGGCGGTCAACACCGCCGACGCTAGCCTGAGCTCCACCGAGCTGAAGGACCAGCAGTCGGTCCAGCAGGCACAAGCCCAGGTGACGGCGGCGGAGCTGCAGCTCAGCGAGGCCAAGACGGGCGTCAGTTCCGACCAGGTGGGCGAACCGTCCCAGGTCGCCGCCGACCAGGCGACCATCGCAGTCGATCAGGTGAGCCTGGCTCAGGCCAAGAGCAACCTGACCGACGCCAACTTGGCTTCGCCCATCGCCGGGACGGTGGTGGACGTCAACCTCTCCAACGGCCAGTCGGTAACGGCGGGGGCCACGACCGTCAGTGCGGCCAACGGGTCCGCTTCCACGGCCTCGAGCACTGGTTCGGCCGGCGCCTCCTCCACCGGGGCGGCCTCTTCGGGGACCAGCGCCAGCTCGGGGAGCTCGAGCTCCACTTCGGCCCAGGTCGTCATAGAGCCCGCCGGCACCTATGTGGTGGACGCCGAAGCGACGACGGCCCAGATCGGTGACGTCCAGGTCGGCGAGCAAGCCGTCATCACGCCGGTCGGGGGCACGGCGACGTTCTATGGCATCGTCTCCAGCTTCAGCATCTACGGTTCGACCAGCAGCGGCGTGACCAGCTTCCCGGTCACCGTACTGGTCACCGGGAACTCCTCGGGCCTTTATCCCGGGGCCAGTGCGGACGTCGAGCTCGTCATCCGCCAGGTCAACAACGTGCTGGTGGTGCCGACCAGTGCCGTCCACACCGTGGGCACGTCGTCCTACGTGGACGTGCTGAAGAACGGCAAGGAGCAAGAAGTGAATGTCACCGTGGGGGCCACTGGTGAGCCGTACGACCAGATCCTCTCCGGCCTCAAATCGGGCCAGGAGGTCGTCATCGCCTCTCTAAGCTCGACGGTCCCGTCCAGTACGGGTGGAGCGAGCACCCGTGGCGGTGGCTTAGGCGGCGCCGGTGGCTTCGGCGGCGCCGGTGGCTTCGGCGGCGGCGGCGGAGGCGGGACGTTCACCCGAGGTGGTCTCGGGTGAGCCTTCCCAACTACACGCCTGGCGCACCGGGCCCGGACTACCCGCCGACGCCGGGCTCTCTCAACGGGCCGGTGCACCAGAACTCCGTGCGCTCCCCGGTGCGCCCCCTCGTCCAGTTCGTGAGGATCTGGAAGACCTACACGGCCGGCTCGGTCCCGGTTCACGCCCTGCGGGGCGTCTCGATCTCGGTCTACCCCGGCGAGTACATATCGATCGTCGGGCCCTCGGGCTCGGGAAAGTCCACCTTCATGCACATCCTGGGCTGCCTCGACGTGCCCACCTCCGGCCACTATTACCTGGCCGGCACGGACGTGAGCAAAATGGACGAGGAAGCCCTGGCCGAGGTGCGCAATCGCCGCATCGGTTTCGTCTTCCAGCAGTTCCACCTCCTGCCCCGGCTCAGTGCATGGCGCAACGTCGAGCTGCCCCTCATCTACGGCGGCGTCGACCGGCGCACCCGCAAGCTGCGCGCCCTGGAGGCGCTCGAACAGGTCGGCTTGGCCGACCGGGTCACCCACCATCCCAACCAGCTGTCCGGTGGCCAGCAGCAGCGTGTGGCCGTGGCCCGCGCCCTGGTCACCGAGCCGGACCTGCTGCTGGCCGACGAACCGACCGGCAACCTCGACTCGCGCTCGAGCGCCGACGTCCTGGGCATGCTGGACGCGCTGCACAAGACCGGGCGGACCATCGTGCTGATCACCCACGAACAGGACGTGGCCGCGGCCGCCGAGCGAATAATGCGCTTTCGTGACGGCAGGTTCCTCGACGCCGAGGGGAACGCGGCATGAGCTGGTTGGACACCCTACGTTCGGGTTTCGAAGCCATAGCGACCCATCGCCTGCGTTCGAGCTTGACCGTGCTCGGCATCCTCATCGGCATAGCGGCCGTGATACTCACGGTGGGCTTGGGGGAAGGGGCCACGGAGTCGGTCAATTCGGCCATAAATAGTCTCGGTACGAACCTGTTGATCGTCACCCCGGGCAGCACCACCACCGGCTTGGTAAGGGGCGGTTTCGGTTCGGCGTCGACGCTGACCTATGCCAACGCCCAGGCATTGGGCAATAAGATCGACTGCCCCGACATCGCCGGGGTGGCGCCCCAGGTCGAGAGGAGCGCGAGCCTGGTTGCCGGCACCGAGAACTGGACCACGACGGTTTACGGGTCCACCGCCGGCTACCTCTCGGTGCGGGACCGCTCTATGGCGCTCGGCTCCTTCTTCACCCCCCAAGAAGTCAGCAGTGACGACAATGTCGTCGTGCTAGGCCAGACAACGGCGGAAGAACTGGGCCTCTTCTCGCCCGTCGGTCAGACCATCGACATCGGGACCGTCCCCTTTACCGTCATAGGCGTCCTCAACAGTGAGGGCAGCTCCGCCACCACCAACGAGGACGACCTGGCCGTGGTGCCCATCACAACAGCGCAGGAAGTCCTGACGGGCTCATCGTCGGTGTCGACCATCTACCTCGAGGCGGCGTCGAGCTCGGCTATGGGCGCCGCCTACAACGAGGCGGACAACGAGCTGTTGTCTCTCCATGACATAACCGACCCGGCGGATGCCGACTTCACCATAACGTCGCAGGGGTCGATACTCCAGACCGCAACTTCGGTGGACAACACCCTTACCATCCTGCTCGCCGGGATCGCCGCTATATCCCTTCTGGTCGGTGGTATAGGGGTTATGAACATAATGCTGGTATCGGTAACCGAGCGGATCCGCGAGATCGGCCTGCGCAAGGCGCTCGGCGCCACCCCGTCGATAATCCGGCGCCAGTTCTTGGTCGAGGCATCCACGCTCGGCCTGGTCGGGGGTCTGGTGGGCGCGGCATTGGGTGTAGCCGGCGCCGAGGTGTTGCCACATTTCATCTCCAACAAGATCGCCATTTCCGGTCCTGCCACCATCGGCGCCATCGCCGTGGCCATGGTGATCGGAGTCGTTTTCGGCGTTTACCCCGCGTCCCGTGCCGCCCGCCTGGCGCCTATAGAGGCCCTGCGCAGCGATTGACCCGTCCCGTATGCAACAGGAGGAAAGAAACACAAATGGATAAGACCGTTCGCCTGCTAAACCACGCCCTGCGCCCCGCCTTGGTGGTCGGCACCCTGGTGGCTGTATCGCTCATGGCCAGCGGGCCATTGGCAGCGGCAAGTAAGACGAAGACCACGACCGCTCCAACGGGCGCGCCCAGCTTCGCCCCGGCGGCCTCGGGGACCATCGCCAGCATTTTCGGTCAGGACCTGGAGGTCCAGGGCACGAGCGGGCAGACGACCGTCGACCTCACGGCCAAGACGGCCATCACTGCCACGGTGCCCCTTGCCCTCCGCGACGTCACCGTGGGGACATGCATTTCCGCCACTGGCACCAAAGGCGCGGGTGGCAAGGTCGACGCCACAGTCGTCACGATCACCGCGGCGGTCAAAGGCAGTTGCCTCGAGCGTGGCGGGTTCGGCGCCGGCGGCGGGGCGGGTTTCCGGGGAGGCTCCGGGGGCGGCTCCCCTCGCACGACGGGCACGGTCCCGGCCCGGTCCACGACCACCAACGTCGCCGGGGCCTTCGGGAAGGTGACCAAGGTGTCCGGCTCGACGATCACGGTCGAGGGCATCAGCTTCGCCGGTTTTGGGGGCCGCCCGCCCTCGGGGACCTCGAAGTCAAAGCCGACCACGCCGAAGGCCAGTCCCCAAACAGTGGTCGTCAGCTCCAAGACGAGGTACTCGAAGACCGAGAAGGTGACCGCCGGGGCCCTGAAGGTCGGTGAGTGCGCCACCGCCTTCGGCAGTACCAACGACATCGGTGTCGTCAACGCCACCAGGCTGACCGTGACCCAACCGGTCGACGGGAGCTGCACCACGGGCTTCGGCTTCCGTGGCGGATCCGGAGGCGCGGACGTCAGTCCCGACGGCGGTGCCGCGGGAGCGGCGTCGTGAAAACCGCCCTCTTCGGGCGCGCCATCTCCGCCCTGGTCCTCGTCGGGGCCATGCCCGTCGGGCTGAGCACGGGCGTAGCCGTACTCTCGGCGGGCCCTGCTCTGGCCGCGGCGGGCCAGGAATGCACCGGCACGGGGACCCCATCGTTCGTGCTCACCGACCTGGCCGGGGCCCCCCAGAGCGCCAAGGTGGGAACGGCCTTCACCACCCCGCTCCAGGTCCAAGTCAGCGAGAGCGTCGGCACCAGCAGCTGCCCGGCCGCGAATGTGAGCGTCGAGTTCACCGTCTATAACACCGGGGCCGGGGCCAGCTTCGACGGGGGCTCCAACGTGGTCTCGGTGGAGGCCGACAGCTCGGGCACGGCTACGGCCCCGACGCTGTACGCCGATGACGTGACCGGTTCGTTCACCGTCGTGGCCAGCTTCGACGACTACGTCTCGGCGCCCTTCGAGCTCACCAATACCACGGTGGGCGTCGTCAACACGGTGACGGTGACCTCCGGCAGCGGCCAGTTCGCCCCCATCGGCGGCGCCTTCGCCGAGCCCCTGGTGGTGACGCTCAACGATGCCTACGGCGACCCGGTGGCGGGGACCACGGTCGACTTCGACGTGGTCAGCACGGCCGGGGCCGGAGCTAGCTTTGCCGGGGCCGGCACCAGTGCCTCGGTGCAGACGGGCGAGAACGGCGTCGCCACCAGCCCGACGCTCACGGCGGGCACGACGGCCGGGGCCTTCACCGTGACCGCCAACGTGGCCGGGGTCAATTCGGTGGCCACCTTTGACCTGACGGTCCAGGCCGGGGTGGCCGCCAACCTCACCGCCGGGGTGGGGACGTCGCAGAGCACCGAGCTCGGCACGGACTTCGCCGTACCGTTGGCCGTCACGGTCACCGACACCGATGGCAACGCCCTGGTAGGGGCGACAGTGACCTTTGCCGCCCCGCGCACCGGGGCCAGTGGGGTCTTTGCCGGCGCCGGGGCCACGGCGGCCGTGCTGACCAATGCGGACGGGGTCGCCACCGCCCCCGATTTCTCCGCCAATGACCACACCGGTGGCTACATAGTCATGTCCTCGGTGGCCGGCCTGGCCAGCCCGGCGACCTTCGCTCTGGTCAACGAGCCTCGCCCGGCCGCCAGTGCGCCCGGCGTGGACGGCTCATACTGGCTGGTCACCAGCACCGGCAAGGTGCTGCGCTCGGGGTCCGTCCCCGGCCTCGGCTCGGCCAGCACCGCCTCGACCGCGCCGGTGGTGGGCATGGCCTCCACCCCGGCCGACCAGGGCTACTGGCTGGTCAGTTCGACCGGCGTGGTCCGGGCCTTCGGCAACGCCGTCAACTACGGTTCGCCGTCCAAGTCGAAGCTGCACTTGGCCAAGCCCATCGTGGGCATCGCCGCCGCCGCCAACGGCAAGGGCTACTGGCTGGTGACCTCCAACGGGCGCATCTACAACTACGGTGACGCCGCCGCCTACGGCTCGCCGGCCCAGCTGCACCTGAGTAAGCCCATCGTGGGCATCGCCGCCACCGCCGACGGCAAGGGTTACTGGCTCGTCGCCTCCGACGGGGGCATCTTCAACTACGGTGACGCCACCTTTTACGGTTCGACGTCGGCCCGCCACCTGTCCAAGGCCATCGTCGGCATCGCCCCCGCCTCCGCCGCCAAGGGCTACTGGCTCGTGGCCGCCAACGGCAGTGTCTATGCCTTCGGGCCCAGCGCCACCAACTACGGCTCGGGCGCCGGCCTTTCCCCCCAGCCCGTCAAGGCCATCGTGGCCACCGCCAACGGCGCCGGTTACTGGGTTGTCAGTGCCAACGGCACGGCTGCCGGTTTCGGCAACGCCGGGGCCCAGGGCTCGGCCACTTCGGCCAAGTACACCGTGGTGGGAGGAGCCGCCTGATACAGGGCCGCCTGATACAGGGCCGCCTTATACAGGGCCGCCTTATACAGGGCGCCCTCTCGCACGGCCCGCTGTCCCTCTTCTGGGCCTCGGGAGGGCGCCCTGAGGCGGGTCGCCTACTCGGTACGGTGGGCCTCCTGCTCGGCCACCACGCACAGCTCGGCGGCCTTGAAGGCGTGCGCCTGGGGCATGGCGCGCTCGGTCCTCTCCAGGCAGTCGAGGATGAGCTCTCCGAAAAACGGGTACCCGACCTGCCCGCTGACCGCGAGGTGGTGCTCTCCGGCGGAGTCCACCAGGTAGATGTGATTGCCCCCGTCCGGCGTCCCCACGTTGAGGTACTTGCGCAGCTCCATGTAGCCGAGCGTTCCCAGGATGAAGGTGCGGCCGTCCCCCCACCCGCTTAGACCGGCCGGGGTGAACCAGTCAACGCGGAAGTAGCCGGTGGCGCCGTTCTCGCCGGCCAGGTGGCAGTCACCGAAAGCCTCTAGGCCGGGCCGGTCCTTATGGGCGTAGTTGGCGACCTGGCTGCCGACCACCCGGGCGTCGGAATTGCCCGTGAACCAGAGGAACTGTTCGATCTGGTGGCTCCCAAGGTCGCACAGGATGCCCCCATAGCGTTCCCGCTCGAAGAACCATGGGGGGCGCGACGCCAGGTTGGCGCGGTGGGGCCCCATCCCGATCACTTGAAGGACCCGTCCGAGGGCGCCCTCGCGCACCAGCTGGCCGGCGAGCACGGCGCTTTCGACGTGCACCCGCTCGCTGTAGTAGACGGCGTACTTGCGGCCGGTGCTCTCCGCCGCCAGGCGCGCCTGCGCCAGCTGGTCGAGCGTCGTCAATGCCGGCTTGTCCGTGAAGTAGTCCTTGCCATGGGCCATCACCCTGAGGCCAAGGGCGGCGTGATCGGCCGGGACCGCCGCCCCGGCTACGAGCTGCACGCCCGGGTCGTCCAGGACCTCGCCTTCGCTCCTCGCCACCTGTGCGCCGGGGAAGCTGGCGGCCAAGGCGGCCGTCTTGGCCGGGTCCGGGTCGTAGGCCCACTTGAGCCGCCCCCCCGCCTCGGTCAACCCGTTGCACATACCGTAGATGTGCCCGTGGTCGAGGCCCACGGCGGCGAAGACGAAGTCCCCCTCCTGGCACACCGGGGCCGGCTTGCCTTTCGGCGCATAGTTCATACCATCGGCAGTGGACATTTCGGGCCTCCTCGGGAGCACCATCTGAGCGGATCCGTACCCGTTGGTCCAGCGGCTTCCCCGACTTGGGAAAAGCGCCCGCCGTGCTATCATGGCTACTCGTCCCACGGGGCAGCTGGTTGATTGTACGCGCCCCGTCGAAGCAAGAACTCTCTCCATCAGAGGTCCAGTGCCCACAATTTCCCAGTTGGTCCGTAAGGGCCGTCAACAGAACTCCAAGAAGACCAAGACGCCGGCCCTCAAGGGCGCACCCCAACGGCGGGGGGTTTGCACGCGCGTGTACACCAACACGCCGAAGAAGCCCAACTCGGCCCTGCGTAAGGTCGCCCGTGTCAGGTTGTCGAGCGGTTTCGAGATCACCGCTTATATCCCCGGCGTGGGCCACAACCTTCAGGAGCACTCCATCGTCCTGGTGCGTGGAGGGCGCGTCAAGGACCTCCCCGGGGTGCGCTATAAGGTCATCCGGGGCACGCTTGACACTGCCGGTGTCCGGGACCGCAAACAAGCACGTAGTCGCTACGGCGCCAAGAAGGCTTAGAAAGGCTAGAGGTCAGACATGCCGCGCAAAGGCCCCGCTCCCCGCCGGGAACTGCCCCCCGACCCCATCTACCACTCGGTGCTGGTCACCCAGCTCGTCAACAAGGTGCTGTCCCGAGGCAAGCGCAGCTTGGCCGAGCGCATCGTCTACGACGCCCTGGACACGATCAAGGACCGCACTGCAGGCGAACCTATCGGTACTCTGAAGCGCGCCATCGACAACACTAAGCCTCAACTCGAGGTCAAGAGCCGTCGTGTGGGCGGCGCCACCTACCAGGTGCCTGTGGACGTCAAGCCTCGGCGAGCAGCGACGCTTTCGGTGCGCTGGCTGGTAGGATACTCCAAGCAGCGGCGCGAAAAGACCATGTCAGAACGTCTGGCCAACGAACTGATCGACGCCTCCAACGGGGTTGGGGCCGCCGTCAAGCGCCGTGAAGATATGCACAAGATGGCCGACTCCAACCGGGCTTTCGCCCACTATCGCTGGTAGATAGCGCTAGTGGCTGGTAGATAGCGCCATACAGGCCGTTTCTACCCAGCTCCGGCCGCCGCCAACGGCTCTCGCCCGAGTACCGAGGCGGGTTGGGCGAGACCGAGCACACCAGGCCAACCGTTACAGCGAGACAAAGACGACCCCCGAGGCGATTGAATGGCTGACGCTGCCACCAAAAGAGAGTTCCCCCTGGCCCGTACCCGGAACATCGGGATCATGGCCCATATCGACGCGGGCAAGACCACGACGACCGAGCGCATCCTGTATTACACAGGTGTCAACTACAAGATCGGCGAGGTCCACGAAGGCAGCGCCACCATGGACTGGATGCCCCAGGAGCAGGAGCGGGGCATCACCATCACCTCGGCGGCCACCACCTGTCACTGGGCCGACCACCGGGTAAACATCATCGATACCCCCGGCCACGTCGACTTCACGGTCGAGGTCGAGCGTTCGCTGCGCGTCCTGGACGGTGCGGTAGCCGTCTTCGACGCTGTCGCCGGCGTAGAGCCGCAGACCGAGACGGTTTGGCGCCAGGCCGACAAGTACGACGTGCCCCGCATCTGCTTCGTCAACAAGATGGACCGCATCGGGGCTAACTTCGCCCGCTGCGTGGACATGATCCAGGACCGCCTGGGTGCCACTGTCGCCGTCGTCCAGCTCCCGATAGGCGTGGAGAGCAGCTTCGTTGGCGTTATCGACCTGGTCTTGATGAAAGCGCTGGTCTGGGACGAGGGCTCGAGCCGGGGCGAGGAGTTCAGTACCACCGAGATCCCGGCGCACATGGCGGCCGAGGCGGCTACCGGGCGCGCCACCCTGGTCGACATCCTCTCGACCTTCGACGACGTCATCACCGAGAAGTTCCTCAACGACGAGGAGATCACCGCCGCCGACCTGAAGACCGCCCTACGCCGGGCGACCATCGCCAACCAGGCCGTCCCCGTGCTGTGCGGCGCCGCCTTCAAAAACAAGGGCGTGCAGCCCATGCTGGACGCCGTCGTCGATTATCTTCCCAGCCCGCTCGACGTCCCGCCGACCCCGGGCAAGGACCTGAAGGGCGAGCGGGACCTCGAACGCCGGGCTGACGACAAAGAGCCGTTCGCCGCCCTGGCCTTCAAGATCATGGCCGACCAGCACCTGGGCAAGCTCGTGTTCGCCCGCATCTACTCCGGGATGATCAGCCAGGGCGATGCCGTGCTCAATTCGACCCGTGACCGCAAGGAGCGCATCGGCCGCATCGTACAGATGCACGCCAACCACCGTGAGCCGCGGGACGTGGCCTATGCCGGTGACATCATCGCTCTGGTCGGGCTGAAGCAGACGACCACCGGCGACACCCTGTGCGACCCGGGTGACCCCATCGTCCTGGAGTCGCTGGACTTCCCCGAGCCCGTTATCCACGTCGCCGTGGAGCCGAAGACGAAGGCCGACCAGGACAAGCTCTCGCGTGCCCTGCAGACGCTGTCCGAGGAGGACCCCACCTTCCAGGTCCACGCCGACCAGGAGACGGGCCAGACGGTCATCGGCGGTATGGGCGAGCTCCACCTCGAAGTGCTGGTGGACCGCATGCTGCGCGAGTTCAGGGTTGATGCCAACGTGGGCAAACCCCAGGTCGCCTACCGGGAGACCATCCGCAAGGCGGTCGCGAAGGTCGAGCACCGCTACGTGCGCCAGACCGGCGGCCGTGGCCAGTACGGCCACGTCGTCCTCAACCTGGAGCCGACGGGGCCCGGGGGTGGCTACGAGTTCGTGGACAAGATCACCGGTGGTGTCATCCCCAAGGAGTACATCCCCGCCGTCGATGCCGGCATCCAGGACGCCATGCAGTCCGGTGTGCTGGCCGGCTTCCCTGCCGTGGACATGCGTGCCACTCTGGTCTACGGGTCCTACCACGACGTCGACTCGTCGGAAATGGCCTTCAAGATCGCCGCTTCGATGTGCTTCAAGGAAGCCTGCCGCCGGGCCAGTCCCGTGCTGCTGGAACCCATCATGGCCGTCGAAGTCGTCACGCCCGACGACTACCTGGGCGACGTGATCGGTGACCTCGCTTCGCGGCGAGGCCACGTCGGCGGCATGGACCAGCGGGCGAACAACCAGGTAGTAAGGGCCGAGGTGCCTCTGGCGGAGATGTTCGGTTATGCCACCGACCTCCGCAGCCGCACTCAGGGCCGGGCGACCTACACGATGCAGTTCACGAGTTACCAAGAAGTGCCAGAACAGGTCGCTAAGGAGATCGTGGCCCGGGTGCGCGGTGAGTAAGGCCGCCGCCAGCACCCTCCGCCACCTGCTAGGGTACTAGACCGCCTCCGGCTGAGGGCCGGATTTGCACAGGGAGCATTGTTAATGGCCAAGCAAAAATTCGAGCGCACGAAACCCCACCTCAACATTGGGACGATGGGGCACATTGACCACGGCAAGACCACCTTGACCGCGGCCATCACCAAGGTGCTCACTGCTCACGACCCCAAGCACAACTCTTTCACCGCCTTTGATTCCATCGACAAGGCGCCGGAGGAGCGCCAGCGCGGCATCACGATCAACATCGCGCACGTCGAGTACCAGACCGACCACCGCCACTATGCGCACGTCGACATGCCCGGTCATGCCGACTACATCAAAAACATGATCACCGGTGCCGCCCAGGTCGACGGGGCCATCCTGGTCGTGTCCGCTCCCGATGGCCCGATGGCTCAGACCCGCGAGCATGTGCTCCTGGCCCGCCAGGTGGGCGTGCCCTCCATCGTCGTCGCCCTCAACAAGGTGGACGCCATGGAGGACGAGGAGCTGCTCGAACTGGTGGAACTGGAAGTGCGCGAATTGCTCAGCTTCTACGAGTTCCCCGGCGATGACATCCCGGTCGTGCGCGTGTCGGCCCTCAAGGCCCTCGACGGCGACGCGGAGGCAGCCGAAGGCATCCTGAAGCTGATGGAGGCGGTGGACAGTTACGTCCCCGAGCCCGTCCGCGACATCGAAAAGCCTTTCCTCATGCCCATAGAGGACGTGCTCACCATCGCCGGGCGCGGCACCGTGGCCACGGGCAAGGTCGAGCAGGGCATCATAAAGGTCAACGACCCCGTCGAGATCGTCGGCCTCAGGCCCACGGCCAAGACCGTGTGCACCGGTGTGGAGATGTTCCGCAAGCTCCTCGACCAGGGCCA
>Ga0182027_10012630_pt1 | contig 11852 bp, 8 predicted proteins | sample 712E1DmetaG_FD_121300 | JGI IMG/M metagenome (GOLD analysis project Ga0182027, IMG submission 121300) | Permafrost microbial communities from Stordalen Mire, Sweden - 712E1D metaG (Illumina Assembly) | ecosystem: Environmental > Terrestrial > Soil > Wetlands > Permafrost | place: Sweden...
CGCTGCCCGCGCCTTCCGCCGCAATCCTGCTTTCGCGCTGACCGCGATCTGCTGCCTGACCCTGGGAATCGGCGTCAACACCACCATCTTCAGCGTCGCCATGGAGGTCCTCTTCAGCCAGCCCTCCTGCCGCGATCCGCACTCCCTCGCGCAAATCTCGATCGGCGGTATGGATTGGATTCCGATGGAGCAGGTCCGCTTCATTCGTGACGCGAACATCTTCGAAGGAGTCGCCGGAATCAACATCCAGATGGTGACCCGGTGGAGCGACGGGAACACGTCGTACAAGCTGGCGGCAACGCGGTTGACCGACAACTTCTTCCAGGTGACCGGAGTTCCGCTCGCGATGGGCCGGCCCATTCAGAAGGGCGACGTGAACGTGACGGTTCTGGCGGACGGATTCTGGAGGCGGCATCTGGGTGCGGACCCGAAGGTGCTCGGGCGCAAGCTGGTGCTGGATGGCCGGCTGTTCACCGTGATCGGCGTCCTGCCGCCCGGCCATCGCACGCTAGTCGGATTCGGCTTCATGCCGGACCTGTTTGTGTCCACGGACCCCGGGGAAGTCATGATCTATGCGCGGCTGCCTGAGGGCACGAGCCGCCCGGCCGCGCGCGCACGCCTGGAATCGCTGTGCCAGGAGATGGACCGCGTGTACCCGAGTGTCAATCACAAGTGGGCGAGGGGCGTCAGCGTCTCCGGCGTCGGAGGCCTGGAGCGCCTGATGCACAACGGCTCCGGGTTTTCCGTGATGCCCGTGGCCGCGTTCTTCGGCATGCTGATGGTGGTGGTGGGGCTGGTGCTGCTGATCGCGTGCGCGAATGTCTCGAGCTTGCTGCTGGCGCGATCGTTCAGCCGTTCGCAGGAACTCGCCGTCCGGTTCGCCCTCGGCGGCGGCCGCGGGCGCATCGTTCGCCAGTTGCTCGCCGAGAGCCTCCTGCTCGCCGTCTGCGGAACCGGCGGCGGCTTGCTGCTGGACATCGTTCTCACCAGGCTCATTAGCGGCATGCGGCTGCCCATGCGATGGATCGAGTTCACGATCCAGCCCGATTGGCGCCTGCTGGCCTATTCCGGCGCGATCGCCGTCGTGGTGACGTCGGCGGTGGGACTCACGCCGGCGACCCGGGGCACGCGCTCCGGCATCGCCCTCGCCCTCAAGAAACAGGACGGCGGCGCGGGCCGCCGCTGGTCGCTGCGCAATGTGCTGGTCGCGGGACAACTGGCCGTCTCCTTGGTGTTGCTGAGCGGCGGGCTGCTCTTCATTCGGAACCTGTCGTACGCCACCTCTTTGAACCTGGGCTTCGACACCGCCCACACAGTTTGGGCGACCTTCAGCGAGCAGCCCGCCTCGTGCCCGCCGGCCAGATTCCGCAAACTGACCGATACGGCGCTCGAGCGCCTGCGCGCGCTCCCCGGAGTGGAAGCCGCGTCACTGGCGCGCGGCGTGGCCGCGGCGATGCCCATCTGGATTTCCGGAAACGTTCGCGCGGATATCAGTCGCCACGCGACGCAACTGACCTACAACCTCAACCTGGTCGGCTTGGATTACTTCCGCACCATGCGAATCCCCATCCTCCGCGGGCGCGAGTTCCTCGAAACGGACCGTCCTGGGGCGCCTCAGGTCGTGATCGTGAACGAGAACCTGGCGCGGCTGCTGTTCGGAAACGCCGACCCGGTGGGCCACACCATCCTGCTGCACGACAACGAAGAAGTGCGGATCGCGGGCGTTGCGCGGAACAGCAAATACTCCATTTTGTGGGAGGAGAACGCGCTGGCCGTTTACAGGCCCTACGCGCAGAATACGTTGAACGACGCGCCCATCGTCAGTTTCCTGGTGCGGGCGTCGAGACCGCCGGAGCCTCTGGTGCATGCGGTCGCGAAGACGCTGGCCGCTGTCGACCCGGAGGCCGGCGTCGAAACCAAGACCATGCACGACGCGTTGCAACCCACGTTGCTGCCGAGTCGCGCCGGCGCCGTGGTCTTCGGAGCGATGTCGCTGCTCGGACTGGTGCTGGCCTCGATCGGGCTCTACGGCGTGCTGCTCTTCGCGGTGAGCCGGCGCATCCGCGAGATCGGCATTCGGGTGGCCCTGGGGGCGACGCCGGCGAGGATCCTGTCGATGGTGGCGGGCGAGAGCGCGCGGTTGGTGGCGGTGGGCGCGGCGATCGGCCTCGCGGTTGCAGTGTTCGCTGTGCGGCCGCTCTCGATGTTTCTGGTTCCCGAAGTGCGCGCCACGGAACCCGCGAACTTCCTGGCGGTAGCGAGCGGGCTTGCGCTCGTGGCCGCGCTCGCCACCGTCGCGCCTACGCTGCAGGCATTGCGAGTGGATCCATCGGTGGCCCTGCGGCACGAATAGGTCAGGCGCCGCTGGGCGGCTCCGGGGGCTTCTCAGCCGTGCGCTCGACTCCAATGGTGAAGTGCGCGACCATTCCGGCCAGCGTTCCGACGGCGGCTAGAACCGGGGCGATGATGGTCCCAATCGCGGCCACCGTCAGCGGCACCTCCATGAATGTGTTCCCCTTGTCATCCTTGATGATCACGCGCCGCACGTTGCCTTCGTGGATCAACTCCGCCACGCGGTCGGCCAGGTCCTTGCCTACGACTTTCAGTTCTTCGTAGATCTTTTCCATGCGGCGATGGTAACAGTTTCGGGGCGAACCGCGTGGCAACGCGACCTGCACGGGCGCCGGCTCCTGGTGGTACCGTGGGGCGCGTGTTTTTCAAGCCCGCCTCTTCCAGGGCCAAGGCTTGGAGTGGGATGGCTCTGCGCGTCACCGCTCCAGCCGTGTCCAGAGTTGAGGGCGCGCGTCTTCCCAGCGCCGCAGCTTTACGGCGCCACTGTCAATCTGCTGCAGGCGACTGTGGCTCTCCTGCCGCCAAGATGCCTCCGCGTCGTCGTCGATCTCGGTGTCAAGGCTCTCCAGCAGGGAGTCGATCAATGCGGCGCGAGCTTTCGCAGGCAACGAAAGCACGTCCTTAAGAAGCTCCGCCGGATCCCTAGGCATGACATCATCATAAGCCCGCGGTCTCGGCCCCGCCGGGCACGTTCCAGATTGCGGGCGTTTACCGTGTTGCGTTAAACGCATAGCGGTAGTATTCTGAGAATGTGATCCGGTCGTTCCGGGACAAAGACACCGAGAGGATCTTTCGGCGCGAATTCAGCAGGAGGCTCCAGAGTATTGCCCACCGTGCAAAGCGGAAGCTGGACCACGTCCATGCGGCCGCGGCGCTGGCGGATCTCGGGGCGATCCCGGGGAATCATCTTGAGGCCCTAGCCGGTGACCGGTTAGGGCAGCACAGCATTCGGGTGAACGATCAGTGGCGGATCTGCTTCCGCTGGGTCGAGCCGGATGCCTTTGAGGTCGAGATAGCAGACTATCACTGAAGGAGCGGATTATGGCCAGGAAAACCAAGACCATGCCTCCCATCCATCCCGGTGAAACGCTCCGGGAGGATTTCTTGAAGCCGCTTGGAATGACGGTCCACCGCGTGGCCATGGAATTGAGCGTGCCGGCGACCCGGCTGAATGACATCGTCCGCGGGAAGCGGGCCATCACCGCGGACACCGCTCTCCGGCTGGCGCGGTACTTCGGAACGACGCCCCAGTTCTGGATGAGCCTCCAGGCGAACTACGATTTGGAACTGGCTCAGGACGCGCGTGGCCCGGAGATCGCCGACCGGATCAGGCCCCGCCGCGCGGCGTGAGTCGATTCGCCGCGGCTCGGCGCGCACTGCGACAGGTGCTCACTCCTTGTGCGCGTTTGCGGCCGCCCGATGTTCCCAATGCATGCTGGCATCTGCTGAGCATTCGCGGAACACGTCGCGTCCAAATCTACGCTTGGCTGCGGCCGCGCTCACCGAATCGTAGCCGTCAACGTAATCAACCAGCGACCGGGACACGATGCAACCGGCGACAGCCCGATACTCAATGCCGTAACGCTGGCGCAGCAGCCACGCGTATTCTGGCTGCCAAGCAGCCGGCAAGCCATAACCCAGTATTTGGTAGCGCCCGCGGGCCACATCAAAGTGGGCGGCAGCCCGACCTCGAAGAGAAGCTGAGAACTCCCATCCCCACCCACCTCCCACCACCAGCACACCCAGCGCGATGAGTGCCGCCAGCTTCGTGTGCCTGCGGATGGCGTCAAGCAACGGCTACCCCTCTTTCGGCGCGATCCCCAGCGCCTTCATCTTGCGGTACAGATTGCTCCGCTCCAGGCCCAGCAGTTCCGCGGCGCGGCTGACGTTGCCGTGCGTCTCGTCCAGCTTCTTCAGGATGTACTCGCGCTCGGCCGATTCGCGCACCTCCTGCAAACTGGCGAAGCCGCTCGCGCTCCGATCCTGGGACGCCCGGCGCGCCAGGTTCAGCGGGATGTGCCGCGCATCCACCCGCGCCTGCGGGTTCATGATCACGATCCGCTCCATCAGGTTCTTCAGCTCGCGCACGTTCCCCGGCCAGTGGTATTCCTGCAGCAGCGCGTACGCCTCCGGCGTCAGTTCCTTGGGCTTGCGCCCGTATGCCGAGGTGAAATCGTTGAGGAAGTAGCCCGCCAGCAGCGGAATGTCCTCCTGCCGCTCGCGCAGTGGAGGCATGTAGAACGGGATCACGTTCAGCCGATAAAACAGGTCCTCGCGGAAGTTGCCGCTCTCGATCTCTTCCTCCAGGTGCTTGTTCGTCGCCGCGATCACCCGCACGTCCACCTGCACGAACTCGTTGGCGCCCACCGGCTCGAAACGCTGCTCCTCCAAAGCCCGCAGCACCTTCGCCTGCGTCTTCAGACTCATATCGCCCACTTCATCGAGGAACAGCGAGCCGCCGTCGGCCTTCTGAAACTTCCCGACTTTGTCGCCCGTGGCGCCCGTGAAGCTGCCCTTGCGGTGGCCGAATAGTTCGCTCTCGATCAGCTCCTCCGGGATGGCGGCGCAGTTCACTTCGACGAAGGGCTCGGCCGTCCGCAGGCTGGTGGCGTGGATCGCGTGCGCGGCCAGTTCCTTGCCCGTCCCGCTTTCGCCGTAGATCAGCACGCGTCCGTTCGTGCCCGCCATCAGCGCCAGTTGCTGCCGCAGCGCCTTCATCGGCACGCTTTCCCCGATGATGCGGTACTTCTCTCCGCTCCCGCCGTCCTTCAGCCGCTCGTTCTCAAGCTGCAGCCGGCGGTGATCGATCGCGTTCTTCACCGTGATCGAGACCTTGGGAATCGTCAGCGGCTTTTCGAGGAAATCGAACGCGCCCAGCTTGGTGGATTTAACCGCCGTCTCGATCGTCCCGTGTCCCGACACCATCACCACCAGGGGGCGGTCCGCGAACGGCATCTCCTGTATGCGCGCCAGCGCCTCCAGACCGTCCATGCCCGGCAGCCACACGTCCAGCAGCACCAGGTCGTAGATCTCGCGCGCCAGTTCCGCCAGGCACGCCTCGCTGCTCTCGACCGATTGCGTCTGGTAGCCCTCGTCTTCGAGGACGCCGCAGAGCGACTGCCGTATGCCCGGCTCATCGTCCACCACCAGGATCCGCGTCGGCTTCATGCGCGCGCCTCCGCCGCTTTGGACTCGGCATCGCCCGCCACAATCGCCGGAATCTCCACCAGGAACCGCGCGCCCTGCGGCGCGTTGTCCTCCACTCGTATGGTGGCGTTGTGCTCGGAAAGAATGTGGCTCACGATCGCCAGGCCCAAACCCGTGCCCCGCCCCTTGGTCGAAAAGTACGGCAGGAACAGCCGGTCTTTGTCTTCCGGCGAGATCCCGCAGCCGGTATCGGCCACCGTCAGCTCGATCGTCTCCGCGCCCGAAGCCTGCGTGCTCACCCACAGATGCTTCAGCAGCGAGTCCTGCATCGATTCGGCGGCGTTATCCACCAGGTTCACCACCGCGCGTTTCAGATGCTCGCGGTCGCCGTTCACCAGGGGCAGGCCGCCCGCCAAGTCCTTGTGGATTTCGATACCCTCCAGCCGCCCCGCAAATACCGCCAGCGCGCTTTCGACAATCTCGTTGAGGTCGCAGGGCGACGGATTCGCTGCCGGGAAGCGCGCGAACTGCGAGAACTCGTTCACCAGCGTCTTCACCGATTCCACTTCGCCGGCGATCGTCTCGGTGCACTCCCGCAGGATGCGCATGCTCTCCGCCGGAATCTCCAGGCGCTCGATCTGCCGGGCGATGCGGTCGCTGCACAGCGCGATCGGCGTCAGCGGGTTCTTGATTTCGTGGGCGATCCGGCGCGCCACTTCATGCCACGCCGCCAGCCGCTGCATGTGCAGCAGGTCGCTGGTGTCTTCCAGCACAATCACGAATCCCGAGGTCAGCTTCTCTTCCAGCGCGGCCACCGTCACCGCCACCTGCCGCGTCCCGCGGGCCGCCGGCAGCTCGATCTGCCGCTGCGTGGCGCCGGTGCGGCGCGCGCGCTTCATCATGTACTTCAGCTCGGCCGTATCGTCGCGCGTAAACAGGTCCTCGAGGCGCGACGCCGAGGCGACCTTCTCCTCCGAAAAAATCTGCCGGGAAGCCCGGTTGACGCGCAAAATGCGTCCATCGGCAGCGATGGAAATCACGCCGGTCGGAATGCTCTCCAGGATGGCTTCCGTAAACCGCCGCCGCATCTCCAACTCGCGGCTGTTGGACTCCAGCTCGTAGGTCATCTCGTTGAAGGCGCGCACCAGCGTCGCCAACTCGTCCAGCGCCTTCACATGAACCCGGTAGCCTAGGTCGCCCGCGCGTACCCTGCCGGCTGCCTCCAGCAGCGCCGAAATCGGATTCGAAATCTGCTTGGCAAAAAACAGCGCCAGCCACGTGGCAATGTACAGAACGAATAAACAAATCGCCGCCAGCAGCATCAGGTAGAAATTCCGGAACCGCCGGCGGTCGATGCTGATGCGGTCGTACTCTTTGACGTAACTCTGGATGCTGGCCTGGCGCGAGGCAATGTCGTCCCGCTGCCGCACCGGCACCACCACGTAGCCCAGCGTCTTGCCTCCCGCTTCGATAGGGGCCCGGACCGACGGTCCGGAACCCGCGCCCCCTCCGCACACCGCCCGCCCGCCCGCTCCGTCCGGGCCCAGCAGTGTCGCCGCCGGCACCTCGCGTTGCTGGCAGAACGCTTCGAGAGACCCCGAGGCCGCCGCGAGCGCCTGGCGCGTCTCGTCCCGCCCGGCCAGCCATCCTGCGTTCGACACCGCTTCCCGTTGCGCTTCCTTTTTAAGGATGTCCAGGATCTCGGCCAGATTCTGCTGCACCCCGTCCGTCGGCCGGCTGAACCACCTCGCCAGGTTGAAATTCAGCACCGAGACGCTCCACAGCACCAGGAAGAAGACCGGTATGAAACTCAGCGCCAGCGCGCCCACCACCAGTTTCGTCCGGATCCGCGAGCCCTCGCGATTGCTCCGCCGCTCGTAGTAGAGCTTGATTCCGGTCCGGAACAGGATGAAGCCCACCGTGACCGCGAGCAGGAAAACCAGCGTCGAAACGCCCCAGTACAGCAGCGTCTGTTCGGGGCTCCTCGGCGCGTAGTATCCGAATGTGAACGATCCCTCCCAGATCACGAACGTTGCCGAGAGGATCAGCAGGACCACGCCCAAACCGTAAAGGAACCGCCGGCGCATTCACAACAATTGTAGCGGGTCTCTCGGCTATACTATGCCTACGTGACTCCTCTGACTGCCCACGTCGAGCGGTTTGCGCGCCTGCGCGTTCTGGTAATCGGCGATGTCATGCTCGACCAGTTCGTGTGGGGCAAAGTGTCCCGCGTCTCCCCCGAGGCCCCCGTGCCCGTGGTCGAGGTCACCCGCGAGGACTCCTACCCGGGTGGCGCCGCCAACGTCGCGCGCAACCTCCGTGACTTCGCGGGCGCTGTCCACCTGATGGGACTCACCGGCGCCGATCCCGAGGCCGTGCGCTTGCGCCAACTCCTCGCCGGCGAGGGCATTGGGATCGACTGCCTCGCCCAGGACCCCGCCCGCCGCACCACAGTCAAAACCCGCATCGTCGCCCGCCAGCAGCAGGTGGTGCGAGTGGATCGGGAACACAAGTCGCCTCCCACGCCCGTCCAGCTCGACGCCGCGCTCGCCTGCTTCGAGCGCCTGTTGCCCGATCTCGATGCCGTGATCGTTGCCGATTACGCCAAGGGTTTTCTCGAGCAGGACTTCGCCGATCGCATCTCGCACGCGGTCGCGCGCGCGGGCAAGATCCTCACCGTCGACCCGACCCCCAAGAATCCGCTGCGCTGGAGCGCCGCCACCGCCATCAAGCCCAACCGATCCGAGGCCTTCGAGTTCGCCGCCGTGCCTTACTCGGATCCCGCCGGCGACCCGACACAGGACCCGGCGCTGCTCAAGGTCGCCGCCGCGCTCGTCGCCAAGTGGTCGCCCGCCACCGTTCTGATCACCCTCGGCGAGCAGGGCATGCTCGTTCTCGAGCAGGATCGGCATCCAATCCACACCCCCACGCGGGCCAAGGAAATTTTCGACGTCTCCGGCGCCGGCGACACCGCCATCGCGCTGTTCACGCTCGCCCTGGCCGCCGGAGCCAGCGCGGCCGACGCAGCCGAAATCGCCAACCACGCCAGCGGCATCGCCGTCGGAAAGCTGGGGACCGCGCCCGTCACCCGCCGCGAGCTGCTCCTCAGCCTCGCCAATGCCTGACGCCAACGTCATCGGTTCGGGGCCGAACGGCCTCGCGGCCGCCATCACTCTGGCCCAGGCCGGCTGGCACGTGACCGTCTTCGAGGCTGAGCCGGTTCCGGGCGGCGGCGTGCGCTCCGCCGAACTGACTCTGCCCGGTTTCACCCACGATATCTGCGCCGCCGTATTCCCCATCCCCGCCGCATCGCCGTTCTTCCGCGGCCTGCCGCTCGCGCAGCACGGACTCGAATGGATCCGCCCGCCCGCCGCCTTGGCCCACCCCTTCGATGACGGCACGGCCGAAACGCTTGGCCGCGATTCATCCGTCTGCCAGCCGCTCCTGGGGCAACTCGCCGCGGCCTGGCCGCGCCTCGAGCCCTCGGTCCTGGGACCGCTGGCGTGGCCGCAGCATCCACTCACCATGGCGCGCTTCGCATCGGTCGCCTTCCGTTCCGCATCCGGGCTGGCGCGCGCCCGGTTTCGCGACGAGCGGGCCCGCAGCCTGTTCGCGGGCCTGGCCGCCCACAGCGGCCTCGCGCTCGAAGAACCGCTGACGGCTGGCCTCGCCCTGGTTCTGGGAGCGCTCGCTCACGTGACCGGGTGGCCCATTGCGTGCGGCGGCGCCCAAAGCCTCGCCAACGCGCTCGCCTCCTACCTGCGTTCGCTCGGCGGTCAGATCGTCACCGCGAATCGCATCCGCTCGCTCGACGAACTTCCGCGCGCGCAGGCAACGCTCTGCGACCTCTCGCCCAAACCGCTGCTCTCCATCGCCGGTCGCTTTCTGCCGTCCTCCTATCGGCGCAAGCTCGAGGGCTACCGCTACGGCCCCGGCGCGTTCAAAGTGGATTGGGCGCTCGACGCGCCGATCCCGTGGACGGCGGCCGCCTGCTCACGCGCGGCCACGGTGCACCTGGGCGGAACCATCTCCGAGATCGCCTCCGGAGAGCGGGAGGTTTCGCGCGGCGCCTACCCGGAGCGGCCTTTCGTGATCCTCGTGCAGCCCAGCCTCTTCGATGCGACGCGCGCCCCTGCCGGCAAGCATACCGCCTGGGCCTACTGCCACGTCCCGAACGGCTCCCGCTGCGACATGCTGGAGCGCATCGAGAATCAGGTCGAGCGCTTCGCACCCGGCTTCCGCGCCCGCATCCTGGCGCGCAACGTGATGACGCCCGCGCATATCGAGAGCCACAACGCGAACTTCGCCGGTGGAGACGTTGCGGCTGGCGCCGATAATCCCGCCCGCTTCTTCCGCTCCTACTCGACGCCGCTCGAAGGCCTCTACGTCTGCTCCGCCGCCACGCCCCCCGGCCCCGGCGTCCACGGAATGTGCGGCTACCACGCCGCCCGCCGCGCTCTGCGTCCCGCTCGTTGATAGAATGGTCGCTTCCCCATGCTCCAGCGCATTCAGCCCGCTGCCCGCATCGAAGGCCTGCTGAGCCTGCCCGGCGACAAGTCCATCTCGCACCGCTACGCCATGCTGGCCGCCATCGCCGAGGGCCAGACCCGCATCCACAACTATTCAACCGGCGCTGACTGCGCCTCCACCCTCGGCTGCCTCCGCACCCTTGGCGTAGCCGTCGATCGCGACATAACCGAGGTCGCCATCAACGGCCGCGGCCTCGACGGCCTCCTGCCGCCCGCCGAAACGCTGGACGCCGGCAACTCCGGTTCCACCATTCGCATGCTCTCCGGAATCCTCGCCGCGCAGCGTTTCGAGAGCCGCATCGCCGGCGACGACTCGCTGTCCCGCCGGCCCATGCAGCGCATCATCCAGCCGCTCGAAGCCATGGGCGCCTCGATCGCCGCGCGCGACGGCCGCTTCCCGCCGCTCGAAATCCATCCCGCGCGCCTCCACGCCATCGACTACGCCCTGCCGGTTTCGAGCGCCCAGGTGAAGACCTGCGTCCTGTTCGCCGGCCTTTTTGCCGAAGGCGTGACCGTGGTGCGCGAGCCCGCGCGCACTCGCGACCATACCGAGATCGCGCTCCGCGAGTTCGGAGCCGACCTGGACACGCGCGCCCGCGTGATTTCTCTCCACGGCCGCCCGCGCCTCCACGCGCTCGATGTCACGGTGCCGGGCGACCTCTCCTCGGCGGCTTTCTTCCTGGTCGCCGCCCTGCTCCTCCCCGGTTCCCACATCGTCATCGAGGGCGTGGGACTCAACCCCACCCGCTCCGAGCTCCTCGATTTCCTGATCGCGATGGGCGCCGATCTGCATGTGCGCAACCTCGCCCTCCACGCCGGCGAGCCGGTGGGCGACATCGAAGTGCGCCACTCGCCCATCCGCGGCGGCGTGATTGAAAAGGACCTGACCGCTGCCCTGATCGACGAGATTCCCGTGCTCGCCATTCTCGGCGCCGCGAGCGACCAGGGACTCACCGTCCGCGACGCCTCCGAGTTGCGCATCAAAGAGACCGACCGCATCGCCACCGTCGCCGACAACCTGGCCCGCATGGGCGTCACGGTCGAAGTTTTCCCCGACGGCCTGCGCGTCCCCGGCCGCCAGAAGTTCCGGCCAGCCGAGCTCGATTCCTTTGGCGACCACCGCATCGCCATGGCCTTCGCGGTCGCCGCCCTCGCCGCCCCAGGCGAGTCCACCATTGCCGGCGCCGAGGCTGCGGCCGTGTCCTTCCCCGAGTTTTTTGCGTTGCTCGAAGGGCTCAGGGCGTAGCTGCCACCGGCGGCGGCCCGCCCTGAGCGAGAATAGAGACGTTGAAACTCCCAACGCCGAACAGGGCGGTGTTCGCGCTCCTGGCCGTGGCCGCGGGTTCCTTCGCTTCCGCCCCGAGCGATTCGCTCGATCCCGTATTCGCCGGGCTTCCGTTCGAGCAGTGGCTGGCCGGCGGCGAGCAAGCCCGGCTGCATTGGGCGGCCAGCGTCTCCCGACCCCACCTCTCAGTCCACCAACGGCTGCGGTCGGAAGTGGAGATCCGCCTGGACGGCGCAGAACTCGCGAAGCGCCGGGGAGAAGGGCAACTGCTCGTCCTTCTTCAAATCACCGACCCGCAAGGCCGCCGCTACCAGAACCACCTCAGCCTCGACCTCGCCAAGACGGAAAAGGGCATCGCCAAACAGGACATGGTCCTCACGTTTTCGGCCTTTTTCACGCCTGGAAACTATAAGATCGCGGTGGCCCTCTACGATACCGCCACGCGGGAACACGCCCTGAAGCTGACGAATCTGGACGTTCTGCCACTGAAGGCCGATCCACTTCCCGACGTCTGGCGCGACCTTCCGGCGGTTGAATAC
>Ga0182027_10012632_pt1 | contig 11851 bp, 7 predicted proteins | sample 712E1DmetaG_FD_121300 | JGI IMG/M metagenome (GOLD analysis project Ga0182027, IMG submission 121300) | Permafrost microbial communities from Stordalen Mire, Sweden - 712E1D metaG (Illumina Assembly) | ecosystem: Environmental > Terrestrial > Soil > Wetlands > Permafrost | place: Sweden...
GACTACGAACAGGCGCGCAAGCTTTATGAACAGGCGGCGGCGGGCGGCGTGGCCGAGGGGACTTACCGGCTCGGGAAGTTTTTCCAGGATGGCCTGGGCGTCGAAGCCAATCCCTACCGCGCCCGCGACCTTTACCAGCAGGCGGCGATGGCCGGCTTCCCGCTGGCCCAGTACAATCTCGGCGCCATGCTGGCCGGCGCCCATGGCGTGGGACGCGACTACGTCGAGGGCTTGGCCTGGCTGATCATCGCTCATCGCAACAAATTTGATACTGACGGCGAACGCCGCCTCCGTGCCTTCCTCGCCGACCGGCCCGAGACGATCGCGGCGGCGGAACTCCGCGCGGAGGAATTGCGGCACCAGATTGAGAGGGGTCCGGACAGGACTACAGAGCCGGCCAATGCCGTCTGCCGTCCGGGCCCCGCGAAGGGCATGCGGATCGAGCCCGAAGCCCCGAAGGTCGACGTGCAGATGGCACCGCCCAAGGTCGACCTGCCGAAGATCGAGCCCCAAAAGATCGACCTGCCCGCCCCGCTTCCGCCGCCCCCATCGCCTCCGCCACCCGCCAAGGGGAATCCGTAGCGGCTGTCCGGGGAGGGCCCGCCACGAGCAGTCAGATAATCGGCGCCGGCGCGACGGTTTTTGGGGTGGCACGGGTCTCCCGACCCGTGGCCTATAAAACACGGGTCGGAAGACCCGTGCCACTTCGTTGCGGCGGAGCCGCATCAGGAGGTGTGCGGGTTGGTTCCTGCGTTTCCCGGCCCACCGCCCCGCCACGTTTCGTGTTGGTTTCGGCGCGTCCGCCCCCCAGATTCGCCCCTGCGGCCATGCCTTCCTCTTTCGAACAGATCATCACCGTTTTCGAGTACGCCCTGGCGGCGGCCGGACTCGTGTGTCTCGCCTGGCTCGCGTTCAGCCAGGGCGGGCGCGCCGTTCGCGCCCGGCCCGCGGCCCTCGCCGCCTGGGACGTGACGTTGGCGGAATTCCTCTTTCTCGCCTGGCTCGTGGTCACGCTGGGCTTCCTTGGACAATTCGGGTTGCGTCTGACACTCGGCACCGCGTTGCGCAACCGGCCGGATGGAGACACGCTCGAAATGGTCGTCTACGGCTCGATGTTCCATGTCGGGGCGATTCTGGCCTGCCTTTACCACCGGCTCTACGTCCGCCGACACGCCTCGGCTGGAACCGCGAATCGGACGTCCCTGCCCCCCGCTGCCTGGCTGCGATCGGCGCGCTATGCGGGACTGACGCTGCTGGCCGCGGTTCCGCTGATCGCGGCGACCAGTCTCGCTTGGGAAGGCTTGCTCCAGGCGGTCGGTCTGCCGACCGAGCACCAGGAACTGATCGATCTATTCTCCCGGACGCGGTCACCCGTGCTGTTGGGGTCGATGGTCACTCTCGCGCTGGTGATCGCCCCGATCGCCGAGGAATTGGTGTTTCGCGCCGGACTGTTCCGCTTCCTGCGCACGCGCGCGCCGCGCTGGGTGGCCTTCACCGCCAGCGCCGGTCTCTTCGCGCTCCTGCACGCGAATTGGGCCAGTTCGATGCCGCTGTTTGTGCTCGGGCTCGTCTTCGCCCTGGTCTACGAACGCACCGGCGATCTGGCGGTACCGATGCTTGCCCACGCCCTGTTCAACCTCAACACGCTGCTGCTCGTGCTGGGCGGCGTCACGCAGTAACCTCCTTCTCACCCCTGGCCCTTCCTTGTCCGGAACCATTCAATCGAACCACGAATGAACACGAATCGGCACGAAGGAATAGGAAGACGGAGTTGAGGGGACGGTACCCTCAACGAATGGTCGCTCTCGCGTTTCCTCCCTCGCCAATTGGCCGTTCTCATGGAATTGGCGTCTATTAGTGTCCATTAGTGGTTCCCTTGGCGTGGATCTGGTTTGGTCCTCAATCCCTCACTCCCCAACTCCCTCATTCCCGCTTCTCCCCTGCACCCTTTTACCTCCAACGCCGCTGCGTCGGTCTCCGCCCTCGGCGAGACGCGGCTGATTGAATGCATCCGCCGCTGGCTGGGTGACGTGTCGCCGCCCGCGCCCTTCGGGATCGGCGACGATTGCGCTGTGCTCGCTCCCAATCCGCGCCAGCAACTGGTGACCACCGATCCGGTGATCTACGGCCGGCACTTCGACGACACCGTGCCGCCGCGCGCGGTCGGTGAAAAGCTGCTGAAGCGCAACCTCAGCGATCTCGCTGCGATGGGCGCCCGACCGACCGCGGCGGTGGTCTCCCTCGCGCTCGATCCGCGGGTCAGTACGCGCTGGCTGGCCGGTTTTTACCGCGGCTTGGCAGAAGCCGCCCGCCGCTTCGGCGTGGCCATCGTCGGCGGCGACGTGGCGCAGAGTGATGGATTCCTCGGCGCCTTTCTCACGCTTTTTGGCGAGGCCACCGGCCCGCGGCTCCTGTTGCGCACCGGGGCGCAACCGGGCGACTGGATCTATATCACCGGCACGCTGGGCGGCAGTCTACGCGGCCGGCACTGGCGGTTCCCCCCCCGACTGGCCGAGGGCGCGTGGCTCGCGCGGCGCCGCGAGGTGCGCGCGATGATGGATGTGAGCGATGGTCTCGCCAAGGACCTGCTCGCGCTCGCGCCACCCGGGTCCAAGCCGGCGCTGTCGGCGCCTTCCATCCCGGTGAGCCGGGACGCCCGAGCGCAGGCCCGGTCCACCGGCCGGACGCCGCTGCATCACGCCCTATGCGATGGCGAGGATTACGAACTTGTTTTCGCGGTGGCCCGCCGCGCGGACCGCCCGGCCTTCCTGCGCGCATGGCGCCGCGCCTTCCCACGGCTGCGTCTGTCCTGCATCGGCCGCTTTCTGCCGGAACGGGAAATCCCCGCGGATGTGCTACGCCTGGATGCGTTTCACGGCTATGAACACCTGCAGTGACTCCTCCGCCTCTTGTAACGTATTACGTTACGAACTGGCAGTTGCCTGGCTGGCGCGACGGCGGGCATTGGTCGCGCATGGCGTGACAGCGGCGCGGTCGTTCCTGGAGCCGATCTGGTACGTTTGTAACGTGTTATGTTACATGGTGAGAGTGGCCGGGCGGCAGTTGCGCCCTCGTAGTTGGGGTGGAAGGCCATGAGCATCCTGGCCGAACTCCGCGCGGGAGTCGTCACCGGCTCGGCCGACGAGACGCGTCTGGTCGGCGAGCAGCTCGCCGCCGCGCTGGCGGAAGACTGCGTGCTCGCCCTGCACGGCGACCTGGGCGTCGGCAAAACGACGCTCGTGCAGGGACTCGCCCACGGATTCGGCATCCGCGATCCGGTCGTGAGCCCGACCTTCAACATCTTCCATCTGTATCGCGGCGCCCGGCTGCTGGCACACCTCGACGCCTACCGTCTCGACAACGCCCACCAGGTCTCCGAGCTGATGCTTGAGGATTTTCTGGTCTCCCCGTGGTGCTTGGCTGTCGAATGGCCGGACCGGGTCGCGGCCTGGCTTCCCTCCAACACGGTGCATCTATCGCTGAACATCGAAGCCCCGGGCCGTCACCGCGTGGCACTGGTTTGAAGCGGATAGGAAGGTCGTTGCGACCGATGACCGCCCGCAAGCGGACTTCCTACACCGGCACATCGAGCGGTTCGCGGGGGCAAAAGCAGGATGGCCGGCAACCGCACGGATCCGCCCAAAAACGCAGGAGCGGGCTGTCACTCCACACGGATTTCGCGAGTCTCAAGCACCCGAACCCGGAGGCTCCGGATCGCCGGTCCGCCGGACATGCAGTTCGATCTCGTAGGCGGCGACGCCGAGCAGACGCGAATCGCCCGGACCCGGCGTTACCGCCGGTTGGGGTGACCGGAATTGCACCGCACTGCGCCCCGGGGGCACGGTGAAGTCCGGCAGCCAGATCGTTTCCCGGTTTGTGCCGATTGCCTTCGACACCACCAAGTGGTCCCCGAGCCAGATCTGCAGGTCGCGGTCCACCAAGCTGCGCACATCGAGCCGGCAACGGACGACCAGGGGATACGATTGTGGATTGTCGATCTGGACCTGGGCATCACCCCGCGACCAGCGCCAGCGGACCGGCTCCCGCGGGAGCTGTTCAAGTTCGTACCAACCCGTGTTGAACTCGGCCCGCAGGAACGTCGGACTCCGGGTGTCCACCAGGGTATAGTAGGGATTGACCACGAATAGCCCACCGGGCTGGGCCGGGACAACATCGATGACGCCTCCATGCAGATCCCATCCGCCCTTCAACGCGGTGTTGAGCCTCGCCTCATAGGTGTGCAGGGAGAAGTATTGCGGCTTTCGCAGCAGAAACGCGTTGGCCCAGATCCGCGACCAGAAATCGGGGATCACCATGTTGATTGAATCCACCTGCGACAGGCGCTCGATCCGCTGCAAGTCGACCAAGGATGAATCCACAATCAGGGGCGGATTCTGCATTCGCCGGAGAAATTGGCGCGCGCCGGCGACGTTGCCCCAGAGGACCAAGGTCCCCAGCAACAGTACGGCCGCGCGGGCCGGACGCGAAGCGCCCCGGGCTCCCAGCGTGAACCAATAGCACAACGCCGCCAGAATTCCGGGATAGAAAACCGAGAAGAGCTTGTAGGCGTCATAGCTCGCGTTCGTGCCCTTGATCGCGCCGCGGACCTCGAGGAAGGCGTACCCGAGCAACACGGGCACCGTCAGGCACACGACCACCCAGGGCGTCACGCTCCGCCGTCGGGCCGCCCGGAACAACGCCCACGCCAGCATTCCGAGCAGCAGCAGGCTGAGCAGCAGGCGCAGCCGCGGGCCGTAAGCCTCCAATCCGGGTCCCCGCAGAAAGCCCCACCACTCCTCGGGCGAAAACGCGGGAATCTTCCAGCCGAAATCGTATTGCTGGAATAACCGGAACCGCTCCAGCAGCCCAAGGAAGCGTTGGGCGAACACCACACTGCATAGAGCCAATGGCGCCAACAGCGTCACCAACCACCGCACCAACATTCTCCAATCATCCCGCCAGACCGCGATGCCACCCGCCAAGGCGAAGGCCGGGACCAGGCACACGGTCACGATGAAGTTGTAGCTGCCGAGGATCAGCCAGTAGGTGATGAAGAGCACGCCGGCCCAGGCGGGCGCGCGCCGCCAGATCGCGCCTTCGCGCCAGACGGCGATCCCCACCCACGTCAGCAAAGCGACGGCCGCGGCCGCGAGCAACTGGCCCAGCGCGACGTGATAAACCGCATACAGATTGACCGGCGCCAGCCCATAGAGCAGCGTGACCGCGGCGCTGGCGACCGGACCGAGCCGCAGTCCGGCGCGCGCCAGCCAGAACACCAGCGGCATCACGAGCACGAGCAAGACGGGAGCCGTCAGGCCAACCAACTCGTGCGGCTGCCGCCGGAAAACACTCCCGTTGAAGGCCACCAGCGCCGAAGGCGTGAAATGGTTCAACCGCAGCCAGAAATCAAAGAAGTTGTCTACCGAATGCACCCGCACCACCTCCGTGTGGCCGATGAATCCGGTGCGGTCGCTCCGGGCAAATTCCTTCAGCACGCGGGCGCCCGCCGCGTAGTCCGCCGCATCGCAACTTCCCAGCGACGCCGTGGTCAGCGCCGCGGAGGCGGTGGTGAGCGGCCGGAGCATCAAACCGAGGGCAAACGCCATCGCCAGGGCCACCCCGCCTGCCTGTTTCAAGTCGCGCCGCAGACGCCGACGCCGACTCCCGTCGCTCAGACCCCAGGCCAGCAGCACCGCGGGGATCACCATCGTCCAGCGAGCGTAACAATTCGTCCCGGCCAAGTTGGCATACGCTCCCGCCCAGACCACGGCGGACTGCAGGGCCACTCCCGCCGGCGCGACGAAGAACGGCCAGTAGCGTCGGTACGGCCGCGGCACGATCAACCAGGACAAGCCGGTGCCCCAGAACAAAATGTTCAGCAACATGCCGAAGCCGACCGCGAAATAGAGCATAGGGTTGGGCTGGATGGTCCCGTCGGCGGACCTTGATCTTCACCGTAGAAACCGCGTCGGCAAAGGCAAGCGCGGGAGCGACGGTGCTTCATCCGCGCTTGCGCCCCACCGCGAGGATCGAACTACCCCAGGCCCAGGATCCGCCCGCGCGCATCCAGGCGTGTTCCATTCCCATCAGGCCCCGGAGGAATGCTTCCGCCGGCGCGGGATACAACCGGACGTCACTCGTGTCGGCCGCGCTGGCGAACAGTTTCCGCCGGGCCACGATCAACGGAAACGGCAGCGCGTTCCAATGCGTGTTCACTTCCGTTACGAACCCGGCCACCGCCAGCAGAGCCGCCACCTCTGTGCGCACGAACCGGTGCTTCGACCGCACCGCGGTATCATGATACGACCACAGCCAGCGGTAGGCCGGGACGTTGACGACCACCCATCCGCCGGGTCGGAGGCAGCGGGCAACCTCGCGCAAGGCCGCGTCCGGTTCCTCTAGTTCGTACAGCACGTCCGCCGCCAGCACCGCATCGAACGACGCCACGCCAAAAGGCAGCGCCGTCACACTTCCCTCGACGATCGAAACGTCGCAACGTTGTCGCGCCATTTCACAGGCGATGGGCGACACGTCCAACCCCTCGATCCGCCACGCCGGCACCGCGCCGCGCAGCCGGCGGATCAGCCCTCCCGTGCCGCAGCCTGCGTCGAGCAGTTCCCGGGAGCCGTCGCCGAGCCGGGCGCGCAGGACGCGCAGGAAATGATCGTGCAACGACCGGTAGTACCACATCCGGTCCTCGACCTCGGCCATCTTGTAGTATTCGGCGTCCTCCATGCGGGTCCGTTGTTCCGCCTCGTGGCGACCAGACTATCAAGCGCCACCGGGGGCGTTGGCCGCCCCGGGGTCGGCGGTGCCCCGGGTCTCGTCCGGCGCCAATCCGACGTCGATCGCAGGCTCGGATTGCAGATGCATTTGGAACTGCTGCACCCCTAGCGCACGCAGTTTCCAGCGCTCTTCGCTCACGCGGATCGCCGGCTCCGACGTCACAAAATCGAAGCGGTTGACGCCAGGAGCCAAATCCAGAGCCGGCAGGTCGACCTGCGTCGCCTGCACACCCAGCCGCAGGCGCGTCAGCTCGCGACCGCCGACCATCACCCGCAGGTTTCGCTCGCCCACGCTGCTGACCGCCAGGCGAACCGTCGCCCGCAGCGGATGCGGGAACGGATTGTAGTACGACAACGACGCCGACCCGGTGGTCCAGCGCACCACCGGGCCGGCTTCGCCGGCCAGTCGTCGATTCCACCCGCGGCCAAACGTAAGCACGCGGGCCAGGGGCAACCGCGGCTGCGCCGAGGGCTGCAGCCGGACGACGACCTGGTTGCCGCTCGAGTCTCCAATGATTTCCGCCCGTCCGGCGGCCGCCAGGTCTGCGAGTAGCTGAGCGCCATTGTCCGCGTAGCCGTGCCGGTTGATGTACAGCGCGGCAAACCCACAGCCCTCGAGGGTGCGCACGAGGTTCGCCGGCGGCATCCCCGGGACGTCGCGCTGCCAGGCGCCCCGCGCCCGGTTTTTGCTTTCGCCGTAGGAAAACTGTGCCGTCCGTGTGAACAGGAATGGGCGGAAGTGGTCGTATTCGTTGACCCGCAATTGCGGCACGCCCTCAGGAAAATCCAGCATGGGAAGCTGGAAGATCATGGCCCGGGGGCTCAGGCGTCGCTCCAACTCTCCGCCCAGGCGGCGATCGGCGGCCACCCGATCCGCGATCTCGCGCCTGATTTCCGCGCTCCGCCGCGCCGGCAACTGATCCCACACGCCAATTATGGCGACCAGCCCGGCGAAGCCGAGCCGTGCCGCCGGCCGCCACGTCCGGGTCAGCCGGGTCAGCCGCGCCACGATGAACAGCAACGACAGCGCGAGCAGGAAAATGCTGTAGCGATTGGAGGCCCGAAAAATATACAGACTAAAATAGAAGGCCAGGATGCTGTTCACCCCGCCGATGGCGGAAAACAGCAAAATCCACATGGCCGGCAACGCCTGCTTGGGCAGCCGGTGTCGCGCCCCGGCGAGAAGGCCGCCGACGAGCGCCACCACCATCCAGACCAGTCCGACAGCGCCGACAAAGCCGAGATACGGCGAAAATGTTTCCCCACGCCAGTCCGTCCACCGCACGTAGCGGTGCCCGACCGCGGCCAGCCACGCACTATGGTGCCGACTCGAAGGCAGGAAGAGCTCGATGGGTTTGAGCCCGTAGATCTCCGTGCCGGCATAATTGCGCACCAGCAACGGCGTGCCGCCCTCGTCGATCACGTTGAGCGCGATGTAGGCATGAACCGCGGCGAACATGACGACCGCGATGATCCCGCACGCGAGCCCGAGGCGCACGCCGGCTGACCACCGCGCCCGCAGCCATTGCGCCAACACCGACCAGGCGAGCAGTTGCAGGAACAGGAACAGGTTGTACGGATTGCTCGCTCCCAACAGGACGGCCGTGCCGTAACACAGCCAGCGCCAGGCGGGGCGCGTCGCGACCCGGCGGCCGGCCGCCACGAGCCCGCAGGTCAACACGGCGAGCGGGACCGTGCCGGTGAAGGTCAGCCAGAGGTGCGGCAGGCTGCGCGCCAGACCAAAATACGAGAGGGAAAACAGCAGCGCACCCGCGAAGGCCCATTCCCAGCGGTGCCGCAGCAATCGGGCGCACAGGTAGAACGCCCAGGCGGCGGTCAGGTGCGCCAGCAAAAGCGCGAGGTTGCTCGTCGCCGGCACACCGACCACGCGCGCCACCAAGCCCAAGCCGAAGTTCGCCAGATCGTCCGAGCCCGGATACTCGTTCCAGTTCGCATCAAACGGAGCGCCGAGCCGGTGGATGACATGGGCATGGAACGGCACCAAATCGCCTTCCGCGGCCGCCTGGATGCGCGCCAGGATTTCCAGGGAATCCCCGCTGTAGTCCAGCGGGAGCGACCAGTTCGCCCAAGTCAGGCGATCGTTGTGCCAGCACCAGATTGCCGCCACGAGTAGCGACAGCGTCAACACGCGCGCGATTTCGCGCCGGCGCACCGGGGATTGAAGGAAAGCGAGACGCAAGAGAAGAAGCCCGGGCGCCATCGCTGGATGCCGCAGTGGCGCGCCGGACACGTCGGATCAAAACAGCCGGGGGCCGGGTGACAAGCCTGACCGCGGTGGGTCCGGCGCGCCTCCTCGATCCCTCATTTGTTCGGGCCGTTGTCGGCCGGCGGCGGCGCCGGCTCCTCCAGCCTTCTTACCGCCCGGATGACGAGATTGCGGAGGTTGAAGGCCACCGGTCGCAGCGTGTCGCGCCCCGGCAGCATCGCCGGCTTGTCCGTGTCAAAGCGCCAGGGATTGGCGCCCGGTTCCAAGCGAACGTGCGGCAGCGTGACCAGCGCGCCCACCCGGTCGACGGCTCCCTGCCAGCGGAGCGTGCCGCCTTGGAAAACTCGGACCGTGCGTTCGTCGAACGCCCGGAGACCGAACCGCAGCTCCACCTCCACCGGAAACGACTGTGGATTCTGGATGACCATGCCCGCCGGACCCCGGCTCCACCGCCAGTATTCAAAATGCGATTTCTCGGTCTGGTACCATTCCGGGGCGAAATCCGCCACGATACCCTCGCGGGTCGGCGTCATCCATACATTCTCCGGACCCTCCACCGCGAAATTCTCCTGCCCCGGGGCCCGCAACTGGTCGGGCGCACTCAGGGCGGATAGATTCCCCAGCACCAGCAACGGCCACCAGCGCCACCCGCGCGGCGCGACGATGTTGAACGCCAGCGTCATCGGCACCACGACCCGGGAGGCGGCGCCCGGGAACCCGTCCCAGACCGACGGACCCAACAAGACCAGCAGCCCGGCATAGGCCGCCCCCACCCGCCACCACAGGTTGTCCCACCGGGGACGCAGCACGATCACCAGGAATTGCACGCTCAGCGAAACCAGCATGACGAAGGTCCACTTCGCCGAGGAGTCCCACCCCGCGGCGCGATACTCGCGCACGGCCTCGTACCACTTGTTGAAAAAGGCGGTGAACGGCGCAGCGAAATTGCCCGCTCCCGCGTTGCTCAACTCGCTGGACGCGGTCCAGAGGTACCCGATCCACACGATCAGCGGCGCGAACACCCAAGCGATGCGGCCCGCCGCCCGCAGCACTTCGCGCCGGTTCCAGTCCCGGCCCGGCGCCAGGGCCACGGCGGCGAGCACATTGGTTTCACGGCCGAGGCCGGCCAAGCCGAGCACCCCGACCGACCATCCCGTGCGCCCCTGCTCGGCGAGCGCCATCCCGCCGGCGATCAACAGGAGGCTCGGGCCGTCCATCAGCGCCTCGCGCACGCTCATGGTGAGGCCCCAGGCGAAAAGCGTCCCCGCCCAGCGCACCAGGTTGCCCAGACTGGTGGGAGGAAACCAGCGCTGCAGCAGCCAGGCCAGCAGCAGCCATGCGAGGATGTTCTGCAGCGCATACGCCTGCAGCACCCAGCCGGGCCGCCCAAGGCCGAGCACATAGGCCGTCGCACTGAAAAGAATCCGCCGCGCCCGGTAGGGCAGATTGTCCATCGCCTGCGCCAGATCGCGGCTCTGCGGCAGCGGCTTCACCGCCAGTTGGGCATAGTACTGGCCGTCATAGCCGTTCGAATCCGCGTACACATAATAGTCCACGCCCTGCAACTCCCGGACGCGATGGACCCGAGAAGCGCCGCCGAAGAAGATCAGACAACTGAAGCCCTTCCCCGGAATATAGTACTGCACCACCATCAACAGGAACCAGGCAACCGCCAGAATCTGGACGAGCCGGCACCATGGTTGCGGCGACCGCCAGAGAAATGGGTTGAACCGGTGCACGGAAAATGGACAAACGACACGCTCCAAAACAGCAACGCCAGAATGGACGTATCATCGGATTCTTCGCCTCCGCCCGACTCGGCGACCCTGGTCAGGCACTGCCGGAGGTGGGTGCCGGTGGTGGCTTTCCTGCTCTATGCCGTCTTCCTGGCGCGCTTTCTGGGAGCCTACGCCGGCGGATCCGATTCCTCCGGTTATCTGAACAACGCGCGATTGCTCGCACACGGCCGCCTGACCGCCCCGATGCGGCTGCTCCCCGGACTGGCCCCCGAGTCGCTCCCGTCGTACACCCACGTGCCGCTCGGTTTCATCCCCAACGCGGATCATGTCACCTTGACACCAACCTATCCCATGGGTCTGCCGCTACTGATCATGGTGGGTGCCAAGATCGTGGGATGGGCGCTGGCTCCCGGTTTGGTCATGGGACTGCAGGCCCTGTTCGGCGCCTGGCTGATGTACCGCGTGGGGCGCGAGGCGGGTCTCGAAAGCGGTTGGGCCTGGCTCGGGGTGCTGTTGCTGGTCACCGGCCCGCTGTATGTTTTCATGTCAGTTCAGCTCATGAGCGATACGCCAGCCACGGTCTGGTCCACGGCGGCGGTCCTCTGGGCCTGGCAAAGTCGGAAACAGGTCTGGCTGGCCCTGGCTGCGGGCGCGGCAGTGGCGCTCGCCGTGCTGGTGCGACCTTCCGACATGCTCGTGTTTGTTCCGGTGGGCCTGGCGCTGGGCTGGTCGCTGCGCCGCTGGGTTTTCCTCGGTCTAGGCGGACTGCCGGGAGCCATCTTCCAAGGCATGATCAATCACGCGGCGTATGGTAAGATCTTCAAGACCGGCTATGGCGACGTCGGCGCAGTTTTCGGCCTGCATTTCATTCCGGGAACGCTGGTCCACTACGCCATCTGGCTGCCGGTCGTGCTATCCCCGCTGTGCTTGCTCGCCTTCGGACTGCCCGCTCTGCGCCGCCGCGAAGGAATGTCCACCGCTGTGCTGGCGGTGTGGGGCGTGATCTTCCCGCTGTTCTACGTCGTCTACGCCTGCACGCAGGACGACTGGTGGTATCTGCGCTATCTGCTGCCCTCCTTCCCGCCCCTGATCGTGTCCTC
>Ga0182027_10012633_pt1 | contig 11851 bp, 7 predicted proteins | sample 712E1DmetaG_FD_121300 | JGI IMG/M metagenome (GOLD analysis project Ga0182027, IMG submission 121300) | Permafrost microbial communities from Stordalen Mire, Sweden - 712E1D metaG (Illumina Assembly) | ecosystem: Environmental > Terrestrial > Soil > Wetlands > Permafrost | place: Sweden...
ACCTGCATCAATCAAGAATCCCCCTCAACAGTCCTGAATTTTATTCCCCGCACCAGGTGAATGGATTTTATCCAAGGCCTTTTACCATTCCTCTTTTCTATAAACTGGCAGGCAGTAAACCGGTGGTGATCGTTCAGATGCAGAAGATTATTCATTCCCTGTCAACACTGTTTCTTGCTTATGCTCTGCTGCTGATCGTTAACCGTTTATGGATACGTTACCTGATTCTGTTCAGCGTCTACCTGCTGATGTCATGGTGGAACATACTTGGCTGGGCTTCACAGTTGCTATCCGAATCATTGTCGATGTCATTGCTTTTTTGCTGGATTGCATCATTCCTTTTGGTGTGGAAGAAGAAAAACCCGTATCTCATTCTTTTTCATATCCTGATAACTATCCTTTTCTCTTTTTCCCGCGACACCTGGCCCTATATAATAATTTTGTTTTACTTCCTGATCTCCGTTTTCACAGTATTCTCGCGACGATCTTTTTTACCGAAGGCATTGCTGCTGCTTGTCTTTTCTGTGATTCTCTTCTTTGTCCAGATGAATACCGCCAGGGTTGGCCGGCGACATCAGCTCCCGCTCATAAACACCATTGCCATTCGCATACTTCACGATCCCGGTTATACCGCCTGGTTTGAAGTCCGTAGAATGCCCGATATTAAAATACTTCATCCCATCTACCGCCATGTGGATATAACCGTGGACAGCGAAAGGCCTAAAGTATGGGATATTTATTGGAACGGGAATTATAATGCATTCAGGAATTGGACTGTTACCGAAGGGAAGCAGGTTTATTTGAAATTTATGTTCTCACATCCTTCCTATTTTTTTCTGTTTCATGAAACCAAACAGCAGGTTCAGAGGATCTTTGCTTATAATCTTGATTACACACCCCATTTAAGAGGATACAGCCGGCTGACAGAACCCTTCTTTCCGCTTTTCGGGACAATATCAATGTCCGTTTTCTGTATCCTGCTGATTGTTCTTTTTATCAGGAAGCGGGATCCTGTTCTTCTCTTTCCGGTATTGCTCTGGCTGATCTTTTTTGCCAACGTATTCCTGTCATACAATGCGGATGCAATGGAAGTGGAACGCCATCTTTTCATCACGTTGATCGCAGTTCAGCTGATCGGGTTTATATCACTGGCATTGATCCTGGATCATGTAAATACGCAGTCTCATCAAGTTGGAGCGCGTCTCTGACATACTATGGTGCGCCAGTGTTTTTAAGTAAATACGCAATCACCGTCTCCATCCTGGAAAGCAGGTTCCGGAAGATCCAGCGTTTTGGGAATGAAATAAGGGCGGAGGATTTTTTTCCTGTACAGAAACGGAGAGGGTGAGTTCCTGATTTCTTCCGATAGTTCAGTATGAAAAACCGTAAGCATGTTTAACTGGTAATTGAGCATGGTGTTGAACAGGAATTTAACCAGGGCTGATTCCATTCCTTTATTAAAAAATGCATACGGAACTGTGAGATGATTGTTCCGGACCGATAATACCAGGAATGCAGTGACAGTATCCGTTTCATCATGGAACTCCACCTGCTGGTAAAAAAACCGCTTTGAAACCGACGAAAAATAATACCGCCGGCTTTCATCATTCTCCTCCTGCTCCAGCACCCAGGGAAACCGGTTGATCCATTCCAGTTCGGGTTTTCCCCGTCTGATAAGATATTGCTGATTACATACACCCATTAATTCTTCCGTTTCCGGACTGATCTCTTCAGTATAATCATACCGGAGAGAAGACTCTGTTTTATAACCCGGATAAAAAACCAGACGGATTGCATTACCAGTATTAAGAATGAAATCAAGGATCTGAAGCAGCGGTTTGATCCATGCGAAAATGCCTCCCCTCGGAGGCAGGATCTCTGCTAGGCAAAACCGGAGATAGCCCCGGATTCCCGACTTTGTGACAGGAGGATGAAAGTATCCCGTCCGTTCATAAATCTTGAGGGTTCCCGGTTTCATATTCGTGATCATGGCAGTGCCGTCCCATTCCTGCATAGCTAAATCAAACAGCTGCTTCGAAATATTCTTCCCGCGGAATCTGGGATCGATCCAGAAGCACGACAACCAGCTCATCCGCTTCCATTCGCCCTGATAGAATATCTTTTCAGGTAATGCGCCAAGGTAACCGGCTACTTCATCATTTTCAAAGGCGACAAACAAAATCTTGTCAGAAGCGGCAGCACGCGGATTATGAGCATAGGAAAGTGCCCGGTGTTTTGAGATCGGGATATTTTTCAGCCTTGAAAATTGTTCCGAAGAAACAAATTCCAGAATGGTTCCGGGGGTGTAAGACCTGATCTCCATCGGTTATCGCCTGATCATATTTTTTCCAAAGATAGATTTAATCATGTAATAAAGATATTCTGTTCCCAGGATCTGTTTTGCATCCAGGGAAGTTCCTTCAAATGGTATTCTCTGGATATTTCTCAGGACCGGATCCTGTTTGAGTCCTGCACCGCCGAATGTCAGATCTGCCAAGGGCTGTGAAGGATCAAAAACCCTGTCGAAAAAGGTTTTCTTCACATCGTGATCGGTAAACGGAAACGAGAACAATTTTTCCTTTATCCCGAATTTTCCGGTAATCATAAGGATACTCTCAACCGTTTGCCGGATTTGCTCTTCTTCAGCCAGGTAGCGGTACTCGGGATGATCGATGCTGTGTGCGCCAAAGACAAATCCATGCTGAATAAGCTCATGAACCTGGTTTGAGTCCAGATAAGGGTGACGTTCCCGCAGGAATTCATCAAAATGAACATCCAGCTGCAATGCCAGTTCATCCAGAAGATGCCGGTTTGCATAAGAGATCAAAAGCAATCCGGAGTAACCAGGGGTTAATGGAAGATGATTTTCTTCAAACCAGTTTTCAAGTAATTTTTGTCTTCCGGAAAGATCATTTCCTTTTTGAAGCTTATCGATCAGCAGGCTTGCCTTATACCGGTAAAACAAACCGGCGTTGTCAATAAATCCTGAATTCAAAAAACACACTGCAGGGATTCCTTTTTGCCGGAGAATGGGTGCAGCCACATCATGGAACTCACGCAGGCCGTCATCAAATGAAAGAAAAAAACAGTTGCCCTGAAGAGGCCGGCCATTGTTGACCGAATCCAAAAGGTCGGTAATCCCTATGGGTTTATAATGTTTGAGGAGAAAGTCAAGATCATGAATGAACTCCCTGGTGGTCCTTACCGTGTACAAATGCTTCACATGGGGAACATCTTCATCGGAAACAAGATGGTAGAATGGAAAAATGATCCTTTTTCCCGTGATCCTGATCAACACGTTCAATGGTAATAGTTGTGCCAGTGAAGGCAGCAGGCGGAAGGCGACTGAACGGGAAGCATTCATTTTACCGGGGAATGAGGTTGCTGTTTATTGTTTGTCCGACATTTTCCTAACAACTGCTGTCACCATTTTCCGGGGAGCAAAGCGCACGGAAAAAACCATAGCCCGGTTCATCCAGCCATGAATAGCAACACTTTTCCCTTTCATCATGGCATGGTAACCATATCGGGCTACTTCTGTTGCATCCGGCAACATTTTCTTTTTAAACAATTTCGACTCCCTGAGGTTGGCTGCTTCTTCGAACCCACTGATTGTCGGGCCCGGGCACAAGGCTGTGACAGTTATACCGGAGCCTTTGAGTTCGTTGTTTATTGCTTCCGAGAAGAGCAGGACATAAGCTTTCGTGGCATAATAGACCGCCATCAGGGGTCCCGGCTGAAATGCCGCAATGGATGCCAGGTTCATGATCCGTCCCTGTTTCCGTTGAATCATTTCAGAGATGAAAAGCCTGCACAGCCTCGTAAGGGTTATAATATTGACTGAGATCATTTCCTGTTGTTTATTCCAGTCCGATTCGCTGAACATTCCAAAATCACCGAATCCGGCGTTGTTCACGAGGTAGCCGATCTCAATCCCCGCCAGTTTCACCTCCCTGAACAGTTCATCCGCACTTCCGGCTTTACTGAGATTCTTTACCATTACAATGGCTTTCACTCCATATGTGGACGCTAACTCCTGTGCGATCTCATTCAGTTTTGTTTCATTCCTCGCTACCAGGACTACATCCGTTTTGTGTTTTGCAAATTCCCGGGCAAGCCCGAGCCCGATGCCACTGCTGGCTCCTGTTATCAATGCTGTGTTTCCCATATTATTTCTTTATTTTGTTTTTCGCTGTTTCGCTGTTTTTTACTGCCGGGCAAAGGTTGCTGTCCTCGAACCACCTGCATCTGGGTTTGCACGACAGGCAGAGATGAACCGGGTCGTTATTTTTAACATGATTGGCCCAGGAAGGATCGGCCAGCTGCGGTCTCGCCAGCGCCACAAAATCGGCTTTGTTATGTTCAATCAACCAGGAAGCCCTTTCCGGTGTTTTAATTTCATTAACTGCGATAATTGGAATTTTAACACGGGTTTTGATTACCGTCCCGCAATATACAATCCAGTTGAATTCAAAATCTTTGGGTGTACGTGGAAGATTCAGAAGGCTGCCGCCATGGGAAACGTGAAGGATATCGGCACCCAATGATTCCAGGTATTTTGCAATCTCAATGCCGTCCTGCAGTGTGGGAGTGTTGGCACCCAGCCTGTAACCGATGATGAAGGATTCCCCGCAAACTGCTCTTATGCCTTTGATTATTTCAGTGGCAAGTTTCATTCTTCCGGTAAAATCACCACCGTATTCATCTTCCCTCTTATTAAAGAAAGAAGAAGCAAACTGGTTTAACAGGTAGCCATGGGCACCATGAAGTTCGATGCCGTCAAAGCCGGCTTTCTTCGCACGCAGGGCCCCGGCAATGAAAGCATCCCGGATCAGATGGATCTCATTCCCAGAAAGGCTGCCGGAACCGGGTATTTTTTCATCGCGGGACGGGCCTTTGGGGGCAGTTGTCACAGATTCCGGGGAGATCAGCCCGGCATGATGGATCTGGATCAGGGAAAGCACATTATTTTTTTTGACGGCTTCGGCAATCCGGCTGAGTCCCGGGATGTGCTCATCCGACCAGATCCCAAGCTGAAACGGTGCGAGACGGCCTTCTTTCATGACCGCTGTTGCTTCATTGATGATGATCCCTGGTCCGCCTTCCGCACGTGCGGTATAATGCGCCACATTCCGGCCGACAACAATACCGTCGCTTCCTGCATAATGAAAACAAACCACGGGAGGAAAGACGATACGGTTTTTGATCATATGGTTTTTAAGCTTGTATTCCGAGAATAAGGTTGGCATGGAGGGTCAAGATTGGTTAGTGGAAACAAAGGTACAGGATAATTGATAATTGATAATTGACAATTGATAATCCTCTGATCTCCGACCTCCATCCTCAATCCCGCATTCTCAATTGTCAATTATCAATTATCAATTATATTCTACCTTTGCATCATGGAATCCACCCGGCAACAAAAAATTTCACGCCTGATCCAGAAGGATCTGGGCGCGATCTTCCAGGAACAGGCACGCAATCATTTCAGTGGCGCGCTGATCACGGTTACCAAGGTCAGTGTCACCAAGGACCTTTCACTGGCCAAGATCTATCTCAGTCTTTTTGCAACAAAAGATAAAAATGTATTACTCGGGATGATCCGCACCCGAACGCGGGAGGTACGTCACGAACTGGGTACACGGGAACGCAACCAGTTGCGCGTTATCCCCGACCTGCAGTTCTTTCTCGACGATTCATTGGATTACATCGACAATATTGATCACCTGTTACAGGATAATTCCTGATCATCCTGCAAAAAATTCCGGAACCTATGCAATACGATCCCATTAAAAAATCCCTGGGCAAACTCTTTAACAAAACTCCTTTCTCCAGGATCCTTTTTTATAAACTCCTGGATATTCTTCTTCTCCGAACCTGGCATGTAAAAAAAGAAATCCGTGAATGGGGGAAAACCCATAAGGGGAAACAGCATATCCTTGATGCCGGTTCCGGCTTCGGTCAATATTCTTTTTTCATGTCGGGAATGAATAAACTCTGGTCGGTTGAAGCTGTGGATATAAAAGAAGAACAGATCGCCGACTGCATTGCTTTTTTCTCCCGGATCGGCCGGGATAATGTCACATTCGCGATCGCCGACCTGACTGCTTACAACCGGCCGGACACCTTTGACCTGATCCTTTCCGTCGATGTCATGGAACATATCGAAGAAGATGAGCAAGTCTTCCGGAATTTTTACAATGCCATTACCCCGGAAGGAATGCTGCTGATCTCAACACCCTCCGACCAGGGAGGCTCAGATGTTCATGATCATGGAGGTGAGACATCGTTCATTGATGAACATGTCCGCGATGGTTATAATATTGATGAGATACAGGAGAAGCTGAAAAGGGCAGGGTTCACCAAGACTTCCGCCCGTTACGACTATGGAAAATCAGGACAGACCGGATGGCGGCTTTCCATGAAATACCCAATCCTGATGCTGAATGCTTCAAAACTTTTTTTCATCCTCCTTCCCTTTTATTATATCCTGACTTTCCCGTTTGCACTTATCTTCAACTGGCTTGACCTGATAAAGCAGCATAAGACGGGCACGGGGCTGATCGTGAAAGCCTTCAAATAAATTTACAATTCCTTCGTGTTCCTTTGTGGTAAAAAAAACTTAACCACAAAGGTGCAGGAAGTACACACAAAGGGTCACAAAGGAATAAGTCGTAAATTCGCAAAAAAACTGCTTGAATTTCCCGTTCTACATAGCGAGGCGATACCTGGTTTCGAAGAAAACCCATACCATCATCAATATTATCTCCGCGATCTCCGTTGCCGGTGTTATGATCTGCACCACTGCCCTGATCATTGTTCTCTCTGTTTTCAGTGGTTTCGAAAGACTGGTAATTTCGCTCTTCAACGCTTTTAATCCCGACCTGGAGATCACTCTGAAAGAAGGGAAAACCTTTGACTCGTCCCTGCTTCCTGAAGACCGGATGCGGAAGATACCGGGTGTGAAGTACCTGGCGGAAGTGATCGAGGAAAATGCGCTGGTGAAATACAAGGACAAGCAATACATCGCAACCATAAAAGGAGTGGGTGAAGATTATGCTAAGATGTGCGGGCTCGATACGATGATGTCGGAAGGAAAATTTATTTTACAGGAAGGTGATCGCGATTTTGCAGTGCTGGGTTATGGAGTTGCCTATTACCTTGGGGCAAACCTGGATGATTATGCAAACCCTATCTCGATATATGTGCCACGGCGGAGTGCCGGGTTTTCCGGTGGGTTAGAAAATGCATTCAACAATGAAGTGATTTTCCCTTCGGGATTTTTTTCAGTTCAGCAGGATTTCGACATCAAATACGTTATCCTTCCCTTACGTTTCGTAAAAAAACTGCTGGAATACAACAGGCAGGTCACGGGCCTGGAACTAGGGATCGTTAAAGGAGCCGATGCGGAAAGGATACAGCGGCAGATCACGGAACTGACCGGGGATAAATTTTATATCAAAAACCGTTTCCAGCAGCAGGAGTTGCTTTACAAGATCATGAAATCGGAAAAATGGGCCATCTTCCTCATTCTTTCCTTCATCCTCATCATCGCTACTTTTAATGTGATCGGATCCTTATCGATGCTGATCCTCGACAAAAAACGCGACATCGCCGTTCTGCAATGCCTTGGAGCCAGCCAGTCGAAAGTAAAGAGGATCTTCCTTACCGAAGGCTTGCTGATCTCCTTTATCGGGGCCATGGGCGGATTGATCGTGGGTGCTGTTACCTGCTTTTTGCAACAGCAATATGGCTTTGTCAAACTCGGTTCCGCAACCAGCACCTTCGTGGTCAGCGCTTATCCTGTCCACATGCAGGTCCAGGATTTCATCTTTGTGTTTTTTACAGTCATGCTGATCGGCAGTATCGCTACCTGGTACCCGGTTTTCAACATCCGCAAGATCGAAACGCATATCCTCAACCAACGGTTCTGAAAGATCTTCGTACAGGCAACCACAGATCTTGTTTAACGTCTGTATGAGAGATCATTAAATTACTTATCTTTGTTTTTTCATCCTTCATTATTTATTCCAACCGGTCGCAATGGAAAAAAAACCTACCCTTTTTCAGTCAGCCAGGCCATTCCTGTTTCTTTTCCTTGGTATTATCCTTTTATCCGGGACTGTTTTTGCAGGAGAAATTCTTGTCAACAATGGCAATACGGAGGTCCGGGTTACAGCCAATACTTACCAGGCACTCTCCTTCTCTGCCTCGCTTTCCGCCATTCAATACCGGAATGTGCAGACCAAACTCGGCCCGTTCAATGAGATCTTTGTCCAGGGATATGGATTCAGCAATAACGTGGGCGATCCTAAACTCCCGGTGTTCCATAAACTCATCGAAATCCCGCTGAATGCAGGTTTTACCATCCAGGTCAACCGGGAAAAATACCGGGAATATGATCTTTCTTCCCTGGGGATCAGTGATCGCATTATTCCTGCACAGGCACCGGTATCTAAAAATATTACGAGCGTAAACCAGATCCCGTTTGTCCTGAACGCTGCTGCTTATCAGATGAATCAATGGCTGGGCAGTCCGTTGGTGAAGATCACCCCTGTGGGAATCTTGCGGTCATTGAATCTCGCACGACTGGACATTTCACCGGTATGGTATAATCCTGTAAACGGGAAACTTCGGGTATACGAACAGCTTGATGTTACGGTCGTGTTCACGAATGCAGATGTTCCGGCAACCATCCAACTTAAGAAACAAACCAATTCTCCTTATTTTCCAAACCTGTATTCTGGGATTATCAACTACAAACTGATGCCCGACAGTCTGATCACGCAGGCCCCTGTGACCTATGTCATCATTTCCGCACCTGACTTTCATGATGCCCTCCAGTCCTTTATCGCTTGGAAAAAGAAAAAGGGATTTAATGTCATCGTGGGTTATACCAACAATCCGGCTGTAGGGACGACTACCGCTTCCATTAAAAATTACCTCCAGAACCTTTATAACAATCCACCCAATGGATACCAGAAACCCAGTTTTGTTTTGTTTGTGGGCGATGTAGCGCAGATACCGGCCTGGATGACAAACGGCCATCCATCCGACTTGTATTATTGCGATTACACCGGCGACAATATGCCTGAAGTTTTTTACGGGAGGTTCGCTGCACAGAATGTGACACAACTTCAGCCTTATATCGACAAAACGCTTGAATATGAACAATACACCATGCCTTCCGATGCATTTCTCGGGGAAGTCACCATGGTGGCCGGCAACGATCCAACCAACGGGCCGCTTTACGGGAACGGGCAAATCAACTATGGAACCAACAACTATTTCAATTCAGCGCATAACATTCTTTCACATACTTATCTGCAACCCGAACCTGCAGGAGGTAATTATGCTCAAAACATCCACCAGAATGTTTCCAATGGTGTAGCATTTGCCAATTATACCGCTCATGGCAGCGAAGATGGATGGGCTGATCCTTCTTTCAGTATTTCCGACATCCCACCTTTGTTGAACGATCACAAGTTCTGCCTCATGGTGGGAAACTGTTGCAAAACATCCAACTTCAGTACTACCTGTTTTGCCAAAGAGGTCACGCGGGTAGCACATAAAGGCGCACTGGGCTACATCGGGTGTTCGGATTATTCCTATTGGGATGAAGATTACTGGTGGGCCTGCGGATTCAAGACGGTTTCCACAAATCCGGCTTACAATCCCCTGCATCTGGGCGCATATGATGTAACCTTTCATGATCACGGAGAGACAACTTCCAAATGGTTTGTAACCCAGGCGCAGATGGTCGTTGGGGGACAACTTGCCGTGGAAGAATCCTCCTCCGGGATGAAGTTATATTACTGGGAAACCTATTGCCTCATGGGAGATCCATCTCTGAGCATTTATTATTCCGTTCCGCCACCGGTCGTTGCCTCCTATCCCCCAACCACCATTGTCGGAACGACCAACCTTACAGTTATCACAGAACCTTATGCCTATGCTGCCCTGACATTGCATGACACCACCCTTCTTGCCGCAAAATGCGCAGACTCGAGCGGAATTGTTAACTTTACTTTCAATCCTCTGACTTCTCCGGATTCTCTTTCCATCGTTATCACAAAACAAAACCGGAAGCCTCATATCGGTTACATCCAGGTAGTTCCTGCAACAGGGCCCTATGTGGTGCTTTCAACTTACACTGTCAACGATTCCCTGGGCGGAAACAACAACCATAAACCTGATTACGGAGAATCGGTCTTTCTCAATGTTACCGTGAAAAACATTGGCGTGCAAAATGCTTCAAATATTGCGGGAACCTTATCTACCCCCGACACGAATGTCACAATTACCTCCGGATCATTTAACTTCGGTTCCCTTATTGCCGGAGGATCAGTTACGGGGCAGAATGCCTTCGCACTGACCCTGAAGAACAATGTCGCAGACCAACATAATGTTGTCTGTTCGCTGGAACTCACCGATGGTACGGATACCTGGAATTCAATGTTGGTCCTGACATTGAATGCACCTGTCCTGGCTATGGGCTCAGTTATCGTTTTGGATCCTGCCCCGGGGGGAAACGGAAATGGTATTCTTGATCCCGGAGAATCCGCTACCCTGAAAATTTCGACTTTGAATACAGGGCATGCGGCATCTTCAAATACGATCGGGCATCTTACCATACCTGCCTCTTCGGCGCTTTACATCCTGGTCAGCAATCCAAACACCTATATCGGAACGATCAATCCGGGTATACCTGCCTTCGCATGTTTCCCGGTCATTACAAACGGGATTACGCCTGCCGGGACAGCTGTGGAACTTGATTACCGGGTTACCTGCGGTACAATGAACCAGTATTCCGTCTCGGATTCAATTAACCTGGTAATCGGCCAAACGCCTCAGTTTATTATGGGGAATACTACTACTACCACCTGTGCAGGTACATTTTACGATTCCGGCGGGCCAACTGTCAATTATAATGACAATGAAGATTTCACATATACCTTCAATCCAGGCACAACGGGAGCAAAGATCATGGCCGATTTTTCGGCATTCGATGTTGAACCTGAAACCAATTGCGACTACGACTGGCTGAAAGTCTTTAACGGACCCGACATCACCTCTCCCCTGCTTGGGACCTTTTGCGGGACAACCATCCCCGGGCCATTTGAGAGTACCAGCGGTCCCCTCACCTTCCAGTTCCATTCCGATTACAGTGTGAATCATACAGGATGGGTTGCAGATATTTCCTGTACCGGCGGACCGCTGAACCTGACTGCCAGCGCTTTTCCAGCCAATATTTGCCTGGGAAGTTCATCCCAGTTGTCTGCTGTACCTTCAGGGGGTTCAGGAAATTATACCTATCAGTGGGAACCGGTCACTTACCTTGACGATCCCACCAGCCGGATGCCCGTTTCAACACCATTGGCAAATATCAGCTATACCGTTACAGTGAATGATGGATTTTCCTCTTTGACTTCCGGGGCTGTGACGCTCACTGTAAATCTCCTGCCACTTACTCCGACCGTCATTTTCACCGGCGGATTTCTGACCTCGAGTTCCCCGGCCGGCAACCAGTGGTACCTGAACGATGCCCTTATCCCCGGTGCCACAGATCCTGTATATACGCCATCCGCTTCCGGGAACTATTATGTGATCGTCAGCGACACGATGAGCGGGTGTCCGTCATTGCCTTCCAACATCATTAATTTACTCATGACCGGAATCAATTCTTCAGGTATGGACGGATGGGTGAGCGTTTATCCAAATCCTTTCAGGGAAAAGATAACGATCTCTTATCAATTACAGGAAGCAGGCACCGTGAAAATTTCACTGTTCGATGCATTTGGAAAAGAGGTGCGGGTAATCCGGGATTTGGAACGGCAGAATGCAGGAAAGC
>Ga0182027_10012634_pt1 | contig 11850 bp, 9 predicted proteins | sample 712E1DmetaG_FD_121300 | JGI IMG/M metagenome (GOLD analysis project Ga0182027, IMG submission 121300) | Permafrost microbial communities from Stordalen Mire, Sweden - 712E1D metaG (Illumina Assembly) | ecosystem: Environmental > Terrestrial > Soil > Wetlands > Permafrost | place: Sweden...
ACTCGACATACGCAGGAGTGTTTCCGCTGACGCTCGTGTTCCAGGCCGATCCGTCGTCGAGGTTCTTTGACCACGTGTAATTGCCGCGCAGCTGTAAGCCGTTGGCGTAGCTGTGCCGCACGTCGGCCTCCAGCGCGTTGTAGAGGCCCGCGCCTCCTGAAACCCACGAAGTGGTATTGGCGAGGTTGGGATTCGCGTAGGCGGTGCTGGGGTAGTAGGCCTGGCCGCTGGATGTGTAGGACGGCACGGGCTCGTTCATGTCTTCGGACTGGATCTGGTGGTAGCCGTGCCATCCCACATAGCCCACAGTCAGCGAGGTTTGCGGGGCGATCTGCTGTTCGATGCGCAGGCTCCAGGTGATGACGGCCGGCGTGGAGATATTGGGCTGCACATTGCTCGGCGATACCTTCGCGGTAGAGGGCGGCGGAACGCCTGGCGTGAAGTTCAGGCTTGAGACTGCAATGCTTTTGATGGACTCGGCGGTGTTGTAGGGCGCGGTCTGGTCGAAGCGGTAGTCGAGCGTATCGAGTAGGCCGTGGTAGAGTCCGACGCCGCCGCGCACGGCCGTCTTGCCATTGCCCCAAACGTCCCAGGCAAAGCCGAGGCGGGGATTGGGCAGGAACTCGGCGCGGTTGGTCCAGAGCCCGGAGTTGCCCACGATGGGCGTGGTTTGCAGAATGCCGTTGACAATGGCGTAGTTCGACGCGCGCCCTTGCGATTCGTTCCAGCCGTTGGTGGATTCCGAGCGGAAGCCGGCGCGCACTTCAAGCCGCGGCGGCACTCGAATGACGTCTTCAAAGAAGCCCGCACCCTCGAGCGATCGCCAGCCCAGCTCGGTGGGCGCGGGGACGAGGGTGAAGGTGGCGACGGTTCCTTGCAAGAACGTCTGCTCTGTGCTGAACGAGGCTTGCCCATACTGGTCCTGCGCGAGCAGGTCGTTGGCCTGTACGCGTTGCAGCCATGCGCCGGCTTCGATCTGATTGCGCCCGCGCGTCCAGTACACGTGATCGTCCTCGGTGAACAAGCTCCGCGCCGTGCGGTTGTTGCTGCCGGTGTTTGCGCCCGCGCCGGTGATGGCGGAGGCGCCATTTGATGCCGTGCTGCCGCTGATCACGATGGCGCCCACGGGATCGCCCGAAACCCATCCCGGTACGCCGCTCACCGGCACGATTCCGGTAAAGAAGTAGCTGGCGCGGGAGTAGCCGACGCGCGCCGTGTTGAGCAGCGAGGGCGAAAACACGTGCTGCTCCTGCACGCTGGCCACCTGCTCGCGCAGGCTCTCGTTCACATAGCTGAGCGGGTTGGCGGATGGAGTGGTGGCGGAACTCGAGTCGACAGTGTAGACGGCGAACAACAGATCCTTGTCGCTGAGATTATCGTCAAAGCGCGTGGTGCCGAAATCCTCATAGATGTGTTGCGGCGGATGGCTGAACGCCTCCGCGATGCCGCTGGGATTGCCGTTGGACAAAAGCTCCGGTCCGTTCTGAACCGGCCACAGATTGAGGAGCGGCGCGACCGAGGGGTTCACTCCGACGTATTTCTCGACGCCGGAGGAGTTCGGCACATAACCTAACCGCGCCTCATTGTCGGGAACCAGCGTGACGTTGCTCAGGCCCCAGTTCTGGCGGAAGCCTTCGTAGTTGCCGAACAGGAACAGCTTATCTTTTTTCAGCGGGCCACCGAGCGTTCCGCCGAACTGGTTGCGCTGGAACTCGGGAATCGCCGCCTGGTCAAAGTAATTGCGCGCATCGAGCGCGCTGTTGCGGATGAACTCGAACGCGGTTCCGTGCAGCTTGTTGGTTCCCGAGGTGGTCACGATGCTCACCTGTGCGCCGTCGCGCTTGCCGTAGCTGGCGCCGTAGGTGTCGGAGACCACGTTGAACTCGCGCACCGCGTCCACGCCCAGCAACTGGCCGCTGGTTCCACCAGGCGTGACGTTAATGAGCGAGGCGCCGGTGTACTCGATTCCATTCAGCAGAAACACATTGTCCTGCGGACGGCGTCCGCCGACGCTGAACATGTTGCCCACCGACGAGTTAGAGGTGCCTGTGCCGCCGGACCGCTCGCCGGAGTAATTCACTGTGGCCGGGTTCAGCGTGAGCAGCTCGTCGAAGCTGCGCCCGTTCAGCGGCAGGTCCTTCACCTGGCGCTCGTCGATGAGGCCCGAGGTCTGCTGCGAAGTCGTGTTCACAACGGGATCGCCGGCCTCGACGATCACCTGCTCATGCACCGTGCTCACGCCGAGCGCGAAGTTCAGTTGCACGCTCTGCCCGATGGTCAGCACGATGCCGGTCTGCTCCTGCGGCTGAAATCCATCGTGCGCCGCCGACACGGAGTAGGGACCCACCGGCACGGACGGCGCGGAGTAGCGGCCATCCGAGCCGGTGACCAGCGTGCGCGTGGTGCCGGTGTCGGTTTGGCGGACGATGACGGTGGCGCCGTTCAATGCGGCCCCGGTGGAGTCCCGCACCGTCCCGCCGATGGTGGCGCCGACAATTTGCGCGTGAGCAGGCGCAGCAGTGCCCGCCGCAACCGCTAAGAAAAGAACAAGGAAAATTCGAGAAAGCTTTTTCTGAATCGTCATCTGAGCCTCCTGAAGAATTGGCCGAGCCTGTTTGTGAAGGTTGGTGAATTGGAGTGCGCCCTCGGGAAACGCCCTCGAAAGGTCCGAGCGCGCTTCGAAAAAATGATGGAAGAGAAAGGAGAAGCTAGAGGCTACAACAACAACAGCCGGCCCGCCGGGAGGCAGGCGCAAGCAGCCGCGCGTGGGGAAGATTCTGCATTGTCGAATCGATCTGCATCAAATGTCCTATAGCAAAACCAGAGATGCTGTAACCCGAAGCCGCCGCACTTAAGTCGCCGCGACCCCAAGGAGCGGCGACCTTCAAAAAAGCTGAATAGGGCACACCTTCTCTGGTTTTGCCGTAAATACACGAAAGCCGCGCCAGCAATTCTGCTGTTACGCGGCCTGAAGGTGAAATCGGGTGAGTCTGAATCCGCTCAACAACAAGGCCGGTGTGACGTGCAACAACACGCCGTACACTCCAACCCTCTGAGGACCAAGCTCATATCGGTTACCATACCAATCTTCCGGTGGCAGGTCAAGTCGAGGCGGTTTCTGCACGGCAGCGGCTTAGATCAAGCATTCAGCATAGACTCGCCGCGTTTGGGCCGTTCACCGCCAAAGCTCCCAGAGTTGCCAAATAAGATAGAAACAAAGCGCCGCTGCGCCTTCGATTCCCAGTGCCCAGCGTACGCCTTTTGCCAGGCTGCGAAAATCCACCACATCTTGAGTCGGCCATTCCGCCTCCGGGCTCATGGTTCCGGCATTGAAGATGTAACCCCGTGTCATCGGCGCCGCAAAACCGCTCATCTGCAACGGCTGAAAGGGCAGGGAAGGCGACATTGTTGTCAGACTCGCGTTGTCGAATCGTCCCAATGGCACCTGCACTCTCTCCTTCGACTCCCATCGGCAATGCGCCTAGCCCCAAGAGTCGAGACCGATAACGAAGGTACCCGGGCGTTGGGCATCGCTCCGTTTTTGTTGCTTTGTCTTTCTGTTGGCCTCATTATGCTGTTGGCCTTTTGGGAAATGGTGTGATTTAGATCACTCACAGAAAGAGGCGCCCCAAGTTGGTAAATGACTCGGCAATGACGGCCCGTATCGGCATACACCACGAATCTCGATTCCCACACATCCGCGTGGCAATTCACAAGAGTTTCGTTGCACAGATTTGGCCTACACTCTTCTGATATGGCCACCGTCCCCGACCTCACGCTCGATGCTGGACTGCCCGCGAACGTGGATGCGGAGAAGACCATCCTGGGCGCGATCCTGCTTGATAACGCCGCCCACGCCGAGGCTGCCGGAGTCATCAAGGCCGATGACTTCTCGCTCGATTCGCATCGTCGTATCTTCTTGCGCATGAGCGAGTTGATGGATGCCAGCCGCGCCGTGGACATCGTGACCCTGTCGAACGAACTGGCGCGCTACAAGGAAGTCGAAGCCGTCGGCGGCGTGGCTTATCTGGCCTCGCTCACCGAGGGTCTGCCCCGTCGCCCGGTCATTGAGGACTACATCCGCATCGTCAAGGACAAGAGCCTGCTGCGCCGGCTCATGGGCATCTGCTCGGCCGCCATCGCCCGCGCCGCCGACCAGAGCGAGGACGCCATCGGGGTTCTGGACTCAACGGAGTCGCAACTGCTCGAGGTGAGCGAAGCCGGCCTCACCCAGGGCCTGCAGCCCATCGAAACCATCGTCCGCGATTCCTTCGGCTCCATCGACAACCTGTACAAAAACAGCCGCGAGATCACCGGCTTGGCCACAGGGTTCACAGGCTTCGACAACCTTACCAGTGGCCTGCAGAAGGGCGAGCTCATCATCATCGCATCGCGGCCCTCCATGGGGAAAACCGCGCTGGCCATCAACATTGCGCAGAACGCCGCGGTGCGCCACCAGGCCACAGTCGCCATCTTTAGCCTGGAAATGAGCAAGTCATCGATTCTGCGCCGCATGTTGGCCTCCCAGGCGTGGGTGAATCAGCAGAAGATACAGAAGGGTATGATTGGCCGCGAAGACCACGAGAAACTTCAGAACGCGCTGAACCAACTGGTGGAGTCGCGCATCTTCATCGACGACTCATCGGGCCCGACGGTGGCCGAGATGCGCGCCAAGGCCCGCCGCCTCAAGCAGAATAACGGTGGCCTCGACCTGATCGTGGTCGACTACCTGCAACTGATGTCCGCCACGCCTCCGGGAGGACGAAAGGGCTACGAAAACCGTGTTCAGGAGGTATCGGCCATCTCTCGCGGCCTGAAGGCAATGGCCAAGGAACTGCAAGTGCCGGTGGTCGCGCTCTCGCAGCTCTCCCGCGCCAGCGAGCAGCGCAAGGACGAGAAGCGCCCCTTGCTAAGCGATCTGCGCGAGTCGGGTTCCATCGAGCAGGATGCCGACCTGGTCGCCTTTATTCACCGCGAGTACTACTACGACCGCGAAGCGGAGGACAAGGCCAAGTCGGAGCTTATCATCGCTAAGCAGCGCAATGGACCCACCGATACGGTCTTCCTGAACTTTCTCGCCGAGTTCACGCTCTTTGAGAATCGGGATTCAAGCCACGCGGTTTGAGCCTGCGACCCATGCAATCGTGAATCGGCCGGTTGCGGTCAATGCTACCGCGCCTTGCGTCCGCTTCCCCCGCATCGCTATCGTTGTCGAAGCAGCTTTAGCAATTTCCCAAGACCTTATGGACGCTCTCAAACGGCTCTTCGAGCAGCATTTCCGGGCGCCTGCCGGGCAGGTGCAGCCGCTGCAGGGCCAGCTTGGCGGCTCAGGGCGCGTCATCGTCCGGCTCACCGGTTCGGGGCAGAGCGCCATCGGCGTTCTCTATTCGGTGCGCGAGGAGAACGCCGCTTTCCTTGAGTTTTCCCGCCACTTTCGCCGCCACGGGTTGCCCGTGCCGGAGATATATGCCGAGGATTTAAGCCAGGGAGCCTACCTCGAAGAAGACCTAGGCGACACCACGCTCTTCGAATTTCTTAGCGCAAGTCGCGCGGGCGATGCCATCGCTCCACCTGCTATTGAAGCCTACCGCAAAGTCGTCGCCATCCTGCCGCGTTTTCAGGTGGCTGCTGGCCACGATTTGAATTACAAGGTCTGTTATCCGCGCGCGGCCTTCGATCGCCAGTCCATGGCCTGGGACCTGAACTATTTCAAGTACTATTTCCTGCGCCTGGCAGGCGTCCCCTTCAACGAACAGGCGCTCGAAATCGATTTCACCCGCCTTACCAAATTCCTGCTCGCCGCCAATCGCGATTATTTTCTCTATCGCGACTTTCAAAGCCGCAACGTGATGCTGTGCGGCGGCCAGCCGTTTTTCCTCGATTACCAGGGAGGGCGCAAGGGCGCTCTGCAATACGACATCGCGTCTTTGCTCTACGATGGCAAGGCCGATCTGCCGCCAGAGTTGCGCCAGCAACTGCTCGACCACTATCTCGACTGCCTCGCCGGTTTCATCGGCCTCAACCGCGATGCTTTCATGGAGCACTACTACGCCTACGTGTACGTGCGCATTCTGCAGGCTCTGGGCGCGTACGGTTTCCGCGGCTTCTACGAGCGCAAGCCCCATTTCCTCGAAAGCGTGCCCTACGCGCTCAAGAACTTGCGCTGGCTGGCCGAGCACGTCAAGCTGCCTATCGCGCTCCCGTCTCTGCTCGACGCTCTCGAGCGAATGCCGGCGTCGGAAAAACTGCAGAACCTCGCCGCGTCCCCGGCTGGTTTGACGGTGCGTATCTTTAGTTTTTCGTTTCACCACGAGCGGCCCGCCGATGAGGCCGGCCACGGCGGAGGATTCGTCTTCGATGCCCGCAGCCTGCCCAATCCTGGGCGCGAGGAACAATTCCGGCAATTAACCGGCAAAGACGCAGCAGTGATCGCCTATCTCGACCGCCACGAAAGCGTGCGCGAGTTTCTTTCCCACGCCGTCTCGCTTGTGGATTCGAGCGTCGCCGCCTATCGGCGCCGCGGCTTCTCGAATCTCATGGTCTCATTCGGCTGCACCGGCGGCCAGCACCGCTCGGTCTATCTCGCCGAGCAGTTGGCCAAGCATCTGCGCGGCACGGCGGGGATTGAAGTCGTAGTCCGGCACGCAGGGCTCGAGAAGTTAGGCAAAACCGGAGATGCCGAGTAAATGAAAGCCATGATCCTCGCCGCCGGGCTGGGCACGCGTCTGCGCCCGCTCACCGATGACCGCCCCAAGGCGCTGGTCACCGTCGCCGGCCGCACGCTTTTAGAGATGACCCTCTCGCGTTTGCGCTCCTTCGGTGTGCGCGAGGTCATCGTCAACGTCAACCATCACGCCGAGCAGATTGTCGACTACATCGAGGCCAATCGCAACTTCGGCATGAGGATCGAAGTCTCGCGCGAGGAGGTCCTGCTTGACACCGGCGGCGGCCTGAAAAAGGCCGCGTCGTTTTTTCTTGAGGCTGGCGCGAGCGCGACCTCATCGGAGCCAATCGATGCCCCGTTCCCAGAACCGTTCCTTGTCCACAACGTCGATGTCCTCAGCACCATCGATCTCGGCCGCATGGTGGGCTTTCACTCGGAACACAATGCCCTGGCCACGCTGGCCGTACAGGATCGCGAGACCTCGCGCTATTTGCTCTTCGACAAGCAGGGCCAACTCCGCGGACGCCGCGCGGGCCGGGAGGGGAAGCCTGAATTAGCTGTTCCCGCGCAGTCAGTCCAGGCACTCGCTTTCTCCGGCATCCACGTCCTCTCGCCTCGTATCTTCGCGAAGCTTGAAGAGGAAGGCGCCTTTTCCATCATCAACGCTTATCTGCGCCTGGCCGCCCAGGGCGAAAAGATCCTCGCCTTCCACGCCGATGGCGCCTATTGGCGCGATCTCGGCTGCCTGGAGAACCTCGCCGAAGCCGAACGCGACCTGGCAAGCGGAAAACTCGCGTCAAGTTGAGGACAAGCTGCAGCACCCCTCCGCGTCCTCAAAGACCCTTCCTCGCGATTGGCAACTGCGGGTTATCTGCTCCTTTCGCCGCAACCGGCGCATTCCTCACCCGCGCCGGTTCCTGGGAGTAATCCTCTCAGCCGCGGAAAACATGCTGAAGGGTCCACTGTCTGGCGGGGACGCCAGTCAAGCGCTCTTGCTATAGCAAAACCAGAGATGCTGCGGCCCGAAGCCACGGCACTCAAGTCGCCGCGACCCCAAGGAGCGCCGACCTTACGCAAAACTGCACTGGACACACCATCTCTGGTTTTGCCGTAAGCGCTGTTGGCCGTAAGTCCGCCGTGCTATGCTCTCCACCAAGAGTTCCCACGCGTACATCGACAGAGACTTGCCGGGAGAAGGCCCATCCTCTCCGTGCACGCACTCAGGTCAGGAGGACAGCAATCATGTTCGCGCGCGTGTTCCTGGTCACGTTCATCGCCGCTTTCGGGATTGCGCCGGCCCGCGCGCAAAAGAAACCCGCCCTCCCGGTTCATACCTTTGCGCCCTCATCGGCAGGTCAGACTTCTCCGGAGGGCTCTTCGGAAGAGCAGGAGTCCTCCGGCGCGTCTTATGTCGAAATAGCCGGTCGTCAGGTGGCGATGTGGAAGCCCGCAGGTCCTCCGCCGGCGGAGGGTTATCCCATTATTGTGTTCAGCCATGGCTTCACCCTTTGCGAAGCGCATTCGGAGTTCCTCACGGAGGGTTTGGCGCAGGCGGGTTATTTCGTTCTGGCTCCCCATCATCAGGATGGATCATGCGGCGGCAAGCACGGAGGGAAGCTGATTGGAAAACTCGCAAAACTCTCGAAGGGTCCGGAGGAACCGTTCCGCAACGCCGATGGTTGGAACGACCAGACGTATACCGATCGGCGCGACGACGTGGAAGCCGTGCTGGATGCCGTTCTCAAAAACAAATCCTTTCAGGGCGTTCCGATTGACGCCAGCCGTGTCGGTTTGGCCGGTCACTCGTTGGGAGGCTACACCGTACTCGGGCTGGCAGGGGCATGGCCCTCTTGGAAGGACCCTCGCATCAAAGCCGTGCTTGCTATGTCTCCGTTTTGCACTCCGTTTTTCAAGAAGGGCGACTTGGGCCATCTCGATGTGCCAGTCATGTACCAGGGAGGGACGGGCGATTTTACGGTCACTCCGACCGTAGCGCGACCGGGAGGCGGGTACGATCTTACCTCGCCCCCGAAGTTCTTCGTGGAGTTTGCGATGGCGGGGCACCTCGCGTTTACTGATGCGATTTCCACGCACCATGACCTCATGGAGCGATTCACCCTCGCATTTTTTGATCGTTATCTGAAGGGATTGACCGATCCCGACCCTCTGGCCGCGTTGGTCAGGTCTCCGCGCCCTTCGTCCGTGAGCCGCCTGGAGCATGCGGAGAAATAACATCGTTTTTCTCATACGCACAAACGCCGGAACTGCCTGGCCTTCTCCGGCTTCAACATCGTCTCGCCGCGCATTTTTGCTAAGCTCGACGAGGAGGGCGCGTTCTCCATCATCGAAATACCCTCACAATTCATTCACAATCAACGCGATCCTTCCTGTCAGCAGGTTGTTCGGCGTTTCTCCCGGATCGGGCTCGATCAGCTCCACCGGAAAGGCGATGTTGTAGGGGCGCAAGACGAGCCGGCCGGAAAGATAGTCCACATAGCGCAACGTCAGGTGAGCGCCGTGGCGGACCGCGTAAAGATTGGGCCGGTTGGGGCGGTAAGGCATGAGCGAGTTGTAATGCCGGTCGATCAGCGCCATGGCCTCGGGCAGCACCAGCGGCTCCATCGGCATGGCGTCGGCACCCGATACCCGGATAGCGACAAACCGCTGCCAGGCACGGCGAGGGTTCGAAGCCCGCGCGCGGACAGACTGCAGAGCGGCGGCGGGCAGGTGCAATATGGACTGCACGGCCGAAGGCCTGATCAGGGGCTCGAACAGCGCCGCGGCATGCGAGACGACCGGGACAGCGCTGCCCTCGCCTTGCGGCAAAGGCCCGGCCCGGCTTTCGGCGGGCAACAGGTCGGCGACTGTCAGATGTTGCGCGGCCAGAATGCGGTCCATTGCCTCCAGCGAAAGTTGACGCCGGCTGTGCAGGAAATTGGAGAGATGCGCCTGGCCAAACCCCGTCTGCCGCGCCAATAAAGAGACGCTCAGCGTCCCCCGCTGCACCCTGCGCAGCAGTTCCAGGCGGAGCCGATCGTGCATCTGAGTAAAGTTCATCTGTGGAAAATTTGCCACCAGCAATTGGCGCAAAAGCGGTTGGTTTCTTCTGGAAAAGCTATCAGTGCTTGTTTGCCTTCATTTTGAGCGTCCTAGCAAAAATTGAAAAGCTGCAACGGGGAAGATAGCTGAGAAGCGTTGACGGAAAACATACATCTACATAGATTAGGTTTACTGAATCACGCATTGGCTTGTGGGAATCTTTTGGGAAACGTTCATCGTCGCCAAACTGAACGGAGACGGAAGACTGTCCTTCGCGGCGACACATGAACAATGGCCGGTGAGATTTAGATCGAACCGGATTTTCCCTCGCCCACCCTAAAGCGCCCCGCAAGGACGCCAAGGAAAAGCCAGTCGAAAAAATTCCAGGATCTGCGCGCTGTGGTCATGACAAAGAACAAGAGAGCACAGGCGGCAATCCCCCATCGGGACAGGAGAAACCTGAGTTGCCTTGCCTGGTTCTCTTCACCCCGCGGAACAACCAGCACCACAAAAGTCCGTCGGGAGATGAAACAAATATGGAGAATCAGTCATGGAAATGCGCGTGCAATTGAAGATTTGTGAGGGTTGTGGATGTCTTTGGTATCGTACGCAGACTCAAGGGAGTGTGTATTGCAAGGGATGTGAAATAAAGCTGAGGGATTTTCCATCGCCGGAGAGCCGCAAGCGGCGCGGGCGGCCGGCCCGCAGACAGCTCGCCAGGGTTTGGGCGGTGGCTGAGGCAGCAGGAGGTGCGCAATGAGCGCGGCTCTCCAGTTGCCAATGGCATGGGAGACCAGCACTGCCGGGGCAGTCTGGCAGATCGAACGGAGGAGACGCGAAGAAAAACATGCGGCGCAGGTTGTAGCGAGGCCGGCAAAGGCGCAGGAAAGGCCCCCGGCGAGTCTGGCCTTCTACAGGAAGCACACGGAAAGCCTGTTGCGGCGTTACCTGTACGCTTCCATGCAGGTGGGCAGGGCGCCGTCGATCCTGAGCGACCCCGTCTCGCGGGGATGGGCGTCCAGCCACCCCATCCGCACCTTCGAGGATGCGGTCATCTTCGTCCTCGATATAGAAAAATGCCTCAGCCGGCTCAGCTTGCTGGATCGCGAGATGCTGGGGCGGGTGGTGCTTCAGGAATACACGCAGGTCGAGGCTGCCAGTATGCTCGGCATGGGTGTCCGCACCATTTCGTACAAATTTCCGTTGGCTCTCGACCGGCTGACGGAAAAATTGCTCGAAGCCGGCCTGCTCGCCTTACCGCGCTAGTGTTGACGGGCCCGAATCGAAAACACCGGCACAGGAGAGAGCGCACACCGCGATTTCCTGTGCCGGCCGCACCTTTCCCGATAAATCCCGCTTCCGTCTGTGAGCCCCACTTTCGTGGTATCCCCTGTGCGTTTTCCCCGGTCCAATCACCTGCATTCTGGTTTACGATAAATTTTGCAGTCAAAGGTCGCCGCTGCCTTGCGCAGCCGGCACGAGGGTGGCCCGGCCTACGCGTGCCGCTTTACGCTGGGTGGTGCGCAGGTTTGGAGAGTGCCATGACCGACATGAGCAACCTGGTGCGCGAGAAGCTGCTTGAAGGTTTGAGAGTGACAGAGGCGGTGGCGCGCGATGCCCCCCTGCACGCTACGCTGACTGAAGCCGCGGAAGCGACCGCGGCGGCGCTCAAGTCCGGTCACAAGCTCATGGTGGCAGGCAACGGCGGCAGCGCGGCCGACGCGCAGCATCTGGTGGCGGAGTTTGTCAGCCGCCTCGTCGAAGACCGCCCGGCGATGCGCGCCGTCGCCCTCACCACTGATTCCTCCATCCTCACCGCCGTCGGCAACGACTACGGCTTCGAGCGTCTCTTTGTCCGCCAGATTGAAGCCCTCGGCCAGTCCGGCGACGTCTTCCTCGCCATCTCCACCTCCGGCAACTCGCCCAACGTGCTCCGCGCTCTCGAGCAATCCCGAGCCATGGGCATTGTCACCATCGGGCTCACGGGAAGAACCGGCGGCAAAATGCCCCCGCTCTGCGATTACTGCCTGCGCATGCCCTCCGATGTCACGATGTACATTCAGCAGGCGCACCTGGTTCTCGAACACATCTTCTGCATGATTGTTGAGCGCCGGTACTTTGCGGCGGGTGCCCCATCCTAAACGCGC
>Ga0182027_10012635_pt1 | contig 11848 bp, 11 predicted proteins | sample 712E1DmetaG_FD_121300 | JGI IMG/M metagenome (GOLD analysis project Ga0182027, IMG submission 121300) | Permafrost microbial communities from Stordalen Mire, Sweden - 712E1D metaG (Illumina Assembly) | ecosystem: Environmental > Terrestrial > Soil > Wetlands > Permafrost | place: Sweden...
AAAGGTGTTGCCCAAATTCCAGCCGACCTTCATGTCATAGACGAACTGCTTTGGCGTAATATCGCGCATGACGCCCGGTGTGGCTGGCGTGGCTTGCGCGAACAGGGTACTACCGCCGAACAGGATAAACGCGGAACAGATCAGACTGCTGCCTACAACTGTGCTTTTTATCATGAGTTTCTTCTCCTTTGATTTGAATTGATATTTCCCATTGGATTTCTTGCCCACGAACCGCGTGGGCCTTTTTCGTGATTTTCCACATGCTCCACAGATTTGCAAGTCCTTTTTCTAATCCGTTCTCGGTTTTTTAGGCCGTCAGCATCGGGGCGCGGACTTCTTGGACCCACTTTTGACCTTTTCCGCCTAAATCCCTTCCACCAACGCCAAGCCCTTCCATCCCCTCCGCGCCTTTCCGCTCGCACCCTTCAAATCAGACCATGAATTGGCCCTGAAAACTCAGCGAGCGCCGGGGCTTGGGGATGTCGCAAATCGCTACACCTGCGCGGCTGGACGGCGGTGCAAAAGTTGCTGGCCGAGGTGCAGGGAGATTTTTGGAAAGGAGGTGATCCGCCTTCGCCGGGCCTACGGCGGACAGGGCAAGATGGAAGTGGCAAATAACAAAAGGCGGGGTTCTCGACGAGTGCATGATCGAGTGGCCGCCACTGACGGATGGGAACGTCCGCTGGTTGTGGCCAATGCGTGAGGGGATGCGGAAATGGTGATGCGGAAATGGTTGACAGTTCGGAGGTATCAGTGCATCCCAATTGTTGAATATGAATATGAACCTTTCCACGCTTGGGAAACATTCGCTTCAGGTTTCCCACTGGTTGTTTCTCGCACTTGTGGTTTCATTGTCCGTAATGCTGGCCCTTGCTTGCTTGGCAGACCCAAGAGGGTTTGACATCAGTCCCGCGCCATTCGCTCTTTTAATCGCAATCGCGTTTGTTTGGCAGGTCTTCACCCTGTATCACAATCGTAGTAATTTGCTGACTTGGATATTAGCCATTCTATATGGCGTTCCAGTGGGCTTTCTCATCTGTGCTTTGGTAAATATGTTTTAGCCAAAGAACCACTGGAGCTAAGGCCGGGACGCAATCCTCGCCACGATGACGACACGGAACACTCCCCGAAGCAAGCCGCCTGTTGAGGTGCTGTTCTCAACCCATGGCCGCGACGGCGGTTGAGGATGGAGCCAGTTTCCGGACTCGAACCGGAGACCCACGCTTTACGAAAGCGTTGCTCTACCAACTGAGCTAAACTGGCTTAAAACCTTTTCATTCAACAACTTGCAGTGATTGCTTTCGCGCACCGCAAATCGCCCTCAACATTTTGCCGACACTTGACGGTGTGAATCGCCGGAAGCGTTTCATACCGGGCGCCGTGGCTGCCGGCAATGTCATCGTGCGAATCTACAAGAGGGTGCGGCCAACGGCAAGAGGCAAATGCCGGGCAAATGCCGGGCGTATGCGTCCAAGGGCGAGCCGTGCATCGCAATCGCACAGAGAAATCGGGACAAAAAAAAGACGCCTTTCGGCGTCGTAAATCTCTCCCGCGGATAATCCTCCCCGCCTGTGGCACGCTTCCGGCTCTCCATTGGACACAATGCTGTCCGCGCTGGAGAACCCGGTCCGCGTTGCCGCGGCGGCGGCGGATTACCATTCTGCCATCCCGGCGGCTTCCGCGTCCCGCGGTTTGACGCCGGTGTGGAATCCGGTCTCATCCTGGTAGCCGATGGGGGCTTGGGCTTCGATGGTGGCGCGAACTTTGGCGACAATCGCCGCGAAAACGGCATAAAGACCCACGGTTACTTCCGGTGTTGCTACTTTAGTCATACTCGTCATATAAGCATACATAGCATCGGCAATGCCAAGCGGGAGCTTTAGGCCAAACGCCATAAAAAATGGCCCCGAATCGTGGTTTATTTGCCATTTTTCACTCCATTTTGCCATTTTTGGGCCTTTTCAGCGATTTCCAGTCCCATTTTCTGTCTCATATCGAGGCAGTGTCTTCCATAAACTGTGCAAAAACTGTCCGCTTTGGCGGGAATTGCATACCGGCGGGCGGTTTCCCCCGCCCTGATTTTGGAGCGCGAAAGTCAGCGCCAATTCATGTTGCCATTGAAGTTGCTGCCCCTGTTCCCTGTTCCGAAATTCCTTATCCGCGCTTATCCTTGCCACGTATTACGTGGTTCACCACGTTCTACGTGGTGAACGTCCATCCGCGGGCCAAGTCCTTTTCTTTTCCGGCATTTTTCCCTTGACAATCCGCACTTACATGCTAATCTCTCCGGCGTGAGGAGAAGGCAGGCATGGCGGGACGGCGGCGGGGCGAGGACGGGTGTCGCCCCGAATTGCGGATTACGGAGGGCGGATTTGGCGCAAAGGCGCAAGGCCGCAAAGCCGCAAGGGGTGGCACGGGCAACTTGCCCGTTGCTGCCAGGCAACTTGCCTGGCAGCGGTTTCGGGCGGGTCGCCCGAAACCACAGGCAAGTCGCCTGTGCTACCCGTTGCGTTGGATTGTTCATGCGGATCGCGGATGGGTCGGAAGGCGGCGGCGGAAGTCTCAACGGCGGCGGAATCCCACACCCGGCCTCTAATCCTTATATACTCTATCCACTTAGTATGCTTTTGATTCCATCGCTGCAAACATGCTTGATTCCGCCCGTTTTGACCATTTTTGCCAGAAATGAACCCAAGTGACTGTCCACGAACTATTTACGCACAAAACCAAGCTTTCCAAATCAAGCCCAATCAAGGCTAATCAAGGCTAATCAAGGTATTCTTCTCACCAGATTGACCATGAATCCACTACTCCAATACTTTACCAATCCACTGGACTTTTCCCATTTCGCGGTCGAAAACCAGCCCCAATTCGAGTAGCTATGTGTTCCCAAGACCTTCATCAATCGGCCCTGCACGCGAAAGCTGCGCGAAATAAAACGATTTGCTTTTGGGGGCGCGCATGGTATTAAAGCAGGCCGATCTCATACAGGACGGAAACAGCATTTAAAACTTACATTTATGTCACAGCATCGAAGTCTGCGCGCCGCCACCACCTCCGGAGCCAAGCGCAATGTCTTGAAACGGTTTGAACGGGTCGAGATTCTCAAGAACCGCGGCCAGTGGAAGGCTGGAGACCGCGTCACCGGCTTGCGCAAAACCAACAAAACGGACGCGTGATGCCATCGCGGATTGCGGATGGCCGATCTGCACGGAGTCGTAGCGGCGGCCAATTCACAGTCTTCCATCCGCCATCCGCGATCAGCCATCCGCCATACGGCCTGTGGTTCGTTTGCAAAAGATTTTGGCGCAGGCGGGCATTGCCTCGCGGCGGGCCAGCGAGAGGATCATCGCGGCGGGCCGGGTGGCGGTCAACGGAACGGTGGTCCGGGAAATGGGCGTCCAGGTCGAGCCGGGGCGGGATCGGGTGGAGGTGGATGGACGGGTGGTGGGCCGGAAAGCGCGGCGCTACATCGCCCTGAACAAGCCGCGCGGCTACCTGTGTTCGCGGGCGGCGGACGAGGATCGGAACCGGATCGGCGATTTGCTCCCCAAGGAATGGAGCGATTTGTTTTCGGTCGGACGGCTGGATTATCAGAGCGAAGGGCTGATTTTTTTGACGAATGACGGCGATTTTTGCTTGAAATTAACTCATCCCCGCTATCGCATTACCAAGACCTACGTGGCCACGATCGAAGGGCGTGTCAATGCCGGGACTTTGAAGAAGTTCACGCAAGGCCTGGTCAGCGGCGGGGACAAATTGCAGGCCGCCCGCGCGCGGCTGATCTCGGCCAATAATACGAGCAGCACCGTGGAACTGGAATTGACGGAGGGAAAGAACCGCGAGGCGCGGCGGCTTTTTGAGGCGGAAAACTTGACGGTGCGGCGTTTGCAACGGGTGCGGATCGGGCCGGTCAAATTGGGCGAGTTGCCCGCGGGCAAATGGCGGGTGTTGACAGAACCGGAGATAAAATCTCTACTTCAAAATTTATGAAATCGAACTTCTGGCTTTTGGGCGGGCTGGCCGGGATGGCCGCCGCCTCTGTTTTTGCGCAAGTTTCGCCCCGGGATTCCAATGCGCCCGCCCTCTCGCCCGCCATCTCGCGCGGCGTCACCGGCCCGCTGGCTACAGACGTCGTTTTGGTCCCGCCGGGCGCCGCCACTGTCAAACTGGAATCGCTGATCGTCCGCTCCCAGCCTGCCTTCGCCGGCGATGTCCTTACCCATGTGGTCAAGGGCCAGACGGTCACGGTCCTGGAGCAAATCGCCCTCGCCAAGCCCAAGCTCAATGAACCGACCAACTGGGCGCGCATCCTCCTGCCCACCAACACCGCCGTCTGGGTCTTTGCCGATTACGTGGACACCAACTCCATGACCATCTCCAGGTCGCGCGTCAACGTGCGGGGCGGACCGGGCGATTTCTACGGCATCGTCGCCCTTTTGGAGAAGGGCGCGCGCGTCAAACAGGTCCGCCGCAATCCGGACTGGATTCAAATTGAACCGCCCACCAATGCCTGCGGATTTGTCGCCTCCGATTATTTGACGATGCAGCCGGCCGCCGCGCCTCCTCCTGCGGCAGTCACTGCGGTGGAACCAGCCGCCGCCGCCCCGGCCGCGCCGGAGCCGGTTGCGCCGCCGCCCGCGAACACGACCCCTGAAGCCACCAACGCCACTCCGGCCGCCGTCCCGGACGCCACAGCGACCGTCGCCGCCGTCCCGGCCACGCCGGAGCCGGTTGCGCCGCCGCCCCCAAATACGACTCCTGAAGCCACCAACGCCACTCCAGCCGCCGCCCCGGACGCCACCGCGACCGTCGCCGCCGCCCCGGCCGCGCCGGAGCCGGTTGCGCCCCCGGCCACAAATACGGCTCCCGAAACCGCCAACACCGCTGCCGCCACGGTAGCCCCGCCGCCGATTGTCGCGCCGGAACCCACCGCGACTGGGCCGGCCGCAACCGCCGCGAATCCCGCGCCGGCCGCCGCCGCCATTCCCGCTGCGACCATTCCCGCCGCCGCAACGCCCGAATCGTCCGGTATAGATCCCAAGCCGCGCATCGTGACCCGCGAGGGCTACGTCCGCAAGACGCTGAACGTCCAGGCGCCGGCCGATTATGAATTGCACGACATCAGTTCCGGGAAGCTCATCGAATATCTCCAGCCCGATGCCCAGGAGAAGAATTTCAAGAGATTCACCGGCCTTCGGGTTTTGGTGACCGGGCCGGAAGCGCTGGATCGGCGCTGGCCAAAGACGCCGATTCTACAGATTCAAACCGTTGACTACGTGCCTTGATGCCGCCGGGCAATCTCATTGACGGCCAAGCTCTCGCCGAAGAGATTCATCAGGAAACGGCGCGGCGGGTGGATGCGCTCAAGGCGCGCGGCCTCCAGCCCGGCTTGGTATTTGTTCGCGTGGGCGAAGACCCGGCGTCGCAGGTTTATGTTCGGATGAAGGAGAAGGCCAGCGCGCGCCTGGGCATTTCCTCGCGGACTTGTGTGCTGGGCGAAAGCACTTCCGAAACCGAACTGCTCGGCTTGCTGGCCCGGCTCAATGCCGAGGACGCGGTTCACGGCATCCTGGTGCAGGCCCCGTTGCCCGCGCATATTTCCCAAACCAGAATCTATGCCGCCGTCGCGCCGGAGAAGGACGTGGATGGATTTCATCCCCTCAACATGGGCAAACTGCTGCTCGGCGCGGAGGACGGATTTCGCCCCTGCACGCCGGCGGGAATTCACGAGTTGCTGATCCGCTCCGGGGTGGTCCTTGCCGGGGCGCAAGCGGTGGTGTTGGGCCGCGGCAACCTGGTGGGCAAACCGATGGCGGCGATTCTCTGCCAGAAAACCAAACACGCCGGGGCCACCGTCACCCTCTGCCACACCCAGACGCGGGACCTCGCCGCCCACTGCCGGCGCGCGGATATTTTGATCGCGGCGATGGGTTCGCCGGAATTCGTCAAGGCCGGCATGGTCAAACCCGGCGCGGTGGTCATTGATGTGGGAGTCAGCCGCGTGCCGGACCCCCAGGCCAAAAGCGGGACCCGCCTGGTGGGAGATGTTGATTTCAGAGCCGTGCAACCCATCGCCGGCAAGATCACCCCCAACCCTGGCGGCGTCGGCCCCATGACCATCGCCCTCCTCCTGCAAAACACCGTCCGCGCCGCCGAAATGGCCGCCGCCGCCAGGAGGTAAATGAAATTAGCCTCGATCCCGGATTGAATGCGCCTTTCGAATTCCATCACTCCATCACTCCATCACTCCATCACTCCATCACTCCATCACTCCACCACTCCACCACTCCACCACTCCATCACTCCACCACTCCACCACTCCATTCCATGACACCCTCCCGAATCCTGCCCGATCTGCAATGTTCCCTCCTCTGCGAAGAAGTCCGCCAGGAGATGAACGGCAGTTTCCTGCTCATCGGCGTTTTTCACACTGTGCGCGTGCCGGAATTGCCCGTGACCGCGCCCCGTCTCTGCCTCTTCAACCGCTGGACGGCCGGCTACGGGCAGTTCATCGAGACCATCCGCCTGATCGCGCCGGACCAGATGACGGTGCTGCGCAAGCACGAGTCGAAGTTCTCCCTGCAAGAGGTTACCCAGCACGCCATCAACGTGGTCATGCTGGGCGGGGTCAAATTTGAAATCGCCGGGCCTTATTATGTGGAGGTGCTGGTGGACGACGTGATGAAGATTCGCTATCCCCTGGTCATCCATCTCGTCCCCCCTCCCCCCAAGCCCGCCGAGGGCGGCAAAGTGTGAATTCCGCTGCAGTCCAAGAACTTTTGGTCCAGTTGACGCCTCATGAATAAATGGCAGATCATATGTCCGCTAGTCGCCATGCTAGTTGTGGGCCTTGTCTTTGAAGCCATACAAGGAAGGAAGTACCTTCGTTACTTCATCACCGCGGCAACAGGCTCGATTGGGCACGATCTTATCAGTGGTACCAATTCCCCCGCGTTGGTTTCGCGGGCGGGCGACAATGACATTCTCCCTCATTTAGAGAAGCTACTTTCCGAACTCCACAGGTCCCCGATGCATATCGCGGCGGTGCTTCCCGCTTCAAATTGGTCTGCGCATTTCGCATTGATCGGGCACCCTGGCTTGCCCCGCCACAGCCCTTCAGTGTAGTTTCCAGCGCATGACGGGACTAAAAACAGGTGAGGACCATTCGTCAACCAGCGGCCTGCCTCGGCGCCGGTGCGGCCAGACTGGTCTGGAGTTACCAGCCCTTGGCCTCGGTTGCTGGGCCTTCGGCGGCGGAGAGTATTGGGGCGCGCACAGCCAGGAGGATGCCAACGCGGTCGTTCGTTGTGCCGTCGAGCACGGCTGCGATTACTTTGACACGGCGGAGATGTACAATAACGGAGCCAGCGAAGCATCCTTGGGGCGGGCATTGCAGGGCATCCCCCGCCACCGGGTCATCGTGGGCAGCAAAATTAGTCCATCCAACACGCAACCGCGGACGCTGGTCGAGCATTGCGAGGCTAGTCTGCGCCGGCTTCAGTTGGATTGCCTCGACCTCTACATGGTCCACTGGCCGATCACTCCCCATTCCATCCGGCATTTCACGGCTGAACCGATTCCCACCCCCTCGGTCATGGAGGCATTCGACACCCTGGTCCGGTTGCGGAAGACGGGGAAGATTCGCCACATCGGGGTGAGCAATTTCGGGCGCGCGCGGCTGGATGAGTCCATGTCAACGGGGGCTGAGATTGTCGTCAATCAATTGCCCTACAGCCTGCTGGCGCGGGCGATTGAAGTGGACATTCTTCCCTATTGCCGGAGCAAAGGCGTCGGCGTCATCGGCTACATGTCCTTGTGGCAGGGTGTGCTGGCGGGGACTTACCCGACCTTGGATGCCATTCCCGTCCTGCAACGGCGCACCCGGCATTTTGACAGCCGGCGCTCGCCTTTGATCCGCCACGGCCTTCCAGGCGCCGAAGCGGAGACCTCCCGCGCCTTGGGCGCCATCCAATCCATCGCGCAGGCCCACGGCATGACTATGGCTGAGATTTCGTTGAAATGGGCCATGGTCCAAGAGGGGATCGTTTGTTCCCTTTGCGGCGCCCGTTCCGCCGCCAAATTGCGGCAGAATATTCAGGCGGCGGCCTCCCCATTGCAGCCGGAAGTCGTCGCGGAACTGAACCGCGCCACCCAGCCGCTGGCAGACGCCCTCGGACCAAGCTTCGACTACTGGCAGCACCCGGCCAATGATCGCACGGTTTGATAATTCTCATCCAATAAGACCTTCCACCCCTTGACAGTCATGGTGGGCGCGCTATGTTCATTTCGTTGTATGGCGAAATATATTATATGACGATGCGCGAGTTCATGGCCATTACCAAGGCGCTGGCGGACGAAAGGCGCGTGCGGATGCTCCTGGCGTTGCAGGGCGGCGAACTGTGTGTCTGCCGAATCACCGGGCTTTTCGGCCTGGCCGCGTCCACCATTTCCAAACACCTTTCCATTCTCTATCAGGCCGGCCTGGTGGATTCACGCAAGGACGGGCGTTGGATCTACTACTCCCTGCCCGCCAAAGGGGCTTCGGCGCCTGCCCGTGAAGCGATTCGCTGGGTGGCCAAGTCACTCGCCGGAGACCCGCGCATCGCCGCCGACGCCGCGCGCCTCAAGAAGGTATTAGCGATGGACCCCGTGGAACTATGCAAGCGCCAATGCCGAAATTGAAAATCCTCTTCCTCTGCACTGGAAACTCCTGCCGCAGCCAGATGGCCGAAGGCTGGGCGCGCCAATTGAAAAGCGGCGTGCTCGAACCTTATTCCGCCGGCATCGAGAAACACGGCCTGAATCCGCACGCCGTCAAAGTCATGGCCGAGGCAGGCGTGGATATTTCAACGCAATACTCAAAGACGACCGCGGAAATAGGTGAAGTGCCGTTTGATTACGTTGTGACCGTGTGCAGCGACGCCAACGAAAACTGCCCGATATTCCCCGGCAAGGCCAAGGTCGTGCATGCCGGCTTTGAGGATCCGCCCAAGCTGACCAAGCACTTGCCGGATGGGGAAGAAAAGCTAGCCATTTACCGGCGGGTGCGGGACGAAATTCGGAAGTTCGTCGAAATGCTGCCGGCCGCGTTGATCTCGCCAAAATGAAAAAGGAACCATTATGAATAAAGCAACATCCCTGAACGATTCCGAAGCCGTGCGCCAAAAAGTGCGCTCTGGCTACGGCCAAATCGCGCAAAGAGGCGGCTCGTGCTGCGGTTCGGCACCCAGCTCGTGCGGTTCCGGCGCGGACCCGGAACAATTGGCCCGTCAGGTCGGCTATTCAGTTGAAGAGTTGGCCGCGCTGCCCGAGGGGGCAAACATGGGCCTCTCCTGCGGCAATCCCAACGCATTGGCTTCGCTCCGACCAGGCGAGGTCGTGCTGGACCTGGGCAGCGGGGGCGGCTTTGACGTTTTTATTGCCGGCAAGAAGGTTGGGGCCACCGGTCGCGCCATCGGCGTGGATATGACCGCCGAGATGCTGGCCAAGGCCCGCAAGAACGCAAAATCCTACCGCCAGACCACCGGCCTGGACAACGTCGAGTTCCGCCTCGGAGAAATCGAGCATCTCCCTGTGGCTGATGCCAGCGTGGACGCCATCATTTCCAACTGCGTGATCAACCTTTCGCCCGACAAGCCGCAAGTCTGGCGGGAAATGTCGCGCGTGCTCAAGCCCGACGGTCGGGTCGCCGTTTCCGACCTCGCGCTGCTCAAACCGTTGCCACCGGCCATTCTCAAAATGGTGGAGGCTCTGATTGGTTGCGTTGCCGGCGCGGTTCTCGTCTCCGAAACCGAGCGCATGGCCAAGGAAGCCGGCTTGAGTGACATCGTTCTTAACCCCAAATCCGGTTACATTGACGGCATGGTGGACTGGCAAGATCCGCTCTACCAAAAAATCATCGCCGCCCTGCCCGCCGGGACGAAGCCAGGCGAATACATCACGAGCCTGGAAATCACCGCCCGCAAACCGGGTGAAACCACATCAAGCAAACCCACCGCCCGGCTGGAAGTTTACGACCCCGCCATGTGCTGCTCAACTGGCCTCTGCGGCCCGGAGGTTGACCCGGCGCTGGTGCGGTTCGCCTCCGATCTGAAATGGCTCCAAGAGCAACAAGTGAGCGTGGAGCGATTCAATCTTTCCCAAAGCCCGGCCGCATTTGTCGGGAATGAGCAAGTGAAGCAAGCTCTCACTGACCGGGGCGAAGCCGCCTTGCCAATGGTCTTGGCTGGCGGTTGCATTATGTCCACCGGGCGCTATCCGGAACGCGATGAACTCGCGACCTGGGCCGGACTGAAACAAAACACACCCAGCAACTGTTTTGAGCCAGATGCCTGCTGCGGCGCGCAATCGGCCTCTGACGTCCCCACTTCCGGCAAGTGCTGCGGCTGACCCGAAGACGCGAGGGCTGCGCCATGCACCGAGCCGACGACAAATCATTCCCGCGCTTTCTGGAACACGCGACGCGTTTCCTGTTTTTCACCGGCAAGGGCGGTGTGGGCAAGACTTCGCTTGCCTGTGCAACGTCCATTTCCCTGGCCGACCGTGGTGGGCGGGTGCTGCTCGTCAGTACAGATCCGGCTTCCAACCTTGATGAGGTTCTGGGCGTCGCGCTCGGTTCGGAACCGAGGGCAATTTCCAGGTGTGCCGCGTCTTTGGGCTTTGAACATTGACCCCGAGGCGTGTGCGCGCGCCTACCGTGAAAGACTAGTCGGTCCGTATCGCGGCAAACTCCCCGAGGCTGTTGTCAGGAGCATGGAGGAACAACTTTCCGGGGCCTGCACGATGGAAATTGCCGCATTCGATGAATTCGCAAGGTTGCTCGGCGAGGCAGCCACCACCGTCGAATACGACCACGTCATTTTTGACACCGCTCCCACCGGCCACACCCTCCGGCTACTCTCTCTTGCCGGCGCTTGGACGGGCTTCCTCAACGCCAACACTTCCGGCGCCTCATGTCTCGGGCCGTTGGCCGGCCTACAGAAGCAGCGCTCGGTTTATGAAGGTTCCGTCGCCGCTTTGGCTGACGGCGGACGCACCACCCTCGTTCTGGTCAGCCGCCCGCAAAAGGGCGCCCTTGATGAAGCGGAGCGTACCAGCAAGGAACTCGCGGCTATTGGTGTGCATAACCAGCGCCTCATCCTCAACGGAGTTTTCCAGACCTCCACGCATGAGGACCCTATCGCTTCCGCCCTCGTTGAGCGTGGTATGAGCGCACTCCGGGAGAAAGCCGCATTTCTCGCCACTCTCCCGCTCACCGAGGTCCCCCTCCGGGCGCACAACCTCATCGGCCTCCCAGCCCTAAGAATGCTGGCAGCCAACAGCAGCCTTCCGCCGTTGGTATCAGAAAACCCAACTTCTGTTTTGCCTCCGCTCGATTCTTTGTCCTCGCTGGTGGACAGTCTGGTCCAATTCGGACATGGGGTCATCATGACGATGGGCAAGGGCGGTGTTGGCAAAACCACCATCGCAGCAGCCATTGCCACCGAACTCGCCAAGCGCGGATTGCCCGTCCATTTGAGCACCACCGACCCTGCCGCACATGTGGCCGCCACCGCCGGGGCCACCAGCGGCTTGGAGGTCAGCCGGATTGATCCGCAGGCTGAGACCCAAGCCTACATTGACCAAGTCATGGGCACGGCGGGCAAAAACCTGGATGCCAGCGCCCGTGCCATGCTCGAAGAAGATTTGCGGTCGCCATGCACGGAAGAAATCGCGGTGTTCCGCGCCTTCGCCCGCGTCGTCGCCCAGGGCCGAAACCGCTTTGTCGTTCTCGATACAGCTCCTACCGGGCATACCCTCTTGCTGCTCGACGCCACGGAAGCTTACCACCGGGAAGTCGCCCGCA
>Ga0182027_10012636_pt1 | contig 11847 bp, 13 predicted proteins | sample 712E1DmetaG_FD_121300 | JGI IMG/M metagenome (GOLD analysis project Ga0182027, IMG submission 121300) | Permafrost microbial communities from Stordalen Mire, Sweden - 712E1D metaG (Illumina Assembly) | ecosystem: Environmental > Terrestrial > Soil > Wetlands > Permafrost | place: Sweden...
GCAGCCATTCCGGAGGCGCCAGACATCTTGGTTTCCGGATCGAAAGGAACGAACCGAATGAGCCTTGGCAAATCGCCTGCACTTTGCCGAGCGGCCGCTGAGCGAATGGCAGCGTCCACCGAATCCTGACCACCGTTGGAACTGGCCAGCGCCGCCAGGCCAAGAACCTGGGCCTCGCCAAAACCCTCCATGGCCCGGGTTACACTCACGCTCAATTGGTTCTGGGTCAGCGTGCCCGTCTTGTCGACACACAGGATATCCATGGTCGCAGCTTCGTCCACGGCAGAAAGACGCGTGGGAAGGACGCCCAGCTTGGCCAATGCCTTCGCGCCAATGGCTGCGGCCAGAGTGAATGTCACAGGCAGTGCCACCGGAATGGATGAAAGAACCGCCGTGAGAAGCAGGGGAATCATCTCTCGCAGGGGCATCGAATGAACCAAGGCATAGGACACGAGTAGTGCAATGACGCCGCTGTTGAACAGGGCGATATTGCGCACGATGCGAAAGACCACCTTTTGCTGCGTGCTTGTGACATGAGCGGTGCGGACCAGTTCAGCCGTTCGTCCAAACTTGCTTTGAGTTCCCGTCGCGGTGACTGCGGCCACCGCCTCACCCCGACGAATCAACGCTCCCGCGTAGGTTTGCTGACCCGGCCCGGCTTCGATGGGTACCGACTCCCCCGTAAGCATTGATTGATCGACCAAGACGGAGCCTTCCAGCACGTGCACGTCGGCCGGCACGACGCCACCGAGTGACAACTTGACGATGTCTCCGACCACCAGACTGGCCGCAGGAATACTGCTCCAGGTGCCGTCCCGGCGGGCGGAAGCCGTCAGTGCGAGACGTGACTTGAGCGCGTTCAGCGTGGCCTGGGCGTGGCCTTCCCGAAGGAAGCTGAGGGCGGCATTGAATATCAGGAGAACTGCAATAACCAGTGCCTCAACATATTCGTGCAGGCCGACCTCAACCACGATGACAATTTCAAGCATCCAAGGCACCGGTGCCCAGAATTTCCCTAGTGCGCTGCGGACAGGATGGACTGAACTGTCAGCTATGGAGTTCGGGCCAGACTGCTGAAGGCGACTGCGGGCATCATCGCTGGACAGCCCCGACATTTCGGCCACCGCGGCGGGCATGGATTCCATATGATCGTCTCTTCCTTCCCAACTGAGCGCGCGTCAATTGCGCGAATGGCTGCCTTCCGTCGTCACGGCCTCACCACAAATGGGATCGCGAGCAAGTGCCATGCCCAGGCACAGCAGGAGCCGAAGCCTTCCGATCTGTGCTTCCAGGCGATCCGGGGCCAGTATTCATCGGCAGCCATTCCCGGCAGGCCACCTCAATCAAGATGATGTGCTCCTCCTTCAATTCGACGGAAGTGCGCAATTTGGTGCGTCAACCTGAACCGTCACAGTCGCTGGCGCCAGCTGCCAACCGGAAACATTCCCCGAAGGGCCGTGGCACCAATCGTGCAGAGAACTGAATCTAGTCTCTAGTGATTCGGACCGCCGGTTGAAAGAGGAGATAGCCATGCTACGAAGCCTGAAGGACCTCGAGGAATACACGATTGGCGCCACCGACGGCGACGTCGGTAGCGTCGTGAACTTCCTTCTGGACGATGAGCGTTGGGTTGTTCGCTATTTGGTCGCCAAGACTGGTGGCATTTTCAGTGGCCGGCAGGTTCTCATCTCGCCCATCTCTTTCCGCCAAGCCGAGTGGGCGACTCGGCGGTTTCACTTGGCGCTGACCGTCGAAAAGATCAAGAACAGCCCCAGCGTCGACCTTAGCAAGCCCATTTCCCGCCAGCAGGAGCGGGAATACTTCGCCTACTACGGATATCCCAGCTACTGGGGCTACACAGGACAATGGGGTATCGGTGCCTACCCGGGATTGCTTGCGTCCGCCAGGTGGAAAGACGCACCTGCACGGCGTCCTGAAGAATCGAACGACGTCCATTTGCGCAGCGCCAATGAGATTCGTGGATACCACATCGAGGGAACTGACGCTGCAATCGGGCATCTCGATGATTTCATCATCGATGACGAAACCTGGGAGGTGCGCTATCTCGTAGTCGACACCAGGAACTGGTGGCTCGACAAGAAGGTGCTGGTTGCGCCACATTGGGCTAACCGCATTAGCTGGACGGAAGCCAAAGTCTTCGTGGACATGTCCCGACAGGAGATCAAGGACAGCCCCGAGTGGAGCCCGACCGCACCGATCAACCGCGAATACGAAACCCGTCTCTATGACTACTACGGACGTCCTGTCTACTGGGATAGCGGCGACAAGACGGCGCCAGCCCACGAACACCGCCCTGGGTAGCGCGCGGCGATTGCCCGTTCACAGTTTCAATCAACCAATCAATCAACGCCCATTCACCAAACGGTAAGGAGCCCCAATGAACCCCGAGAAGCACGAGCACTGCTGTGTCGCAGCCTGCGACTCGCACTTGCAAGGCACTAAGGAACTGTACGGCGACAAACTCGCCGCGCTGGATGGAGACATCGGCCGTGTGAAGGACTTCTACTTTGACGACGAAAATTGGGTGATTCGGTATCTGGTCGCGGACACCGGATCGTGGTTGACGGGACGTCTGGTTCTGCTCTCCCCCCATGCCTTTGGAAAGCTGGACCAGCACGAGAAGACATTGCACGTGAAGCTGCGCAGGCAGCAGATTCAAGACAGTCCGTCGATCGACTTGCACAAACCGGTCTCCCGTCAATACGAGACTGAGTATTACGGTTATTACGGGTGGCCGACCTACTGGGAGGGCGACGCCATGTGGGGACTGGGAGGCTATCCTGCGGCCCTGCCACCGACCAAGGGCGAAATTGAGGTTCGCCGCCAGTACCGCCACCGGGCCGAGAAGCATCTGCGCAGCAGTCAGGCGGTGACCGGCTACCAAATCGAGGCCACCGACGGAACCATCGGCCGCGTGACCGGCTTCATGGTGGATGACAGGAGCTGGGAGATTCGCGATCTGGTTGTCGAAGCCGGCCACTGGTACGCTGGCCAAAGGATTCTGATCTCACCCAGCAGGGTGAAGCGAATCAGCTACGAGGAGTCCAAAGTGTACGTGGACCTCAGTAAGCTAGACATTCAGCAGACTGTGCAAAACGACCACGCGCGCCTCAGCGCGCAGGATCGCGGAGTGGGGCCCTGCTGCGACTGATTCTCCCACTTTCGCGGCTGCGCACATTGGACGCGTGGCCGCGGACCTCACTCGAAGCGTAGGGCGTCGATGGGGTTCATCTGCGCGGCCTTGCGGGCCGGATAGAAACCGAAGAGGACACCGATCGCCATGGAGATGCCGAAGGCGACGAATATCCACAGGGCGGAGAGCACGAAGGGCCACCCCATGCTCGAGGCGAGCACCAGGGCTCCTCCAATTCCGAAGGCGATGCCGATCAAGCCGCCAGCCGCTGACAGCACGACGGCCTCGACGAGAAACTGCAGAAGCACCTTGTTCTCGCTGGCACCGATGGCCAGGCGGATTCCGATCTCGCGCGTGCGTTCGGTCACCGACACCAGCATGATGTTCATGATGCCGATGCCGCCCACCAGCAGCGATACCGCGGCGACGTTGCGGAGCATTCCGGTCTGGGCGTCCGCTGTTTTCTCCTGGGTGGCAGCGAGGTCCGCGAGGTTGCGCACCGTGAAGTCGTCGAGCTGGCCATCCGACTGCCGATGTTGCTGGCGGAGGATGCCGATCACCTGCGTTTGTGCGTGCGACACCTCGTCGGGCGAAATGGCCGAGACCAGAATGCTGCCGACGTGAATGCGGTCCTGGCTCATCATGCGGGACTTGTAGGTCACCCATGGCATCACCACCAGATCGTCTTGATCCTGGCCCTGTGAAGACTGTCCCTTGCTCACCAAAACGCCGACCACCTGGCAAGGCATCGACTTCACACGCACGACTTGCCCCAACGGCTCGCTGGAGCCGAAGAGTTGCGTCGCCACCGTCTGCCCAATCACGCAAACCTTGGCGCCGGAGTCGGACTCACTGCTGTTGAAGAATCGCCCTCGCGCGATGGACCATTCGCGGATGGCGAAGAAGTCGGGCGTGGATCCGTAGACCGTGGTGAGCCAGTTCTGATTGTCGAGCACAACTTGCACGACGGTTCGGTCCAGCGGTGCGGCGTAGCCAGCCGCGCTCGCCCCGTTCATGATGGCGAGGAGGTCGGCGTGGGTAAGTGGCTTGCCGCTGCCCGGCCCGCCGCGTGCTCCGCCCAGCGTGCTGGAGCCGGGGAGCACGATGAGGAGGTTGGTTCCCAGCGTCGCGAGCTGCTCCATCAACACGGCCTTGGAGCCCTCGCCCGAAGCGACGGTCACGATGAGCGCGCCCACGCCGATGATCACGCCCAGCGAGGTCAGCAACGAGCGCATCAGGTTGCGCCGGAGCGCACCGAACGCGAGCGGAATGATGGACGCGAGTGCTCTCATGCTGCCTTCTCCGGCATGGCGGCGAGATCAGCCACCGCATCGTGGGGGACTTGCGTCTTGTCCGACTGGATTCGCCCATCGCGCACCACCACCAGCCGATCGGCGTAGGCCGCGATGTCCGGCTCGTGCGTGACCATCACCACGGTGATTCCGCTCTTGTGCAGGGACTGAACCAAGCCCAGGACCTCCACCGAGGTGCGCGTGTCCAGTGCTCCAGTGGGCTCGTCGGCCAGGATTAGGCGCGGCCGGTTCACCAGCGCGCGGGCAATGGCCACCCGCTGTTGTTGGCCACCCGAGAGCTGCGCGGAGGTGTGGTCCTCGCGACCGGCCAGTCCAACCCGCGCCAGTGCCTCTTTGGCCCGCGCTCGACGCTCATCCACCGGCACGTCGGCGTACACCAGCGGGAGCGCCACGTTGTCGAGAGCGCTGGTGCGCGCAATAAGCTGAAAACCCTGAAACACGAAGCCAAAGGCCGAAAGGCGCAGCGCCGAGAGATCACGTTTTTGCAGGGTCGCGACCTCACGCCCTTCGAAGAGATAGCTGCCACTGGTGGGCTGGTCGAGACAGCCAAGCAGGTTCATCAGCGTCGATTTCCCCGAGCCAGACGGGCCCATGATTGCGAGCATCTCGATCTTCTCGACTGTTAGATCGACATCGACCAGGGCGTGCACCTCGACCTCGCCGGTTTTGTAGGTCTTGGTTATGCCCGTCAGCCGGATGATCGGCTCAGCCGCCATGACCGGCGCCTCCGGCAGCGGGTGCCTTGCCCTTGTCTCGGACCACGTCGACGATCACCTCGCGACCCGGTTCCAGGCCGTCCACTTCGGTCATGTTCCCGTCGGTCACGCCGGTCTTGATACCGAGGCGCACGGCGTGGCCGCCTTCCACCACGTAGACTGCGGCGCTCTGCTGGATGCCCGGGGGCACGACTTTCATGCTGCCCGCTGTGGCTGGCCCAGTCGCCGGCCGAAAACGCAAGGCCTCGTTCGGCACGGCCGTGACCTGGCTCTTCTGCACGATGAGAATCAGTACGTTGGCCGTCATTCCCGGGCGCAGCTTTAGGTCAGGGTTCTCCACGTCGAGCACGACGTCGTAGGTCACCACGTTGGACAAGGTCTGCGGCGCGTTCCGCACCTCGTGCACGAGCGCGCCAAAGGTCTGATCGCGAAAGGCGTCCACCGTGAATGTCGCGTTCTGGCCCGTGTGGACCCCGCCGATGTCGGCCTCGTCCACGGCGGCGTGAACCTGCATGTGGTGCAGATCCTGCGCGATCGTGAAGAGGGTGGGGGCCGTCAAAGTCGCCGCCACAGCTTGGCCAATATCGATGTTGCGCGAAATGACCGTTCCGTCCACCGGCGCGCGAATGATCGAGTGCTGGAGATCCAGCTTGGCTTTGTCGAGCTGGGCATTCGCCTGGGCGATCTGCGCGGCGCCGGAGCGCGATTGCCCGGCGGTCTGGCCGAACACCGCCTCGCTTGCATCGAGATCGGCGCCGCTTACCAAGGACTTGCGCTCGAGCACCCGCGTGCGGTCGCGCACGCTGACAGCGCCGCGCGCGCTCGCGTGTGCGCTGGTCAAGTTCGCCTTGGACTGCGCGAGTTGCGCGGTGGCCATCGCCACCGCGTTCTGGAAGAGGGCCGGATCCAGCTCCACCAGGAGATCCCCAGCTTTCACTTGCGAATTGAAATCGGCATGGAGCTTCCAGACTATGCCCGAGACCTGCGCCCCGACCGGTGAAGTGAGAACCGGCTGCAGAGTGCCGGTAGCGGTTACCCGCTCGGTGATGTCGGCACGCACGACCCGCACTGTGCGGAAGCCTGATCCGGTGGGATGGCTTTTTCGGTACCAGGCGAAGCCGGCCAAAGTAATCAGCGGCACCAGTACCAGCACCAGCAGCGCGATGAGTTTGTTTCGGTGCATTCCCAGCCAAGACTTCTTCGGAACGCTCTTGATCGGGCTGGCAGGTGCAGCGATGGCGAGCGCAGCGACCGGACCTGGCTTCGGCCCGTCTGTCGGCACAGCGACATTGCTTACAGCAGTCACTACAATCCCTCTTCCGAAGGAATTAAGCACGATGCGTACCAGCCTTGACTCGCAGTTGCAGACGCCATTGGGCGCAGAATATGCGCATTATGGCCGTCGCATTGCTGGGTCTTGTGCGAGTCAGCCTGCCAACTCACCGGCGCCCAATACCACTCCGAAGCGACACACGGGGTCATTCATATTGATTGCACCCACCGACGCGCGCTCACAGTAAGTGTAACTGGACGCCTGGCGCGCATCTTGCTGTTCCTGAACAGCGGACCTCTTCTCACAGAATGAGGAAAAGGACGCGGCAGCGTTACGCGTAATTGAGCACCATGACTGACAACATCGAATCACACCCCAATTCCGACCCAGTCCCCGACACGGCACCATCGGCGGCGCAAGATCCGGTGTCCGACAAGGAGTCGGTTGCGGCGGTGGCCAGCCTGGAGCAGCGCGTGGCTGCTCTGGAAGCCGAGAAGGCCGACCTGGACAACTACAAGAGGCGCCTTCGCAACGAGATGAGCGAGCACGAGACCAAGGCACGCGAGACCATGCTGTGCGACTTCCTGGAGGTCGCGGACAACTTGGAACGTGCCATCGCCTCGTGGAGAGAAAGCGGCGAGAAGGACGTCAAATCAGTACGCGATGGCGTCGAATTGGTCCTGCGCCTTTTTAGGGCCAAGTTGGAGCGCTATGCGGTCACGCCCATCGAGGCCAAAGGCCAGCCGTTTGATCCGCATGTGCACCACGCAGTCTCGCAAGCACCCAGCGCCGAGGCGACGCCGGGCACAGTGCTCCACGAACTCCAGAAAGGCTATCGTGCGGGTGAACGACTGCTTCGCCCAGCCACCGTCGTGGTCGCGTCGGCGCCACCGGTCCCGTCGCCCGTCGCCCGTCGCCCGGATCAGGAACGAAGTGCAGACCACAGGGTCGTCGCCGCAGGACATGGGCATCGACACCACGGACGATGACCCGCGCACCGGCGGTCAGGCCTTTGATCGGCGCAACAGGCTCAGCAGGAAGAAGCCCGCTGCCACGAGGACAATCATAGGTCCCGGAGTCCGGTGCAGTGAGAGCGAAAGCCAGGTGCCTAGCGTCGTCGATGCGATTGAGACCATCACGGATATGGCCAGCATGCTGCGCAGGCTGCGAGCGAGGCGTTTGGCCGTGGCCGCGGGGATGATCACCAAGGAGCCGACCAGAAGCACCCCGAGGTAGCGCAGACCGAGCGCGATGGTTAGTGCAAACACGAGCAAGAAATAGAGATTCAACCGCTGGACGTTGATACCGGTGGTGTGGGCGATCTCAGGAGAAACCAGTGTCAACACGAGTCGGTGTCTTTGCCACAGCACGAACACAATCACCCCGAGCGCCAAGACAAGACCGACGCTGGCCTCGATCGTGGTCAAGTGCCCCACTCCACCGAAGAGCGCTTCAATCAATTCTTCTCCGGAAGTAATCAGGCTGCCAATGGCGAGCGCCGTCGAGAACACCACCCCAATGACTGTCTCGGTAGCAAGTCGTGTTCTGTTCTCGATGCCCCAGACGAGAAGCGTCCCCACCAGGAGCGCGGTGGCGCCGCCCAAGATCGGGTGAATCCGCAGCAAGAGCGCCAACCCGATGCCAGGCAGGGCAATGTGCGAGATGGCGTCAGCGGCGAGGGTCATCCGGCGCATGACCGCGAAACAACCGACCAAGCCTGCGGCTGCTCCCGCGGCGACGGAAAGCGCGATGGCGTTAAGGTCGATGCTCATGGTGCACGTGGTAAATGACCGGAGCGCCGTAGAGCTCCTGAAGCAGTTGGGGAGTGAGGACTTTTCTTGGGACGCCGAAACACGCGTGCCCGCGCGACAGACACAGCACGTTGGTGGCGTAGTGGTATACGACACTCAGATCGTGCGAGATGAACAGGACAGTCAACCCGCGTTCGTCACGAAGACGGTCGAGTGTGTGGTTGATGCTGTCCTGCCCCGGCTCGTCCACGCCCGCAGTAGGCTCGTCCAGTAGCAACACGGTAGGATGTCCGATGAGCGCAGCCGCAACCAGCAGCCGCTGGAACTGGCCTCCCGAGAGAGCGCCGATGGATTTGCCGACGGACTCGGGCTTCAGCCCGACCAGTCCCAGTACGTTGGCTACGTCAGCCTGGGACGCGCGCGCAACGACGGCCTTGGCGTACAGGAAATCGCCGCCGGTGATCGGCAGATCGCGCTCGATGTCGAGCTTCTGAGGCACGTAGCCGATCGTGCTATTGTCCTCCCACTTTATGGTGCCCTCATGAGGCAAGGCACCGATGAGCGCCTTGGCGAGAACGCTCTTGCCCGCGCCATTCGGTCCCACGATCGCCAGCGCGCTGCCGCGCGGGACTTCAAATGACAGCCGCTCAATGACGATGGTTTGACCAAACCCGACAGATAGCTCCCTGACATCGAGAGCTGGGGGACGCGCTTTTGTCGAAATATCCATCAGACGCTGTTCCGAATACCTCATGACGAAACAGGTGCGATCGCTCTGGCTGCGCTCCGTATCGTCGATTGAATGTGAACAGCACAATACGTGCCATGGCGTGGGTGCCGAGCCCTGGATAGGATCGCGCAAGAAGCGCGGATTGCGGTTCCATCGCCGACGCAGCCGTGTCATGGCGGCGCGCAGACCGCAGATGGTCGTCCAACTGGACCGTATTGACTGAGTGCCCCTTCACATTGACTGGGCACACGAGCGCACGCGGCCGGGAGGCTCCTGGTCGCGCAGGGAACGCCGTCCCCGACTCGCGGCACACATCGTGCAACACCTGCCAACATGACTGAAACCGCGCAAGAGCAGTCCATTGTGGCCGTCTATGACTCGCACACCGCTGCCGAGGCCGCCGTCAAGGAATTGCAAAAGGCCGGCCTCGACATGAAGCGATTGTCGATCATCGGCATGAACTACCACACCGAAGAACACGCGCTCGGGTTCTACACCTCGGGCGACCGCATGAAATTCTGGGGAAAACAGGGAGCGTTCTGGGGGAGCCTCTGGGGAATGCTCTTCGGTGGCGCGTTCTTCTTTATTCCTGCGATCGGCCCGCTGGTCGCCATGGGACCACTGGTCGGGTGGATCGCCGGTGCACTGGAAGGTGCGGCGGTGGGCGGCGCCGCGGGCGTCCTGGCCGCGGCGTTGACCAGCATGGGCATTCCCAAGGACAGCGTAATCAAGTACGAGACCGACCTGAAAGCCGGAAAGTTCATCGTTCTTGCGCGCGGGTCTGCCGCGATGATCGACCATGCGCGTGTGGTTTTGGACACAACCGGCGCCTCGCGCCTGACAGCTCACGTGTGAGCGAACTCTCACCCCCAATGATTGGAGCCGAACATGAATAGCGACTTGCGAACCGAAAACCTCGCCCGCGAAGGCGTCCTGAAGCTGCTTTCCGACGATGAAGTCGCCAGCGTAAGCACGGCAGAGACGGCCCTTCGTCTCTTGGATGGCGAGGAATACCTCGACCTGGAGCACCTCGACCGAGGTGTGCAAAAGACAGGCAGATCTCCGACCGTAATGGCGGGCGTGCTTCCGCGCAGAACTGTGCACAAGGACACCTGGGGAAAGATCGTCGCCTTGCTGGGGCAGCCCAGCAGCGCCGTCAAACCAACCTAGTGAGGATGCTCGATGAAAAAGCTCATGATCTGTGTGTTTATGGCCGTTCTCCTTTGCGTTCCTTCCATTGCGCTCGCAGCGATTCCCGCCCGGCCTGCGGCCGCGGTCGCCGAAGGACCTGGCGCAAGGCCCTCCGCATCTGCAGCCGTCGACGACTCGCTAGCGACCACGTCCGACTATGCCGCGCGCGAGGCAGCCACTCCCCAGCTGGCCGACTTCGAGGGCGGCCGTGGCGGGATTTGGATCGGGACCGGCGCACTCGTCGTTCTCACCATCGTGCTCATCGTTGTCTTCGTCCACTAATTTCCATTGCACGCCAACACGGTTAGATCTGGCGCCACGCTCCTCGCACTTTGCGCGAGCGGCTGCTATCTGGGCTCTGCCCGAAATGCAAGACTCGCTGACCTCGCAGGCGACGCCGGCTGGGAGTTCGTCGAGGGCGTACCGGCCGTGCGTCAGGCCGCCAACGAAGACTGCGGTGCCGCCGCGCTGGCCATGGTCCTCGGCTACTGGAAGCGAGTGGTCACGCGTGACGGTATCGTCGCGGCCAAGCCACCTGCGCCGGACCGAGGCATCAAGGCGGCTGCGCTCCGCGATTTCGCCAGACAACAGGGTCTGCAGGCCTTCGTCATCCAGGGCCAGTTCGCTGACCTCGATCGCGAGATCCATTCGCACCGTCCAGTCCTGGTGGGCGTGACGAAGCGGTACGGTCGTGGAGCCTATTCCCACTACGAGGTCGTCGTGGGCATCAACCGCAAGGACCAGCGCATCCTCGCGATCGATCCGGCCCATGGCCCGCGAGTGGACAGCCGCGAGGGCTTCGCCGCCGAGTGGGCCGCTGCCGGCCAGGTCACGCTGGTGGTCCTACCGCAATAGACGTCAAGTCAGCGCCACCAGAGCGTCACGACCGCCCAGAGCAGTCCGATAAAGACCACTGCCCACACGAAGTCGCCGCCCCATCCCCAGGCCTGATTGACAAGCATCGATGACTCACCCGCGCTGGCTGCACGGATGCCGCGACGCCGTTGGATGTATCTCGGATAAGGCGGTCCCCACTTGCGGTAGCCCCAGCCATAGCCAATCGGCGACACGAGAAATAGGAAGATGAATATCATCCACAGTAACCACGACGCGTTCATCATTGGTGATTTCCTCTCCGCCCGATGGCGCGATCATTTCGTGCGCAACAGAATCTGCTGCACAATTTGTGCCGCACCTCTCCTTTCGGATCGTCGACCCTTACGACGTTCTTTACCTCTCGAATTGAAGGAATCAGCCATTCAATCTGATTGATTCCGCGGGCAGCCCGGGATCGTCTGTGGCGCAAATATGGGATCTGATGCGCGTCCCAATGCTGGCTCGAAAGATGCTGTACCCGCGTGCCGAGACGAAGTCCCCACACAAGGCTGGGGCCGCAGAGAGCCGCTGTGCGGAGGGCTCTCTGCTCGGGATCAACCTACGCGGAGGCCCAAATGACCAAAAAAATTCCACCGGCGCACCCGGCGAGGCTCGCCATTACGGCCACTGCCTTGCTGTTGGTCGCCCCTTTCACTCAGGCAGCTGAGGCCGAGGACTCAGGCACCACCGCGAGCAATCCAGGGCAGGCCGGTGCTTTCGCCTTGAAGCTGGAGCCCGGGGTGGCGCTCCCGCTTTCACGCCCGCAGTCGTCGCTCTTCAAGGTGGGCGGCGGTGAAACCATCAAGGCCCTCTGGACGCTGAACAGGTATCTGGACGTCGGGC
>Ga0182027_10012637_pt1 | contig 11846 bp, 11 predicted proteins | sample 712E1DmetaG_FD_121300 | JGI IMG/M metagenome (GOLD analysis project Ga0182027, IMG submission 121300) | Permafrost microbial communities from Stordalen Mire, Sweden - 712E1D metaG (Illumina Assembly) | ecosystem: Environmental > Terrestrial > Soil > Wetlands > Permafrost | place: Sweden...
CGCCCGCCGCGTCCGGGCGAAAAGGACGGCGTGGATTACCATTTTTTGGATGCAGCGGAGTTTCAGAGGCGTGTTCAAGCCGGGGATTTTTTGGAACACGCGATGGTCTTTGGCCGAAGCTACGGCACATTGAAGTCGGAGGTGCTCGGCCGCCTGCGCGCTGGCCGGGATGTTTTGCTGAACGTGGACGTGCAGGGCGCTGCGACCATTCGTGAACAGGCGCAAACGGAGCCGGAATTGGGGCGCGCGTTGGTGACGGTGTTTCTGACGCCGTCGTCGGTCACCGTGCTTGAAGAGCGCTTGAAAAAGCGCGGCGCCGATACGCCTGGAGAAATTCAAAAACGTCTCGGCGTCGCGCGCCGGGAAATCGCGCAGTGGCAAAATTTCGATTACCTTTTGATCAGCTCGACAATTCAGGAAGATTTGAGGCAAATGCTGGCGATTGTCGAAGCGGAGAAATTGCGCACAGTCCGAACGGCGGCACCCGGATTTTGAAATCGGAAATTTTAAATTAAAATTCAGAATATGAGCATTTCGCGGAACATTGTTTTGGGCGTGACAGGCTCCATCGCTGCGCACAAGGCGGTGGACTTGGCGAGCCTGTTGACGAAGCAGAAATGTAATGTGCACGTGGTGATGACCGCCGACGCACAACGATTCATAACAGCACTGCCGTTCAAAGTGCTCACGCGCAATCCGGTCGTGACCGGTCTTTACGATGAGGAGGAGGGTTGGAAACCAACACATATCCAGCTCGCGGACGAAGCAAACCTTTTATTGATTGCGCCCGCGACGGCGAACATCATTGCGAAAATGGCACACGGCATTGCAGACAATGCGTTGAGTTGCATCGCGCTGGCGTTGAGTCCAAAGGCGAAGATTTTAATCGCGCCGGCGATGAACGACAAAATGTGGCTGCACCCGGCCACACAGCAGAATGTGAAAACGCTGAAAACGCGCGGTGCGGAATTCATCGGGCCGGACAAAGGGACGCTCTCATGTGGTTATACAGGCATTGGCCGGATGTGGCCGGTGGAGGCGATTGCGCAACGCGCGTTGAAATTATTGCGCTGATTTTTTTCATTCCCATCGAATTATGAAACGAAGCCATTGGCAGTGGCTGAGGCGGCTGCTGACGTTGATGGAAATTCCCACGCCTGACCCGCCGCATTTGCTCCGCCGCATCAAAATCACGGAGTGTGACATCCTGTTGCCGCTCAAGGCTGTTACAATAGTAATCGTTTTCTATTCATTTGTTTCCACGCCGTGGTTCAACCTGACATTGAGCACGTTGGACATCGCTGTTGAAATGGTTCAATACGGTTTTTGTATTTACGTGCTGGCTTGTGTGGTGTTTTCCGTGTTGTTGCTGAACACAATGCGGCTGCCATTGGCGATTGTGCAATGGACGGTGGTCACCAGCAGCCTGGTGGACGGACTTTTCATTTCAGGGATGGCGCTGTTGACCGGCGGGCAGAGCAGTATTTTATTCTGGTTGTTTGTGGGCTTGATCGTTCGTAATGCGGTAAGCATCCCGTCCGGCGTTTCACAACTCGTTTTGAATTTCACCGTCAGCCTCTGCTATGTTTTGATGAGCGCGCTGGATGTTTCCGTTATGAGCGGCCTTGATGACACCACGCTGCGCTCACTGGATTTGCCGCCGCATGAAGATTGGGGACAGCCGTTTGTGCTGCGGCTGGTCGTCTTGTGGTTGACGGCGATTTGTTGTTACGGCGCGCAAGTGTTGCTCGAGCGGCAACGACTTGCCGCCGAGGAGGCCGAGGAATTTGACGTGCGCGCAGGGCAACTGCATTCCGCCGGCCGGCTTGCGGCTGAATTCGCCCATCAAATCAAAAATCCGCTGGCCATCATCAATAATACTGTCTTCTCGCTGCAACGCGCATTGAACGACGGTAAAACCGATGTCGCGCAACAAATCGGGATTATTCAGGAGGAAATTTCGCGCGCCGACCAGATTATCACGCAAGTCGTGGGCTACGCCCAGTTGACTGAAGGTCACGTTGAAAGGCTCAACGTGATCCAGGAACTTGACCGCGCCATCGAGCAGGTTTTCCCTTCTGCCGTGTCGACGAGCATCTGCATTCACCGTGAATACGGCCCGGCCTTTCCGCCGTTGCTTATGCAGCGAAGTCATCTGTCTGAAATCTTTGTGAACCTGCTGAAAAATGCCCAGGAAGCCCTTGGTGAAAAGGGGAATATTTTTGTAAGCGCGGATTGCCGCCGCAATAAATTGATTGAAATTTCCGTGCGCGATGATGGCCACGGCATCCCGCCGGACAAAATCGAGCGTGTTTTCGAAGCTTACTACACAACGAAAAAGGGCGGAACCGGTCTTGGCCTTGCCATTGTGAGACATAACATCGAGCTTTATGGCGGCACTGTTCGGGTCGAATCCGAGCTTGGAAAAGGTGCGCTGTTCGCTTTAATCTTTCCAGTGAAAAGTTTCATGAAACCTGCCAAATGAGTGTGCCATTACCATCCGTGCTCATCGTGGATGACGAAAAGAACATGCGCTCGTCGTTGCAGACGATGCTCAAGGACGAAGGCTACGTCGCGCGAGCTGTCGAATCCGCCGAGGAAGGGTTGATTTTGCTTGCGCGCGCGGAATTTTTCATGGTCATCACTGACGCGCGCCTCGGGGGCATGAGCGGCTACGTCTTGCTCACCAAGGTTCGCAATCAATGGCCCGAATTGCCGGTGCTCATGCTTACGGCCTACGCCACGCCCAAACTTGCCGTCGAAGCCATCAAAGCCGGTGCGATCGATTATCTTTCCAAACCGTTCGCGCCCGAAGAACTGCTCCACGCCGTCGCGCGCTGTGCCGAGCGGTATCAACTCTTGCGCGAAAATGCCGCGCTGCGCTCCCGTGCAGGTGAAATTTTCGGCCTCGATCAAATCATCGGCGAATCAACCCAAATGCGCGAGCTGCGTCAGTTGATTCAAACCGTTGCGCGAACCGATGCGCGTGTGCTTGTTCTCGGTGAAAGCGGCACGGGCAAGGAACTTGTCGCTGGCGCGCTGCACAGTCTGAGCCGGCGGTGTGATGCGCGTTACGTTCGCATCAATTGCGCCGCCATTCCCGAAACATTGCTCGAAAGCGAATTGTTCGGCCATGAAAAGGGCGCTTTCACGGGGGCGCTCACGCAAAAACCCGGCCGTGTCGAAGAAGCCGACGGCGGCACAATTTTCCTTGATGAAATCGTCGACATGAGCAAGCCGCTTCAAGCCAAATTACTCCGCTTTTTGGAGGATGGCACGTTCACTCGCGTCGGTGGCACGCGGGAATTGCGGGTCAACGTGCGTCTCATTGCTGCGACCAACCGCGACATTGTGCAAAGCATCGCAACAGAACAGTTCCGCGAAGATTTGTTTCACAGGCTGAACGTCATGCAACTCCGTCTGCCGCCACTGCGCGAGCGCGGCGAGGACATTTTGCTGCTGGCGGAACATTTTTTAAGGATGTTTCGCGCCGCAATGAACAAGAACATAAACGGTATCACACCAGCCGCGCAGCAAAAACTGCTTGCGCATCGCTGGCCTGGAAACGTGCGCGAGTTGCGCAACGCCATAGAGCGCGCCCTGATTTTGGAAACTTCATGCGACATTCAACCATTCAGCCTGCCGGATTTTCAGATTGAAGAACGTTTGAAGAAGGCCCCGCCGATTCAACCGGCCCTTGACGAATCACTCGACGACGCGCTCGCGCGAATCGAGCGTGAGTTGATCACGGGCGCCCTGGAACAAAACAATTTTAACCTGACGCGCGTTGCCGAACGGCTTAAACTTACACGTCATTCACTCCGTTACCGAATGCAGCGGCTTGACATGAACCTGGCCGACAGCACGGCTAACGAATTGCCTGTCGCCACTGACGAAAAAAAAATCTGAAACCTGAATTTGTCGGGCGTGATGAATAACTTATTGCCAGCCTGGGCGGATTTTTTAATCGTTACCGGTGCAACCGTTTTGGTCGCGCTGGCGGTGCTGATGTGGGTTGTCTTTTCCCGTAAAAAGACCCGACGGCGGCATAAAAACCGCCGTCATCCTAATCCAACGCTTGCGCAGGTCGGCGGCTTGCCACCCATACGACACGAAGAGAAGCCTTCCGGTCAACCGCAGCCGACCTCCCAACCGTGATGCACCAGAGCCGCGCAATCACCCGCAAAAGCACTTCCAATCTTGCGCTTGCCTTTCTGCTGCTCCCACGCGCCAAACGCGACGCCATGTCCGCCCTGTACGCCTTTTGTCGCGAAGTGGACGACGTGGCCGACAACGAATCCGCGCCCGCTGAAAAGCGCCGTGAACAACTCGCCTCATGGCGCACAGACATTCGCCGTGCGTGTGCCGGTGAAGCTCCACGGTTTGCGGTGAACCAGGAACTTCAGCCGGTCATTCGCGAATATCGCCTGCCATTCACGCTGTTCGACGATTTGCTCAAAGGCTGCGAGATGGATTTCAACGTCAAACGTTACGAAAATTTCGAGCAGCTTGAACTCTATTGCTACCGCGTGGCGTCAGTCGTCGGACTTTTGAGCATCGAAATTTTTGGTTACCAGAATCCCGCGTGCCGCGACTATGCGGTTTATCTCGGCAAAGCGCTTCAATTGACCAACATTTTGCGCGATGTGCGCGCCGACGCCGAACGTGGCAGAATTTATTTGCCGCTCGCCGATTTGAGAAAATTTGGCGTTACGCCCGATGAAATTTTGCAATTCAGATATTCTGACCGTTATTGCAGACTCGCTGAACATATCGCCGGTTGCGCAAAAAATTTCTATCGGCTGGCACAAAAAACTTTGCCAGCTGAAGACCGGCGCTCCATGGTCGCCGCCGAATTGATGGGCTCGGTTTACTGGCAATTGCTCCAAAAATTGGAACGACAACGGTTCAACGTCTTTGGCGAACAGACAACCCGGCTCGGCACGTCGCAAAAATCGTTTTTGATTTTACGCACGTGGCTTCGCTCCGTCTCCGGCACGATGACACCCAACTATGGTACGCCCTGATTCCATCCGCCGTCTTATTGTTAATGCGGATGACTTTGGCCGTTCGCATTCCATCAATGAAGCCGTCATCCGCGCGCATCGTGAAGGCATTTTGACCGGCGCCAGCCTGATGACGAATGAGCCCGGCTTCGACGAAGCTGTTAAACTGGCAAGGGAAAACCCAAAACTCGGCGTCGGCCTGCATTTGACTTTGCTGTGCGGACACGCCGCACTGTCGCCGGAAAAAATTCCCGGCCTCGTCAATTCGCGCGGTGAATTTTCTGAAAATCCCGTCGCAACCGGTTTTCGTTATTTTTTCCAGCGCGGCCTCCGGCAACAACTCCGGGCCGAAATTCGCGCGCAATTCGAAAAATTTCGCGCCACCGGCCTGCCCCTCGACCACGTCAATGGCCATTTGCATGTGCATCTGCATCCGACTGTTTTTCGCATTTTGATGGAAGACGCGGAGAAACTCGGCATCCGGCACCTGCGGCTCACGCGCGATTGTTTTGCGCGCAGCCGGCACATGGCCCGCGGACGCTGGTTTTACCGTGTTTCGCATGCGGCGATTTACAAATGGCTCTCAAGCCGCGCTCGCGAACCGTTGCGGCAGCGCGGCATCAAACACGCCCAAATCACCTTCGGCCTGCTGCAAAATGCGCGCGTGGACGAGGAATACGTTTTGAAGCTGCTGCCGGAATTGCCGCCGGGTGATTCGGAGCTTTACTCGCATCCGTCGCTGGACGAATTTAAGCATGAGTTCGATGCGCTCGTTAGCCCGCGCGTGAAGGAACTGGTTGGAAAACTGGGCATTAAATTGATTCGGTATCAAGACTTGTAGCGGCGCCCTGTGAGCGTCGCACTGAAAATGCGGAGGTCGCGGACCGCCGCTACAGACTTTATGATTAAACTGCTTTTGATTTTGCTGGTCGGCCTTACTTTTGAATCCACCGGCGTCGTACTGCTGAAAAAAGGCATGACGCACATCGGCGACATGAACGGCATCACCGCTGGTGAAATCCTCCGTGTCTGCAAGGTTGGTGCGACGAATCCGCAAATCCTGCTGGGTGTGTTTTTTGAAGCGTTGTTCTTTGTGTGCCTGCTGATTCTGATGTCCAAAAGCGATATCAGCTTCCTCTGGCCGCTGACGGGATTGAGTTTCGTATTCGCCACCTTCGCCGCAATCTGGTTTCTCGGCGAAAATGTTTCCGTTGTGCGCTGGATCGGCGTGATTTTGATCGTGGCTGGCGCGGCGTTCATCAGTTACAGCCAGCACGCAAAGGAAAAACCCGTGCCGCCAACTCCGACACAATCGCAAGTTACGGAAAAGTGATTTTGGCGAGGACTTCCGCCAGCCGCTCCGCTGCGAACCCACAGTTTTTTTGAAGCCGCAACAACCCGCCGATTTTCCCCGGTGATTTTGCCACTGTCCAAAGCAGCTTGCCGTAATCCAGAGTCATGTCCGGTTTGGCCAGCGCATTGAAATCCAGCGGCAAATCTTCGCCGGCGGTGTCTAAAATCACTCGCACGGTTGCGCAGGGGATGCCGCGCTCACGGCAGACGGCATGAATGGCTTTTGATTCCATCTCTACTGCATCTGCGCCGGTTTCCTCGCGTAATTTTCTCTTTTCGGCGACAGTCGTGGCGATCCGGTCGGCGCAGAAGAACTTTGCCGGTTTTGCGCCAGCGGCGAGAAGGCGAGTTGAGAGTTGAGAGTTGAGAGTTGAGAGTTCAAAAACGACTTCGCCGAGTTTCAGAGCCGGATTCAGCCCGCCGGCGAAACCACAGGTCAGCACCAGCTCCGGTGAATGGGTGGTGAGAAATTCGCGCACGGATTTTTCGGCGTTCCGGCGTCCGATGCCGGTGATGAGAATGGAAGCGGCTGGCGCCGCAGCCGCCGCGCCCGCCGCCATTTTCCGAAACGGCGCGGCTTCTTCTTTTAGCGCAAAGCAGACGAGTAAATGCATGGCGAGAATAATTACAACAAAGACCGCTGCCTAATTTTCACTCCATTTGTAATCGTATCCCACGGGCGGATCGTAATAAGCTGCAACTGAGTTGCCCCCATTGGGATAGCCAATCGTGCTGTCCCAATAAATATTGATGTAGCTGACGTGGCTGTCCACAAAACTGACCATGTTTTTGGCATCGTTAAACATCGGCCAACCACCGGACACAGGCGGTTTCGGCTGATGCCATGAATAGGGCAGGAGGGCCGACGCTTCCACAACCAAAACTGTTTTGGCGGAATTTCTAACAGCACTGAGTTTTTGGCCGCCGATGCCGGGCAAGACTCCGTTGTAAGCGAAATTGGGATAGTTGGTGGCGAGCAGGTTTGCACCGTTAAACGCATAACTTGAAAAATCATAACCCGCCTGCTCGTGCCGGCCATGCGGCGCGTAGGCGCTGGCAGCATCATCATAGCAAAATGTGTCCACCGGGCAGGCGAAAACTTTGTCCTGCGGCGACGACGGTCCGTGCAGGCCGACGTAGCTTTTCACGACCTCTTTGTAGGTGACATAAGTGGCGATGCCCGTGTTGGGCAACGTATCGTCATTGTCCCCGGCATACATGTGGACGCCGAGATTGATTTGTTTCAGATTGTTCAGGCAAACCGTTCGCCTAGCTCGGGCTTTCGCACCAGACAAGACGGGCAACAACAAAGCGACCAAAATGGCGATGATGGCGATCACCACAAGCAATTCAATCAGGGTAAATCCTTTGCCAGGCTTCACGGATTGAATCTGTGCCTTAAAAAATATCTGCCGGGAGATTTTCACTTTATCCCCGCCAATCTTTCCTTCCAGATTTTGTAAAGTTCGACCGTGGCGCGGACGTCGCGCAAACAGTATTCGGCAATCTCGCGGAATTTTTTTTCGGCCAGCAACGCGCCTACATCCGTGCCGGTGACGCCGTGGCTTTTGGGGGATTCGATGCCGAACGCCTTGCAATAAAAATCCAGATTGAATCGCCGCGCCGCGCCGTCGCGGCCGCTCACGCTGTAAAATGTGAATTGCTCCGCCAGATCGCAATGCGGTTCGGTCGCAAAGCGGTAGCCGAGCCAGTTTTTTTTCGAGATCGGCACATTAAGCAACGCCGAGCGGAGATAGATGAACGGTACGTCGAACCCGCGACCGTTGAAGGTCACAACCGAATTGTAATGTTTTGCCGCGTCCCAAAATTGCGTGAGCAATTCCGTTTCGTCTGCGCACGGAATGAATTTCACCGCCGCGTTTTCGTCGTCCTTTTCTTCAAAATCTTCGGCAATGAAAAGTGTCTGACCGCGCTGCGTGTCGGCATTGAGCATGGCGATGCAGACGACCTGCGATGTGAACGGCCACAGGCTCATGAATTTGGTAATCTCGGCGCGCTTGGTCTCCTTGGCGATGGCGTCGGCGATTTTCTCGGTCTCGCGGAAAAGGTATTCCTGCTGCGCCTCGTCAAAAGTGTCGAGCGGCAGCGCGGAAGTCTCAATGTCAAAAACGAGCGTGGCCATCTACGGCCTTTGTAGAAGAATTAAGCTCGTTCGGCAATCAAATCATAGTCCGTGTGGCCGATGATTTTGACCCGGGCGAATTCGCCTATGGGTAATTTGCCGCGAATATAAACGCGCCCATCAATGTCCGGAGCGTCCGCTTCGCCGCGAGCGGCGAAAAAGTGACGGGTGACGGGTGACACGTGACGGGATTCGCGTTCGCGCAACAGGCCGTGTTCCCATGAACTGACGTTGGCCTGGCGGAGTTGTTCTTCATTCGCACGGCCTTCGACTAGAACTTTCAGCGTGCGGCCGACGAAGGATGCCGAAATTTGCCGGGCGATTTTGTGCTGCGCGGCCATCGCCAGTTCGCGTCGCCGTTTTTTGATTTTGTCGGGGATTTGCCCGGCCATCTTGCCCGCGAGCGTGCCGTCTTCCTGCGAATAAGTAAAAACACCGAGCCGCTCGAACCTTGTTTCGCGGATAAAATCGAGCAGCGTGTTAAAGCTTGCTTCAGTCTCGCCTGGAAAGCCGACGATGAACGTCGTTCGCAGCGCGATGCCCGGCACACCGGCGCGGATTTTTCTGATGAGGTCAAAGATGTATTGTTGCGAGGTTTCGCGCCGCATCCTCTGGAGCATGTTTTCATGGATGTGCTGGAGCGGTATGTCCACGTAGCGCGCGACCTTCGGGCAATCGGCGATGGTCCGGATGAGTTCGTCCGTCCAATGCGCCGGATGCGTGTATAGCAGCCGAATCCAGAAATCGCCTTTGAGCGCGTTCAACTCGCGCAGCAACGTGCAAATGGTCGTGGCATTGACAGTAAGCGATTTGGCGGCGGCGGAAAATTTTTCCGGCGACGAAATCGCGCGGCTGTGGTTCGGGCGCAAGTCGAGGCCGTAATAAGTCGAATCTTGGGAAATCAGGTTGATTTCCTTTACGCCGTCGGCAATCAGCGCTTTTGCCTCCGCGACAATGTCCGCCTGTTGGCGGCTGCGATGCGAACCGCGCATCCGGGGAATAATGCAGAAACTGCACGGATGATTGCAGCCCTCGGCGATTTTTACGTAGGCAAAATGACGCGGTGTCAGGCGGAAACGCGGCGTGGCGAAGTCCTGGATAAAGGTCGGACGAGCGGTCACGTCCAGAATTGGCGATTGTGAATCAATCGCATGCATCCGTTCGAGTTTCGCAAAACAGCCGACAATCTTTTTCTTCTGGCTTCTGGCTTCTGACTTCTGACTTCTCACGCGCTCGGCGCGTCTGGCCATCGCTTGTTTGACGATTTCCGAGGCCTGCGCGATCTGGTCAATGCCCATGAATGCGTCCACTTCGGGCAAAAGTTTGGGCAATTCATCGCGGAAACGCTGCGGCAGGCAGCCGGAAACAATCAGGCTCTGGCCGCGATTTTTTGCCGCTCGGACTTCGGCAGATTCGAGAATCGCGTCCACGCTTTCTTCCTGTGCGGAATCAATGAACGAGCAGGTGTTGACGATGACAGCATCGGCCTGCGCGGGGTCATTGGTGATTTCCACACCGTCCTTGAGCAGCGCGCCGAGCATGATTTCGGCGTCCACAAGATTTTTGGCGCAGCCGAGCGAGATCAAACCGACGCGCAGCGGACGTTCATGGGGATGTTTTTTCGTCACAGGAGGAGCAAACTACGCGAGACGCCGGATGACGTCGAAAATTATTTACCGGGCACGATTGCGGCATTTGCGCTTGTTGAGGTGTCCAGCGGCGCGTTGGTGGAGATGACCGATGCGGGCGGCGTGTTGGATTCCGCCGGCAGACCGACTTGCGTGCGAATCACGGCGCGCATGGCGAAGGGCATTCCCTGTTTTGGATCGAGCAATTGATTCAGCACGGTGCGGTTGATGTCCGCAAATGGTGGCAGGCCTATGCGCTGCAGATTTTTATCTTTGGAAATTTCGGTCTGGTAATGATCATAAACTTTTCCGGCGAGCAGTTTGAACCCGGCGTAGCGGTCTTCTTCTCCAATGGCCAATTCATAATATGCGCGTGAAAGCAATCCCTGGACTGCGGATGTTGTGCGCTCCTGAGACGTATCGCCGATGTCTCCCTGCACAAGGGCAATGGCAAATGCGTCGAGTGACATTTGCGACGGCATGGAATTGAGATTGCCGATGATCAAAGGCTCGTCAGGATATTCCCGGGCGAGATAACGATACCATTTTGCCGCTTCGGCGACGCGATTGTTTTCGTAGAGAAAATAAACGGCAGCGACCAGGAAATTCTTTTGAGCCTTTCGAATGCCGTTCTTCTGGCCTGGAGCGGGTTCTTCGGCATACATTATTTCGTAGGTGTCGTAGAGTTTGGAAACAAGGTCGAGATCCGGATAAAGGTCATATGTTTTGTCAAACGGATTGATGACGAGCCGCCCATGGTAAAACGCCTGAAGCGTGGATTGGTAAATGGAGCGGCGGAGCATGATCAATTCGGATTGACTCACTTTTGCCGGATTTTTTTCCGCCTTTTCCAAACCGAGCGCGGCCCAGTAAATCGCATGCGCTTCAGGCAGCCGCCAGTCGAGCGGGCCCCATTTCTCGTCCACTTTTTTCGCGAACACCGGATCGATTTTATATTTTTCGCGGAGCAAGCTGGCGCGCGCTTTGGCCTCGACGGTTTGCGGGTGAATCAACTCGTCGAAATTCGTTCCGTTTGGGCCGAAAAACGGCATCATCTCATCGGCCCATTGTCTCTTGTAATACTGATTTGCGTCGTCCATGTTCTGCCCCATCTTGCTTTGAAAGATCCAGCTCAACTGCTGGTAAAGAATTGTGTTATCGGGATTATAACGCAGGCCATTATCACGCAATAATTCCATGCCCCGCTGCACCCAGTGCCAGCGGTCGGAAAAATCCTTGAACTTGACCGAGATGTTCCATGCCATGTTCCAGGCTTCATACGACCAGACCTGTGCGAAATGCGGCTCCAAATCCGTGATCCAGTCGGACAGTTGCACCATCTCAAAAAACTTGTCCTCCAGCTGCAAATTATTGGCTCGAATCCAGAGAAAATTGGAAATCAATCCGCGAAAACCGCCCAACGCCACCGTCGTGAATGCCAGCAACGGCGGCGCATTATTAAGCGGCTCCATGCGCGTCAGACCAAGCTGTTGGCGGTCGCGATTCAACGACTTTTGGACCTGGGCGGCACTGACAAGCAACGCCGCCGCCAGCAACAACAAAAGGATTTTTCTGACGCGATTACTCATTGATTTCCCTGTGCGGTGGCCAGTTCACGCCGGCTGAACAGGCCGATGCCAATCAATCCGATGATTCCGCCGAGCAACAACACGATTTGCACGAACGCCATGCCCAATTCACTCCACGGGATGGCGC
>Ga0182027_10012638_pt1 | contig 11846 bp, 11 predicted proteins | sample 712E1DmetaG_FD_121300 | JGI IMG/M metagenome (GOLD analysis project Ga0182027, IMG submission 121300) | Permafrost microbial communities from Stordalen Mire, Sweden - 712E1D metaG (Illumina Assembly) | ecosystem: Environmental > Terrestrial > Soil > Wetlands > Permafrost | place: Sweden...
ATTGTCTCTCTTCGGAGGGGCGGTTTTGCATAAGCCCGCATATCCTCTGACTACCGCCAGCAAAGGAACCGCCAGCAGAAAAATGATCGTGGTGATGGCAAAGACTATGAAATATGCGGGCTAACCCGGATTCCCCATGATCAAGGTCTTTGTCTCGGGCTTCTACGATATCGTCCACGCCGGTCATCTGCAGTTCTTCCGCGAAGCCCGTGCCCTGGGCGATCACCTCACGGTGTCCTTCGCCTCGACCGAAGTGCTGTGGCGGCAGCGTCAACGGCGCAGCTCGCTGCCCGACGAGCACAAGGGCGCGCTGATCGCATCGCTGGGACCGGTGGACGAAGTGGTGATTGGCGGCGGCCTGGAGGACGGGCTCGAATTCAAGGAGCATTTTCTCCGCCTGCGGCCCCATATCCTGGCCGTGACCGAGGACGATCGATACGCCGCCGCCAAACAGGCGCTCTGCGCGGAGATCGGGGCGCGTTATGTCGTCCTGCCCAAGACGCCGCCGCAATTCCCGTCGATCTCCACCACCGAGATTGTCCGCTGGATCCGCGCCCCGCAGGAGGCGCCGCTGCGCGTCGATTTCGCCGGCGGCTGGCTCGACGTGCCGCGTTTCGCCCGGCCGGGCGCCTTCATCGTCAATTGCGCGATCTCGCCCACCGTGTCGCTGCGATCCTGGCCCTACGAACGCAATGCCGGACTCGGAGGGAGCGGGGCGTGGGCCCTGCTCAACGGCAAGGACGGAGTGGATTCCGAACTCGATCTCGGTGTGGGCTGGCAGGACCCGGCGGTGATCGCCGAGTCCGGCCTGTGTGTCTGGCGAAGCGGCCGGCGCCCGGACCTGGAACTCAAGACGGACGGAGCCTTTCTGCGGGGCCGCATGGCGGTATTCTGGACCGGGAACCAGCACTCGACTCCCGGCGTCGCCAATCAAGCGCGCGATTACGATGCCATTGAGCGCGCCGGGCGAACCGCCCGTGATGCGGTGTGGCGGCAGGACCTGGCGCAACTGGCCGAGGCGGTGCGGCAGTCGTCGGCCGTCCAGACCGCGGAAGGCATGGCGCCGCTGCCGGCCGATTTGCCGGGAATGCTGGCCGTCAAATACTGCGGCGGCGGATTTGGCGGATACGCGGCTTATCTTTTTACCGACGGCGTCGCGCGCGACGCGGCCTGCGCCCAACCCGGTTTTCGCCCGATCGAGCCTTACATTGCGGCACGTTGATCGTGGAAAACGCCCCACTGAATCCGGCAGAATAGACTGACACTGGTGGGACGCGTTGTCCCCAACGCGCTTGGAGCGTCTTGGAAACAAGCTGTCCCCGTTGCCCTGCCTCCCGTTAAATGGTCTGGGATTGGTTGTGTCTCTGCCCCATTAGGATGAATCCAGACTGGCGATACCAACCTGCGCATGAATCAGATCCTCCCGTTTCTTCACCGACTCTACTTTGAGGCGCCGTGGTGCTATCTTTCCTGGCCGGCCGCCGCGATGGTGGCCGGCACCATCCTCCCCTTCCTCTCCCGTAGCTGGGCAGCGCGGCTCGGCGTGGTTCCGCGGAAACTGTCGGGGCTGATCGGCCTCATCACCGCGCCCTTCGTGCACGCCAACATCGCCCACCTCGCCGCCAATCTGCCGCCGTTCATTGTTCTCGGCGCGCTCGTGCTGCGTCACGACCAGCCGCATTTCATCGAAGTCGCCGTGACCATCGCTTTGGGCGAAGGCGCGTTGCTTTGGCTCTTCGGACGGAACGCGTCTCACGTCGGGATGAGCGGCGTGATCTTCGGTTTTCTCGGCTACCTGCTGGCCATCGCCTGGTTCACCCGGACGACACCCGACCTGCTGGTCGCCGGCGGCGTCATGCTGCTTTACGGCGGCATGCTCGCCGGCCTCAAGCCCGTCCGCGACGGCACCTCGTGGGAGGGCCATTTGTTCGGCCTGCTCGCCGGCCTTGCCCGCGCGTGGCTGGACACGCGGTAGCGGCCCGTAGGATCATAGCCTTGTCACGGTCAGGCCGCATCTCTCGGCCAGCTGCGCCTGCCGTTCATCGCCGGTCGCGAATTCACTTAGGCCTAGTTCCAGCGCTGCGGCCACATGCAGAACGTCCAAGGTGCGGACGCCAAGCGTATCCGCCCAGTCACGTGAAAGACGCAAGGATCGTCCGTAAACGCCATGCAGATCCAACGCCGGATCATTGAAGACATAGCTCAGCGCTGCATCACGATTGAAATGAAAAATGGCCTGTTTCGCCTTCTCGGCCGGCAAGGTCTTGTTGAACACCCGTCGGCGGATCGCTGTCTCAACCTCCAGTCGCAGGTGCCGGGTCACAACCAGCGGCTGCTTCCGCAATCCGACGAAGTTGACGACGGCCTGCGAGTTCGCTTCCGGTACGTAAAGCTTAACGACGAGGCTTGAATCGAGGTAGAGCATCAAGACCGCTCCTCGCGCAGTTCCATAACCACTTCGCTGGTGGGCTTGCCGGGCGGCGGGCCCTCCGGGAACAGGCGTTTCATCCGGCCGGCAAAATCCGGCCACTCGCCAGCGCCCGGTCCCTCCGCAACCGCCAGGGGAACCAGTCGGGCGACCGCCTTTCCACGCTTGGTGATTGTGATCTCCTCTCCGCGTTTGACGCGGGCCAGCACGCGGCTGAGCTTGTGCTGCACTTCCCTGACAGTGGCGGTCTTCATGTTTAACAACTTGTCTAACATCGGAGGCGAGTCAAGGCGTGAGGAAGTCGTTGTCCGGTTGCAAACGCATCTTCGGATTGTCGATGGCGCTAGCCCGGATGTGCCGGCCGGCAGGCTGGGCCGAGGGATCACCTACAGTCTGCACGCAGGCTATCGAGTGGAGTGCGAAACATTCGGGTTCGCAGCCTTTGCCTGCCCCGCTTCGGCAAGCGATTTTGTCTGATGTGGCGCGAGATATCGGTAGCTCTGCGGAGGGCGAATATTTCGCTGTCTGAGCCCGGCCAAGCGAACCGGGACCGGAAGTGTCCATCGTTCTTTCACAACGATACCTTCAGCGTTTTACATGCCTACCCCAAGCCGCGAGAATCTAGCTGACTCAGCCTAGCTCGTCGTCTTGGAGTTCGATCATGGTGATGCGGGGTTGACGGTGGGGGGGGAAATTCACCAGTCGCCGTCGCGCACTTCACGGACGACGCGGGCGACCGCGTGGTTTGGCAGGTTGCGAAAGGTGCGGAGAAGCTCCGCGAAAAGCGCCGGGCGTTGGCAGATGATTGCCTGCAGTTCGCTGGAAACCTTGCCGGCCAGGGCGAGCACCACATCAGGATCTTCGCCGAGCGCAGCGGCGAGACGCTTGATTTTCTCCTCTCCCGGCGGAGCCTCCAACCCTCGCTCAATCTTGCTGAGATAGGACGGTTCGAGGTCTACCACTCCCGCGATGCGCCGAAGGGAGAACGCCGGATCGATCTCCGCCCTCTTTTGACGCACCGAGCGCACGTAATCTGAGAAAGGCCGGTCCATGTGTGAGTGTGTAGGTCTTACTACACACTTACGCAAGCCTAAAACTGTCCGTCTTGCCAGAACGTAAATTCGCTGCACCGGACCGTGAGCCTGCGACGCAAGGCAATGTCCGAGTCCGGAATAAGCCGGAACCACGCAGTCGCACCGCGAATATGCAGAGAAACGTTTGCGGCCATTCAGTGAATGTAGGGTCGGCCCTTGTGGCCGCACCGTTTGCGCTCGGCCGGCGGCCCGTCGACAAGCGACGGCCCTACATTCGATTACATTCAACTGCATGTATCCAGCTCAACGCGCCGCGGACGTATCCCCCGCCGGCGTCTCCGGCCAGGCGCTTCGCGATAGACTCCTGCCCGAACTGCGAAAGAAGGAGTGCCGACACCGGCTGGCCGGGCTCGCGCCGGAGTTTACCTTTGGTGCCCCAGAGCATTGGACAGGTGAAGGAGCCGTCTGCCTGTACGACAACCAGGGCGGGCGGATACGTGCAGTAGGCCAGGCTTAACCGTCCCTGGCGGAGCGACAACGTGTACCCTTCGCCGGCCTCGGTGCGGTAGCGGCCCTCCAAAGCGCGCAGGAGTTCCGCGGGCGCCGAATCGGAGGGCAGCGCCACCGGATGCCGCCGCGTTTCCGCAAGGAAGGCGGGGTCCGGCGACCCCGCCCTACATTTCCAATGCATCCCTCAGGCCCCGAAGAGATCGACGGATTTGGAGACACTGACTCCGGCGGCCTGCAACACCGTGAGCGCGCGGTCCATGTCGTCGAAGCGGAAGACCATGACCGCGTCGCCACCGGCCCGCATGGCAAACGCGTACATGTACTCCACCGAGAGGCCGTGCGCCTCCAGCACCTGCAGCACCGAGGCAAGCCCGCCCGGCCGGTCGGGCACCTGCAACGCCACCACTTCTGTGGCGGTGGCCGCGTAGCCGGCCTGTTCAATCACCTGCTGCGCCTTGGCGGGATCCGGAGTGATGAGGCGGAGCAGACCGAACTCACCGGTTTCGGCCAGCGTCAGGGTGCTGAGATTTATGCCCGCCTCGGCCAGGGTGCGGCAAAGCGCAGACAGACGCCCGGGACGGTTCTCAAGAAAGACGGAGATCTGGCGGATTTTCATGGGAGGGGTACGAGTAGCGGGCAGTGAGTAGCGAGTAATGCGTCGGGGCCGATCAGCATCGGGCGTGGACAGGACTGAGAACGGTCCGCCGACGAGCGGCGATCCTACTTCGGCAGCCGGAGTCCGAATCGTCGTTCATCGTTCGGCCATGGTGACGGGTTTCACACAGAATCGTTGCGATGGTCCAGAACCCGCTTCGCCTTGCCTTCGCTCCGCGGGATCGTGCCGGGCTGCACGAGGATCACGTCGGTGTGCAAGCTAGTGATCTGTTCAATGCTGTGCGCAAAGCGCCGCTGCAATCCCTCCATTTCGCTCAGACGGTCGCGCAGCATTTCGCCGGTGACCTCGACCCGGACTTCCATCCGGTCCAGGCCGGATTTCCGGGTCAGCACAATCTGGTAGTGCGGAAGACTGGCCTCGGTCTTGAGCAGCGCGGTCTCGATCTGCGAGGGGAAGACATTAACGCCGCGGATGATGAACATGTCGTCGCTGCGCCGGCTGATGCGCCGGATCCGCCGGATGCTCCGGCCGCAGGCACACGGTCGGGCCTCGATCGCCGTGATGTCGCGGGTCCGGTAACGGATGACCGGCATCGCCTGTTTGCTCAGCGTCGTGATCACGAGTTCGCCCTCCTGCCCCTCCGGCACCGGTTCGAGCGTCTTCGGATCCACAATTTCCACCAGGAAATGATCCTCAAACACATGGAGTCCGGACTGGCATCCGCATTCCGCCGCCACGCCCGGGCCGATGATCTCCGACAAACCGTAGATATCGTAGGCTTTGATACCGGAGGCCGTCTCGATGAACTGCCGCATTTGATCCGTCCAGGGTTCCGCGCCGAACACGCCGCGTTTCACCTTGAGATCGCGCTTGAAATCGATCCCCAGTTTGCCTGCGACCTCAATCAAGTGGATGAAGTAACTCGGGGTGCAGGAAACCGCGGTGACGCCAAAATCCTTCATCACCATGATCTGGCGTTCGCTGTTGCCGCCCGAGATTGGAATGACGGTGGCGCCGATGCCCTCGATGCCGTCATGGAGACCCAAGCCGCCGGTGAACAAACCGTAGCCAAACATGTTCTGCACCACGTCGCCGCGGCTGAAGCCGGCGGCGTAAAGCGTGCGCATGACGACCTGCTTCCAGACCTCCATGTCCGGCGCCGTGTAGCCCACGACGATCGGCTTGCCGGTTGTGCCGCTGGAGGCGTGCAGTCTCACCACCTCGCTCATTGGCACGGCAAAGAGCCCGTAGGGGTACGTGTCGCGCAGATCCGTTTTTGCGGCGAACGGCAGCAACCGCACATCGTCCAGCGTGCGCACGTCGCCGGGTTTCACCCCTTTTGCGTCCATGCGTTCGCGGAAGAGCGCCACGCGCTCGTAGGCCAGCGCCGTCACCGCCTTAAGCCGCTGCAACTGCACTTCGCGCAGGCGGTCGGCCGGCATGTAATCCAACGCACTTTCAGGAAAGAAAGTGCCGTCGAGGTCGTTCCAGAGATTCCGGATCATGGGGTGGGCGTCTTAGCAGAAACTCCTTTACCGGGGGGAAATCGACAGAGCAAGAATCTCCTGCTACCACGGGCGCTGACTGTAATCGGCCGGCACCGGATCGATCCCAAAATGCAATTGATACCAGCGGCCGAGCGCCGCCGGATCTTTCGTGCGATTACACGCTGCGGCCGAGGCTGAACGCCTTGTCATTGGCCGCGTGGAGCTTTTCCGCGAAATGGGTTCGCAGGCTGTCGCGCCAGTTTTGCTCTGGAAAATCAAACTGCCGGCTGAGCCGCCCGAGCAGGGCAACGTTCAGCGCCTTGGCAGTGGGCAATCTCGCTACGTCGATGTCAGCCGGCGTCAGCAGCACGCCACCGGACCGCAGCCCCTCGCGCACGACCTCGACCTGGGACGGTTCGAGCACTACGAGGAAGTCGCAGGCGCCGTCGGGAATCATCGGGCTGTGCACCTCGGGTCCGAAGCGAACGTCCGATTGCACCGAGCCGCCGCGCTGGCTCATCCCGTGAACCTCGGCCTTCTTGACCGTGTGGCCCAGGCGGAACACCACGTCGGCGAAGATATCGGACGCCTTGATGACGCCGGTGCCGCCGAGACCGGCGAACCGGACGTTGATGGGGGCGAGTGGATTCAAGCTCATGCCGTGGAAGCCAGCTAACATTGTGGGGCGGGGTCGCCGCACCCCGCCCTGTCCAGTCCAGCGGCGGCATCCGGCGATGCCGCCCAACAATTTCCCTCCAAGCCATCTTCCTCCGCGCCGCCCGGCGCATTGCCGCAAGTGCAGTCCGGCCCGCACTCGCTCGCCGCCGCGGCTTCCTTCGCCTTCAGCTCCTTCTGCCACGCCACGATCCGGCCGGCCGCGAGGATGCAGGGGCTGCGGGCGATGAAGACCGTCAGCTCGTCCTTGCGCAGCGCCTCCGCGAGGAGCTCCTTGAATCTTGCCTTCTCGCGGATCGGATTGAGGGTGACGACATTCTTCACCCCGGCGGCGCGCGCCATCGCCTCGTAACTGACCTGATAGGTCGCCGCGCCGTCGAGCTGGCGTCCGGTCCCCGGGTGCTCCTGCTGACCCGTCATGGCGGTCGTGCCGTTGTCCAGGATCACCAGCACATGCCCGGTGGCGGGCGGATTGTAGGCCATTTCGACGAGGCCGGGCAGCCCACCATGCAAAAACGTGCTGTCTCCGATGACAGACACGACGTGCTTGGCCTGGTCGCGCGGCAGCACATGACGCAGGCCGAGCCCCATGCCGACAGCCGCCCCCATGTCGATCATCATGTCCATCGCCGCGATCGGCGGCAACGCGGCCAGCGTGTAGCAACCGATGTCGCCGGAGACGATGCAATCGAGTTCCTTCAGCACTTCGAAACTGGAGCGGTGCGGACAGCCGGCGCAGAGCTCGGGGGGTTTGCCGCGCGGCGGCATCGGCTCCGGGCTGGAATCGTGCGCCAGGATCCGCCGCACCCGGTCAACGTTGAGTTCGCCGAAGCGAAAGATCGCGTCGTCCTTGGATTCCACGGTCAGACCGGCAGCCCGGCAGGCGGTGGCGAGCCATGGATCGTTTTCCTCGATGACGACACACCGCTCCACCGACGCGGCAAAGTCACGCAGGGTCTTCATCGGCAGCGGATAGCTCAGCCCGAGCTTCAAGATACTGGCGTCCGGTGCGGCTTCGCGCACATGGTGATAACTGATGCCACCCGTGATGACGCCCAGGACCGCGCTCCGCCGCTCGACGCGGTTCGGTCCCTCCGCCTCGTTCCATGCCTGGAGGTCGGCCAGTTTCGCGCGCAACCGCTTGTGCGCGGGTTTGGCATGCCCTGGCACCATGACGCGGCCGGCGATATTGCGGATAAACTCCGGGGTTGGCGCGCCGGTTTCCCCAGGCGCCACGCCAACAGGAAACCGTGGCGTGACCGGCGATTTGGAGTGACACACCCGCGTGGTCAGGCGGAAAAGCACGGGCAGATGCCACCGCTCGCTGACCTCGAAGGCAGTCCGCAGGAGATCATAGGCCTCCTGCGAGTCAGCCGGCTCGAACATCGGCGCGGCGGCCGCCTCCGCGTACCGCCGGCTGTCCTGCTCGTTCTGGCTTGAGGCCATGCCGGGATCGTCGGCCACGATGAGCACATAGCCGCCATCCACTCCCGAGTAGGTCATGGTAAACAGCACATCGGCCGCCACGTTGAGGCCGACGTGCTTCATTGTGCAGATCACCCGGGCCCGGGCGAAGGCGGCGCCGAGCGCGACCTCGGCCGCGACTTTTTCATTCGGCGACCATTGGGCCTTGCCTCCGAGTGCGCCAAAACCCTCAAGAATCTCGGTGGAAGGCGTGCCGGGATAGCCGGTGCCAAGCGCCACCCCGCAATGCAGCGCCGCCAGCGCCACCGCTTCATTGCCGCTCAGCAAGAGCCGGCCGGAGGAATCCTGGGAAGGATGCATTGCGGGAAGTGGTGAGCAGCGGGTAGTGAGTAGCGAGTAGAGGCCGGCAGAGAATCATCGCCTGCGAGCAGGCTCCTACATTCCAGGCAGAATTGTGCAATTGGGTTGATGTAGGGCGGGGTCGCCGGACCCCGCCACGGTACGAAAAGACTGGGTCAGCGACCCCGCCCTGCAATCATCTAGTAGCGGCCCATTCACCCAAGTCGCGAGTTTGGTTCCACCGTTTCGACTCAGGCGCACGTGGCGAGATAGGCGCGCAGATTGGCCACGCAACGCTCATTCTGCGCCGCGGTTCCCACCGTGATCCGCACGTGGGTCGGTAGATTTCCGAACGGCCGGATGATCGTGCCGCGAGCCTGCATGAACTGGAAGGCCTTCGCGCCATCCGGAACCTGCACGAGGATGAAGTTGGCGGCCGACGGCACGAACGGGAGCCCCAATTCCTGGAAACCGGCCGCCAGCTGTTTGAGTCCGGCCCGGTTCACCTCGCGGCTGCGTTGCACAAACGCGGCGTCATCGAGGGCCGCCGTCGCCGCCGCCTGCGCCACCGTGTTGATGTTGAACGGCGCCCGCGCGCGCTGCAGCAGCGCCGCGATGTCGGGCCGGGTGAAACCGTATCCGACCCTCAAGCCCGCGAGGCCGTAGATCTTGGAGAACGTCCGGGTGCATAACACCGCCTGACCACCGGCGATCAGCGAACGAAGGTCCGGCGCGTAGTCCTGGTACTCCGTGTAGGCTTCGTCAAGCACGAGAAGCACGTTTTCGGGCAGACTGCGGGCAAACCCGATCAACTCCGCCTGGGTGTGGGCGGTGCCGGTCGGGTTGTTTGGATTCGCCAGAAAAATCACGCGGGTGCGCGGCGTGACCGCGGCGCGCATGGCGGCGAGATCGTGGGCAAATCCAGGCATCGCCACCTCGACCGCCTTGGCTCCCAGCAGCAGGGTGACCAGCTTGTAGACGGCAAATCCATGCAAGCCCATGACCGCCTCCGCGCCGGGTCCCAGAAAAACATGCGCCACCAGTTCCAACACCTCGTTGGAACCGTTGCCGAAAATAAGCTGGTCGCGACCCATCTGCAGCCGGGCCGCGACTTTGCCGGTGAGATCCCAGCAGCTCCCGTCCGGATAAAGATTCACTTCGCGCAAGGCCGCCGCCGCGGCTTCCATCGCCTTGGGTGACGGTCCCAGCGGATTCTCATTGGAGGCCAGCTTGTCGATCTGTTGGGGGTCGAGCCCGAATTCCCGGGCCACCTGGCTGATCGGTTTGCCCGGCTGGTAAACCGGCTGGCTCAGAATATGGGCTTGGGCGAAACGTGCGGCTTCCATGGTTTCGGGAAAAAGGGGATTATGGCTAAGCGACCATCCTGGAAGATGCAACTCCGCGCAGTTGCTGTTGCCTCCCGCCCCGCGCCTTGTTCACCTCAGGGCCACCCTCATGAAGTACGGTCACTTCGACGACAACGCCAAGGAATACGTCATCACCCGTCCCGACACGCCGCGCCCGTGGGCCAACTACCTCGGAACGACGGAATACGGCGCGATCATCACAAACCACGCCGGCGGCTATTCGTTCTACAAGAGCGCCGCCACCGGCCGCTTCCTGCGGATGCGGTTCAACTCCGTGCCGCTCGACCAGCCGGGCCGCTATTTCTACCTGCGCGATTGCGCAAGCGGCGATTTCTGGAGCTCCTCCTGGCAGCCCGTGGGCAAGCCGCTCGACCGCTACGAGTCCGTCTGCCGCCACGGCACCGCCTACACCCAGATTGAGAGCACGTACGCCGGCATTCGCACCGAGTCGCTCTATTTTGTGCCGCTCGGCCAGACGTTTGAGTACTGGCGGTTGCGCGTCACGAATCAATCGGCCAGCCGGCGCGAACTCGCCATCACCACGTATTGCGAGTTCGCCAACCACTGGCACACCTACCAGGACCTGGTCAACCTGCAGTATTCCCTCTTCATCACCAAGACCTCGATGGAAAGCGGCGTGCTTGGGGTCGCCAACAATCCCAACCAGCATTTCGACGGCCAGGAGCTCACCGGCTGCGGACGCTCGTGGATGGCCCTCGCCGGCGCCCCGCTTGCCGGCTGGGAAACGCGCCGCGAAGTGTTTCTCGGCGCCTACGGCGGCTATGCGGCGCCCGCCGCGATCGCCCAGGGCGGCCCTCTCAGCAATTTCCTCACCGAGGGCGACAACGTCTGCGGCGCCCTGCAGGTCCAGCTTGAACTCGCGCCCGGCGAAACCCGCGAGCTGATCGTTCTCCTCGGACTCGGCACGCCGGCCTCGCACGGCCGCGCGACGGTCGCGACGTTCGGCACGGCCGCCCACTGCGAAGAGGAATTCCGCCGCCTCAAGACCGCCTGGCACGCCGATCTCGGATCCATCGTCGTCCAGACGCCCGCCGAGGCCCTCGACCACATGGTCAACGTCTGGAACGCCTACAACGCCCTCATCACCTACGCGTGGTCCCGCTCCGCCTCCCTGGTGTACAATGGCGAGCGCGACGGCCTCGGCTTCCGCGACACGGTACAGGATTTCCTCGGCGCCATCCCGCTCATCCGCGAGCGAATTCAGCCCCGCCTCGAGCTGATGCTCACCGGCCAGCTGGCCAACGGCGGCGCGATTCCGGTCATCAAGCCTTTCACGCACAACCCCGGCCACGAGGCGCCGCCGCCGGAAGAGGAATACCGCTCCGACGACTGCCTGTGGTTCTTCAACGCCGTGCCCGTCTACGTAGCCGAAACCGGCAACCTCGACTTCTACCGCAAGGTCCTGCCTTACGCCGACCATGGGGAGGCGACCGTGTTCGGTCACCTCCGCCGCGCCCTCGAGTTCAACCTCGAACGAACCGGCCGCAACGGACTGCCCTGCGGGCTCTCCGCCGATTGGAATGACTGCATCAAGCTGGGTTACCTCGGCGAAAGCGTGTTTGTGTCCTTCCAGGTCCGGTACGGGCTCGAGGTCTACGCCGGGATTGCGGACAAGCTCGGCCTGCCGTCGGAAGCCTCCTGGGCCCGCGCCGAATTGGAGAAACTCGAGGTGAACATCCAGAAGGTGTGCTGGGACGGCGAGTGGTTCATCTGGGCCATCGGCCAGGACGGGACGGTCTACGGCACGAAGAACTTTCCCGAGGGCCAGGTCTACATGAATACCCAGGTGTGGGCGGTGATCTCCGGTGCCGCCACCCCCGACCAGGCCCACCGGGCGATGCAGACGATGAAAGAGCAGCTCGCTACGCCCTATGGCGCCATGCTCTGCGCCCCGCCGTTCATGAAGGCAAACCCGGATGTGATGAAGGCGACGCTCTTCAACAA
>Ga0182027_10012639_pt1 | contig 11845 bp, 12 predicted proteins | sample 712E1DmetaG_FD_121300 | JGI IMG/M metagenome (GOLD analysis project Ga0182027, IMG submission 121300) | Permafrost microbial communities from Stordalen Mire, Sweden - 712E1D metaG (Illumina Assembly) | ecosystem: Environmental > Terrestrial > Soil > Wetlands > Permafrost | place: Sweden...
CGCGTGCCGGTTTCAGTGAGCAGGGTCAGAATGCCTTCCTCGCCCAATAAATCGAGCACTTTGCCGAGCGGGACGCGCCCTGCTTCAGCAGGCAGCACTTCAACGCGCACGCCGCGGCTGCGGAGTTCGTTGATGCGGGCTGGGTTGCTTGAGACGGTGAAGACGATTACATCGTTGTGGGCCGTGGCGACCAATTTCGAATCCAGCGGCATGCGCAGGGCCGAGTCCAGCACCATGCGCTGGAGGGGGCGGCGGCGGCGCAGACCGCTGCGATCCGTGAGCATGGGGTCGTCGGCCAGCACGGTATCCACGCCGACCATGGCGGCATCGGCCTGCCAGCGCAAAGGCTGGACGGCGGCGCGAGCGGCTTCACAGGTGATCCAGTAGGGCTCGCGGGGAATATGCTGGCCGGCAGGTGGCGCGATGCGGCTGTCGAGCGACATGGCCACCTTCATCAGCACGAGCGGGCGGCGGTGCTGGCTCCAGCGGGCGAAACCCTCGTTGAGGCGGCGCGCCTCGGCCTGTTCGACGCCTACGGCGGTTTCAATGCCTGCGGCGCGCAGGGCTTCCATTCCGTGGCCGGCGACGGCGGGGTTGGGGTCGATGGTGGCGGCTACTACGCGGCTAATACCGGCGGAGATCAGGGCCTGGGTGCAAGGGCCGGTTCGACCGGTGTGGTTGCAGGGCTCGAGGGTGACGTAGGCAGTGCCGCCGAGAAGGCGGTTGCCGGCGTGCTGTTCAGCGACTTTGAGGGCGGCGACTTCAGCGTGGTCGACGAGGTCGTATTCGTGCCAGCCCTCGCCCGCGACCTGGCCGGCGCGGTCGAGAATGACGCAGCCGACGGCGGGGTTGGGCGAGGTGAGGGCGATGCCCCGACGGGCCAGTTCCAGGGCTCGCTGCATCCAATAGCGGTCTTGATCCAAGGCGCTCATTCTATTCCAGTAACGAATCGACAAACTCTGCCGGAGAGAACTCGAGCAGGTCGGTCATCTGTTCGCCGACGCCGACGAAGCGGACCGGGAGGTTGAGTTCGCGGGCGATGGCCACGGTGATGCCACCTTTGGCCGTGCCGTCGAGCTTGGTGAGCACAATGCCGGTAACTCCCGCGGATTGAGTGAATTGGCGAGCTTGCTGGAGGCCATTCTGGCCGGTGGTGGCGTCCATGACCAGCAGAACCTCATGGGGGGCTCCGGGGATCAGTTTGGCGGCGGTGCGGCGCATCTTATCCAGTTCGTCCATGAGGCCGGATTTGGTGTGCAGGCGGCCGGCGGTATCGACGTATAGGTCGTTGATTTGGCGGGCTTTGGCTGCGCTTATCGCGTCGTAGAGGACGGCCGAGGGGTCGCCGCCGGGGCGGGTTTTGATCATTTCAACGCCGGAGCGGGAGGCCCAGATTTCAAGCTGTTCGATGGCGGCGGCGCGGTAGGTATCGGCGGCGCAGAGCAGGGCGGTGCGATTTTGGGCGCGGGACCAAGCGGCCAGCTTGCCGCTGGTGGTGGTTTTGCCGGTGCCATTGACGCCAACGAGGAAGGTGACGGCGGGATCGCCAGCGGAAGGCAAGGCAATTGAATTGTTGGAGATGGGAGCCTCAAGAATGGCGCGGAGCTGCTGCTTGAGGAGGGCGCGCAGCTCGTCACCGCCCTCGATGGCCTGATGGCGGGCGCGGTCGCGCAGGGCGGTCAGGATTTCAGTGGTGGTCTGGACGCCGAGATCGCTGGTCAGCAGCGCGGTTTCAAGGGCTTCGAGGGTGGATTCGTCGACGGTGCGGGTGAGGGCGACGATATCTTCTATTTTGGTGGAGAGGGACTCGCGGGTGCGCGAGACGGCCTGCTTCATGCGGCTGAAAAAGCTGGATTTAGCTGCCTCGGAAGGGGTGGATTCGGGCGCGTCTTTTTTGCCGCCAAAGAGCTTCATGGGTGAGTTGTCCAGATTTGAGTGTAAAGCAGGAAGGCAGTGAAGGAGTGAATGAGTGAAGGAGTGAAGCAGTGAACAGTGGTCAGCGATCAGGAACGGAGTGAGGGCGGGTTATTGGGGAGGTGGGGGAGCTGGGCTGGTTGCATCGGCAACACTGGTCTCGGGGGACGCAGGGGTTGACCTGGAATCGAGGACGTTGACCAGTGGCCAGGGATTGCCGGCCAGATCATAGTGAAACTCTCCCTGCGCATCGATGACTAACTTGCTGGCCGGATAGAGGAATCCTGTGCTTTTTGAGTTGTCGGAGTCGTTGATGTCGAATTGGCCGACTTCGAGGTCGTAGGACGGGGATGCGTCGGAGTTGGTCTCGTCGGGTTGAAGCGGGCGGTCGGTGATGAAGATGATCCTGCGGCCGGTCGGGGTTGGAACCATCTGGATGAAGGCTACGTCATGGCCGGTGGCTCCGGTCATGGAGCAATGACCGACGGCTTTGGTTTTGGAGAGAGCCGTGACCAAGCCCTGATCCTGGGCCTGCTGGAATGCCTGGGAAAGTATCCGCATGTCCGATGGGCTGGAGTAGCCGTAAATGGTCAGGGTTACGCCGATCGTCTTGCCGGCCTGGGCGTAGGTGGCCTGAATGGTCTCAGAGTTGGGGCCGGCGGAGAACGCAGGGGTGGGCGCCAGAATGCATGTGCCCGCCAGCAGCAGGCTGGGAAATGCCAGCTTGCGGGCAGATCGAATCAGGGTCTTGCGTGGTCCCATTTTGTGATCCTCCGGGACGTCCGCTTTGGTGAGATCTCCTGGCGCCTATCGCTTCAGAGTTATGCGGCGGTTTTTTGCTCGTGGGGCAATTGCGGCTGGGCCAGCTCATCGAAGATGGCGCGGTATTGGATCATGGCCGAGCGGAGCTCTTCGGTGGTGGCTTCAACTTGGCCCAGGCGAACGGCGATGGCGTGGGCGGCGCGGTAGTTTTCCATGACGCGGGGATAGCTGACGGACAGATCGGCGGCGCGCTGCTCGAAGCTGACCTGGGGGTAGCCGCGGGCCTCAAGGAGCGCGTTGATGAGGTCGTCTGCTTCAGTGACCGAAGCGCGAGGATGATCGACGAAGCGGGATTGGACGGTGTGCCACTCGGTGACAAAACGTTCGCGCTCGGTGACGCCGAGGTCGCGAATCACCAGGGTATCGACGCGGGTCTTGCGATCGTCCAGCTTGGATTCGGCCGCGCGCGTGCCGCTCTTGAGAACGGCGCGGTCGTACTCGGTGCCGAAGCGATTGCGGAGGGCCAGGGTGCGGGTTCTGTGGTGCTCAATGTAGCCGGCCACGGCAATGACGATGACGAGAACCAGGACCACGGCGGCGAAGAGCAACTGGGTGTTGGTCATTTGCGAGTAAATACCGCTGAAGTAACCTTGCATGGCAATCTCCTGTGCGTGCGATTTCTGCCGTTGCCGGGGCAGCGGCTTGACTGCAAGGAGTATGGAACGCGGAGGTGCGGGCATGCTGGCCTGAATTGCTCTCTGCGAACGGAGAGGGCGGGGGGCTAATGCTCGTGCTTGCCGGGGCGGAGCATGAGGGCTTTGATGGCTTCGCGGGGGTTTTTGCCTTCGTTGAGGATTTGCTCCATTTGCTCGGTGATGGGCATTTCGATGTTATGGCGGCGGGCGAGGCCGAGGACGGCGCGGGTGGTGAGGACGCCTTCAGCGACTTTTCCGCCCAGGCTCCCAAGGATTTCAGGGAGGCTGCGGCCCTGGCCGAGGGCTTCGCCTACGGTGCGGTTGCGGCTGAGGGAGCCGGTGCAGGTAAGGACCAGGTCGCCGAGGCCGGAGAGGCCGGCGAGGGTTTCGCGGCGGGCGCCGCAGGCTACGGCGAGACGGGTGATCTCCGCAATGCCGCGGGTGATGAGGGCGGCGGCGGAGTTGTGTCCGAGGCCGGCTCCGGCGGCGACTCCGGCGGCGATGGCGATGACGTTTTTAAGCGCGCCGCCGAGTTCGACGCCGATGACGTCGGTGCTGGTGTAGAGGCGGAGGGATTCGGAAGAGAATTCGTGCTGGATGCGGGCGGCAATGGCCGGGTCGGCGAAGGCGACGGTTACGGCGGTGGGCTGGCCCTGGGCGACTTCAAGGGCGAAGCTGGGGCCGCTGAGGGCGCCGATGGGGAGGGCGAGATTGCATTCGGCGAGGCTGGCGGCGATGACTTCAGTCATGCGGAGGAAGGTGCGGTCTTCAACGCCCTTGGTGGCGTTGAGGATGATTTGGCCGGAGTGGAGATGAGGGCGGATGCGGGCGAGAGTGGGGCGCAGGAACTCAGAAGGGACGACGGAGACGACGATTTCGGCCTCGGCGACGGCGGCGCAGTCGCCGGTGATGGCGATTTCCGCGGGGATGGGGAAGCCGGGGAGAAAGAGGGTGTTTTCGCGGGCGTCGATGATCTCCTGGGCGAACTCAGGACTGTGGGCCCAGAGGGCGAGCTGGTGGCCGCCGCGGCGGTGAAGCGAGAGGGCGATGGCGGTTCCCCATGCGCCGGAACCAAGGATGACGATGCGACTCATGCGTTATTTTTCGCTCCGATGCGGGATTCAGTGCCGTCGAGAAGGCGGCGAATGTTCTGGTGGTGCCTGGCGATGAGGAGAATCGCTACGGCGAACTGGACGGCGATGAAAAACGAGGTGCGGGGCGAGCGGACCAGGAGCAAGGCAAAGATGGGAAAGCTGGCCGCGCCGAGGATGGAGGCCAGGGAGACATAGCGGCTGAGGAGAAGTACGAGGGCGAAGACGGCGATGGCGGCGAGCGCGGCCCAGGGAGCGGCGACGAGGAAGACTCCAAAACCGGTGGCTACGCCCTTGCCGCCGCGGAAACGGAGCCAGACGGGGAAGATGTGGCCGAGAACGGCGAAGAGAGCGGCGAGGGCTTCAAAGTTGCACACGGGGGCGGCGGGGGCGAGTAGTGCGCCGAGTAGTGCGCCGAGCCAGACGGCAGCCGAGCCTTTGAGCACATCGACGAGGAAAGTGGCTGCGCCGAGGAGCTTGCCGCCGTGGCGGAGGACGTTGGTGGCGCCGATGTTGCCGCTGCCGACGGAGCGGATGTCCTGGTGCTGGAAGAGGCGGACGAGCAGATAGCCGGCGGGGATGGAGCCGAGCAGATAAGCGGCGGCCGCGATGATGAGGCTGGCGAGGAGCATGACGAGTGAAAGTCTAGCAGGTGAGGGGATGGGGAGCGGAGTTGGCGGCGTTAGTCGGAGACCATGAGTTCGCCGGGGAGGATGGGACGGGTGCGGTAGAGCTTGCCGCGCTGGGCCAGCAGACCCATGAAGAGGAGAGTGGCGACGAAGACAGCGAGTTTGAGGAGGTCGCCGGTATGAGTGCGGGGCAGAATCTTCCACAGGACGAGCAGGAGGGTTTGCGCGGCGGTGACGGCCCAGACGGAGCCGTAGAAGTAGCGGCGCTCGGTGCCTTCGGTCTTTGTGGAGGGCCCGACGCGGGGCAGCTTGCCCAGGGCTCCGAGGAGCAGGATGAGAGCGAAGAGGGGCAGGTAGGCGTAGTTGTAAATCTGCTTCATGTACCAGACGCCGGTGAGGGCGGCGACGAGGAGGCCGGCGAGGTTGAGCAGGGCGAAGTTGAGGACGGCGTTCCAGGCGAAGGTGTAGCAGAAGCGGCGGTAAAGGGGATTGGGCTTGTCCTCGTCGAAGCGGAGGATATAGGGGCGTGGCTCGGCTCCGGGCAACTGCCCGAAGAGGCCGGCGATGGCGGTGCCCAAGAGGACGGCGGTCAGCCAGGCCAGGTTGCCGGCATGAAAACCGTGAGCGAAGAGTGAAAAGGTTAGCGGGCCGGGGGTGAGAAAGAAGACCCAGATCCAGATGGGCCAGTGGCACAGGCGGTAGATGCGGGTGTTGCGCTCGCGCATCTTCCGCTGCTGGGCATATTCCACTTTTCCGCGATAGTTCATTGCGAAAAGTCTCGCAGGGCGGAGGGTGGGGCGTCAATGCAGGGAACAGTGAAACAGTGAACAAGGGCCAGAAGTTAGCGGTGAAGCATGGCGTTGCGGGCGGAGTGGACCTCGGCGGCGAGTACCCGCAAAACCTTGAGGGGCAGGAGCGGATTGGCTTGCATGAGGGAGGCGTAGTGGTCGCGGGAGACGAAGCTGAGCTGGGCGCCGGTGTGGGCGACGGCGGTGAGGGTATAGGGCTCCTCGCCGATGAGGGCGGGGAGTCCAAGGATCGAGCCCGCGGTGGTCTGGAGGGAGATGATTGATTCGCCTGCCCAAGTGCGCATGGTGAGAGTGGCCTCGCCCTTGTGGAGGATATACAGGCCTGTGGGCGCGTCTCACTGACGGAAGAGAACGCACTCCGCATCGCAGGAGATGGGAGTGGATTGCTTTTCGAGCGCCTGGATCAGTTCAGGATCGGCCAGGAATGCGGACGGGTCTAGATTCACTTGCGGCCTCCATGGAAGATAGCGTGGAACGAGGGGAACCGTTGTGGCTGCGTGCATTGACACTATGGTTGCACCGATGGAAGCGGGGAATTTGTGATGTGCGTCACCTAATTATGGTTAAGAAGTGCCTGGGAAGTATTTCCGTCAGAAAGAGAGGGGAGAATGCTAAGCGCATGAGGAATCGCCCCTATTTTGAGAGATTTATTTGTACTGAGTTCGAGTGAATTCCGATTGAATCATGCTTGACCGGACGGGATGCACTGACCGAATGGATGCGGCCGGCAGCGGGACGGGGCGAATGGAATTATGGCGGCTGTGGATTGGAGTGAGCCCCAGGTTGTCCGCCGCGGCCGTTCACAAATCATGCCCGTGCATCCAACGAGCGGGAATAACTATCCGGCATGCTTTATTTTCTTGTCTGTTCCATTTTTTCGGATTTCATCCGGGCTTGAGCAATTTCTAGATTCTTCTGTGCATTGGCATTGGCCGGATCAATCGAGCACGGAACCGCTCTATCCGCGTTTAGCTGGCTTCGATCGAACACGTGGGGTGGCCGAACCAGGAGGTCTCTCGGGGTTACTCTCGGTGAATTGATCGTGCAGAACCACATTGAGCAGCGACTTATGGACCCGGATGCGGCTGTCGTATTCGATAAGGCCGAGCTTGCGAAAGCGATTCATGAAGAAGCTGACGCGGGACCTGGTGGTGCCGACCATCTCTGCCAGAGTTTCCTGCGTAATGGGAGGAACCAGGTGTTCCGATTGACCCGGCACGTCGAATTCGGCCAAGATCAGAAGAATTCTCGCCAGGCGCCTTTCGCTGGAGTTGAAAAGCTGATCGACAAGATCGGCTTGGGTTCGCATGCTTTTGGCCAAAAGAAATTTCAAGTACATTTCGGATAAGGCGCGCTCCTCGTGCATCACGCGGATCATCTCATCCCTTGCGATCTTGAGCGCTGTACAGACGACAATGGCGGTGGCAGTGGCCATATGCAGCCCACCCACGCTAGCGAGCGATTCCTCTCCTATGAATTCCCCGGTGGAGAGAAGCGCGACCGTGGCCTCTTTACCATCTTGCGAAACGACGGTGAGTTTTGCGCGGCCCGTCCGAAGATAGTAGATGGAGTCAGCCGAACTTCCCTGCGAAAAGAAGGCCTGCCTGGGCTGCAATTGGACGACTCTTCGTCCCACTCCCGCTTCTTCAAGAAAGGTGGCGAGGTCAAAGGTCATGCTTTTCACCTCGAAAGAGAAGATTGATGACTCGGCTGAATTCTACTCGCTTAGTTTTGAGATGTTTGTACGGTTTCGGACATAACTCGAAGTTCGTTAGGCATCGTGGTCTTGGCGCACACTGATTGTGATATGGTTTCTTCTGAAAGTGAGGATCTATTGCGCACGAGCGGCTATAAGAACACTCTTTTGAAGGCTTTGGATGGGGACATCATTGAGCGCCTTCGTTTGCAGCCCGTCAAGTTCGAGTTGAAACACGAAATCGAAAACCCCGGCGACTCGATCGATCACCTATATTTTCTCGAAGAGGGGATGGCGTCGATGACGACAACGTTCAAGGATGGGTCTCAGGTCGAGGTAGGGATGTTCGGTTATGAGTCGGTTATCGGCGTCTCAGCATTGATGGGAACAAAAAAGAGCCTGAATCGCGTCTACACCCAGATTGCCGGCCATGGCTATGCCTGCCACGTGGAGGACGCGAAAAGAGAGTTCCGCCTGGTCGGCGACTTTCAGTCTTTGGTTCTGCGCTATGTTCAGGCACAACTAGTTCAGGCAATGCAATCCGCCGGATGCAATGCGAAACATAACTTCGAACAGCGACTCGCCCGCTGGCTGCTGCTCTGCGCGGACCGCGCGAATATCGACACGTTCAAGATTTCGCATGAGTTTCTGGCAGACATGCTTGGGGGTCGCCGTCCCACTATTTCTACGACAGCCGGGATTCTCAAACGAAAAGGACTTATCGAGTACAGCCGCGGAGAGATCCGCATTCTCGACGTTCCTGGGCTCACACAGACCTCGTGCGAGTGCTACCTGACCATCAAAGATTATCTCGACAATTACGCAAAGTTCGACACCGCAACCACTGCGTAGCCGCTTTATCGTGATCGTTTGGCTCTCGTCCTATAGACCTGCTTGTTGTGCGGGCGCCTGTGGACTATTTGAAGTCCAAATCACCAGGTCATGAGCAGGTTCCTGCACCGCGGGTCTTCGATCTTGACCGCCACGCCCATGCACCTGGGGTCTTCCATCTCAATCACCACGCGATTGAGCAGGCTCATGCACCTGGGGTCTTCGATTTCAATCACCACGCCACTGAGCAGGTTCTTGCACCGCGGGTCTTCCGTCATTATCGCCGCGATCTTGCACCGAGGATCTTCCATCTCAATCACCACGCGATTGGGCACGGAGGGAGTGTTGCAGAGAGTCATGGCGAGACATTCCGCTCAACCTGACCGGCAACGCAGCCCCGAGTCGCTTGCCGGGGCTGCCGCGCAACGTTGGGGATAGACTTCTCCGCACTTGAGCCCAACTGTGCGTATCATCATGGCCTCGACACAGAAATCTTGTCTGTCCTGTTTTGCTCAACTATGAAAGGTTTTGTTTTCAAGGCTTTGGGGTCAAATGCCGCAGAATTCCAATCTCATCAACTGAACTACGCGCGGACTTAACGGCCGCCACGTCCGCGCGTTCGCTTTGACTCGTTGTTCCGGTGACGCGGCGGCGACCCCGTCTAGCTGGCCCTGAGTAACAGGAGAGTGATGTCATCGTGTTGCGGAGCGTCGCCGACAAAGCGATCGAGATCCAGCATGATGGCTTTCAGCATTTCCGATGGCGCCGCCTCCTGATTGGCGAGCAGCACAACCATCAGACGCGTTTCCCCGTACTCTTCGCTGTTTTTGTTTTCCGCCTCGGTGACGCCATCGGTGAAGATGACCAGCCAATCGCCGCTTTGCAGAGTGACCTCTCCAGATTCGTAAAGAGCGTCCTGCGTGATTCCGAGCGGAACGCCGCCCGCCTGCCAGCGCTCGATGGCTCCTGTCTGGCGGCGCAGGATGGGCGGGTTGTGTCCGGCGTTGACGTAGGTCAAGCTGCGCGATGCCGGGCAGTACTCGGCGATGAATGCGGTGGTGAACCTGCGGCCATTCTGGCTATTGCCGCAGGCGTAGTTGTTCATGCGGCCTACCAGGTCAGTCAACGAACTCGCGATGCCGGCCAGCGTCTTCAGGCTGGCCTGGTAGGTGGCCATCAACATGGCAGCGGGCACGCTCTTGCCAGCTACATCGGCGATGGTGATCAGGTACGCGCCGCCGGGCGAATTTGAAGCTGAACGAGGAAAGACGTCGTAGTAATCTCCAGCCACGGTATTGGCGGGGCGAGTGGCAAAGGCGATCTGAAGACCCGGCACCTGCGGGGGGCCCGGCGGCAACAGCCAGGCCTGTATCTCTTTGGCGATCTGCAGGTCGCGCTTCATGACGACGCGGTCGGCAATTTCGAGGGTGAGCAGCACAAGCAGCAACATGCCGCCCCAGAAGGCACCGCCGAATTGGAAGGTGATCAATTGGCCATTGTTGTCATGCCACGACGCTTGCATGTTGGAAAAGAGGAGGAAGAGCGCAATCAGCAGCAGGACGCGGCGCGCAGGAGAGAGCTTATCAATGATGGCCCAGAGAAACAGCGTGGCCATCTTGAAGAAATGCCTGACTCGTCCGGTTCCGGGCACGCGGCGGGAATCGATTTCCTGCGAATAAAGCCGGTAGCTGAAGCGGGCATCGGCCATGAAGTGCTTCCACAGCTGGGGGAGTGCGATGCCGTCGGTGATGCGCCGCCAGAAATTTCCAATGCGAGTGGTCATGATGGGCAAGATCCGCGCAGTGGATTTCTCGGGCAGGTGCGGCGGAGGTCCGGCTTTTTGGGCGAATTCAGGCGACGCATGGCGGGATTATACGTGAAACGAGGAGCGGAAAACACGAGATCGAACCGCCCATTTTCTTAATGCAGAAGAAGCTGGCGGCTGAAGGCCGGCGACTGCTTACATGAGCCGTCTGCGGATGAGGTCGAGGGCTTGCTGGGTGGCCCACTGGCGGATGCGGGCGCGGTCGCCGCGGAAGGTTTTTTCTACAGACTCGGTTTTTTGGGAGTCGGAGAGGGCGATGTGGACCAGGCCTACGGGCTTGGATTCTGTTGCGCCGGAGGGGCCGGCGATGCCGGTTACGCCGAGGCCGAGGGTGGCGCCGGTGCGGAGACGGATGCCGGAGGCCAGGGCTTTGGCGACTTCGGCGGAGACGGCGCCGTGCCGGGCGATGAGTTCGGGAGGGACGCCGGCGAAGGCGTGCTTGAGGGCGTCAGAATAGACGACGGCGCCGCCGAGGAAGGAGCGGGAGCTGCCGGGAACACTAGTAATGCGCTGCGCGATCATGCCGCCGGTGCAGCTTTCGGCGACGGCCAGGGTGGATTGGCGGAGGCCGAGATAGTAAAGAACGATCTGCTCAAGCGAGTCGGCGGATTCGCCGCCGGAGGAGTAGAGCCATTCTTCCAGAGCTTCTTCCATGCGGCCGGCCAGCTCGTCGACGCGCTGCTGGGCGGCTTCGGCGGTGGATTTGGAGCAGAGGAGGGAGAGCTGAATGTCCCCGGCGTGGGCCAGGATGGTGGTTTCCACGTCCTTGTAGGGAGTGTAGATGGGGGCCAGGAGCTTGTCGGCCTGGGACTCGGGAATCATGGCGGCGCGGAAGGTGCGCTTGGCGATGAAACGCGGGGGCGCGAACTGGCGCAAGCGAGGCAGGCACTCGGCGTCAAAGAGCGGGTGGCACTCGTTGGGAGGGCCGGGGACGAGCAGGATGAGCTTGCGGTAGTTGGAGAAGACGGTCTCAAGCCATTGGCCGGGGGCGCTGCCGTTGGGGTTGGGCAACAGGGTTGCGCCCTCAAGGACGTCGGCCTGCTTGAGGTTGTTGGCGGGCATGGGGATGCGCCAGGTGGCGGCGCGGGCGTGGAGAGCGGCGACCTGGGCGGCGTCGCGGCGGAGGGTGAGGGAGAGAGATTCGGCGACGGCTTCGCGGGTGAGGTCGTCTTCCGTGGGGCCGAGGCCGCCCATGAGGATGAGAATGTCAATGCGGGCAAGGGCGGCGCGGATGGCGTTGACCAGGTCCTTGCGGCGGTCGCCGACGATGGTCTTGAAGGCGACGGTAACCCCGATTTCGTTGAGTTTTTGAGTGAGATAGAGGGAATTGGTGTCCTGGCGGACGGGGGTGAGCATCTCGGAGCCAACGGCGATGATTTCGGATCTCATAAAAGCAGGGGTCAGGGGTCAGGGGTTAGGGGTCAGACTGACAGTTTACTGTGAACAGCTTACAGCGGTTGGGTGTGCGGAAGGAACTGAACGCTATGGAATCTCTGATTAGGTTCGTCTGCTCAGGCCGGCTTTGCCTCAGGGGCTAAAGCCCCGTATTCAAATTGCCAAACTAGCGGCGCGGCTAAATCCGCGCCCTTTCAA
>Ga0182027_10012642_pt1 | contig 11843 bp, 6 predicted proteins | sample 712E1DmetaG_FD_121300 | JGI IMG/M metagenome (GOLD analysis project Ga0182027, IMG submission 121300) | Permafrost microbial communities from Stordalen Mire, Sweden - 712E1D metaG (Illumina Assembly) | ecosystem: Environmental > Terrestrial > Soil > Wetlands > Permafrost | place: Sweden...
ACGTCGTTGTCGTTGATGCTGCCGGTGCCGCTGTGCAGGATGCGCACGCGGATCTCGGGGGTGGAGAGTTTCTCCAGCGACTGGGCGATGGCTTCGACCGAACCCTGCACGTCGGCCTTGAGGATGACGTTGAGTTCCTTGATCATGCCTTCGCTGATCATGTCGTGAAGGCCTTCGAGCGTGACGTGGCGCGTCGTGCCCAGGTCGAGCAGGCGGCGGCGCTGTTCGCGGCGTTCGGCGATCTCGCGCGCCTTGCGTTCGTCGTCCAGCACCAGGAGCTGTTCGCCGACGTCGGGCGTGCCCGAAAGGCCGATCAGCTCGACCGGGGTGCCCGGGCGGGCCTCGTCCATCGAGCGGCCGTGATCGTCGAGCATGGCGCGCACGCGCCCGCTCTGCTGGCCGACGACGAAGATCTGGCCGACCTTGAGCGTCCCCTTCTGAATCAGGACGGTGGCCGCGGAGCCGCGCAGCGCATCCACGTGCGACTCGATGACCACCCCTTCGGCCGCGCGCTCGGGATTGGCCTTGAGTTCCATCACCTCGGCCTGCAGGCTGATGATCTCGAGCAGGGCATCCATGTTGAGCCCTTTTTTGGCCGAGATCTCGACGAATTCGGTTTCGCCGCCCAAGGCGGTCGGCACGACCGAATGCTGCAAGAGTTCGTTGCGCACGCGTTCGGGATTGGACTGCGGCAGGTCGATCTTGTTGATCGCCACGATGATCGGCACGTTGGCCGCCCGCGCGTGGTTGATCGCCTCGATCGTCTGGGGCATGACGCCGTCGTCGGCCCCGACCACCAGCACGACGATGTCGGTGGCCTGGGCGCCGCGGGCGCGCATCGACGTGAAGGCCGCGTGGCCCGGCGTGTCCAGGAAGACAATGTCGCCGCGCGCGGTGGCGACGTGATAGGCGCCGATGTGCTGGGTGATGCCGCCGAACTCGCCGTCGACCACCTGGCTGCGCCGGTAGTAATCGAGCAGCGTCGTCTTGCCATGATCGACGTGGCCCATGATGGTAACCACCGGCGGGCGCGGTTTAAGCTCTTCGGGGCGGTCCTCGATCTCGCGGAAGCCGGCGATGTCGGTCTCGTCGCCTTCGAGCTGCACCGACAGGTCGATATCCAGGTCAAAGGCGAGCTCTTCGGCCAACTCGAAGTTGATGAGCTGGTTGATCGTGATCGCCTTGCCCTTGACGAAGGCGCGCTTGATCAGGTCGGCGGGGGCCAGCCCCAGCTTCTCGGCGAATTCGGACACCGTCAGCGGACCGGTCAGGATCACCGGACCGGCCGGTTTGACGACCTCATCTTTTTTCTTTTCCTGCGGGGCCGAGCGCAGGGGCTTGCGCGCGAGCGGCTTGAGCGGGGAACGGAATTCGTCGGCGTCGCCGTAAACCTTGCTGGGGCGCAGAATCTTTTTGGCACCCTTGACGGCACCCTTGACGGCGCCCTTGATCGGCTTCTTCTCTTCCTCGACCACGGCGCCGGGGCGGCCGGGGCGGCCTTGGACGGGGGTCGCGCCGCGGTGGCGCTTGGGCTTGAGCTTCATCACCCCGATCTCGGGGACGGTCAGGATCTCGATGGGCACCTCGGGGACCTTCTTGCCCCGTTCGCCGCGTTCGGGCGCGCTCTCGGGCCTGCGCTCGCGGCCACCACGGTCGCGACCGCCGCCCCCTTCGCCCATCGGCGCGGGAGCGCCCCCCCGGTCGGGACGCGCGGACCGGGGCTCGGGCCGGCGCGGAGGCGGAGGCGCCTTGACAAAGGGAGAGTCGGTGCTGAACTTGGGCGCGGCCGGGGCGGCCGGCTGGCCCGCCGACCGATCGACCGTGCGCTGTTCAGAACCAGGCGAAGCCGAAATGCCCGTGGTTCCCGAGGAACTGCGCAGTTCGCTGGCCAGGCCGGAGGGGCGGAATTTCTGGCCTCGGGCGGAAGGATGCTGAGGCTGCTGGGCGCCGGGGGCCGCCGGACGGTGGGGAGGCGGGCCCGCTGGGCGCGGCGAGGGCTGCGGCGCGCGCACTTCAGGCTGACGAGGCTGGGCCGGCCGGGCGACGGGCGGCCTGGCCGCATGCGGGAAAGAGGGGAGTTCGGACGGCTTGGGCGCGACGGGCTTGGGCGCGAGGGGCGTCGCCGGGGCCGTCGCGGCCGTGGGGGCCACCGGCTTGGGCGCTTCTTCGGGCGCGCCAGGTTTGGCCCCGCCGGCCTGGATCGGCGCGGGGCGGCGCACGGCCGGAATGGGCGTGACCGGACGAGGCGTCATCCCGGGATGAATCGGCGCCGGGCGCGGCGGCGGGAGGTTGGACCGGACCGGGGGAGGGACGGGGCGCGGCGCGCTCGGGGGCGGCTTGACACCGGACGCCGGCGCGCCCTGGTCGGGTGGGGCCTTGGTCGCGGGCTTGCCCAGACGCGCTTGGTAGATCTCGAGCATCCGCTGAGCGTCGGCATCCTCCACCGTGGAGGCATGACTTTTGATCGTGTCATGGATGGCGGCGAACTCCGGCAGGGTCCGGAATTCGTCGGCCAGCTTGGCGCTCTTGATCTCGATATTGAGTTTTTGGCCGATATCTTTGGCCAACTCGTAAATTCGCATGCACTCAGCTCCCGCCTGAACCGCTTGGAAAGAACTCTCTCGTGACGGCTTTCAGGCACAGATTCAGTCAAATCAAATATTAAACCCAAAGCGTGGGCATAAGTCAAGGCCGCTGGGCCGCGCGAGCTCATGCAATCCTTGATCGAATGGGTCGCTTCTCGCCGATGAGCGTGTCCGCTCGTTCATTCACCGGCCGGTTTTTCCGTCTCCTCATTCTCGACGCCCTCATCGTCCTCAGAGCCCGTCGCTTCGCCTTCGTCTTCGGCCGCCTCGTCCTGGGCGTCCTCATCTTCCTCAAGGCCCGCCGCTTCGCCTCCGTCTTCGGCCGCCTCGTCCTGGGCGTCCTCATCTTCCTCAAGGCCCGCCGCTTCGCCTTCGTCTTCGGCCGCCTCTTCCTCGCCCTCGATTTCCTCGCCTTCGGCCTCCTCGCCTTCCTCGCCTTCGACACGGACCCGGCGCCGCTCGGTTTCCATCTCACGCAACGCTTCGATGTACTCCTGGGCGCCGCTCATCAGGTTGCCGCACAACGCGACGTTGTCGCCGGTAAACGGCAGCAGCTTGGCCGGATCGGCGTTGGCGATCTTTTCCACGCTGTTGAAGTTCGAGCGCAGGATGGCTTGTTGATAAAGCTCGGAAAGCCCTTCGATCTGCGAGAGGAAGTCCTCCAGGTAGCGGCGCTGGATTTCTTCGTAAGCCAGCTCTTCCTCGTTCTCCGAGCGGATGTCGAGCCGGTATCCGGTCAGGCGCGCGGCCAGCTTGGTGTTCTGGCCCTTGCGTCCGATGGCGATGGCCAGGTTGCCCTGGGCCACGGTCACGTTGGCGCGGCGCGAGGGCTGGTCCAGCTCGATCGAGACGATCTTGGCCGGGTTGAGCGCGTTGCGGATGAAGGTGGCCGATTCGTTGCTCCAGGGGACGATGTCGATCTTTTCGTTCTCCAGTTCGCGCACGACCATCTGCACGCGCGAGCCTTTCATGCCCACGCAGGCGCCGACCGGGTCGACGTCGGAGTTGACCGACTTGACCGCGATCTTGGTGCGCACGCCCGATTCACGGGCGATGCCCACGATCTGCACCGTGCCGTCGGCGATCTCGGGCACTTCCTGCTTGAACAGCTCGACGACCAGTTGGGGCGACTTGCGCGATAAAATGATATTGGGTCCGCGCGGGGTGTCTTCCACGCGCAGGATCAGCACCTTGAGCCGATCGTTGAATTTGTAATGCGAGCCGACCGGCTGTTCGGTCAGCGGCAGGATGCCCTCGGTTTTGCCGATGTTGATCACCACGTCGCGCCGCTCGAAGCGCTGGACGATGCCGGTGACCATCACGCCTTCCTTGTCCTTGAACTCGGCGAAGACCTTGTGGCGCTCGGCATCGCGCAGGCGCTGCATGACCATCTGGCGCGCCGACTGGGCGGCGATGCGGCCGAACATTTCCGGCTCGATCGGCACGCGAACTTCCTCGCCGACCTTGATCTTGCGGTCTTTGAGGACCTTGCGGGCGTCCTTCAGGCTGATGTTGGTCCGATGGCCGCGCGGGGCTTCCTCGCTGACCGTCTTGCTCACGGTGACCGTCAACTCGCCGCTGTCCAGGTCCAGGTTGGCCACCGCATCGCGGTATTGCGAGAGCTGCTTGCGCGAGGCGGCCAGGATGGCATGTTCAATGGCATCCTTGAGAATCTCCGGCGGCAAGTCTTTCTCCTTGCTGATCAGCCGAATAAACGCCTTGAGGCTATTGGGATCCATCATAATTGCACTCTCCGACCTTCGCGCGTTGTTTCGCGTAGCGTTCCCTCCAGGCGTCCCGCTCCTTGCACAACATCCACAGCTTTCGGTAATGGATCACCCCGGAGAACCGCTGCCCGCCCCGCCATGCGTGGCAAACAAAAAAGTGGGCACGAGGCCCACTTGATTCCGCGCATCAAGGGATGGTAGCCATCATTAAAACAAAAAGGCCCAACAACGGCAAGCGCTTTTTAACACCCCCCCAAAAAAATGAACCCGGACGGCAAAAGGACCCTGGCCGCGGAAAGCCTTTTTTCCCAACAGCGAAGCGGGACGACGCCTCAACCCGGCATATTTTTCGGCGGCGGCGAGGCCTGGGGTCTGGCCGGAAGCTTTTGACGGGTCGAGGTCCGATGACGAGCACGAGCACGAAAAGACTCGTCAAATGCCAGCTCTCAGGCGACCAAGGGCCCCCTTACTGCTCGAGGTGCTTGTCCAGGGCCACGCTCAAGTTGACCATCTCGATGGCGGTCAGCGCGGCATCGGCCCCCTTGTTGCCCATTTTCGTGCCGGCGCGTTCGATCGCCTGCTCGATCGTGTCGACCGTCAGCACGCCAAAGACGACCGGGATCGGGCTGACCAGCCCCACCTGGGCGATGCCCTTGGCCGCTTCCTGGGCGATGAACCGGTAGTGATCGGTGCCGCCGCGAATGACCGCCCCCAGGCAGATGACCGCGTCGAACTTGTCGGTGGCGCTCAGGCGCCGGGCGACCGCCGGGATCTCGAACGAACCCGGAACCCAGATCGTGGTGATATCGTCGGCCAGCGCGCCGTGGCGGACCAGGGCATCGACGGCCCCCTCGACCAGTTTGTGGACGATGAAATCGTTGAACCGCGAAGCGACCAGCGCCACGCGCAGCCCCCGTGCTTCCAGATTGCCTTCGATCACCTTTGCCATCGTGCGCTCACTCCCGTGGTCTCTAAACTTTTTTCCAATCGTCCCCGTCGTCCTTGTCCGCGAGCCCGGCCGGGCCACTCGTCAGCATCTTAGGCAAGCCGGGGCAAAAAAACCAACAAAATGTCACGATCGAACCAAAGCGCGCCGATAGGGGTTCTTGAAAGTTTTGTCCCCATCGTCCTCGTCCTCGTCCTCAAACAGGAGAAAAGTATGGCTACGTCCGAGCCATTGATCCGCGATCCCCGAAGGGGATCTATTTGAATAGCCCCGGGTGAAGCGAAGCGCAACCCGGGGTTTGCCGGCCTCCCCCTATCCCGGCCCTGAAGGGGCCGCACCTCTGCGCGCTTCGATTTTTGTGCGGCCCCTTCAGGGCCGGAATGTTTGGGGGTCGCCGACCCCAGGTTGCGCGAATACGCTCCACCTGGGGCTATTCAGATTCGCCCCCTTCGGGGGCGGCACTGCAGACCTTTTCGTCCTTTAGATCCTTTACGTCTTTTCGAATCCATCACAATGAGATGGTCAAACTGTTAGCGCACCGTCGCCGCTTGCGCCGGAGGCGGCTGGACCTGCGCGCGCAGCCGCGCGTCGTCGGTCCCGGAGAGCATGTCGGGATCCACCTGGTTCGGGCCGGACGGCCGAAGCATGCGGTAGCTGAGCGTCTCCACGGCGCCGCGGTCGCCGGCGATGATGCGCTCCGAGCTGAGCGGATTGACCCGGCGGGTCGCCGTTTGGCCCGCGGCCGGCGGCGCCGGGCCGTTGGTTGTCACCACGCGCAGCGTCATCGAGTGCGTCGACACAAGCTGGCAGAAGGGGAAAACGGCGTCGAGGCGGTCATAAAGCGGCCGCCCCTGCCAGACGTCCTCGTCGAGAATGAAATCGGACAGGTTGCGCCAGTGCGGCGTTTGGCGCGGGTCGACCGCCGTCCACCATTGCGCATCCTGGGCCGTGGGGGCCGTGGGGGTCTTGGCCGCCGGGGCGCCGCCGCTCGCCAGCCCCTGGCGCGCCTGGTCCACGCGGCCGAGAAGCGCTCCATCCATGCCGGGCAGGACGGCCAGCGTGGCGAGCGGCGCGGTGTTCAGGTTGAGCCGGCCGAAGATCTTATCGCAACGCGGCCGGAGCGCCAGACTCGTGGGCGGGGGTGGACTCGCCGTCGGCGTCGAGCCGGCCCCGGCGGCCGAAGCGCCCGTCGCGGTCGAAGCCGCCGCCGCGGCGGCCGTCATCCGCGCGAGATCCATCGCCACCTCCGAGGGCATCCGCGCGCCCAGGCGAAAGCAATCGACCAGCCGCACGTCCAAGCCCGCGCCCTCGCTCGCCTGCAACGGCGGCAGCGCAAAAGGACTGACGCCCGCCGCGCCGCCGGGGGTCGCGTCGGCGCCCAGGGTCGTGGTGGCGGAACTGGCCGCATCCGCGCTCGCGGCGGCATAAGACGAGCTGACCAGCATCACGTCGAGCGGCGAACGGAACGGCTGGTTCTGCCATTTTTCCTGCATCTTGAGGATCTGGGTGGCGTCGTCGCCAAAGGTCAGGCCCAGGTTGGGCGCCAGCGGGGTGGCGGTACCCAGTTCGCTCGCGCGCAGGCGCGGGTCGCGGCGCTGGAACGAGCGCAGCGTGCCGTTGAACTGATAATTGGCGTAACTGAACTCGTCCACCACCCGCCCCTCGGCGTTGACCAGTTGGATCTTGCCCGTTTGCGCGGGCAGGGCGAGCGCGCTCGCTTCCTTGAGCTGCTTGGTCGAATCGGTCGCCACGACGTGGAAGACGTTGTAAAATGAGCCGTTGCCGTTCTGGTCCTGCTCTTTCCAGTTCGGGTCGTTCTCGTTGTTGTTGTCGTTGGTGATCACCAGGTAGCCGCCTGGCGGCAGCGAGCCGCTCAGCGCGACGCTGCCCGCCCCCTGCAGACTCCAGTTGTCCAGATTCATCGTCGTGGACCAGGGATTGAACAGCTCGACGTACTGCCCCTCGCCGGCGGTATCATCATAAGAAACCACCGGACACACTTCATTAATGCAGGGGTTGATTTCCATGCCGTAGTAGGTGTTGCCGCCGATCTGGACCGTGGTCGGCAGGGTGTCGGTGTCGCGCCGGTCGATCATGTTGGCGACGAACTGGCCGAGCTGGGCCTCGGGGGCCTTGGGGAAACGCCGGCGCAGCACCTCGTAAAGCGCCTGGGCCGGGGCGGTGTTGGGATCCACCTGCGGAAAGCCGAGGTTGGCGTTCTGAAGCTCGGGATGGGCGGGGTCGGCCAGATCGAAGGCGGCGAAGGAAACCGAACAAACCGTCAGGTAGGAGGCCAGCGCCTGGTAGGCCGGCTGGGTCATGCCGGCCAGCCCCATCAGCTCGTCGACCGTGGCGAACGGGCGGTCATCGCCGGCGGGAACCTCGCGCGGATCGGCGGCCATCCGGCCCGGATCGCTCAGCATGGCCTGCTGCTCGCTCAGCAATTGTTGCGAAAGCCGCGCGGCGTCGAGCGTGCCCGCCCAAGCGAGACTCGTGGCGGCGGCTTCTTTGAAGTCGGGCTTGGCGTTGGCTCCGAAGCGGCGCATGGCAATGGCGTGAGCCAGCGCCTGGGCATCCACGCCGCCCACGCCGCGCGCCGTCAGCGTGGAGGTGATGAAGCCGGCCAGCACCGTCTCGCTCAGGTACCCGGGCCGCAGGCTTTCCCGCGTCGCCGCACTCAACGCGCCGGTCTGGGCCGACGGGGCCGGAATGGCGGACTGCGGGACGATCGCATTGAGATTGAGCTTGGCCGATTCATCCTCGACGGCCGAGACGGTCAGCGTCGTCGCCGCGTCGGCCGCGGCGGGCGCGGCGGGGCTGGAGGAGGCGGAGGCGGCCTGGCTGTAAGAAATCGTCTGGGTCTGCGAGAGGCCGGCCTGACTCAGCCGGATCGGCAGCGGCGCAAACTGGCTCGAGCCGGAGGAAAGCGCGTCGCCGACCAGCGCCTGCGCCGCGCCGAACGTGAGGGCGCCCGACGCGGACGCCGGGGCGGAGGTGAGCGAGAACTGCGCGGCGTGCGTGGCGACGTCCATCCGGTCCTGCACGGCGCTGGCCCAGTTGCGCGCGGCCAGCAGGTCGACCTTGGTCCCGTAGGCCAGCGTCATCGTCAGCAGGCCCAGCACGGCCAGCAGCGCGACGACCAGGATAAAGACCGAGCCGCGCCGGCCCCGGGCGGGGCAAAGGAAGTGGAACCTGCGGATCATCGACAAGACCTCGTAAAGCGCAAAGTGCCAGGGACTGCATGACAATCATCAAAATGGCTAAAGCCGGCAGCGAGAAGCCGCGCTAAAGCGCGCTGAGGAGGAAAATCCCCAGCAAAAACCCACCGGCTGAAGCCGGGGGCAAGAAGGAGCGTGCTCAAGCACGCTAAAAAATCAATAGTCGAGCCTCTTGCAAAAGTCGGCTTTTATCACCGGCGAGGGCGCCGGTGCCACAAAAACCCCAATGATTGTGGCACAGCCGCCCCCGGCTGTGATGGTTTCTTGGACTTTTGCAAGAGGCTCAGTCATACACTCCTTAAAGGCTCGGTTCAATATTGACCATCGTTTCAAGCTTGATCGTCTCGACCGGCCGGCCCGGCGTCCACGTTTCGTACGGCCGCGGGTCGGCATACAGCGTCAAGCGGATAAAGACGCTGGCCGGCAGGCCCAACTGCGCGGCCGGCACCGTGCGCGTATCCCACGTCGCGACCCACCCCCGCTGCGCCGCCGGCACGTTGGGGTTCCAGTAAAGCACGTCAAAACCCAGCACGCCGAACGCAATCGGCGTGGCGTTGACCGGCTGGACGCCGGGGTTGGGCGTGGCCCCCCCGATCTCGATCATCGTCTCGCGCAGCAGCACGTTGGGCTGGCCGTCATAATTCGCGATCACGTAACGCACCCACTTGGCGGTCATCCCGGGGGTGGGGATGCTGGGAAAAATGTCAAACATGACCTGATCGCGGCCAAACAGGCAGTCCTGGTCCACGCCGGGGTCGCCCGGGTCGGGCCGCTTGGTCCACGAGGTCAACTCGCGCGGCACGGCGCCCGTGGTGGCCGCTCCGGCGCTGTCGGGCTGGCCGTTGAGTCGCTTCTCGTCAACCTTGCCGTTGGCGTTGTTGTCGATTCCGTCGCCGTACGGGGCGGCGTCATCGACGCCGATCAGTTCGCCCTGCAGACTGATGATCGACTTGAGCTCGCTGGACATCGTGGCCAACGCCGTCCGCCCGTTGCGCAGCGCCTCCGCCCGCGCCTCGCTGGCGTGCTGCGCCACGCTGATCTGCACGAAAGCCGCGTAGGCGCCGACCAGAAACACCGAGCTGATCGCCAGCGCCACCAGGATCTCCAGGAAGGTGAACCCGGGCGCCGCGCGCCGCCGCCGTGTGGGGTGTGAGCGCTTATTTATTAAAATGCAGCTCATAGATCACATCCTGGAGCAGATCCTGGTTCGGGCGATTCGTCGGAGCACGGTAGATGATAACATAAACGTCCTTGGCCGGATTGGGGGCCGTGGGGTTGAGCACCGATTGACTGGCGAACGAATAGCTCAGCCGCGGCTCGTCGCTGAAGACCAGCGCCTTGGTCCGCACATCGCCGAGCCCCTGGATGCTATGGACCAGGGCGCCGCCCATCGCTTTGTCGTCGCGACGCACCTGCTCGGCCTTCATTTGCGCCAGCGCCGCGCCGAGGGTCAGCAGTTCGGCGTCGCGCTGGGCGCGCAGCGTATAGGGGTAAACCGCCATGATCGACAGAATCCCGGCCGTCAGGATGCCCAGGCCGATGAGCACTTCGAGCAGCGTGAACCCGCGCCGCCGGCGCCAAGAAGACCTCAGGGGATTGCGCATCGCCGCCACCTCACTTGACCGGCAGCGCGAGGCGCTGACGCTCGAAAACACGGCTCGCGCCGGTCGGCCCGTAAAGCCGCACGGTATCAAAATTGGCCGGGTCGGCGGCGTTCGCGCCCGCCAGGATCAGGTAAAGGCGGGCGTCCTCGCTGCTCCCGTCGCTATAAAAGCGGATGCGCGTCACCGTTCCGTATTGGGGGGCGGGCTGCGCGCCGAAATAAATCCCCGCCAGCGTCACGGTGTCGTCAAGTTTCTCCGGGGCGAGCACCTTGGGCACGATCGGCTCGCCGAAACTGTTCGTCTCGTCGATCCAGAAATTGCGCGCCTTCACGTCCACCTGCACGCTATAGGTGCCGGTGTTCGAGATGGCCAGGGCGCGCGCGGTGCTGAACGCGGCGGCCAGCCGGCCGGCGCTGTGACGCAACGGCATCTCGCGCTCGTAGAGCCGGAAGCCGGACAGCGCGAGGACCGACAGAATCAAACCGATCGCCATCGCGCCCATGAATTCGATCATGGTAAAGGCGCGGCCGGCAGGGGTGGAGATTGGGGAATTTGGGATCGGCATCTCTTTTTTTCGGGCCGCCCGGCACACCCTTCAGAACTCAACCGGGGCGACTTACGCTGTGCTGCTAACCTCAAGAATGATAAGCCATCAACCGTCTGCATGAAGGATATATCCGGCCCTGGCGGGTGTCAATTGAACTGATCGTTGAAATGCGGAGCGCGAAGGACGGAGCGCGGAATCAAGAAAATACGGTAGAGCACTTCTGAGAAGTCTTGTCTTGATTTTTCGTGCTCGTGCTCGTGCTCGTCATCGTCATCATAATCGATGGAATTTCAACATTTCGAGGACGAGGACGATTGGGATAAAACTTTCAAGAACCCCGATAACGCAAGGAACCGCCAAGCGATCCACACTCCGCCTTTGAATCGGGCCAGACCGCCTTCCCCATGAAATTCCTTGATCTTCGCGCGGTCAAGTCCTACGGTAGATCGTTTCGGACGGACGCGCCGAGCGCACAGGCCGTGGCCGGACGACACTACGCACGAGGAGAGAACAATGGCAAAGCTATACTATGACAATGACGCCGACCTGGCCTACCTCGGTGGCAAGACCATCGGGATTGTCGGTTACGGCAGCCAGGGCCATGCCCAGGCGCAAAATCTGCGCGACAGCGGCGTCAACGTCATGATTTCCGAACTGCCGGGCACGGCCAACCATGAACTGGCCGTCGAGCACGGCTTCCAGCCCGTCGCGGCCGCCGCACTGGCCCAGAAGGCCGACATCATCCACATCCTGATTCCCGACGAACATCAGGCCGGCCTCTACCGGCGCGACATCGCCCCGCACCTGAAGGCCGGCAAAGCCCTGGTCTTCAGCCACGGCTTCAACATCCACTTCACCCAGATCGTGCCGCCCAAAGAGGTCGACGTCTGGATGGTCGCGCCCAAGGGGCCCGGCCACCTGGTCCGGCGCACCTTCGTCGAGGGCGGCGGCGTCCCGGCCCTGGTCGCCATCCACCAGAACGCCTCGGGCAAGGCGCTGGAAATGGCGCTGGCCCAGGCCAAGGCCATCGGCGGCACCCGCTCGGGCGTCTTCGAGACCTCCTTCCGCGAAGAGACCGAGACCGATCTGTTCGGCGAGCAGGTGGTCCTGTGCGGCGGGCTGACCGCGCTGATCCAGGCCGGATACGAGACGCTGGTCGAGGCCGGATACAGCCCCGAGATGGCCTACTTCGAGTGCTGCCACGAGGTCAAGCTGA
>Ga0182027_10012644_pt1 | contig 11841 bp, 13 predicted proteins | sample 712E1DmetaG_FD_121300 | JGI IMG/M metagenome (GOLD analysis project Ga0182027, IMG submission 121300) | Permafrost microbial communities from Stordalen Mire, Sweden - 712E1D metaG (Illumina Assembly) | ecosystem: Environmental > Terrestrial > Soil > Wetlands > Permafrost | place: Sweden...
CCCCAAGCCCAGCAGGAAGTGATTCGGTTGTTAATTGACCACGTGGTTGTCGGAGAAAATGAGATCGTGATCAAGCACATCGTCCCGACTGACGATGATTGTCGTTTGAAACCAGGACGTAGACGGACACGGATCACACGGATTTTTAATAGATTTTTCCGTGCGCTTCCGTGAAATCCGTCCAATCCGTGTACAGAATCACGGCAACTCCTGGAGAGCCAGACTTCTAAGACTTGTTAGACTTTTAAGACCTGTTAGACTTCTAAGACTTGTAAGACTTGTTGGACTTGTAAGACTTGTAAGACCTCTTCATCCTTCCTCTATCGTCACTTTCAGGATCTTGACGCCCGGATATTCAGGGCGCATCGGATCGCGCGGCGGAATGGACATCAACACATCCATGCCCTCGGTCACCTGACCGAAAACGCTGTGCTTATTATTCAGGTGAGGCGTGGGAACATGCGTGATGAAAAATTGCGAGCCGTTCGTGTTTTGTCCGGCATTCGCCATGGAAAGTATGCCCGGCTTATCGTGCTTCAAGTTCGGATGAAACTCATCGTCGAATTTATAGCCGGGGCCGCCGATGCCTTTACCGGTTGGATCCCCACCCTGCGCCATAAAGTCCTGGATGACGCGATGGAAAATGAGGCCGTCGTAAAAGCCTTCGCGCGCTAGGAATACAAAGTTGTTGACGGTCTTCGGCGCCTTGTCTGCGAAAAGTTCGATGACCATGGTGCCTTTCTCGGTTTCCATGTTGGCTTTGTATTTTTTCTTCGGATCAATTGTCATTGCGGGTGGGGTATTCCATTGTTTTGCCATTTGTTTCTCCTTTTTTATTTGTGATGCACGGCGGGAACATCATACACCAATATCTTTCAGTGCCTGCCGTGCCCTTACTCAATCCTTCCGCCTTCATCCCTCCTCCTTCGTCTCTTCGTTCCCTTCATTTTAAATTGTTTTCCTTAACCCTCTTTACGTTTTACTTTGTGTCTTTGCAAGCGTCCATCTTTTCATCCTTCATCCTTCCGCCTTCAACAGTGTATCTATTCTGGCGACGACCATGTCCATGGCGGCGGTATTGAAGCCGCCATAGGGGATGATCACATCCGCGTAACGCTTGGAAGGCTCGACGAATTCGAGGTGCATCGGGCGGACGGTGGCCTGGTATTGCTTGATGACCGACTCGGTTGTTCGCCCTCGTTCGGTGATATCGCGTTCCAGGCGACGGATGAAGCGGATATCTGAATCGGTGTCGACGAAAATCTTGACATCGAAAAGCTCGCGCAGAGCCGCGTCCACAAAGATCAAGATGCCCTCCACCAGCACCACGCGGCGCGGCAGAACCTGGAAGGTCTGACCGGTGCGGCGGTCAGTGGAGAAATCATAGATGGGAACCTCGACCGGCTGGCCGGCGCGCAGGCGGGTGATGTGTTCGATCAGTAGATCTGTGTCCAGCGAGTTGGGATGATCGAAGTTGATACTGGCGTGCTGCGTCGGAGGTAGTCCGCCCAAATCCTTGTAATAGGAATCGTGTTGAAGAAAGGCGATCTGATCGGCGCCCACGCGGTTCAGGATCTGCTCGGCCACGGTCGTTTTGCCGGAACCGGAACCACCTGCGATTCCAATCACCAGCGTTTCGGGAGGCTTCATGATTGAATTATACCTTCATCAAAATCAGAATAAGATTCCAGGCTCATTGGGAATCGCCGTGATTAAAACCTTTTGAACACGGATTACACTGACGGGCACGGATAAGCACGGATTTTTAAATGCTTTTTCCGTGCGCTTCCGCCGAAGGATCCGTTCAATCCGTGTACAGAATCACGGCAATTCCTAGAGAGCCAGATTCCAAACATTACTTATTCAAGGGTTCTAATTTCGTCCGCAAGTTTATGCTGCAAAAAAGCCTCTCACTGGGGAGAGGCTTTCACCATTCACCATTCACCATTCACCATTCACTATTCACTATTCACCATTCACCATTCACCATTTACCAATTACCAATTACCATTCACTATTCACTATTCACTATTCACCATTTACTATTCACCATTCACTATTCACCATTTTCATTCCACAATATTGATCGGCAGTTCGTTCTTCCCACCCATGGCCGCCACGCTGATCCTGGCAGCCAGGCTTTCGGTGATTTCGCGCAACGCTTTTGCAACCGGTGAATCAGGATACGATATAACAATCGGTTTGCCGCTGTCGCCCCCGATGCGCACGTTCTGGTCAATCGGTACTTTGCCCAGGAACGGCGTCTGTGTGGCCTGCGCTAATTTCTCGCCGCCGCCTGAACCGAAGATGTCCATGCGCGTGCCGTCGGGCAGGTCAAGGTACGACATGTTCTCGATCACACCCAGAATGGGGACTTCCAGCGTGCGGAACATTTGCAGTCCGCGGCTGGCGTCTTCGAGTGAAATCAATTGCGGAAGCGTCACGATGATCGCGCCGCTTAACGGTAATGCCTGCGCCAGTGATAACACCGCGTCGCCGGTGCCTGGTGGCAGGTCAACGATCAGGTAATCGAGCTCGCCCCATTCCACATCCGCCAGAAATTGCCGGATGGCGGAGTTGAGCATCGGGCCGCGCCAGATCAGGGGTTGCCCGGGCTTGACCAGCAGTCCCATGGAGATTATCTTGACATCATAAGCAGTAGCCGGGACAAGCTTGTTGCCGTTCGGCGGCGGAAGCTTGTCCACGCCCATCATGGTCGGAATGTTGGGGCCGTAAATATCGGCATCCATCAAACCGACGCGCGCCCCGCTTTGCGCCAATGCCACCGCGATATTCACCGCCACCGTGGACTTGCCTACTCCGCCTTTGCCCGAGCCTACCGCGATCGCGTTGCGGATCGGCATATTGACCAGCCCGCGCATGCGGCCATCGTTGGGCACGTCCGAGTCCAGCTTAACCTGCACCGTTTTGGCTCCCAGCGCCAGGACAGCCTGCTTCGCTTCTCTTTCGATTTGGTTGCGCAAAGGACAGGCAGGCGTGGTCAGCATGACGGTGAACGAAACCTTGTCATCGGAGATCTCCAGGTTGCGCACCATGTTCAGCGTGACCAGGTCCTGGTGGAGTTCCGGCTCCTGCACCTTGCTGAGCGCGGCCAGAATGGATTCTTTTGTAAGTTTATTTGTCATTATTTCTCTCTATGTCATTGCGAGCGAGCGCAACGAGCGTGGCAATCTCATATTGACATGTGAGTTGAGATTGCTTCGTCGGGTTTCGATACGGCGGAAGAACGCCGCCTGCTCAACCCTCCTCGCAATGACCATTAACCAGCGGCTCCAGTCCTTGCGGCTCGCGCAGTTTCCTTCGCCTTGCGTCCTTCTTCGTTGCGGGCATAATTCACAGGGCGGATGCTCTTGTAATACGAAGCCGGTTTGAGCAACTTCTGCATGTTGAACACATTGCGCTTATAGGACGCGATCTCATAATCATGGTCCATGATGATCGCATCGAACGGACAATACTCGGCGCAGAAGCCGCAGTTCATGCAGATATCGGCGTCAATGTAGAACTCAGCCGGCTCCGGGACAGGGCGGCCCGTATGTGGATCGTTGGTGCGGATGATCCAAATGCACTGCGGCGGGCAGACTTTGGCGCAAATGCCGCAGGATGTGCAGCGGATTTCCTTTTTGCCTTCCGCCTTTTCATCGTAAACAAGAAATGGCACATAGCGGAACTCTTCCGGTACCGGCAATTTCTCTTCCGGGTACTGCACCGTAAACACACCGCGCGCATCCTTGCTGGAGCGGTGAGCGATGCCCTCCGGGGTGTAGTAGCGGTGTCCCCACCAGGCGATATCATCGAGATACGTGTCCACAAACCGCTTAAGCGTTACCCCTAGGCCTTTGATGATTCCTTTTCCATACATAAGGTTGTTCTCCTGTGTCATGGTTCAAGTGTCAAGTGTCAGTTGGTTTTTGCCTGACACTTGACACCTAAACACGTGACACTTTTTATCTATCAACTTCGCCAAGCACGATGTCGATCACACCCAGGATCACAACGAAGTCCGCGATCTTGGTGCCGACACACATCTTCTCAAGTGCGGTAATGTTGATGAACGATGGGGCGCGCACATGGTAGCGCCACGGGTTGGGCTTGCCTGTTGAAACAATATAAAAGCCGAGTTCGCCTTTCGGCGCTTCGATTCTTCCGTACGCCTCGCCGGCCGGGACGCGCATCTGGTACTGCGGCTTTTGGGAATTGATCGGCCCCTCCGGGATTTGCTTGACGGCTTGCTGTAAGATTCGAATGGACTGGCGGATCTCATCCCGGCGGATCAGATAGTTGTCGTACAGATCGCCGTTGTGGCGCAGCGCCACTTCGAAATCGAAGCGATCATAGATTCCATAAGGCTGCGCCCGTCGGATATCGTAAGGCACACCCGCCGCCCGCAATACCGGGCCGGTGATCGAATACTTGACGGCCTCTTCGCCGTTGATCACCTTGACGCCTTTCATGCGTGAAAGCAGCACTTCGTTTTCGGTCAGGAAGCGGTCGAACTCATCTGTCTTGCGCGGCAGGCGTTCTTCGACCAGGCCTTTGATCTTTTCGAGCACGCCTTCCGGCAGGTCGCGTGATACGCCTCCGAAGCGATGATAATTGCACATCATGCGTGCGCCCGAAGCCGCTTCGAAGATGTCCAGGATCAATTCGCGCTCTTCGAACGCATACAGCGCCGGGGTGAAGAATGCGCCCAGGTCGTTAAGTAACATTCCGATCAGGATCAGGTGGTTCTGGATACGGCTGAGTTCCGCCATGATCAAGCGCAGATATTCGGCGCGTTCCGGCACTTGGATGTTCATCAGCTTTTCGACGGTCAGCGAATAACCCCAGTTGTTGCTCATCGAGTTTAAGTAGTCGAGGCGGTCGGTGTAGGGCATGTTTTGCAGGTAGGTGTTGCGTTCGCCGATCTTTTCATGGTTGCGGTGCAAATAGCCCATCACCGGTTTCAAGCTGACGATGGTTTCACCGTCCAGCACCACGGCCGCGCGGAAAACGCCATGTGTGGAGGGATGCTGCGGACCCATGTTCACCAGCACATGGTCGGTCTTGATGCCTGCGTCTAGGGTCTGGTACTTTGCCAGCGCGCCGTATAACGCCGCCTCGCCGTCGAAGACTGCCTTTTCGGGATCGAAGTTTTGCGGGAATTGTAAATTGTCCTTATAAGTATTCTTATCTTCGGAGCTGACGTATTTGCCTTCCGGCCAGCGGTTCTTGAGTGGTTTGTTGTCTTCCTCGTAGAAAGGCTCGCGCCAGTCTTTGCGCAGCGGGTGGCCTTCGAAGCCTTCCCACATCAGGATGCGGCGCAGGTCGGGATGGTTTGTGAATTTGATCCCGTATAGATCCCAAATCTCGCGTTCCTGAAAATCTGCGCCCGGCCAAACCGAAGTCACGCTTGGCGCTTCAATGGGATCAATGCGAGGCACCTGTACTTTAAATCGAATGCTTGGTCCGCCTGTGGTTTTGAACGCTTCGTAGACCACTTCCATCTTGTCGGGGAAATAGTCCACACCGCACACGTAGGAAAGCAGGTCAAAACCGAATTCATCGCGCAAAGCAGTGGCAACTTCGATTAAATTCTCTTTATTCACGATCCAGCCGCTGTAGCCGGGGCGGCTGTCGGCCGTAACGGCGCCGGGAAACCGCTCATTAAGGTTAAGGGTCTCAGGTTGAACGAGGGGTGCCATGTTTATTCCTTTGCCTCCGTCGCGGCCGGGGCGGATTTCTGCGCGGCAAGTTGCTTGATCTCGGCACAGCGGCGCGGGTCCATTAGATCGGGCCCGAGCACCGGGATCGGGATCAAAGCGCTGTCCGCACCCTTTTGATACCAGCGTACTTTTCGAATCGATTGCTTGTCTATCTTTTCCTGTAATTTCATCAAACCGGCGGTCAAAGCTTGTGGGGTGGGAGGGCAGCCGGGGATATAAACATCCACGGGCACGAATTTGTCCACTCCCGCCACCACGTTGTACCCTTCCTTGAATGGCCCGCCGCCCGAGGCGCAGGCGCCCATTGCCACCACGTACTTCGGTTCAGGCATCTGGTTATAAAGACGCACGATGGCTGGGATCATTTTCTTCGTGACGGTTCCGGCCACGATCATCAGGTCCGATTGTCGTGGGCTGGGGCGCATCACTTCCATGCCGAAGCGGGCCAGGTCGTAGCGCGCCGCCTGTGCCGCGATCATCTCGATGGCACAGCAGGCCAGACCGAACATCATCGGCCACACCGACCAGCGCCGGCCCCAGTTATACAGACGATCCAGCGTCGTGATGCTGACTGCCTGCTGGAGATCATCCGGAATTTCGTACCCCGGAGCGTTGAGTTCCTTGTTATCGGTCATTCATTAACTCCTCAAACCATTCTTGGTAAATTGATGAAAGGATGTCGTCGTTGCAAAGCGCGTGATCATCCTCGAATTCCTGGATTTGTGCAAGGACTTCTTCGTTGGCTGGATTGATGGTGTCGAAGCTCGCACCGCCCTTGCCTTTGACCCATTTACCATCAATGTAATTCTGGAATTCCATCACGTTCCTTATGAAAAGATTTGCCGTGCTTCCCATCACAAACTTGCTGATTATAGCACTTGGACTGTGGGAGTCAACGGAATTATGCAAAAATATATTTTCATAAATTGTTTTTTGGGTATAATCATGTCATGCCTGCCGCAACCTCTCGCCAACGCATCTTGAATTATTTGAAGAAACAGCGCCCGGCCTCTGCCGCTCAAATCGGTCACGCCTTGAATATATCCGCCGCCGATGTGCGGCATCATTTGTCCATCCTGCTCGAAGATGGCAGGATTGCGTTGATCGGCGAGAAGCGCGGGTTTGGGCGCGGGCGTCCGGTTAACCTCTACGGGCTTTCGGAAAAATCCCTCGGCGATAACTTCCCGCCTTTGACGGATGTGGTGCTGGATGAACTTCTGAAAAAGCTTTCTCCTGCCAGGAGAGCCGGGGCGCTCAAGGCTATTGCTGCAAAACTGGCTCTTCAATTTGGTGATCTTGATCCCAGCCTTCCCATGGCGAAACGTCTGGAAGTTGTCGTGGATCAGTTGAATAAACGCCATTATCAAGCGCGCTGGGAGGCCGGTCCCCAGGGGCCGCGCATTCTCTTTGCCCATTGTCCCTATGCGGCCATCATCCAGGACCATCCCGAACTCTGTCAGATGGATGAATCCCTGCTGGGGGAACGGATGGACGCTGCCGCCCGCCAACTTGCCAAAATGGGTCAGCCGCCTGCCGAATCAATGTACTGCGTTTTCCACCTTTCGTAGTATCCCGAATATCAAATATCGAATATCGAACATCGAATTCCCAATTCCCAATCCCTATTTACCAATCCCTACTCACCATTCCCGACTCCCGAATATCGAATATCGAATATCGAATATCGAATATCGAATTACCAATTACCTTTCCCTTTCCTTCTAACTTTTTCTCCCATGTAGAGTATCATTTGAACTTATGAGGAACCATGTCTTTACATTCTGAAATCCTGGAACAGCCTGAACGGCTGGCGAAACTGTTGGTATCCCAGCGAAAAGCCGTTGCTGAAATTGCACGCGCCCTTCGGTCGCACGATATTTCCTATGTTTTTCTGGCCGCGCGCGGCACCTCGGATAATGCCGGCCGCTATGCCAATTACCTTTTCGGCGCCGCCAACCGCCTGCCGCTGGCGCTGGCAGCGCCTTCCTTGTTTACGTATTACGGACAGCCGCCCGATCTCAAAGGCGCTTTTGTAATCGGCATCTCTCAATCGGGTCAGTCGCCGGATATCGTCAGCGTCTTGCAGGAGGGCAGACGCCAGGGACGCCCAACGCTGGCGATCACGAACGAATCGGATTCCCCGCTTGCCTCCACCGCCGACTTTGTGCTTGACGTTCAAGCCGGGCCTGAACTCGCGGTCGCCGCCACCAAGACCTACACTTCCGAACTGATGGCGATTGCCATGATCTCAACTGCCCTCCAGGATGATGCCTCGGCTTGGGATTCGTTGGAGCAGGTTCCCGCCTGGATCAGTGAATCTTTGAAGGCCGATGGGATGATCCGTCAGGCGGCTGAACGCTATCGTTATATGCAGCAATGCGTGGTCTTGGGGCGCGGCTATAACTATTCCACCGCCTTCGAGTGGGCCTTGAAACTCAAGGAATTAACTTATGTGGAAGCGGAGCCTTATTCGTCTGCGGATTTCCAACATGGGCCGATTGCCATCGTGGCCAGGGGCTTTCCCGTTATGGCGGTTGTGTCGGCCGGCAAAGTGGCCGAACCGTTGACCGCCCTGCTGGAACATTTGAAACAGGACCTCTCTGCGGAGTTGGTGGTCATTTCGAATCTGGATCGGCCTCTGGCCTTGGCGCAAACGCCTATTCCTGTTTCGAGCGAAATTCCTGAACCCCTGACGCCGCTGGTCAATATCGTGCCGGCTCAACTCTTCTCGTATTATTTGACTTTGGTCAAAGGCTTTGATGCAGAAAAGCCGCGCACCCTTCACAAGGTTACCGAGACGCGTTAACTTCCCTCAGGAATCAAAAAAAGCCGACCCGGTCAAAAGTCGGCTTTTTTTTCATGTAGATCAGTAGACTTTATCGATATTCTCAATATGTCGTTGCGAGCGTTCTTTGCGAAGCAATCTCCTCGCAATGACATGGTTCATATTCGGCGAAATCTGTGGATTATTTCCGATAATGTCTAGCGAAATTCGTGGCTAAAAGCTTGAAAGCCTACCAGACCCGGATCATCTGCCCAGCATAGATCAAGCTGGGATTCCAGAGCTGCGGATTAAGCGATTCCAAACTGTATACGCTTGTTCCGTACCGCCAGGCAATGATCTGGAGCGTATCTCCCGGCTGGACCCTGTAATATTGGGCCGGGGTGGGCAGGTTGATCACCTGTCCGTAGAAGATCCAGTTCGGATTCTGGATTTGTGGGTTGGCGGCCTGGATATCGTATACGCTCACGCCCGTCCGGTCCGCGATTTTTCGCAGCGTGTCGCCCCATTGCACGATGTACGTTCTGCCGCCATACGCCCTCGGTTGCGGCGCATAGGTTTGATATCCCGCATTGGTTTGTTGATATCCCGCATAGGTTGGATATCCGGGGTTTGCAGCATATCCGGGTATGACGATGGTCTGACCGGCGTATAGCCAAGATCTGAGGCTGGGATTTGCCTGCCGGATGGCATCCACGCTGGTTCCACATTTGTTTGCAACCGATGCCATGGTGTCTCCCCATTGAACCACATAGCTCGGGCCGCAGCCCGACCATGCCAGCGCGCTTCCGGTCATCGCAAAGGATGCCAGCACGATGGCCAGCAAAACGAACATATTAACCGTCTTTTTGAGCGACATCTTGAGCCTCCATAATGGAAAACCAAACGATGAGCAAAATGACTATTACATTATACATTTATTATTGTACCAAAAAAATCGGGAATACTGACAATCTCGTTGCAGATTGGGAGCGCTCAAAGCAGTAAGCACTTCTTGCTAAAGCCGCCGTCCTCGGCGGCGGGTGTTCCCACCGAGAGCATAAACTCGCAAAGCAATTAAGGGTCTTGCAAGTGAACTTCTCCCCTTTCCCTTCTCCCTTTTCCCTTTCCCTTCGCTCAAGCCGCCGTCCTCGGCGGCGGGGTTCCCGCCGAGAGCATAAACTCGCAAAGCAATTAAGGGTCTTGCAAATGAACTTCTCCCTTCTCCCTTTTCCCTTTCCCTTCGCTCAAGCCGCCGTCCTCGGCGGCGGGTGTTCCCACCGAGAGCATAAACTCGCAAAGCAATTAAGGGTCTTGCAAGTGAACTTCTCCCTTCTCCCTTCTCCCTTCTCCCTTTTCCCTTTTCCCTTTTCCCTTTCCCTTGTGTCCTTCGTGTTTACGCAGTTTGCAGGAATCCTGTTTTAGAGCTTCGGGAATTTATTAGCGGCCTCCTTGACCACTGCGCCGTGACCGGGACACACGATCTGCGCGCCCAGCGCCGCCTGTTTGCGGGCCGATTCATCCGCCTTGGCTTCATCCCATGTATTGGTCTTGACCGAACGCACCAGTTCCCCTTCCCGCGTGACGATCGAATCGCCGGTGAATAAAATGCCTGTGGATGGTGAGAACAGGGAAATGTGGCCGGGCGTGTGACCGGGCGTTTCCACCACGCGCAAGCCGCCCAGCACCGGCAGGATTTGTCCCTCGCTCAGGATGACATCCGCCTGCACTGCCCTGGGCTGCATGAAATGCAGCATGATCCCCATCAGCACTCTTCGCAATGTTCTGGAGGATTGGATCTGCCGCGATGGCTTTCGTTCTGCAATGGCCTCCGCTTCGATTTTGCTGGTGAAGATTTGCGCTCCGCTCGCTTTTTTCAGTGCGGACAATCCGCCGATGTGGTCAATATCGGCATGAGTGATAATGATCCGCTTCAGGTCGGAGGGGGTATGCCCCAGGCCGGAAATATAGTTGAGGATTTTCTTGTGATTGCCCGGCAAACCGGCATCAATCAATGTCAGGCCGTCCGGGTCAACGATCAGGTACGGGTTGGCTACGATGTTTGGGATGAGATGAACGTTGGGGATTATTTCCATGAGTACAGACTCCTTTTCTGGGTTTGAGCGGGCGCTTATATGTTATCACAACCTCGCCAAAGTATGGTTGTGCGGAGTGCGAAATCTTCGCGACGTGTACTTGGTGTACTTCCAAGCAAGCACCCCCGCAGGGCGGCCAGATTTCGTCTGAAGTCAGAAGGCTTTGGCCTCCGAAACTAGCAAGCTTTGAGCGCACCGCTCTCTCGCTCGCCAAATCCCGTTACCAAAGCGAACCTTCAAACCTTCGATTTTTTAGACTTTTCGACCTTTTAGACTTTTTAGACTTTTCGACTTTTCGACTTTTTAGACCTTTTAGACCTTTTAGACTTTTCGATTTTTTAGACTTTTTCGACCTTTTCGACTTTTCAGACTTGTTAGACTTTTAAGACTTTTTAGACTTGTTCGACTTTTTATTTTTTCCGGCAGTTCTTCGGGATACTTCACGATATTTCTGCCCTCATCGCACACGCCCCAAATGAAATTATTGAGCCAGCGAATATCATCGCTAACCCCGTAGCAGGGCTTGCCTTTGGCGTAACAATAGCCGAGTTCCGCGCAAGTACCCGAGTCGTGATCCGGGCCGGTCAGCAGGGCTACGCAAATATCCTGCTGGTCGAGGGCGCGCAAGTCGCCAAAGAAAATTCGTGCGCGTTCGTCCGCTGTTAATTTTTGAATGACACCCACATCCCGGTGCGGCAGGAAGGTTTTATAGCCCGCCTTTTCGAGCACCTCCGCGATGCGCTCCAAATACGCTCGCTCCGCGCTGTTGAATAAGGGTCCCGCAATATAAATGGATTTAATATTGGATTATCCTCAACGAATTTCTTGACTCCCATGATTTTATATCAATTTGGCCGTATTTTCCATCACATCACCCCTCCCTAAATCCGATGATCCAAACCATCCTTGCGCCTTCCAACTTTTCCTCATCGTATTTGGGGAGGTCGCGAAGCACGCCGGAGGCGACAGGGTGGGGCTAGGTAAACCCTCTTCTTCGCGTCTTTAGGTTCATCACCTTTCCCTGAATCTTCTTTTGCTCTATCCGTGTAAATCCCTCTCATCCGTGTTCTATTCTGAAAAAATCTTCGCATCCTCCGCACCTCATCACCCCCTCCCTAAATCCGATGATCCAATTCATCCTTGCGCCTTCCAACTTTTCCTCATCGTATTTGGGGAGGTCGCGAAGCACGCCGGAGGCGACAGGGTGGGGCTGGGTTAAAACCCTCTTCTTCGCGAGCTTCGCGTTTCATCACCTTTC
>Ga0182027_10012646_pt1 | contig 11841 bp, 11 predicted proteins | sample 712E1DmetaG_FD_121300 | JGI IMG/M metagenome (GOLD analysis project Ga0182027, IMG submission 121300) | Permafrost microbial communities from Stordalen Mire, Sweden - 712E1D metaG (Illumina Assembly) | ecosystem: Environmental > Terrestrial > Soil > Wetlands > Permafrost | place: Sweden...
CAAAAAAAATTCCGTTATTGCCTGTATTTCCGCTCATTTCTTCAAGGAAAAGTTCCACCGAAATAGAGAAATGATTAACACATCTAAATTGGCACAGTACCAATAATTACAACGTCTCGCTCATCCAAGACTAATCCGATGTCCAATGCTTCAGCTTTTAGGACCTGCTGGATTGTTTCAGATTTCTCGTTGAAGAGCAATTTGTTGATGAGGACTTCCTTTTTTGGAAACCGAATCGTCGCTATCAGTACTTGGTTATCTAACCCCTCAATCGTTCGCGCTGAAGTTGTGTCGACGTCTATAATTCGGGGGTGTGGGTAGTCTCCGTTTTTTAGTTTGATGATTGTTATCTGTTGAGGAGGCGGGATTTCTTGTGCCTCCTTTCGTATTTTTCTTAGCGCAGTAATTTTTGACACCCCAGCGTCAGAGCCGGCTGCTTCGTAGCTCTTGTAGATTTCATTGTACCTTTTTTGGGTCAGTTTTTTAGATTTTTTTTGCATTCTTCATTCCTCTTATTTCAGTTCGCTTGTAAGGTGGACTGGCTACGATTAGACTGATTGTTTGTTTTCATATGTATCAACTCTTTTTTGTGCCGGCTAGTTTTAGCTGGAAAACTTGCAATGAACGTGTTGGCTGAGGGCACCCCGTCGCGACGTGCTTCTTTTGGAAAATCGAAGGGACTTTCATGGGGATAAAGGACAAACATTTTTCAATTATGTTATTTACGGGCAACTCTCTTGGTTTTTTGATTTTATTACTTAACATAGTTTTTACACCTTTTCTCATCGTATTTTTATTTTTTTTTCAAATTCTTTTAATTTTTTCCAGACGTTGAAAACTGGTTAAGGGTAATTTTCTTTGCCAGAAAATTTCTTGTAGGGCGGATTCGTGATAATTGCATTTATCTCTTGCAACCGAGCTCAATGAGGCGAAAATATAATGGTAATCGCGATAAGTAGAGATTTAGCGGCAGCTCATCGGGTTCAAGGAGAATCACAGTTTTGAATGGCAAATCTTGTAAAAGTTTTTCGTTAGCAAACTTTTTTAGCGGTTTCATATCAACTGTGTCCGGAAGAGTTCGCAACTTATTTTGAAACAGAAACGCCCCGATTCCGCCCATAGGATCGATAACAATCTCGTTTTTACTCCTCATCAATGTTTTTTCTTTGGGAATGCTGGGCTTAGCGACAATATGTCTGTTTGAAGATTTGGTTTTTTGGTCTGTGTTTCCTGCTTTCAAAGTGTTTTTCTTACCCATTTTAGTTTCAACGGTTTTATTAATGCCCATTTTGCTATTTCAAGCTTTTTCTGGTTTTCATAAACGATTTGAAGCTCTATTAGTGCTCATAAAGTCAATTAATTAGGCCCATTATAGCGAGTAGGAATATATTATATATAGCCTCGACGTACATGTCAAAAAAAGTTAAATACCTTACACTGAGATAAAAAATCCGTGAAACGCTTTACCTCTGCACTTGCCTCAGTTTTGCAGAAGCTATTTTGATAACCACTTTGTCGCCTGGAAGCTTGTCAACATATTCCCAACCTTTTGCCAAAAAATCATTAGCTTCGGCGATACCTACTACTTTTTGCGAAGCCCCGTTTGTTAGTTGCCCGCCCAAGAGTCTGTTTCTAACGGCATCCTGTAGTTCCTCGACCGTAATTGAGGATACATCGATTTTTTCTAACTCTTCTTTACTTAGACCAAGCGCCAACAGAAGCTGTTCCCTCACGCTACTCTTAAGCTTCTCCGCACTAGTTTCTTCATTGACCTTAGTTTGCAAAAATTCTTCGCTACGCCCATAAGAAGCCCGCATGTCTTCGATAACAGAGTCTGGCAGTTTCTTGTCAAGAGTGTATTTGAGCTCAATGTTGTTGCCCCGGTGACCCATCCAAAATGACCGGTAATCCCGAATTAAATAACCCCTTGACTCAGCAAGCAGCAGTTGCGTATCAAAATAGCTCCTGAGCACATACGGTCTCCAGGCATAACCACCAGCTTTGATTGCCGCTTTGATTGTATCGCCCACATTGTTTGCTCTTATGAATGGCTTCATTCTTAATTTTGGAGTTACTAGCGCAGACTTAAGTGTCAGAGTCTCTCCGCTTCTGAGGCGTTCTTCCAAGTAATCCTGAACATATACACATCCTTCTGTACTTAGAAAAGTGAAGTATTGATGCCCTGCCTTGGAAAGTTCTTTGCGAACGACGACTAATGCGGGATTCCGTTTGAAGCATACTGTATTATGCTTAATCTCGATTTCTGGCAAATCAGCGATTCTAAGCCCATCTTGTCCAGTGTAATTGCCTAAAACTTCAATGCGAACACCCGAATGAGCAACTAACACACTGGCAACCCTTGTTTTCTTGTCGCCTGAAAGAAAAATGTGCTTAAGTTCTTCTTTTGTTGGAACCCTTTCGTCTTTAAGTGTTGGTGCATCTTCTGCGCCTTTTATTTTGATTTTTCTGTGGATGTCTTTTCCGTTGTGAGAAAGCCATGATCGAATTGCTTTAACCACGGATTCTGTATAGCTTCCTGCGTAACCAGCTTTTTCCATTGACGAGACAACATCAAGAACTATGTTGTATAATTCGATTTCACTTAGAGAAAGCAATGCTTTTGGCGTGGTGTTATGGCTCTGGCAAAAAGATCCAAGTCGCCTTAAGTATACGTCGGAAGTAATAGCCGACCCCCGGGAAACATTTTCGCGCCAACGTTTTACATCCACATCATCCAACAGTGCCTGATATTTGCATTTTGAGTCGGGAGAAGACTTAGTTGGCGAAGACATAGATGACTATTTGGAGGGTTTGCCACAAAAGCGTTGTGGGGACTCATACCGAATTGGGAGTGGGCCGTACCGGATTTGAACCGGTGATCTTCGCCGCGTGAGGGCGACGTCCTAGCCAGCTAGACTAACGGCCCGCTGGGTGCTGTGGATTGAAACTACGTATTTTCCCTTCATAAAACCTTTCCCCTCCTAAAACAAACAGCATAGGGGTGCAAACCATGGGGCTAAGAAAAAAGCTGAATTTCGAATTGTCGCCTGATCAAGAAGGATTCCTAATGTTAATGTGCTTTTTAGGCTGCGGCTTAATAGGCTACCTCTTAACCTACTCCATGGGTTTACTGCACTAATTAATTACTAAACTATAGCGCATATTCAAATTCAGAAAGCTTTAAAACATTTCACTTCATTCTTGGATGTGGTCACTCCCAGAGCACGGTGCCAAGGTAGCTCAGCCCGGGAGAGCGCTCGGCTGAAGACCGAGTCGTCGCAGGTTCAAACCCTGCCCTCGGCACCATTTAAGCTTATTTTGAGCTTATTTTGAGCTTATTTTGCGGAATTAGGCTAAGAATACCCCCCAATGAAACCATCATGAGCACGCGCTTTTTCATAGATTCGTCTTATCGGTTTATAACTTATTCTATATCTTCTTCGCTCATGCTGCTTTCTATTTTAACTCGAAGATATGGACTGATTCCCTTCCATGAATTGGGATAATGTGTTCAACTGTCTTTTCCAGTTCTTCCGCGCTGGTTTGTCCCTAAAATACGTTAATGTTTATTTTTGAGATGAGGTCTCGTATTTCTTGAAAAACGTCCAAGCTTAGGAGGTGACTCAAAGCGGGACAAGATGAACACGAACTCTTGAAACCTCTTTAGAAACGTAGACTTACGTTTTGCTAATAAAATCCTGAATAGTTCCTTTCATGCTTCACAGTGTATGAGCGATTGTCTCTACGCACCAGACGGCTCCGCACCGTTTTTTTCGTCCAAAAGCGCAAGAATATCTTTTCGCGCTTCCCCGATGGTCAATGGACACTGCTTATTCATGAGCAAGTTGTTCCTCTTGCTTAAAATCTCAAACAGATGAGTAATCCTAGGCAGACGAAGGTCCATGCTTCTTATCATATCCGCTTTCGAAAAAACTTCTGCTGGAGGTCCTTGCAGGGCAATTTGACCTTTGTTGAGAACACAGATTTTGTTGGCAAAAAGCGGAACCAAATCCACATCATGGGTTGCGATAATCAACGTTAGGCCTAACTCCTTGTTTAGTTGAAGCAGAAGCTTTAGGATTTTGCTTGCTGTTCGTGGGTCAAGGTTAGCCATAGGCTCATCTAGGACCATTATTTCAGGTTTCATGGCGAGCACTCCAGCTATGGCTGCTCTTTTTTTCTGTCCTGTGCTAAGGTTTTGAGGAGGCTTGTTTTCTAACTCTGTTATTTCCGTAGCTTCCAACGCCCATTTTACTCGAGCCTTAACCTCTTCGGTTGGGAACCCCAAGTTTATAGGTCCAAAGGCAACGTCCTGACCCACAGTGCGAGCAAAGAGCTGATCATCTGGATCCTGAAATACCAAGCCAACTTTTTGTCTAACCCAGTCAAGGTTTGATGTAGCAACCTCTTTGTTTAGAACAAGAACTTTTCCAGAAGTAGGCATCAATAACCCGTTAAAATGATGGAGTAGTGTGGACTTTCCAGCGCCATTCGGTCCGAGAATCGCCATGTTCTCGCCTTTTTCAACTGCGAAATTCATGTCAGCCAAAGCTTTTGTTCCATCATTATACGTATAGCAGAGATTAATTGTTTCAATTGCCTTCAACTTATTTTTTCTCCAATTAAAGAATAAACGCATCCACTAGGACAACGCTAACACTGGCAATTACGACTAACGAACCCACAAGCACATCCCACTTAGGCAGCTTCTTTTTCTCATAGGTAAACAGCGTATATTTCCCAGTGTATCCTCTTGACGCCATTGCATTGCCAACTTTGACAGATCTATCAAACGCCCTTAAAAGAAGCGCCCCCGCAATATTGCCAAAATGGGCAATTTTTTTGAAGTAACCCACCGAACCGGAAAACCCGCATCGCGACGCCTGCGCCCGATACATCCTAGTGCTCTCCTCGGAAAGAACACCAATGTACCTAAACATCAACATCATAGTGTCTATAATTACCGACGGAACACGGAACCACGCCAACGAATCCATAACAGTTGTAATCGGTGTTACAAGAATAAGTAAATTCAGAACGGAAACAGCTGAAATACAACGCGTGAACACAAGAACACCAAAATAGATACCCTGCTGGTAAATAGGAAACGTTAAGAAAGGAACTCGCGCAATCACCGTTGACCCGTAAGTGAAGGGCATGATTATGGCCACGAATGCAATGAGGGTAATCGGGTAAAGAAGCCGTTTGCAATAAGCTTTCAACGACGCTCTAGAATAGAGAACTAGCCCAAAGCAAGTTACAAAAAAAAGCAAAGGAAGCTCCCAATGAGTCAAGAAAACTATGCAGAAAATCGCGGTCACTGCACATATGAGCTTAATTCTAGCGTCCAGTCTGTGCAGTGCCGAGTTACCTTCAGTGTACTCTTCAAGATTTACGCTATACATCGGCTTCAACTTTTGCTACTGTGTTTTATTTTTCTAAGCTTCACGGCACGTCCGACAATAATGAAAGTAAAGAAACCTACTGTGGTCAGTATCCCAACGAAAGGATCTCCAGCTAACCATATAGGGAGAAACATCAGTTTTTCCTCCTTGAAATGGCACTATTACTCATTACCGAGGGAAAGATGTAGCCAACGATGAATCCGCCAGCGCACCCAGCTGCGCAGAAACCTAAGTATTCGCCGGTTACACCCCAGTGTTCTATGGTGAAAGGATTATAGTAAACAGTAGTACTGCTATCTGAAGCCGCGGCGTTCACTTTGTCATCAGTCGCTGCATTACCACCTACCTTGTAGCCGATGTAGCCGCTGACAGTCATGACTGCCACGATTAATATCATGGCTATTAGAGCGTATTTTGTGAATCGGTCCATTTATTTTTTCACCAACCACCATTTTAACAGTTCAGGTCTATGATTTGCGATGTACTGAATAGATGCAGCTGTGAATCCAAACTCCAAGATTGCTAAGGGAATTTGGGTAGGCAAGTATCCAAGTGTGAATATGCCCCACCAAGCAAACATGTTTGAGGGGTGAATGGAAATTGCAAGTTCAAAAGCTGCCGTTACGTAGGTCATCAAATCGCCCACTATTCCGCCTAAGCCCGCTGAAAGCCAAATTGAACCGCCTGCCTTTCTCGCGACCCAGAACGTTGCGAAGCCTGTTAAAGTTCCAACGATTCCCATTGAAAACGTGTTTGCGCCGATTGTGGTTATTCCGCCATGTCCAATGAAGGTTTGGAAGAACAAAGCGATTGCGGATATGACGATAGTTGGCCCTGGTCCAATTATCATAGCAGCCATAGGGGTGCCTACTGGGTGTGAACATGACCCGGTAACTGGTACGGGTATGTGCCAAACGGAAATCACAAAAACTGCGGCGCCCATAAGACCCACTACAGACATGTATGACGGGTTAATTGCCCGTTTTGCCGATAGCTGTCTGGCACCTGCATATACGAAAATTCCTGCTAGAATATACCAAAATATACACCATTCTGGTGTGAGTATTCCATCTGCAATGTGCATCTTGTCCTCTCACTGTTGGATGATTCATCCAGCTAATCTTATTAACTTTTGCTTAACTAAAGTTAAGTTCAGGTTGAATAACTTTGCCTAAGAAAAGCGCCTTTATTATGTGTTGAAGTAGGTTGGTGAGACGACTTTGTCTGCTCTTCCGATGTTCTCTGCTGCCTCTCTATTCAAAACCATAAACATCATCACCATCAACTTAGCGTTAGAGTAAACCTTCATTCCAGCATAGTTCCTCCCGCTCTGCAGATCATCGAGGTCTACTTTGCCATTTTTAGCAAGTCCAGAGTTCGCATTGATTATCCTAGACGGAACGCTGGCTTTCAACAAACCCAACAACTCATGCGTCAGGAGAAATGGCCCAGATAGTCTACCGGCAAGGGTTCGTTCAAAACCTTCAGGCGTGACCTCTCGCTTGTTGAAAACTGCTCCTGCATTGTTTATCAACACATCCAGCCTTTCATACTTCAATTTAAATTCTTCTGCGAAACGCCGTATTGAACTCATTGATGAAAGGTCGCATAGCATGACATCGACAGACTTGTTCCCACTCTGGATACTATTTCCGCTTTAGCTTTTTCGCCGCGTTATTGGTCACGCACAACCAAAACAACTGTTGCACACATTTTTGCCAAAGCCAGAGCTGTTTCTTTTCCGATTCCAGAGTTGCCGCCGGTGACAACGCTAAACTTTAGCGTTCATTTCATTCATTCCAACACCCACATCCCGCATTTATCAAAATCGAAAATCAAAAATTAGGTAACAATTAGTCCCCAAATATTTAGGCTTGAATTGCGTTCGCTCTTCCCCGTCTTAGCTTGGTGAGGAGGACAGCGGCCCGAATTTTTGGCTGCCACAAACATCCTTCGAATCTTATTCCTTATTCTCAGTATATAAAACATCGTTGCATGCTCAAGAATGCAATTCAAAAGGGAATAGACTGGAAAAAAATACTCAACTAAAAACCGCAGAAGACGCCAAGAACTAGTTGGGCAGGTTTTGAATGCATTTGCTATTTTAGTGACTTTAAAATCTTCAGGAAACGGAAATGCTGCGATATGCGGTTCGGGTCGCTGGGAATTGAACCTATCCACCAAAGTGGAGATATCAACCCAGCATTCATTTTGCTATCTTTAGCGCAATCCAAAAAGTGACGTAAAAATCAATATTTTTCCCCGGTAATTTAGTTTCCTCAATCAACTTTGCCTTGGCTACGGTTGCTTATTCAGGGTTGCGCTATGCTTCTTTTTACCTCAGATATTCAACTTTGCGCTTGTGATACCGCTTGCATTCTTTGACGGTTTTTACCCCGTATGGCGGGTACATCATCCCCATCCCTGACAGCAACATGAGTTGCGTTGTCTGATCAAGCCTTGTTTCACTGTATTCTGGGCAGCCTACGCATTGATCGGGAAACTCATTGAAGCACGCATATTGTACTTCCAACCTACTTCCCCACATACTAACTAGGGCTTGTTTAAGTATTTAAAACAAACTCAAAGCAATCTAATCTGAAGCTATGCATGCCGCGCGAGTAAACGACGGTTTAAACGACGGTGTCAAGCTAGCCCTCGGCACCATTCAATTGTTCTGAAGAACGTTTGTTTTTAGGTCTTTTTCGCTTTTAGGACGCAATAATTACTGTTAGCTTTTTGTTTTTTTCCCTCATCAATAGGCTCAAAATATCTCCTTAGCTGGGGCTTGGAAAACCCTACCACGTTTAACACTTCCCATATCATCGCTCTACAGTTGCGCTCTACTTTGTGAGTCCTCGTGAACTGATTTCATGTGGGTTTATGGTTGGATTGTGGAAAATCCTTAAGAAAGGCGATGCAAACGGCAAATGCTATGATTAGCAGTTACTTAGTAACCATGTTTGTTGTTTACCAGGGAGCTTGATGTTAATTGCCAAGGTCATTTTTCGATTCTCTAAACCTTTTCATTCGGAGGCGGCACCGATGGGTCATCATAGCGTGGGCGGTTGCGGTACTGCTTTCGCTTGTTCTTATCCCAAGCTTCTTTTCATCCGTTTCCTATAACCTGACCGGCGGGTTTGGTGCGCCTTCAAACACGATGTCGGTTAAAGCAGCCAATATAGTACAAGCTCAATTTCCAAGTTCCAATAGTAGCGACAGTAGCATCCTTATGGTCATCCAAGGTGCTCCAGTATATTCTGACTCGTTAAAGCAGGACCTGCTTGCACTCAACGACACAATATCCAAAGATCAGGATATTGGCAATTATACTGGTGAATCAAGCCTTTACTCGCTGGAGGCTAGCCTGCTTAACTCGTCGGTACCTGACATACTTAACCAGACGGCAAGTCTACAATCCACCATAATCACGATTAACTCGGGACTATATTCTTTGCAGGACAACCTATCTGAGTTGAGCACAAACCTGTATGCTAACATGACAAATGCAGAAGCAGGCTTTTCAGTTTCTGACCTGATGAAATCCTCTTATCAGCTTGGCCCATCACCCAACGAGACCCAAACATGGAATCTAGCTTGCGATCTTATTTCAAACGCTACCCAAAGCACCTTTTCAGACTCCCCACTCTTTACTATAAACAGCGCGTCCCTGAGCAATCTCTTATCAGGGCTTTCACCGAACGCAACAACCGCCGATGTGAACCTTGCCATCAACAATGAGATTGCAACTCAACCTTTCACTGATTATCCCTATGCGCCCACAAGCGCGTTGACGGGTAATTTCGTTAATTCTCAAAATGATTCGATGCTGATTGTTCTCGGTTTCTCGTCCAATCCTGACGACAACACAATCGCTCATGTAGAGTCAGATGTACAAAATTCTGGACTACAGAACTTTGGCTCTGTTTATGTGACTGGCGGCCCAGTTTTGACTAGGGATGTTGAGAAAGCGTTCGTGCCTGCTCTGGAAATAACCATGGGGCCTGGCATCGCGATTTCCCTTTTAATTGTTGGACTACTGTTTTTATCGCCTGTCGCTGCTTTAATTCCAGTTATGATTGGCGGCGTTTCAGTTTCGGTTGCGCTTGCCTCCATCTACGCTGGCGTTGTCGATATTGGTCATGGAAACTTGACTTTCCTAACCCCCACATTAACCATACTACTAATGCTAGGTCTAGCAGTAGACTATGCAGTGTTGCAGCTTAGACGCACAAGAGAAGAAAGACAAAAAGGCAAATCCATCGAAGAAAGCGTAGGCATCTCCATCAAGTGGGCAGGTCAAGCAGTCTTAACCGCAGGCTTAACCGTAATTGTCGCTTACATCGTCATGGCAGTTGCTAACGTGCCCATCTTCAGCGACGTCGGAACCGCCATAGCACTCGGAGTTGCAATTTTACTTGTTGCTTCGCTAACCTTATTACCTGCCCTTGAAATCGCTTTGGGTGACAGGATTTTCTGGCCGGGACTCAATAGGCAAAGTAAAGTAAAGTCTGATCCTAACCAGAACAGATTAAGGCGCTTGGCACATGGCACACTTAAACGTAAAGTACCCATAGTAATCATAATCAGCATAGTAGCCTTAAGTGCGTTCGCCGTTATCTATAATACACCGACCAACGAAGACTTTCTGAAGCTTATTCCAAACTTCCAAAGCAATCAGGGACTCACCGCTATATCTAACAGCTTTGGAAGCGGAACAATGGAGCCCACCTCCATCGTCGTCACAACTCCCACACAGATAACCTACGGAGACAACCAGTTTAACCAGACATTGCTGAACCAGATAGAGCAGATCACCGCTGCTGCTGCAGGTTCTAAAGGAGTCGCCGCCGTTTCAGGCCCAACTAGACCTTATGGAAACGTGTTCAACTACTCTTCTGTGGAAAACATGTCTGAGCCAATCCAAATACAATACGAGAGCCAAATGTTTTCAACAATTGGAATAGATAACAAGACCGCGGTAATTACTGTCAATCTTTCAGATTCAGCTTCGAGTCCAACCGCTATCAACTCCCTACGCGGGATGGAAAAGAACATCAACCAACTGCCTCTCATAAGCGGCATCACCGTTTACTATGGAGGGAACACCCAGTCAACCTACGACAGCCAAGCGTTCATGGGAAACCTGATTCCAGAAGTCGTAATGATCCTTGCAGCAGCAGTTTACGTAATTTTGTTTTTCCAACTCCGTTCAGCCTTCACGCCAATCCGCCTAATAATTACAATACTTTGCAGCGTCGTCTTCTCTTTAGCCATTATTTCTTTCATATTCTACTATGCTCTTAACCTGCCCATCTTAGACTTTGCGCCACTATTCGTAGTTGTAACCATGCTAGGTGTCGGAATTGACTATGACATATTCTTCCTCACTCGCATCCGTGAAGAAGTCCTCAACGGCAAAAGCGACAATGAAGCAATAGTAACGGCCATCGAGAAAGTCTGGGTTACAATCCTCGGCTTAGGGCTCGTACTCGCAACCGTGTTCGCATCGTTAATCATAACTAACATCGCTATTCTTGAAGAAATCAGCCTCGCAGTCGCCGTGGCCATCCTAATAGACGTAACCGTTGTCATCCTCTTCTTTGTCCCCTCACTCATGGGGCTCGCACAGAAATTCAACTGGTGGCCCTACAAACTCTCCAGAAACAAAAAAACAGAAAACAACACAAGCTAAGACTATAACGTAAGCCTATACATATAACGAGAGATAGCCAACACCAAATTTTAGCGCCTGGTTTTTTAATAAAACGATTGGCTTTCCCATTTTTTTAACTGTAAAAAAGCCCTTTTTTAACCATTTTACGTATATTAACCGCAAGTGTTTTATGCTGATTCATACGATATCATTGAACCATAGGGATAATTATGGCAAAATGCCCAACTTGTGGAAAAGAAGTCAAAACCGCAAAGAAAACTTGGAAGATGGCAGGCAAACCTGACAAGAAAGGAAAAAGAACAGAACTCACCATCGGACTTTACGAGTGCTGCGATAAGACTTTCCGAGAAGTCCTAGACAAGAAAAAAATCTAAACGCATACTTCCAATTTTCCTTTTTCTATTTTTCTGTATTTACTAGCTTATTTGTGACTGCTAACCCGCTACAACAAACGTTTAATTGCCTGAATAGTAGCCAATCCATACGAGGAAGAAAGAAACGGCTTTTTACAAGAAACGAGACCACATTCAAGTCATCGCGGAAATACTTTGTTTATGCAAAAGTCCTCAAACTAAAAGCTACATTAGGCGTCAAACAAGTATTTCTTACGCTACGCTTCAAAATTGCATTATGCAACTTTTACAGAACCAGTGGCTAATGCTTGTGGAAGAGGATTGCGGTCAAAAAAAATTTACAATAACGAGAAAAGGATTAGTTTTTTTGGAAAAGTATTTGGAGCTTCAAAATATCATGGGAACG
>Ga0182027_10012647_pt1 | contig 11841 bp, 6 predicted proteins | sample 712E1DmetaG_FD_121300 | JGI IMG/M metagenome (GOLD analysis project Ga0182027, IMG submission 121300) | Permafrost microbial communities from Stordalen Mire, Sweden - 712E1D metaG (Illumina Assembly) | ecosystem: Environmental > Terrestrial > Soil > Wetlands > Permafrost | place: Sweden...
CTCCCTGGTACCAGCTCTGCGAAGCGTGGACCTGGAGCGTGTCGGAGGGGGGACTTGAACCCCCACGCCCTTGCGGGCACTAGCCCCTCAAGCTTCCCTCCTGGGACTTTGGCGAACTAGCACGAACTCACATGGCATATAAATAAAGGGTTTCGTCTTCGGCAAACGGTCACGGTCGGCAGCGGACGCGCGATAATCGCGCGATAATCGCGTGACGGAACTCGGTCGTGCCGACTCCAGAATCTGAACATGGAACGACTCTGTTTCTGACACTGTTCGAGTCCCTCGGAGTTTGCCAGCGCAAGGGCCGCCCCCAAGCTCCCCTAGCGCGGCAGGGCCGCATTGAGCTTCTCTTCGGCATGTTCGATCAGGCGCCTGGCCGCCTCTACAGCCTTTCGAGCCTGGGCGGCACTCACTGGAGCCGGGTCGTATTCGGCCGGTGTCTTGAGCGGTAGGAGCTGGTGAAGATAGCGCGCGCCTTGTACATCTCCGATCGTCTTGAGATGCGCTGGCGCGTCGGCGTGCTCACCCTTCGAAACCGAGCCGACAAGGGCACACGAGATCGCGTCGCCAGCATTCATCCCAGCATGTATTGCGTTACTCGTGGCTGCGGTGTAGTTCCCGAGCCCGAGGGAGAACTGCGCAGCCTCAAGGAACTCCCCGGCCTTGCTCAGATACTTCGGAGCCTGAGAAGGGGACAGCTCTCGTGTCGTCCGGGCCCGGCGCGCTGTCACCGAGCGCCCTTTGTCCGCTTGGGCGCTGACGCCGTCACTTCCCGCACGACCGGCATCGCCGCTGCTCGCTCGGAGGTCTCCGCTCGAACCACTCGTGCCGTCACTACCCGTGCGGTCGGCTTGGCGATGTGCGCCGCTGGCTTGCGACCCGAGAGCCGGCGAGGCGACGGGCTCTCGACAGCCTGAGAAACGATTGTGGCCCGATCCCCCACCGGAGCGGCGATACGCGAGGGCTCCTCACCAGCGAGCGTGACGGCGCCATCGACGATGGTCCGCCACAGCGACCGCGTCCTTGCCAATGCAGGAAGCTCGTGCCGTGAGGTTTCGATGACGTTGACCGGGTTACCGACGACCACGTGAGCCAGGTCCTGCCAGTTACCGAAGCTGTCGAGCCAGGACTGGTCGTCAGGCTCGACGTCATCGGAGCGCACTACCAGGACATCGAGATCACTCTCGGCGTCGTCAGTACCTCGAGCGAACGACCCGAACAGGGCAAGACTGGCCGGCGCGGGCTTGATTGACTTGGCGAGTTCACCGAGACGCGAAATGGCCGTCGAGCGAGCATCCGCCAACGCGAGCAGTGCCAAGGCCGCGGCGTTCGTCCGTTCAAGTTTCACGAGGGAAGCGCCTGCCACCTCCCGACGGGAGACGATGCCGAGAAAAACGAGCCGGCGGATCTCGATGCTGGCGCGATCGCGTGAAACGCCGCCAAGCTGCGCGACGCGACGGATCGGCAGCTCCGCATGGGTGCGTGCCAGCACACCGAGCACCTTGCCCGTCGTACCTGGGATAACCGCCTCCAGGGGTCGTGAGTAGTCCACTGCAACCATTGTAGGGAAACATCTGCACAGGTGTCGGTATACCCGACAATGAACCGTGGGCTCCTCGAGCTCCGAGCCCCGAGTTCGAGCAGCTCACGTAGACGGCCATCACGAGCGCCTCGATCCTCGCGCACCTGAGGTGGCGACGGCCGGCGCGCTCAACAAGCAAGCTTCCCTCCTGGGACTTTGGCGAACCACCACGAACTTACATAGCTTATAAATAGAGGACTTCACCTTGGGCGAACGTTCACGATCAGCAGCGAACACGCGATAATCGCGCGACGGAACTGGGTCGTGTCGGCCCCGGAATCTGAGCATGGAACGACTCTGTTCATGTCGCTGTTCGAGTCCCTCAGCGCCTACCGGCGAGTGCGGCGCCAGGTGGACAAAGGGGAAATCAGGGGCGAAACGGCACGCCGGGTTGTGGGATGACACCAAGGCTTTGCGGAGCGAAGACGCGCGCCTCCATCACGGCCCGAAGTCATGACCACCCGAAGCAGCCTCGATGAGGCAATCCGTCTGATCGTTAGGTGATCGTGAAGCTGCCCGCGACCGTTCCGGCGCTGCAACTGACCGATACCCGAGCGGTCCCCGCGCCAGTGGTTGAACCGATCAGCCACGTCCAGGTAGCGACCCCGCTCGCATTGGCAGTTGTCGTGCCAAGACCCTTTGCGGTGCTCAATCGACCGCTCGGTAGCGTTACCGCGAGTGTGCAGGAATCGCCCGACTTGCTCGAATGCACGGTGAGCGATTCATGCCCGCCGGGGGCAATCGAGCCGATTAGTGAGGTGATCGTCACAGCGCCGGACGGAGGCGTCGTCGCAACAGTCGTAGTCGTCGTCGGCTGCGCCGGACTTGCTTTGGGCCATGCGCCGAGATACTGGTGATACGTGGACACCCAGTTGGTGGCGATGGCCTTCTGCGCGCTCGCGAGTGCGACCTTTCCCTCACACACGAGGTCGTGCAGGCGGTTTTCGAGAATGTCCTTGCTGTTCAAATATCCCTTTGGGTGGTCATTCAGCTCGGGCCACAGATTGCCGATCGCGTTGCTGCCACCGAGTTCGAGAGAGATCAGGTGATCGATTTCGTATTGGTCTGTCGTGTGATGGGTGACGCCGTATTCAGCGTAAACCTGGTTCTTCTCCGACTCGGGAACATCCCGCACACTGGTTGCATAACCGGACCGACAGATCGTCGCAACCCCGACATGAAACGTCACACCTGGCGTCACCCGAAGATCGTTCAGGGGTTCGCCATGCGAGTAGCGAAAATGGGCGGTGGCGGCGAACGCTGTCGCAGGGAGCACCAGACTGACGGCGGCGAAGGCAACCATTGCTGCTCCGATAGAAGCGATGCGGCGTCGTCTCATGGATAGATGGTAGTCGCTTTGCAAAGGCGTTCTCGGTGCTCCCGACACGGCAGGAGATCGCCAAGCGCCTGCTGGCAATGCGGCCCTGGCGCTGCCCGAGCGAACGAGCATCGGTGCGGTGGGATCGCGCTGAGGTCGCGGAGCCATCGTGACCCTGACGGCACCACCGACCTACACGACCACGTCCGCCACGCAACCGATCATCGGCTCAGGACTGACTGTGGGAGCGCGCTATCGCCTCGTGTGGTGGACGCGCTTGAGGCTCGGGCGCCCGCGGTTGTCGTCGCCGCGGCCGCTCACTCTTTCTCAGCGAGCGAAACGGCCCGGGGCTACTACGGGTCCACCCTCACGTTCTAGGGCCGCCCTACGCTCCCTGAGGACGCGCCCTTGATGATTGCGGCTGTCATCTGGCTGCCCTTCCTGATCATCCCGCTGGGTTCGTCCGTTTGAAGGGCGGGGTGGCCGCGACCTTTGATGGTGTTGATTACACGATCTGGGCACTGTTCGTCATCAAGTACCTGGTAAAGAATAGGCTCATTCCGGCCCGCTCGGGCCCGTGAGTGCAGTATCAGCCGCGATCGCGGCGCTTGCGGCTTGCATCATGGTCCTACCCCGAGGCGACAGGTCACTGCCTCGCAGCCATCATTTACGGCTAGTCGGTAGCTTCGGCGGTATCCTCCGCTATCCTTACCAACCCTTGTTCGGCTCGCACTGGATACCCTCCGCTGCCGATCTGGAGAGAAGGTACGGAAGGCGTCCAATCGGGACGATCCGGTCCAGCCAAAGCTCCATATACACCTGGAACACCATAAACGGGTTCTCCCTTTAGAAGGGCTATCGACCGCACGGAGGTTTCCGTCCTGACTTGCGCTCTGAGGGACGCCATGTCTTGTTCGAGCCGTAAGAAGCGCAGTTCGTCGGCTGTGACCGTTGGCTCGCTCGAACTGGAGATTTGGAGAAACGTTGGGAGGACGAACTGGCTTGGAGATTCCAGTGTCTCAAGAAGACTTGCCCGAATTTTGGCGCGCAGGTCCGTATCCCAGCCGGTAAGACGCGGTGTGTATTCATGTACGCGCAATCCTCGTAAGTCGAAGGGGACATCGTCCATATTCTCTGTTATTAATACCACCGGCTTTTTTGCGGCATGAGCTAATCCCAATTCATAGAAGACGTTTGGATTCTTACCGGTCAGATCAGCAAGTAGCACCGCGGCGTCAGTGATGAACGACCAAATATCATTCACAATGTTACTTGAGCGGAATAGATCAGTCGTTCGTGTGGGAGTTAGACCGGCGTCCTTAATAGCAACACTATAAAGATGCTCGTGATAGTCCTCATACCAGTCGCCGAATGGTGAAATCACAAAGCAACTGCGTTTAGGTGAAGGGGAGGTCCCTCGTGCTCGCGTGGAAGGTCTCGTGCCAGGGGCTTTCTTGGCGGTGGCTTTCCTGGCGGGCGCTTTCACAGCGGGCGCTTTCTTGGCGGTGGCCTTCTTGGCGGTGGAGACCTTGAGGGGCATAACGATAAATCCTAGCTATGGGGGCATCGCCGCCGCGCCCTGCTCCCCTCACGTTTCGGATGGGTGCTCAGGAGCTGGAGCCAGTTCTAGAGGCTCCTAGGGCATCTGGGGGGCTGGTGCCGTCACTCGTCGGAATCCTCGACCGCAACCACCTTCGCCTTGGGATACCGCCCACGAATCTTCTGAACAGCAATGTTGGCATGTGCCAAGGCTGCGAGAAGCGGGGACCCACAGCGCCATACGGTGGGACTGTGGTGACATGCTGGACACGATGACTAGGGGCAGGAAACGCAGCTACACCCAAGCCGACCTGGCGGAGGTCGCCGACGGGCTTGGGCGCCTCCTAGACACCATCAATCGGGGCGAGCTGACCGCTAGTCCGGCACCGTGTCTCGCTTTGAGGGGGCGATGATCGCGCTGCGATCCTTGGCGGCTGCCCGAACTGTGTACGCGACTGCGACTTCGACGCCGAAGCCTGCCCGAACTGTGGGAGGCCGTACCGATGACCGACCCCGACGACCCCGACAGGCTGTCGATGGTCCCGTGCTCGGCTTGCGCTATGAGAGTGCTGCAAGTATTCGACGACACAGAGCCGAACGGCAACCACCGCCTGATCGGGACGATCACCGAAGTCGCAGGCGGCGAGCCGGTCTGCGACCCTGAATGGATTGCCTGCCTGCTCAATCGCCCCAGGTACTACGGCGTCGATCCCTTCGCCGCCCTCGACGACTGGACGAATGGATACGTCACCTGCGGACTTGAGGGCGGGGCGCCGACCATCACCGTTAGCCAGGTGCCCGCCGCCACGCCCGAGCAACGGAAGGCGATCGGCGATGCCGTGAGTACGTCGCTCGCTCAGGCGAAGGCGAAGCCGCACCTGTGATCGGCACCAGCCGCCCAGTCCTGAGCGTCCTCTAGGCCGCCAGAGCGACGGGCCGTAGCCGCCGCAGACGGCCGTCAGCTCGACCCCGCCATGGCCGAGCGGATTCGGTCCGGGCGGGCTTCACGAGCGACCCTCCAGACCATCGCCGACGGTCTCAACGCCAATGGGATCACTACCCCTACCGCTCGCTCCTGGTCGCCTGCACTAGTCCGCAAGGTTGCGCTACGGACGAGAATCCCCTGCCCACCGACGTTGATGACGACTAACTGCGCGCCCGTCTTGGGCAAGCTTCCAGCTCGTCGGGAGTATGGAGTGGACGGCCGGTGTGATCGTGAACTACTCGGTGCCAGCTGCTGCGATCTCCTCGGCCGTTGCTGCCGAGCGCGCCGCCGCCTACCAGGCATCTCTTGGCAGGCAGACAGTCAGTTTAGCCCTTCATGGTCACGGAGCCGACCTGGTGAGACAGCAACCGAGGCCCAGCTCCTTTCACGAAACCCGTCCGAGGTTCCTCGCTTCGGCGGGCTCTTTCATGTTCCGGCTTAGGAGCGAACCTCTGGTGCCTTCTTGTGCGTGATGTCGACTCCTAGGTCGTCTGTCGAGTAGAGGCAAGGCTCGGCGCAATCGAAATAGCCGAAACGCCCGTTTCTCTATCATGTGTGCGCTCCTGCCTCACGGACGAACTCCGCCAACCGACCGGCTGTTCGTCGAGCTTGTCCGCCGTCCGACAATGCCATGGCGAATCGAGGCCTGCTACAACAAAGAAGCAGGCACTCATGATCAGATTCTTTGGGCTGGATAACAATTGATACCTGCTGGGGAGCCCAGCCAATCTCCAGCGCTACCTTCGGAGTCCAACCTGTCACAGTTGAGGAGTTCCACACCTCGATCTGCTCGCCACCCACATGCCGTATAGCTTCTTCTGCCAACATTCTGGCTTCGGCCGCGCCGAGCTGCACCTCTACTGGGATACAGGTAACACCGTTACCTGAGGTTACAGAGGAGCGCCGTCGCTCCGGTTCCTTAGTTATACGCTTCCGGTCTGACAGATGCCGCGCCGTCAGAATGAGGGCGCAGATGATGAATAGCAGGATCAACAGAATCAAGGCACCTAGCGGCATTTCGCACCATAGCTGCATTTCACATTGTCTGCCCTATCGAGGAGATCGACGATTCTATTTAGGGAAACGAGCCTGGGCGGCACCAAGCTGTCCCAGATTGATCTCAGCACATTCGGCCCGATGCTTCCGACGTCAAGAAATCCGCCACCGTGAGCCTGTTGAACCCAAGTATTCGTGCCGAATAGCATTCCCGATATGCCCGCTCCGAAATCCAAACCAATATCTATGCCGAACACATCCCTATTTGTCTGACCCTTTCCCCAGAAGACGTCTCCTCGAAACCCGATTCCGAGTCCAGCTGAAAATGGTATGTCAACGGCCACGTCATAAAATTGGTGGGCTAAATCCTGCAAGTGTAAGGCATCGCTGATTTGATAGTACACCCCTACCCCAGCAGACGCGCCCACGCCGACGTTTGACAATCCCACGGTTTCTGTGATGCCAATATCATCCTCCCCATTGGGATCGAAGACCGTGCGCACCAGACACACTTGACCGCTAAGGCCACCTCCGAACCCAAAAGCTATTCCAGCGGAGGCACCCATGCACACTCCGACCGTGAACCGGCCGCTGGGATCCTTCTCGTTCACAGGGTCGTCGCCGACGTAGGAATACGCCTGGTCTGTCTGAGCCAGGTCCGGGTCCACGGTGGTGAACTCCCCCGTCCCTGCGTCATACCACCTCGCACGCATGTTCACGAAGCCGCTCGCCTCAGAAGAAGTGTCGCTGTACTCGCCGGCGTAGCCGAATGGTGACGCGGGCGTGCCGAGAGCAAGAGTCCCGAAGGCGTCGTATCGGTAGAAGGTCAACCGTTGCCCCGAAATGTCCGTGACGTTCCACGATGAGTCGGAGGTCGTGTAGGTTAGGAACAGCGGGTTCGTCGCAGGTGGAGCGGAGGTAACATTCACCTGCTCGACCGGCTCCTCGGTGGGACCATAAACGTAGTCGTTCGTGGAGTCGGACAGCACCAACGGTAGGGAGCCGGTTGTGTCCCAGATCAGCTGCGACGTCGTACCTCCCGAAGTTGTGTCGGCCTCGAGTCCGTCGCCCGTGTACTGGTAGGTCGAGGTTTCCTCTGCAATGGCACTCACCATCTCGCCGATCTGGTCGTAGCTGTAGGAGGTGGTTGACAACCCGGTGACGGCGCTCGTGAGATCGCCGAGAGTGTCATAGGCGTAATCTGTCGCCGAGCCGGCGCTGCCTGCGACCGGTGTCTGGCCCGTCACCTGACCGACGTCATCGAAAGCTTGGTCGTAGGTGTCGAAGTTCCCCGAGCCGTCGTGGCCCGAGATCTCCGTCGGGTTGCCGGCGGGGTCATAGGAGAAGTTGTCGCCCGACGAACCTTGAGCCACAGAGCCCTGGTAGATCACCTGTCCCGCGAGGTCGTAGGAGTAGTTGCGCTCGTAGGAAGGCTGGCTTTCGCACGAGCCCCCGTAGACCTCGCTGTCCTCGGTCACCTGGCCGTCCGCGTTGCGCGAACCCCCCGAGCCGGAGAACGACTGGGTGAGAGTCCCCAGAGATCCCGAGCACACCTCCGCAGTTACCGCTGCCGTGTTCTCGTCCGCGTTGTCGTAGCTGAAGGTCGTGCCGCTCGTGCCGTTCGGATTCGCACCCGAGACGTCGTTGTCCTGGGTCGTGAGGTTGCCGTCGGCGTCGTGGGAGAAGGTGACCTCGTTACCGAGCCAGTCCGTCTCTGAGGTCATGGCGCCGAGTTGGTCATAGCTGTATGTGACAGTCGGGTTCTCGTAGCTGGCGTAGCTGGGGTAGGAAACCGAAGCCAGTTGACCGGTCGAGAAGTAGCCGTAACCGACCGTGTTCGAGCTCAGCCCGGAGCCGCTCGCGGCGCTGAAGCTCTGCGAGGTGAGGTCGCCCATGGCGTCAATGACGTACGTGGTCGTCCCGGTGCCGTCTGTCATGGACTCGCGGCTCCCATCGGGGTAATACGTGTAGCTCACGTCTGCCGGCGTCAAGAATCCCGCAGCTGTGTTCGAGTACGTCTTGGCGGTCAGGTCACCGAGGCCGTTGTAGCTGTCGGTCGTCATGCCGGCCGGCGTCGTTGTCGTGTCGGCGGCCCCGCCCGGGTAGTACGTGTAAGTCGTCGTCTCGCCGCTCGGGTCCGCCGCCGTGTCGGGCGTCGTCGCGAAATAGAGCGCATCCCCGGTCCCGCCTGCCAAGGGCGCCGCGCTTGCGCACTGGCCGCTCGAGTCCTCCCAGTAGTAGCAGTAGCTGGTCGTCTCCCCGTCCGGGTTCGTGGTCGTGAGCTTGTTCCCGGCCGGGTCGTAGGTGTAGCTCGTCGTGTCGCCGAGTGGGTCGGTGACAGAGACCGTCTGCCCGGCGGCGTCGTAGATGGTGGTCGTGTAGCCGGGGTCCGAGCCGGTCGAGGGCGGGATCGTGAACGGTGACGAGGGGCAGTTGTACGGATAGGTCCCCGACAGGTTCGCCGCCAGCCAGTTGTCGAGGTTCACCGGGTCCTCGGTGCAGGTCGCCCGGCTGTCGGCGTCGAAGTAGGAGATCGAGGTCTGGAAGTCAGGGTTGGTGGTCTGGACCATGTCGCCGTCGGCGTTGTAGAACGCGGTCGTGACGTCGTTCGCCTGCGAGAGTGTGGGCACCGCCGCATAGAGCACCGACGGGCTCGGCGGCTCGGAGATCCACGATGGCTGCCAGGTCGGGCACTTATAGGAGGAGGATCCCTCGCCATAGACCTTCGCCGACACCGTGCAGTAGACGTTGCCGTCTGGGTCGTAGCTCTCGGCGGCCGTCGAGGCATCCGAGCCTGAGCCGACCGTGGTCGTGAGAACGTGGTTGTCGCCGTCGTAGGTGTAGGACGTGACCACATCGGGGGCATCGGTCGAGTTGTTCGACTCGACTGTCGTATTCGCGACGTTCCCGGCCGCGTCGTAGTCCGTGAGGGTGATCCCCCCGAGCGGGTTGGTCACCTGGACGACCTGCCCCAAGGCGTTGTAGGTGGTGATCGTCGCCCCGAGGTAGGGGTCGTTGCCAGGTGTCGGGGTGGTGACCGGGAACGCCGGGCAGCGCACGCCCGAGGAGGCCTCTTTTGGAGCTACCGTGCAATAGGTCTCGCCTGCATCGTCGTAGGCGGTGTACGTGACCCCGCCGAGAGCGTTGGTGGATTGGACCACCTCGCCGTCGGCGTCGTAGGTGGTGATGGTCGCCCCGAGGTAGGGGTCGTCTGTGGGCGTCGGCGTCGTCACGGGAAGCGCCGGGCAGCGCACGCCGTTCGCGTACTCGTATGGGTCGACCTCGCAGTAGTTGTTCCCCAAGTCGTCGTAGGCGTACTCGGTCGTTGACGAGTAGCTCCTGAAGCTCACGGTCTGGAGGGTGACATTACCGGCGGTGTTGTACACGAAGCTCGTCGTGGTGCCGTCCGGGTCGGTCTTTGAGGAGACGAGGCTCGGGTACCCGCTCACCCCGTAGGAGTACGTGGTGGTGCCGCCGTCGGCGTCGGTGGTGGTCATCACGTCGCCCGCCGAGTCAAAGGTCGTAGTCGTCGTCCCGGTCACGTGCGCAGATCCGTAGGAGGGACATCGAACGCCATTCGCGTAGTCGACGGGGTCGACCGAGCAGTACTCGAGCCCGTCCGGCACCCCGCTCACACCCGACGTGTACGAGTAGGTCGTCGTGTTGCCGAGCGGGTCGATGACAGCCACGAGCTCGTCGGAGGCGTTGTAGGCGTTGATCGTCGTGCCCGGATACGAGGTCGCCGGTATCGAGCTCGGAGGCGAGATCGCCGGACAGCGCACCCCGTCAGCGGTCTCAGCGGGGTCCACGGTGCACCAGACCTGGTTGTCATCGTTGTAGGCGTACTGGGTCTCGTTGCCGTCGCCGTCGGTCTCGATCGCCACGTTCGCTGACGAGATCGCCGTCCCCCCGGCTAAGTCGTACGTCTGGAAGGTCTCTGTCGTCTTGTTGCCGTCGCCGTCCTCGCTCACCGCGTCGAGGAGCGAGGACGGGTCGGGCTGGAAGTACTGGAACGAGTCCAAAGAGGTGCCCATACCGGTCTCCTCGGCCGTCAGCACGTAGTGCGAGTAGTCATAGGCCGTGGTCTCGACTGGTACGTCCAAGCCCGGGTCGTCCGGGTCCGAACTCGGGCCCTCGGGGTAGATCGTGACGACCGTAGAGCCGGCGGAACCGTAGTTGCCGTTGTAGGAGTAGGTCGTGACCTGTCCGTCCGGGTCCGTCTGGTTGACGACCCTTCCTGAGGGATCGTAGGTGTTGACGGTCTGGGCGCTCTCGCCCGGAGCTGTCACGGCCAACATGTCGTAATCCAGATTCGGGTTCTCATTGGTGAAGTCGTAGGCGTAGCTCGTCGTCATTTGACCGGGATCGGTCGCCGAACAGAGGTCCGGTGACTCGCCGGCGTCCCAGCTGCACGAGGCATTCGAGTAGCTGAAGGCCACGGCGTTTGTCGGCGGCGTCCCGCTCTCGGGGTCGAAGACCTCCACGATCTGTCCCGACCGGTTCATGACGAGCACGAGCTCGCGCCCAGAGGCCGAGCTCACCCAGGCCGTGCAGGTGTCGTTGGCCGGGCAGGCTGCCTGGCCGCTCGCAGGGCCGTAGCTCTGCGGTCGCAACGTGTCGCCAGATGCGTCCGCGATCTCGCTGAGCGACCCGTCGGGCAAGAAGGTGAACGTCAAAGGGCTTCCAACGTAGCGGGTGAAGGTCCACGAGCCGTTGGCGTTCTCGTTGAGGGTGGCGATGATGCGAGGCGAGTCGGCGCAGAAGTTGTCCTGCGAGCCGTTCGGGCACCAGGCATGAGGCGGAGATCCCACAGGATTAGCGCTGAACGAAATCTGAGCGCCGTTCTCCTCGGTTATCGTCGCTGTGTTGGTCAACGAGTCGAGCGACAAGGACATGTCGAGGTTGTAGGACCAGCCGTAGCCGAGGGGCGGGGCGGGCGAGTCGTTCGCTATCTGGGCCTGGGCGGCATCTGAGTCGTAGGTGCGCTCGAACAAGAGCGGGACTCCGGCGCCCGGGATGGTGATATCCGTCGCCGTCTCGCTGAAGTCGCCCGTAGCGGGGTTGACCCCGCCCACGAGGATGGTGTTGGCCGAGACCGGCTCGGAGGGACTGCCTCCTCCCCAGGTGTCTGCACCGAGGGGGGCACCTTGCGGGGTCACCGAGCTCCATCCCCAGATCTGATCGATGCGGTTGTCGCCTGTATTTGCGACGTAGAGGTCTCCCTGTCCGTCGGAGACGAGCGCCCCGGGCGAGGAGAGCCAGCCCGAGTAGTCCGGTCCGGTGGCACTGCCGGTGGCCCCGCTCGTGGCGTTGTAGCGGACGATTGCAGTCCCAGAGTTGGTCACGGCGTAGAGGTAGCTGCCCGCCGCGGTGAACCCGTCGTTGTCGTCGGAGAGCACAGAGCTCGTGACGAGGGTC
>Ga0182027_10012649_pt1 | contig 11840 bp, 2 predicted proteins | sample 712E1DmetaG_FD_121300 | JGI IMG/M metagenome (GOLD analysis project Ga0182027, IMG submission 121300) | Permafrost microbial communities from Stordalen Mire, Sweden - 712E1D metaG (Illumina Assembly) | ecosystem: Environmental > Terrestrial > Soil > Wetlands > Permafrost | place: Sweden...
CAAGTTTTGAATTGGGCACCACCGGCTGGAGCAAAAAGGGAGGTAATCCGACCATTAGCCAAAGTACTACGCAGGCATTTGCCGGCACAAAGTCGCTTTTAGTTGATGATTCTACCGGCTCACCGGCCGCAGGCGATGGAGCAGAGTTTGCCTACAATTTCCCCGGTACAACTACATACACTTTAAGTTTTTACGCCAAACTTGATTCCAGCAGTAATACTTTCATTAGCACGACTACGCCTTACAACACTTTTGCCGCCGGTTATTACAACGGGGGAGATGTGGATTGTGTTTTAACTCCGGCGCAAAATAACGTACCGGTTGTGTCAACTCAGTGGAACCGTTATTCCTGTACTTTTACGACGACCGCGGTTAATTCGTATTTCTACATTAAGCAGCTCGATGCCACAGCACACAAATATTATATCGACGGTGTTCAATTGGAAGCCGGTACTGTTGCCACGACTTATCATGACAGCGCGGTCAACTTGGGCAGCTCTTTGGTGGTCGCTCAAGGCCTTAGTAATTGTGACGATCTTAGAACCGATGCTACCGGCACTTTAATCTGCGGCAGTAATTTGGTTAACGGTATTAACGTAGTTGAGGGTTCAGGCCATTCGATTATGCGGGCAATTACACAGCAGGGGAATGGCGCGACAACTCCGGATTCGCGTTGGACAACCCGTTTGGCGCAAATGCTGCACGCGCAGGAACTTAACCATGGTCTTGACGGCGCGACTGCTTATTATTCCAATTTAAATAGCATTTCCGGCGGCTGGACTTCGGTTTTGCAAACTATTATTCCGCCGCGTAACGTAGTCCAAGCCTCGCCGACAGCGCCATATTTACCACGTAATGGTTTGGGAATGATCATGTACGGTATTAACGATTTGGCAACTTTAATTCCGTCAACCGGTGGAGGAACGGCCGCCAACTTAATTGATTTTAAAGAAGCAATGCGCACAATTATTGCCCGTTATCAAGCTTCGGCGGTATTTGAAGAAACCAACAATAATTGTTCCGGTTCTTCTTGCGTAAGTTTCACCGGCGGTACCTCTGATAGCTGGAATTATCAGGCCGGTACAACTTTTAATTCGGGAAGCGGTTTAGAAAAACTGAGCGGAACCGATTCCGGCACTCATGCTAAATTAGATGTTTGTGTGCCTGCAGACTTAAATTCTACCGGCGGAACAGTTGATCTTGGTTTCCTGGCTGATACTTTCACCAATGACGGCGCAGCCCAAACCATAACACTCGATGGCAACACGGTTGATACGTTTGATGACCGATCTTCGGCTCCGTTTTTGACCACCACAAATCAAAGCGCGCGGGTAATGGTGGGAATTGTCAGACGAATTAAAGTTCCGGCGGGTGATGCGGCAGGCAATGGCGGTACTTGTGCTACCACCAACCAGCACAAAATCGAAGTTACTTTTACTGCTTTAACCGGTCAAACATTTTTTGATTATTATCAAATCGAAGCCACACAGCCGGGTCCGACGATTGTTATGGATGTTTTGCGAAGTCCAAGTTACTCGGCTTACGGTGCGGGTTATGTTCAGCCAAGCGATACAGATGTTAACACTATCAATGGTATACTCAGAGGTTTAGTTAGCGAATTTGGCAACAATGTGGTGATGGTTAATACGGATGCGGCGATTAATGATAACATCAATGATTTTGCTACCAACGATATTCATCCAAACGACTTGGGACACGAGATTATTGCCGAAACTGCTTATAAAGCAATCGAAAATATGCCTACTCAATCGCAACAAGGATTGGCTGGTATGGTTCAACCGGGCGCTTATAATTTTTCAACGACTAACTTTGCAATTCAAAATAATAATAGTCAGCCAACTTTAACGGTTAATACGACGCTGACTACTCCGGGCGGTTTAACTAATTTAATCCTTAATCCAAGTTTCGAGGCCGATCTGCAGAATTGGGGTAATAATTCGATAGATGCCACCAGTCTTACCCGCACAACTGCTAACCAATATAGTGGCAATGCATCGTTAGATATTGGATCAACCGGCGGCGGCGCTAATCAGGATGGAGCCCGCTATTCGATTAATCTTACCAATGGGATTGCTTATACTTTAAGTTTCTTTGCCAAGCTTAATAGCGGTACTTTTACCACTCTTTCGGCAGGATATCTTAACAATAGCTCCGGATTTACCACTTGTAGTTTAAATTCAAATACGGTTGTTACGACCGGTTGGCAGCGTTACAACTGTAACTTTACTGTGGCAAGCGTGTTATCTAGTGGCGGCGGAATATTTATCGGTGACAGTGGCGGGAGCTCGCACGATTTTGATATTGACGGCGTAATGTTGCAAACCAACAATAATTCTACGGCGCCGCCGGTTAACACTTATGACGAGGGAGGATCAATTAATCTTATCGGCAATGTGGTTGGGCCGGTTCAATTCCAAAATCAAAGTAATTCAACTACAGCTTTCCAAATCAGCAATTCATCCAGCACCACTTTGTTTAATGTTGATACATCCGGAAATATTGTTAGTGTAGGCAGTAATTCTCTAAACATGACCTACAATACTGCGGCAATTAATTTTACAGGCACCGGTATAACCTCAATTACCACTGCAGCCGACCAGAGTTTTGCGATTAATCCGGGCGGGGCGGGACTTGTCGGAATAAACACCGATGGAACTACGCCACGCGCTAATTTTGATGTCAGGGTTAACTTGGGAACAGTGGCGATTGCCAGCTTCTCCGGTTCAACTTCTTTCGCCGGTTTAGTAGTTGATAATTCCGGCACAGGCGCTTTAATTACCGCTTCTACGTCTGGCCAAACCCGCTTTGTGGTTAACCAAAATGGCAGTGTAGGGGTTGGCGGGTCGCTGGCTAATTCCGGATACAAATTGGATGTTTTAGGTTCGGCGCGTATAGCTGCTAATTCAAGCAATAACGACGACATTGTTAAGGATACAACTTCCGACTTTACTCAAACAGGTTACGCCGCGACTAATGTTAATACCGCCGGCAACGATATGACAATGGTAGTTAACAATGCAAATTCTTCGGTTGCAGCTCCGTTCGGCGGCCCGTCTACTGTTATCAGCGTTTCGTCGGCTTCGGCTATTATGCGAAGACAAAACGGTAGAGTGTCTTTCCTAAGCGGAGTTTCAACAGCCAGCTCGAGGATTTATACTTACGATCCGACATCAAATTCGTTCCAGGTTGGCCCTAATTTAGTTACACCGGCTTTTGCTTCGGGATCGGCTGTTTTCCAGAGGCCTGATGGCAAGTTTATGATTGTTTATGGCAATAAGAGCGATATTTATGATCCGGCCGGAAGCAATAATTTTGGTTCAATATCTAACGGTCCGCTTCTGCCTTATTACATAACTTCGTTCGTCGGCGCCGGCTCGCATGTTATTCCGCGGTCGGACGGAAAATTCCTGGTTTTAATAGGTGGAACACAAATGACTACACTTTATGATCCTACGGCAAATACTTTTTCCTACGGACCAAACTTAAACGGGGCGGGGAATATTATCGCTTCAGGCAGCGCGGTTTTCCAGCGGCAAGATGGTAAGTGGATGGTAATTTTGGGAATGAATGCGGTGGGAGCGGCAACAACCACGACTAATATTTATGATCCGGTTAATAATACTTTTTCCTTAGGCCCACCGCTTAATTCGGCTGCCGGCGTGGGCGCCAATGTTTTCCAGTTACCGGATGGAAGATTTATGGTAATTGACGGAAATAACAGTAAAAACGCGGATATTTATAACTACGCGACTAATTCATTTATTGCGGATAACGGAAAACTTAGTGACCCTGTCGGGACCGGCGCGGTTTCTTTCCAGCGGCCGGATAACCAGTGGGTGGTTGTTATGGGAGGCGGTTCAAACGCAACTGATGTTTATAATCCGGTTGCCGATACATTTACCAGGTCTGCTTCGCCATTGTCCCAACCGGTGGGAGTTGGCGGCGGCGCATTCCAGAGGGATGACGGCACATACCTAATTTTAAGCGGACAATATGGCACAACTTCAACAGTTTTTGATACCGGCTGGAGAACAAGCGGTGTCTGGACGTCTGAAGATATTAGTAGTACCAAGATTTCCACTTACTCGGCTATTTTCTGGGATGCAAGTTTGCCGGTTTCGGCGTCGCCGTCGGCAGGAATTGAAATGTATGTTAAAACCGCTGTCAACGGTAATTTGGCAAGCGCAAATTATAACTTGATTCAAAATAACGGAGATTTAATCCAGACGGCTTTTAATGCTTCGCAGCTTAAAATTCAGGTGCAGTTTAACTCTCCAATTGCGCCGCCTTATAATCAGGTGGTCGGAACAGCTACGCCAAGCAATATGTGGACGTCCGAGGGTTCGACTTCTTACATGCGTCAGATTGTTACGCCGTCTTTGTATGACTTAAAAGTTCAAAATCCAATGGCCGGATATGGTGGAGTTTTAGCCAGCGATTCAACCGAAGACCGCAATGCCGCCACTGTTTCTGCCACTTTTGACGGAACCGTCACAAGTGATAACGATTCGGTGACTTTGGCGCCATTCTCAAAAAATGTTCCGGGTAATCTCGGTGGAGTGGTAATTGCTTCGGCTTCGGCTGATTTGGGAGGCGCAGCAGGAGCAGGATCAAGCGCTTTGCAATTGCCAAACGGCAAATTCTTAATTATTTTATCCGGCGGCTTAAATACGACCAGAATTTACGATTCAACTACCGGTTTATTCACAGCCGGCCCGACACTAGTCGGTGGAAATGCGAATACGGGTTCGTTCTCAATTCCTTTGCCTGACGGAAGATTCCTTGTCTGCATGGGTCAGACACAGCTTACGAATATCTATGATCCGGTCAGAAATAACTTCTACGCCGGTCCTGCTTCGGTTACCGGCCAAAACTTTGGAGCGGGTGCCCACGCAATTATGAGATCCGATGGGAGATTCGTTGTGATGAATGGCGGTGCCCAGTCATTGACGGAAATTTATGATCCGTTCTTAAATTCGTTTGTCATGGGACCTGCTCTGACAGCCACAATTACAACCGGAGCATTTAGTTTTAAACTGCCTAACGGAAGATATCTAACTATGATGAGTTCAGCTGCAAGCAACACGTATGAAGAAAGTAGTAATACTTTTGTTGCCGGTTTGGCTCCGGGAGCCGCTGGCGCAGCCGGCGGGCAAGCGGTTCAGCTAGCCAATGGAGACTTCTTTATTTTTAGAGGAACTACAACAACTTATATGTATAATCCAACAGTAAATGCCTTTACTGCCGGTCCAACTCTTGGAACAGGAGTTGCTGCTGGAACTTTCGTGATTCCGTTGCCGGATGGGAAAATATGGTATACCATAGGAGCATCAGCTAATACTTTTGTTTTTGATCCGCTTGATGCTACAGCAGTCCCCACAGCAGGACCGGCTTTACCCAATAATCCCGGAGCCGGTTCATTGGTGTTTCAAAGACCGGATGGAAAATACGTAGTAATTCTAGGAGGAGGTTCTAATACGCTGCTAGTTGATGCCGGTTATAACACACAGGGAACATATATTACAGAACCGATTAATAATGTCAATATTAGTTCAAATACTTCGCTTGACTGGAAAAATTCTGGTCAGGGTGCAATAACTGTTCAGTCCAGAACCGGTTCATCTCTTTTGGGTATGACTTCTAATTCGTCCTGGAATGATGTTGAAAAAGCTGATGGATTGATTAATCCAAATGGAGGAGATACTTGGGCGCAGTTTAAATTTAACTTTACAGGGACAATTCCCAATATGCCGTATGAGAAAGAAAGAGTGTGGTCGTCAACAGACAGCGGAGGAGCAGTTGCTTATTATAGGCAAATTCAGGCTCCAACGTTACAGTATTGGAGAATGTTAAATACCGCCGATCCGAACATTTTAACTTTAACCAGTGAAAATACTAATGCCTTTAGGTTTGCGGCCGACGGACAGGCCTACACAGCCGCAGGTGGGGCATGGAACAGTGGCGGCGCCGATTTGGCAGAGCGTTATACCTCAACCCAGGATTTGCAAGCGGGCGAAGTCGTAGTTGGCGATCAATTTAATGCGCAAAATGTTATTGAGTCTTCATCGCAATATCAAAGCAACATTATGGGAGTTGTTTCCACTCAGCCGGGATTTGTAGCGGGCGCGTACACGCCTGATTCATATCCAATTGCTTTAGTCGGGCGCGTGCCGGTTAAAGTTTCCACCGAAAACGGGCCAATTCATTCCGGCGATTACTTAACTTCGGCTTCAATTCCGGGATATGCCATGAAAGCGACAGTAGCCGGCAGAGTTTTAGGAACAGCTATTCAGGATTTTGATCCGACCGATCCAACACAGGTCAGCGATTGTCCAAAAGATGCGGCCGGAAGCTTAACCACTACTCAGTGCGGAACCATCACTGTTTTTGTCAATCTAACCAGTTATAATGGCCAAAATGTCGAACTGGCAATGGCCGACCAAAACTTTGTTGCTTCGACCAGCTCGGGTTTTAGCGATGTCTTTGGTGATACCGGTTTAAATTCTTACATGAATCAAATTTCAACCGGCGACCAAAATACTTTGGCGTATTTGGAAAGCTTAAAAGACGCCGGTTCGGCAGCCTTTGAATCTTCAGAAGTCTTTACCGGCAAAGTAGTGGCGGGAGAAGTAATTAGTCCGAATATTATTGCCGATCTTATTACCGCCAAAACAATCCGCGCCGATCATATTGAGGGATTGGAAATTTTAACCAACCAATTATCCGCATTATCTAATAGTGTGGCGGTTTTATCTGATGCTACCAGCAGCGGACAACTGGCAACCGCGTCTGCTCAGTTACCGTCAACTCTCAATTTGTCTAGTCTTAATGTAAGCGGTTTGGCCACAGTTTCCGGCGACTTAAATGTTCAGGGTAATGGATTCTTTGCCGGCGCGTTAAATGTTCTTGATAATATTACCACTAATAATTTGTTGGTTTCGCAATTTGCTTACTTTATTAACGATGTTGTATTTAAAGGGAATGTCAGGTTCAATCAAGCGCCGACATTCAATAGCGATACCGCCGGATTTGCAGTTATACAACAAGGACAGGATACTGTTCAAATTACTTTTGACAACGAATATACCGACACGCCGGTTGTCACTGCCAGCATTGCTTTGGACAAAGTAGGGGACTCAGTCGTGCAAAAACAGCTGGAGGATTCAATACTTAACGGCAATATTGCTTATGTTATAACTCAAAGAACAACCAAAGGCTTTATGATCAGGCTTAACAAACCGGCGGCGGAAGATATTAATTTCTCTTGGGTTGCCTTATCAGTCCAAAACGCCAAAACCTCGGGAGTAAATCCGGTTACGCCGACTCCCGACCCATCGGCCACGCAGTCGGCGGCATTTCAGTCAATTTTGAACCAAATCGAAGGAACAGTAACGCCAACCCCAATGCAATAAAATCTCTTGAAATGCAGCGGGCTTTAAGATAATATCTAAATATGTCCATGTTTAAAAGTAAATGGCTTTATTTGTGCTTGATCTTTTTAATTGCGGGAATTGCAATTGGTTATTTTGGCAATAATTATTTTTCTCCACAAACGCCTTCCAATAATTCAACTCAGGATACTTCTTCGGAGTTTCATTCCGGCGGATATTCGCTCATAAACCCGCTTTATGAATGTAATACCGGTGAAAGTTATGGACAAAGAGAGTTATCTTCCTTGAAAGACAATATCAATACTTATATCAATCAAATTAAAGCCAATAATTCGGTTACTGCGGTTTCTGTTTATTTTAGGGATTTAAATAATGGGCCGTGGTTTGGTATTAATGAGCATGACGATTTTGCGCCAAGCAGTCTTTTAAAGCTGCCGGTAATGATGGCGTATTTTAAAGCCGCCCAAAGCGACCCGACGGTTTTAACTAAACAAATCGCTTACACTCAAGATCCGGTCGGAGTAATTCCGGAAAATTTTCCGCCCAAACATCCTTTGGAAAAAGGTCAAACCTATACGGTGGAGCAGTTGATAGAACAAATGATAATTGCCTCAGATAATGTTGCTTTAAGGCTTTTGGAGGACAACATTGATAACGCCAAAATCGATCAGGTAACGCTTGATCTGGGAATTACCACCGCCACTGACACAACACCGGATGACTTTATGGATGTATCGGAATATTCGACGCTGTTTAGAGTTTTATATTATTCAACATATCTAAATAAAGATTATTCCGAAAAAGCCTTGGATATACTTTCAAAAGCTGAGTTTACCCAAGGTTTAACGCAGCTTTTGCCAAGAGACTTAACAGTTGCGCATAAATTTGGGGAAAGGGATTTGCCCGACGGGACGCACCAATTACATGATTGCGGAATTGTTTATTACCCAAAGCGTCCATATTTGGTTTGTATTATGACCAAAGGTCCGGATTTTGGTGATCTTTCAACTTCAATTGAGCAGATTTCCAGCAAAATCTACAGCGTTTTCTCCAGCCGCTACCATTAAAATTATAACTAAAATTTGGGCGTTATTTTTTGCCTTTTGACATTTGATTTCCGAGTTTGTTTGGGTATACACTAATAGTATCTAATGAAAGCTGCCCGTTTTTCGAAAGCCCTGCTATTATTTTTAGCAACAATCGCTGTTGTCTTTCTTTTTTCCCCAAAAACCGCGTTTGCAGCTCTTTCCGCCTGCTCTGCCAGTATCACTAACAGCGACCCGAGAATGAACCTCAATAGCAGCACTGACGTCATTTTTGAAATAACCAATAATGATGATGGCAGTAATCATGATGATGGTGATACCCAAAATGACGGCAGAATGCGCTGGATGCAGATCACGGTTCCTAATTCTGGCTTTTCAATTAGCGATAACGGTAATAATATTAATAGTGAGACTTATAATGGTTTTGAGATCGGGACCACAGGACTTATAGACGAGCGTATTACGGTGAATGCCGGAGCAAATAAGGAGCCGATGCAAGATTGGGTAATTCAGGCCTCCGACCATCCGGATGGTTCGGATCCAACGACCTGTCCCGGCGCCGGTATGCAGATTATTAATGAGGCAGATTATCAACCGGTGCAAGTTTCCGGTGTAACATTATCAAATATTACCGACACCTCGTTGACTTTGTCTTTTACCACTAGTCAGGATGCAACCGCAGAGTTGGATTATGGAGTAACGGATTATTCTAATAATAATAAAACCGAATCGTCTCCAACAAGTAATCATTCGTTTAATCTTGACGGACTAACTGCTAACTCAACTTACATGTTTATGATTAAAGCCACCAATAACAACGGTGAAACCGATGCTTCCGGTAGCTTTACCACAGCTGCAACTCCTTATGCGACTTTGCCTCCGCAAGTTGTTACAACCACTGTTAATACGACAACCGTTCAGACCTTAACGCCGACGCCAACCCCAACTCCTGTCCCCGACACCACGCCGCCGGCGATTTATGTTACAACTGATTTTAGCAAGCCTTTTGCCTTAGCCCCGCAAATTAACGGCAGGGCAACCGACAACAAGCAAGTTGCCAAAATAGAATACTCGCTGGATGGCGGACATAACTTTTTGCCGGTAGATAGCGCGCCGGACTTAGGTAAAGCCGCAACCGCTTTTAGTTTTATTCCGGCGCCTTTGGATGACGGAAATTATTCATTAATCGTTAGAGGAACCGATTCCAGCGGTAACATCGGCTCTTCCAAAATTTATACTTTGGTAATTGACCGGTTGCCGCCGCAAGCCTCAGGTGTGCTGTTTTCTTTGGGTCCGCAGATTATAAATCCGAGAAGTGATGGTACAGTGGTTACTTTGGCCGGACAGAAGCTTAAGATTACGCTTTCCGATGTTGGCGGATCCACCGGCGCGGCAATTTTGGCAACCAATTTGTCTTCCGGCAAACAGGAAATTTTCAATCTTACTAAAAATTCGGACAGTGGGCTTTGGTCAGGAATCTTTTCTTTAAAAGAAGGGAGTTACCAACTAACTTATTCGGCGATTGACGGCGCCAGTAATAAAACAGTCAGAAATTTAAACAAAGTATTAGTGGTAAGTAACGGAAAACTCAGTAGTTTTGTAAACGGTGAAGCGGCAAATGGAAAAATAACTGTTTATTATCAGGAACCAATCACCAATACTTGGCAAGTTTGGGATGCTGCCGCCTATTCGCAAATTAACCCGCAAGTAACCAATGCCAATGGCGGATATAATTTGTTTCTTCCCCCGGGTAAATATTATCTTCATATTGAGGCGTTTGGCTTTAAGACAACAGATACGGAATTCTTTACAGTCGATTCACCCGAACCGATCAATGCTAACTTTGCGCTTAAGCCTTTGAAGCTGCTTTTTGCTTTAGGGCCAATCAAAATTTACCTGCCGGACTTCTCTGTTTTTTCAGTTCCATTTAAAAATAATTTGCCTGAAGTTACCGGAAACGCAAATAGTATGGTGGGACAAGCAACGCCGTTTTTTAACCTTTCGGTCAGTAATCAAAACTCATTTTCAAGCGATTCTTTAACCGGAAAACCAACGGTTCTAACATTTTTAAATACCTGGTCGCCGGCATCAACCGAACAAATTTCGATTTTAGACCGGTTTGCCAAGGATAAAGATTTTAACAGCGCGGTGATTGTTGAGGGTGAAAAAGTTTCCGAAGTTTACGTTTTTCAAAAGAGGGGAGAGTACAGTTTGCCGATCTTTGCCGATCCCGACGCGACCCTGGCAATTCCCTATAATTTAAGCTTTTTACCGGTACATTACTTTTTGGACCGTAAGGGGGTAGTTCAAAAAGTCATCTACGGAGCCCTAAACGAAGAAGAGCTTGCAAATACACTGGTAAATATTTCACAATAGATATATATATGCTAATTACACAATTTTTATTAGAGAATTTACATTTCGCAATTAACCTGTTTGCGTCTTTGGTTTTCTTTGCCGTATCATGGCTTTACTTAGACGCTTGGATGGAGACTAAAGAAAACAAGGAATTGCTTAAGATCGTCGGTTTTGCGCTTTTTTCCCTCTCATTCTTAATCCACGCCACTTATATTGAGCAATCGGTTTTGGCCAATGGTATTTTTAACAGCGGATTTGTGGAGACCGCGGCTAATATTGCCAAACTGGCGGCTTTTATATTCCTAATTATTGGTTTAGTGATTGATCCAATTCAACCAAAGCCGGTTTATAAAGATGAAATCGCAGAGCCTCAACCGGCAAAAGCTGCGGCAATCGGAGGTTTTTCTTTCTCAACCGCACTTTGGGCAATTTGCTTCCCGATTTTATCCTTGACTGTATTCCTGTTGTATCTTCGACGTTCCACTATTGGATTAGAGAAACATTTAAAACCTTTAACCGCCGGCTTTTTCTTCATATTTTTGTATGAACTTTTTTCTTTAAGTACGGTTTTTGAAAATACCACCGCAATTTCAATTTACAATATTGTTAAGCCATTCGGTCCGCTTTGGATTTTGGCTCATGTTGCGCTTTTGATCGGTGTCGCGATAATTGCTAAATGGGTTTTCCAATACTTACTTAAAAGATTGCAAACGGAAATTTTTATGATTTTCAATATTTCCGTATTGGTCATTTTTCTAATTACCACAGTTTCGTTTACCGGCCTTTTGCTGGCTAACTTAAGTGATAACGCGCTGTCGCATTTAACAACCGATGCCAATGTTGTTCAATACGCGATTTCTTCAAAACAAGCCGAAACCTTGTCCGATGCCGAAGTGGTTTCGCAGAATTCGCAGCTTCAAACAGCCATTTCAACCAATGACAGGAAAACTTTAAAAGACCTATCGACTTCTATTCTTTTAGCCAAAAAACAGTCATTCTTAATTATCGTTGCTTCGTCAGGCGC
>Ga0182027_10012650_pt1 | contig 11839 bp, 9 predicted proteins | sample 712E1DmetaG_FD_121300 | JGI IMG/M metagenome (GOLD analysis project Ga0182027, IMG submission 121300) | Permafrost microbial communities from Stordalen Mire, Sweden - 712E1D metaG (Illumina Assembly) | ecosystem: Environmental > Terrestrial > Soil > Wetlands > Permafrost | place: Sweden...
CATAGAAGAATACATTCGTTGCAATAACGAGAACCCCAAACCTTTTATCTGGACCAAGCGGGCAGATGAAATTATTAACAAGGTCGCCCATTGTAGAGTTGTTATTGAGACACTACACTAGCATATCTAGGTATACCTTGCTATCTCAACATAAAAACGAGGCGGTAAGGTTTGTCTGCAAAATAAAAGGAGGATTGGATGAAACGGCTCATCGGAATGATTGTGGCAATTATTGGTGTAGCAAGTCTTGTCATGGGGATTGTCTTCATCGTGCAGAGTAATTCAGGGAAAAAACAGGTCGCTGACGATATCGCACCTTTAGCTCTGTCAGAGGTGAATGCCAGGTACGATGCGGTCTCGACTTTGAATGCGCAGTTCATCGCGGCTGAAGAACCGAAGATACAGGCTCAACAGGCATAACCGAGCGCAATGTATAATTATCTCACTGCGCAGCGAGATGGCTTAGGTCTAGCTAAGGCCAATATCGGAGTGGTCGGGTTTACGATGATGAACGGTGTGATGGATATAGTTCTAGGCGTTGGTCTATTTCTGGTAGGGTTTGTTTTCATAGCCAGGGAAAAGGCATAAACATATTAGAAAATTATTGCGGCTTTTATAAAAAGAGATTTGCCGGTTATTATATTTGACAAATCTTAAAAGTCATGGTATCTTTGAATAATCAATTGAATAAGTAAAGGCCGGGAACAGGAATAGTAAGTTTCCAGCGAGGTTTCAGAGAATCGGGGCAGGTGTGAGCCGATACCAGTGCGGAAAGTGAATGGACCTGGGAGCCGCAGACCGAAAGCTCCATGGGGAAAGTAGGTTTTGACGCAAGGGAAGCGTTACAGTCCCGGGGTATACAAAGAAATTCTGTACCCGTCAAAGATGGTTGGTCTTATTGTTAAAAAGTGACCGACCGAAAAAGGGTGGTACCGCGAAAGCCTCTCGCCCCTTCTAAGGCGAGAGGCTTTTTTTATTTGCTTGAATTTACTCCAACTAAAATGGAGGAGGTTTGGAAAATGGTTAGTATGAAAAGATACTGGCGAGTGTAAAGCCGGATTGAATAAAATTTAACTGTATTAATAAAATAAACAATAAAAAAGGAGTAATAAAATGGACAAAAACCAAACAAAATTCATTCTTGATGAAAAAGATATGGCAACTGCCTGGTATAACGTCCAGGCCGATTTACCCGAACCATTACCCCCGATATTAAACCCGCAGACTAAAGAACCGACTCAACTGCCGCCTTTTCTGTTTTGTGATGAGATAAACAAACAGGAATTCAGCAAGGAGCGCTATATCGATATCCCTGAAGAAGTACAAGCTGTCTTCCGTTTGTGGAGACCGACCACGCTCTTCCGGGCACACAGATTAGAAAAAGCACTGGATACCCCGGCGAAAATCTACTATAAATTTGAAGACAGCAGTCCGGCCGGCAGTCACAAGCCGAATACGGCAGTTCCGCAAGCCTACTACAACAAGAAAGCAGGGATTAAGCGTATTACTACTGAAACAGGTGCCGGACAATGGGGCAGCGCCATGGCTATGGCCTGTCAGTATTTCGGCATTGAACTGAAAGTCTACATGGTAAGAGTCAGTTATCAACAGAAACCATACCGGCGTAACATGATGGAAGTTTGGGGTGCGAAATGTGTTCCCAGCCCCAGCCCTGATACGCAAATCGGTCAGAAAATGCTGGCAACAGATGCTAATCATCCGGGCAGTCTCGGAATAGCTATCAGCGAAGCTTGTGAAGATGCCGCTACTCACGAAAACACGCGGTATGCTTTGGGTAGTGTCTTGAATCATGTCATTCTGCATCAAACGGTTATTGGATTGGAAACCAAGAAGCTGATGGAAAAAATCGGCGATTACCCGGATGTCGTTATAGCATGCGTTGGCGGCGGCTCGAATGCCGGCGGTATGATGATGCCGTTTGTACAGGACAAGATCAAAGGCAAGAAAAAGAACCTGAAATTGCTCTGCGTGGAACCAACCGGTTCGCCATCCATTACCAAGGGTATGCTGGCATTCGATTACGGTGACGTGGCCGGAATGGCGCCCATTGCCTTCATGTATACCTTAGGGCATGATTTCGTCCCGGCACCGATTCATGCCGGCGGTTTACGCTATCATGGCATGTCGCCGCTCATCAGCCATCTGGTCAAACTGGGTTATCTGGAGGCTGTTGCCGTGCCGCAGCTCGCGACTTTCGAAGCCGGTATTAAATTTGCCCGCACCGAAGGTTATATCAGCGCTCCTGAAACCGACCATGCTATCAAAGTCACCATCGACGAAGCGCTAAAAGCCCGCGAGGAAGGAAAATCCAAAACAATTGTCCTGTGCCACAGCGGACACGGTCATTTTGATATGGGCGCTTATGATGCCTATCTTTCCGGTAAGCTGGAAGACTATGAATATCCCGAAGCAAAGATTAAAGAGGCTCAATCAAAATTACCTCAGGTAAATCTTAAATAATCATCGCAATTGTCTAACGTATCAAAAGCAGGCTGGGTAAAACCCAGCCTGCTTTTTTATGAGTCGACTTTGTCGTATGTATGTGATAAAAATAGTATTAGACTATTCCACGATATGTATCTTACTCATGTTAATCTAATAGTGATTATTTTACTTGTTCATCTTAAATTCATAATTGATGTATATAATATATTAAATAACTAATTAAAGGAGCAGCAATGAAGATTAAAACCTTGATTCTGCCTTTTATCTCAATATTACTCATTTTATCGTTAACATTGACTCCAGGATGTAAATTTATTAATCAGATAACTACAACCTCAGGAGTTTCTGAAACCACAAGCGTAGCAAAGACATCACCCCTAAATAATAACAACACGAATATCTCAGTTAATAATAGTGTGGTGCAACCCCTACCCAGTATTGCTGATGTTGTAGCGAAGGTTAAACCTTCGGTTGTGGCTATTAATGTAAAAGCGACAGTCACAACCTATGATATCTTTGGCAGGTCTTATGCTCAGGAGCAAGACGGCGCCGGCTCAGGTTGGATAATCAGTTCAGATGGCTTGATCGTTACCAATAATCATGTTGTAGACGGCGCGACCAGTATCATGATTACGCTTGATGACGGCACCAGTTTGCCGGTGGATTTGAAAAATGTCGAAACTGATGCTTTGACCGATTTAGCGGTACTTAAGGTTGATGCCACCGGTTTACCTGCCCTTAAAATTGGTGATTCTACCAATTTAAGAGATGGCGATTGGGTAGTGGCGATTGGTAATTCGCTAGGGGAGGGGATCAGAGTAACTCAAGGAATTGTCAGCCGCAAGGATGTGACAATGCAGGATGAAAATGGTCAGACCTTTGAAGGACTCATTGAAACTGATGCGATTATTAACCCGGGTAATAGCGGCGGGCCTCTGGTCAACATGTCTGGGGAAGTAATTGGCATCACTAATGCCAAGAGAGTCGAAACCGGAGTGGAAGGCGTGGGTTATGCTATCAGCAGCAATGAGGCCTTACCAATCATTCAAGAGTTAATCAGTAACGGTTATATTGTACGTCCGTATTTAGGAGTCAGTACCGAGACCGTAGAGAGTGAGGCTTATGCCCAATGGTACGGTTTAGGCGTTAATTCAGGAGTACGGATTACGGGGGTTGGCGCCGGTAGCCCAGCCGATAAAGCAGGGTTGAAAGTAAACGATGTTATTGTGAAATTCGATAATCAGGATATTACCAGCGATCAGCAATTAGTCGATGCAATTCATGGAGCGAAAGTCGGGCAGACGGTAACGATAACGTACTGGCGTGGCAGTCAGGAACAGTCGATTGAAATTACGCTGACCGAGTCTCCGAAACCGCAAGGACAATAAGTTCCGGGTTCTGAGTCATTCTATTGACGGTGTTTTGTTCCGGTAATAAATGCGATAAGGCGGTTCGGCTGGATTTTCGTAGCAAACGGTGCATCCTGTGCCGCATCCTGCCTCGTTCCGGTTTTCCTGGCTAAGGTCGATTTTTTCAACGTAGACTTCAAAGCCTAATTCCCGGTAGGTAGCGACCGTTCTTTGTAAATGAGCGCCGCTGGAAATTGAACCGAATTGCCATCCCTCATTTTTTAGTTGTTCTTTGTCCATTAAAGCACACCGGAGCTGAATTATTATAGATTTTGATTTCATTATAGATATTTATCGTCAAGATTGCCAGTATTAGCATTGGCAATGAGTATGACAATTATTTCGGGCGGTCGAGTTAGAATCTCGACCCTACCTGAAGCCCTGATACAAAACTGGATATTCCAGTTGTATCTTGAGCGCTTCATTGCTAGAATAGGCATGCGGTGATGGTTGACATAAACCGGAGAAATCATGAACGAAACTAAACAAAAATCGCGGAATTCGTCCAGAGGACTGGATGTACACGGTATTTTAGCCTTGGCCGGTATCGTGGGCCCGCTTGGGTTGATTGCAACCGACTTTGCCGCTGCTTTTTCTCAACCGGGGTATAATTTCGTAAAAGATTCAATCAGCTCTCTGGCCTTAACATCTTTAGGGTGGATTCAAACAATCGGTTTTCTGGTTATCGGCTTGCTGGTGGAAATTTTTACTGCCGGATTGTTTCTCAATGTTCAGCGGAAACGCGGTTTCGGGGTGGGCATCGGTCTTCTGGTGTTTTTTGGATTTAGTCTGTTGCTAATCGGCGCTTTCAGGACAGACCCTGTAGGTGCAGCGCCTACGATCGAAGGCAGAATCCACCTCGCGGCGTCATATGCGGTATTCGGGTTTTTCCCCATCGCCATATCATCTCTAATACCAAGTATCAGGAATGACCCAAAATGGCGGGGGATGTTTCTTTATACTGCAGTTACCGCCGGACTTGCTTTCGCTCTGACCATCGGGTGGTGGTTCCTGCCGGTAAAATTAAGCTATTTCGGGTTATACGAACGTATCATGGTGGCCAACGCAATTGTCTGGGTTGAAGTGGTCGCAATCCGTTTGTTACTGTTATCAGTCAAAAGAAAGCGAGAAGTCAAGGGTCAATAAAAAAGTATCGCAGCCTGCCGCCGCGGATTTACAACGAATGGTTATTCCCATATAATTGAGAAAGTGTAGCCTCGTGGAGGGGTGACCGAGTGGTTGAAGGTAACGGTCTTGAAAACCGTCGTTGCGCAAGCAACCGCAGGTTCGAATCCTGTCCCCTCCGCCAATTGGGAGATGTCTTTGTTGGCTCGCCCTCTGCGAGGGCTCGCCAGCCGATTTTAAGCGCAAATTGGAATTTTTTATCTTTGCCCCGCTACTGCGGGGCTGGCAAAAAGCGGGTTTCCCGAATTTTCATTTTTAATTGGACTAATTTCACTTTATTTGTTATCATATTTATGAAGGGTTAGATAAGCACCCATACTAATACTATCATACTAAGGAAATTATGAAAAGTCAAAACAATAACGAAACCATTGGAGATAAGATAAAACAGCTTAGAAACAAGCAGGGTTTGACGCAGGACGCATTGGCGAGAAAATCCGATCTTCCCTATACAACCCTAACGAAAATTGAAACAGATGTTATTACCAAGCCCTCTATCCAAACGGTTATAAAGATTGCTAAAGGATTAGGGATTAGCCTTGATGATTTAATGAAATAAAATTATGATCAGATATATTATTGTTAGCATAATTAGTGGAGTTCTTTTCGGGACTATGGATGGTTTAATTCATGCTAATCCGTACGCCCAAAAAATTTTCGAAGTCTACAAGCCGATTGCCAAAACTTCGGTAAACATGGGTGCAGGGGTCTTAATTGACCTTTTTTATGGTTTTATGTTGGCTGGTATATTTTTATTCTTATTCAAAAGTCTACCCGGAGAAACTGGTGTCGTGAAAGGAATAAGTTTTGCTCTCTTGCTGTGGTTTTTGCGAGTCATTATGTCGGTAACTTCTTCGTGGATGATGTTTAAGATTCCAGCAAACGCTTTAATTTATACGCTTATTACAGGTTTAGGGGAAATGTTAATATTGGGGATTATGTTTGGTCTAACATTAAAGCCTTAAACCTTGGTCGGTTAGTAAATTCATAAAGGAATTTGCCGCCAAACCGAGCGAAGCTCGGAGTTCCGCAAAAAGCGGAATGAAAAACTTGAAATCGTCCAATCCGAAAGGGTCGCTTCTGCGGGTGGGCGGAAGGGGGGTGGGGGGAATTCCGCCCGCCCTACAAATTTTGGGCGAAATCTGTTCGAATTTTTTCGAACGCACACCGCTAACAACAATTAAAAGATTCAAATTTCAATAATCAATAATCAAGACCCTGCCTTTTCCCTATATCAAATGCAAAGAAAAAATTCCATGTTTATTACCACACTCGTGGTATAATTTCGTTAATAATGAACAAATTACAAAACTCGAAATAGGTTGAAAGGAAATCGAATATGTTCATGTCTGAAAAAATCCGAAAAGGTATGGAAGAAGGCTCGTGGATTCGAAGGATGTTCGACGAAGGTAATTCCATGAAAAAGCGCTACGGCGCGGACAAAGTCTTCGACCTGACGCTGGGCAATCCGGTGGTCGAACCGCCTGCGGAATTTGTTCGTGAACTGAAGAAGCTAGCCGAGAATCCTGCGCCGGGGATGCATCGCTATATGGAAAATGCCGGCTATTTCGATACCAGAGCGGCAGTCGCGGCGCAACTATTTAAGGAAACAAATTTAAAATTGACCGCGGGTGACATTGTGATGACCGTCGGTGCGGCCGGCGCCATTAACGTCGTGCTGAAAACTCTCCTTAATGCCGGCGAAGAAGTCATTATCTTTGCTCCCTATTTTGTCGAGTATCTGAATTATGTGGATAATCACGGGGGTGTGGTGAAAATAGTGCCGACAAATGAGCAATTTCTACCCCAACCGGAAGTCTTGGAAAAAGCCATCGACAAGAAAACCAGAGCGGTGATCATCAATTCCCCGAATAACCCTACCGGCGTGGTTTATAGTGAAAAACTGATGCGGCAAATCGGCGAAGTGTTGCGTAAAAAAGAAGCGCAATACGGCACCGAGATTTATCTCATCAGCGACGAGCCTTACCGCAAGTTGATTTACGATGGACTGAAATATCCCTCGCCGTTGCTGTTTCACCAGAGAGCAATCGTGGCTACATCACACTCGAAGGACCTGGCTTTACCCGGCGAGCGCATTGGCTACATTGCCATCCACCCCGAATGCCCTCAAAAACAGGAATTAATGGACGGCTTTATTTACTGCAACCGCACCCTGGGGTATGTCAATGCACCCGCGTTAATGCAGAATGTTGTCCGCTACTTGCAGGATGTAACCGTCTCTATCGCGGGTTATCAGCGGAAACGTGATTTCCTGTATCAGAATCTGCTAGAGATGGGTTATTCGGTGGTGAAACCGCAGGGCGCTTTTTATATGTTCCCGAAGTCCCCGATTGCGGACGATGTTGTCTTTGTACGAGCTTTACAAGAGGAGATGGTTCTGGCCGTACCAGGGGTCGGCTTTGGTGGGAAAGGGCATTTCCGCATTTCCTATTGCATCGACGACCGCACCCTGTCAGGCGCGCTGGATGGCTTACGCAAAACCGCCAAGAAATACGGGTTGAAATAATACCAGTCATTGCGAGTCCTTCTACTGAAGGACTCGCAATCTCCGGGAAGGGATGTCCCCACCACCCTGAGATTGCTTCGTTCCCCGCAATGACGATAAAGGTTACCAATTACCAGATACATTCGTCGCTTAAGGCAGCCTCAATATGACATTGCGATGTCAGATACTTGGCCACTTTACCCTGTGTTGAAAGCCTCGGTGGGTTCAGTATGACAATAATGATAAATAAGTTTGCAATGGCAGTCTTGAAACTTGATTCTTGAATATTGAATCTTTAACGGTTATTTATTTCGCAGCCGGCGGTGTTTCGATGCCGTACTTCTTCTTCACGAAAGCCAGACCGGTAATGGGATAAATGGCAGCGATAAGAATATCCCCGATATCCTGAGTGAAATCCTTAACGGCATCTCTGGCGGCATACATTTCCGGCGGTAACAAGTCTGCCGGACGGCACTCGATTGTCTTGGCGCTCTTGCGGTAAAATTTCAATACCGTATTCATCACTTCCGGGTCGATAGGAGCCGGCGGACGTCCGTATAATCCGCAGCAGTATTCCATCACCTGTTTGGAAATGAGTTTATACCGGCCTACCAGAACATTCTGCACAGCCTGCGTGCCGACGATCTGGCTGGTCGGTGTCACCAGAGGCGGATAGCCGAGTTCCTTGCGGACACGCGGCATTTCTTCATAAACTTCTTTGATGCGGTGTAATGCATTCGATTGCTTCAATTGGGAAACCAGATTGGAAATCATTCCTCCCGGAATCTGGTGGACGAGCACACCGGCGTCGATAACGGACAATGTGGTTTGATTCAGGAACTGAGTATATTTGGGAGCAATCGATTCCAGATAATCCCCGACTTTGAGAATTTGGGCTAAATCGAGTCCGGTATCTCTATCAGTTCCCTCTAAAGCGACCAGAATCGGTTCGATCGCCGGATGAGAGGACCGCAGGGCGAACGGCGCAATAGCAGTATCGATACCATCCACACCTGCTTCAATGGCTTTCAGACACGCCATCGATGCCATACCGCTGGAATAATGAGTATGCAGTTGTAGTGGTATGCTGAGGGCTTTTTTCAAGGCGGTCACCAGGGTAAAGGCATCGTCAGGGGAGATTAATCCTGCCATATCTTTGATGGCGATGCTATCGGCGCCCATTTCCTGTAAAATTTTGGCTTTGTTGACATAATATTCAAGGTTAAAAACCGGACCACCCATCTTGCGTTCAGTCAATGAGTAGCTGATGGATAATTGGACGTGTTTGCCGGTTTTCTTGATAGCCTTCAGGCTGGCTTCCATGTTGCGCTCATCATTCAAGGCATCGAAAACACGGAAAATATCAATCCCGACTTCGGCGGAATGTTTGACGAAGGCTGCTACCACATCATCGGCATAATGCCGGTAACCAACCAGGTTCTGACCGCGGAGTAACATCTGTAGCGGCGTGTCCGGCATCAACTTTTTCAGAATACGGGGTCTTTCCCACGGATCTTCATTCAAAAAGCGGGTGGCAACATCAAAGGTCGCACCGCCCCAAACTTCCATGGAATGAAATCCAATGCGATTCATCTCCGGAGCGATTTTTTCCATATCCTCGGTTCGCATCCGGGTGGCGAAAATGGACTGGTGTCCGTCACGGAAGGTGACATCAGTGATCTTGACTGGATTTTTTCCTGTTTTATTAGTCATGATACTCCCTTGACGCTGGTGTTGCCTTTTCCACACTCAGGTCCAGATTTATTTTCCGACAGGCTGATATTTTACCTTGTCTATCAGTATATGAATTATTGAAACTGGTTGTCAAAGACCTTTTTCCGGGCAAAAGGATTGGAGGTTATTGGTATTATAAACTATATAGTAATCTATATAGTAAACTATATGAAAGGCACTGAAAAACAAGCTTATTTGAGTATTTCTATCTGGATTTATAAGCGTACTAGCAGTTTATCAGGGAAATAGGGTATTATAATAGAGAGCGGAGCTGTAAGGCCCTTCTTATTATTAATAATTTTCTGGCAGCAGGTGGTTTGGGTGAGATACGGATGACTGTGTAATCGCACAATTGCCTTTTTCTTCTTCCGGTCTCCTCTCCCCACTGAACTGTTAAATTCGAATAATGCTGTAAGTTGTCGATATCACCAGGAGGTTCCGACGTGGATAAAGCCAAGTCCAGTGATGTGTCCAACGAACATGCGGTACTCGTAGTTGGCGCCGGGATTGCCGGTATGCAAGCAGCCCTGGAAGTTGCCGATTCCGAACACCAGGTTTATCTGGTAGAAAGGCTGCCGACAGTCGGCGGTCGCATGATGCAGCTTGATAAGACCTTTCCCACGATGGACTGCGCCGCCTGTATCGGCACCCCTAAAATGAGCCAGGTGGGTTCCAATAAATACATCAATCTTCTGACCTGTTCTGAAGTAACTAAAGTATCCGGTTATGCCGGAAACTTCAAAGTAACCGTCCGTAAAAAATCGAAATTCGTAGACATTGCCAATTGCACTGCTTGCGGCGAGTGCGAAAAAGTGTGCCCTGTCTCTTATCCCAGCGAATGGCAAGTGGGCATGGCGCAACGCAGGGCTGTTTATCGTGCTTTCCCGCAGGCTGTTCCCAACGTTTTTATTATTGACAAACGCGGTCTCCCGCCCTGCCGTGCCACCTGCCCCGCTGGTGTTAACGCCCAAGGCTATGTTGCCATGATTTCACAAGGGAAATTCAAAGAAGCGCTGGATGTGCTGAGAAGAACCATGCCTTTTGCGGGTGTCTGCGGGCGTGTTTGTACCCATCCCTGCGAAGCGGAATGCGAACGCGGTAAAGTGGATGAACCGATATCTATCCGTTTTCTGAAACGTTTCATGGCCGACTACGAGATGAAAAACGGCAGGCAAAAGGCACAGCCTCTGCCGATAACTAAAAAGCAGAAAGTAGCCGTGGTTGGTTCCGGTCCTTCCGGCATTGCCTGCGCTTACGACCTTATCCGGATGGGTTATGCGGTCACTGTTTTTGAAACCGCTTCGGCGGTCGGTGGTTTGTTAAGATACGGCATTCCCGAATACCGCTTACCGAATAATATCGTTGATAATGAGATTGATTACGTCCGGGAACTGGGTGTAGAAATAAAGCTAAATTCCGCGGTGAATAAACTGGAAGACCTTTTCACTCAGGGTTATGAGGCCGTTTATCTGGCGACAGGCGCGGGCAGCAGTCAGAAAATGGGTATTCCGGGGGAAGACAGCAAGGGCGTAATGGAAGCCCTTGATTTTCTGAGAAGAGCCAATGCCGGCGAGAAAATAGATATCGGGCAGCGTGCGGCAGTAGTTGGCGGCGGTAACTCGGCCATGGATGCCACCAGGGTTGCACTCCGTCTCGGGGCGAAAGAAGTAACCCTTGTTTATCGCCGTTCCCGCGCTGAAATGCCCGCGGCCGCGGAAGAAGTTGACGAAGCGGAACTCGAGGGCGTAAAATTTGCCGTCCTGACAAATCCCACCAGGGTCATTTCTGAGAACGGAAAATTGACCGGAATTGAATGTATCAGGATGGAATTGGGTGAACCCGATGCCAGCGGACGCCGCCGTCCCGTGGCGGTCAAAGGCTCTGAGTTCAATATCAATGTCGATACCGTCATCATGGCAATCGGGCAGACGGTAGATAAAACCAAACTGCCGGATAAACTGGAATTTAGTAAGGGCGGCACGGTGCAGGCAGACCCGGTTACGATGCAGACCAACATCAAGGGTGTTTTTGCCGGTGGTGATGCCGTCACCGGTCCCGCCGATGTCATCCATGTGGTCGCTCAGGGCAAAGAAGCCGCCATTTCTATCGACCGCTATTTCAATGGCGCCGATATGAAAGCAGGCAGACCCGAGCCCAGAGTGCGTGTTACAGATATCAACAAAAAGGGTGTCGTGAAGCAAGCCCGCGCCAAAATGCCGGCGGTAGTAGTCAAAAACAGGCAGGGTTTCAGTGAAGTCGAGCTTGGTTTTGATGAAAAAACAGCAGTGGTAGAAGCTAAAAGATGTCTCAATTGCGGAGTCTGTTCGGAGTGTCTGGCCTGTGTGGCGGTTTGTGAACGCAAGGCAATCCACCACGAGATGAAAGACGAAGATGTGGATTTGAATGTGGGGGCGATCATTGTGACGACGGGTTATGACTTACTCGATCCGACTCCAATGACTCAATTCGGATACGGAAAATTCCCTAATGTCTATACCAGCCTGGAGTTTGAACGGATGGTCAACTCCACCGGTTTTAC
>Ga0182027_10012651_pt1 | contig 11838 bp, 10 predicted proteins | sample 712E1DmetaG_FD_121300 | JGI IMG/M metagenome (GOLD analysis project Ga0182027, IMG submission 121300) | Permafrost microbial communities from Stordalen Mire, Sweden - 712E1D metaG (Illumina Assembly) | ecosystem: Environmental > Terrestrial > Soil > Wetlands > Permafrost | place: Sweden...
AAGGCTTATTTTTTGTAGTATCAAAAATCTTAATGATGCTTTCCTCGACTTTTGATGAATTTGCCAATATCTTTTTTAACTTCTCCTCATCGTATTTTACACCTGAAACCATCTCCATTTTTGGTATCACTTCTTCCTTTAATTGCTTTACCATATAACCGGTCATTTCAGGGGTTATTTTATGACCTTCCTGGTAAGGTGTATGCAGCATGGCAACAGGAACACCCGGGTATAAACGTTTCAGTGTTTCAAACCACTTCATAAAAGTAAAGCAGCCTGTATAGCTGAGCAATAATAAATCGGGTTCTGGGATTTTTTCACCGGTTGGACCAATATTACCGTTGATCATCATGCCTACATCGCATTTGACATAAGTGCACACATCCTCTGAATGGCCTGTTTTTTCTGCATCGAGGATAAAACCTTCAGATTTTTTCCTCATTCCCGACTGCAGTGCATTTATTTCGGGATAAACAGGCAGCATATCAAAAGCCAGAATCAATTCAGAAATATTGCCGGGTACAAAAGTATATACGACTTTTTTGCCTGTTTCCTTTGCAGTGCTAAGTTCTTTGAATAATCCTGCAATCATCTCCTTCTGGATGACCATGCTATTCTCTTTGGCAACCGTTTGTGTCATATTTGGTTATATTAGTTCAATGTTCTTAGTTCAAAGTTCAAATGTTCTTATATGAATGAAGATTTGCTTTCATCAGACCTGTCAGGTTCTCCCTTCACTTACCCCTGCTGCAAACCTAACAGGCCGAGTCAATCTTTTTTCATTATCAAATTGTTTCATTTTTAAATTGATATATACGTTTCCCTCTGCTCGACCTCTCTAACTCTCCAAAGGAGAGAACCTCCCTGCTTCATACTATTTTCAAATTTTTTCATTTTCAAATTTTCAAATTGATCAATAATTCATAATTTACTTTTTACAGATACAGCTTCATCCCACAATTTAATAGAATCGGAAAAAGTGCCTACCTGTTCTTTTATCACTTTAAACTGACCTGTATTTTCACTATATAAAAAGCTGATGTAACGAATATCATTGTCGTCACAGGCTTTCTGGAGAACCGGATGATCGAGCAGCGCCGGATCGCAAAAGCTGGGGGCAGCAAAAATTACCCCGTCCAGGTTATTTTCAGCTATCAGTTTCAGCAGCCTTCCTTCCTTGGGATGATCGCCATCATACACGCATGATGAAAAGGTGCTTTGGTTAAGATATGCCAGAACCAAAGATTCAAGGGGAGAAGAACCGTTTAAAATGATATCTCCTTTTATCCATCTTGAACCAAGCAGAAAATCATCCTCTACAATATAGCAGCCTGCCAATTCAATTGTTTTTATAAGGCTTAAAGGTGGTTGTTCACAAAATGCACCAATAATTAGTACCCTGATTTTATCAAGTGGTTCACCAAAGTCTACTTTCATTAAACGAACTACATTTTCAAGAATTTCGTTGTGCTCTTCAACAGGAATTACATAACCGGCACGAACTATATTATATACATCTGCAGCGGTAAGCCTCCATGGGTAATCCTTCCGGATACGGTATATTTCTTCGGTTAACCTTCTGTTCGTATTAAAGAGCTGAATGGAATGAATTAATTTTTCAGGGGTTACATTCACACTGTTTATTTTGGCAACTTCCTGAAGAACCTGGAGTAATTCTCCGGCATAAAATTCACCACCGATCTCGGGTAGAAAATTCTGAGGGAAGTCCATGTATTTCACGAACTTACCTTTGCCGAAAAGCTGGAACATACCTGAGAGGTTTCTGATCACATCACAGATTGAAGGGAAAATAAATCCATCGAAACCATCAAAATGACCATCAAGAGCAAGTTCGACAATACCCCGTGGCATATGGCATATATATGACTGGTAATAAGCATCGCCTTTTATGATTTGCTTTTTATCACCGCCACCCGTAATTCCAATTGCCAGACCATTTGCAGCATGAATGATTTCGCGGGGGAAGTAAACAGGCATATAACCTACTAAAACCCTGTTTTCTGCCTGCGCTTTCCATGCTTTTGCCCGGGTAAAATTCAGATCAAATGCTAATTCTTCGCACTGTTTTACTATTTCTTGTAATGTTTTCAAAATGTTATAAAGGTATTAATTACTCAAATACTTTTTTATATTTATACGATTAATTTGAATTGGTCATTTAATAAAAAATTTAAGATTCGCGTTTAATAACCATTGCCATGCTTACGCCTCCACCTCCACAAATACTGGCAACACAAAATGATTTATCAAGCCTTTTTAAACCATAATAGCCGGTAACCAGTATTCTGGCACCACTAATTCCGGTTGGATGTCCAAGGGCAATGGCACCTCCATGAACATTCAGTTTGTTTCTGTCCCATTTCAGCATTTTTTCGTTCGAGAGAACCTGGATGGCAAAAGCTTCATTAACTTCAATCAGGTCCATATCTTCAATGGTCATCCCAGCCTTTTTCAGTGCTGCAGGAATTGCAAAGGCCGGTCCTTCACCCATGGTTGAAGGTTCAACTGCAACCTGTGAAACAGATATGATTGAAAAAAGAGGTTTGACACCCAATTGTTCGGCTTTCTTGCGATGAGTAACAATCAGTGCCGTGGCACCATCGCTTAAACCGCATGAATTCCCGGCTGAAACGGTACCGTCTTTTCTGAATGCCGGCGGTATTTTGGCCATTTTTCCAATATTAATATCATGTCTGATGGTTTCATCCTGCTTAAAAATAACCGGCGGAGTATTTTTCTGACCCTGAATTTCGATCGGAACAATTTCATCGTTAAACCATCCGTTTTTTTGAGCAGCAGAGGCTTTCAAGTGACTGTTAACTGCATATTCATCCTGTTCCTGTCTGGATATTTTGTACTTATCGCATAGATTTTCAGCTGTTTCGCCCATACCTTGTCCGATTAGCGGATCAATGCTGTCACTCCAGCCGTCCTCGATTACTTTATTGCCCATTTTAAAACCTTCCCACCTGGCACCTTTCAGTAAGTAAGGAATGGAACTCATGCTATCAAATCCTCCAACCATCACTACTTCATTATCACCAAGCCTGATGGATTGTGAAGCCAAAGCAACGGCTCTCATACCTGAAGGGCAGGCCATGTTCAATGTCAATGCAGGAACAGAAGTTGGGATTCCTCCCCTTACCGATGCAGTTCTTGCAGGATTTGGTCCGTTCCCTGCCTGTCGGCAACTACCGAGTATTACATCGTCAATCTGATCGCCGCTTAAGGAAACCCTTCCAAGCGCTGCTTTGATTGCAATTGCCCCAAGTTCCCATGACGGAATGTCTTTTAAAGATCCTCCGAATTTGCCCATGGCTGTACGGCAGGCAGAAATTACAACGATGTCGTTTTGGTTCATTTGCTAAGCTTATTTTAAAGGGCTAAATCCAAATCGTCAAATAAAAAATGAATACAGAATACAGAATACAGAATACAGAATTCAGAAGGAACAATTGTCTGTCTGGAAACTGACAGGTATTCCTGAACTGATAACATTCTGAATTCTGACTTCTGTATTCCATCATTTAATAATCGTAAATCTAAAATCATCAATCGTATATTTTTAAATATATTGTCCTCCATCTACCTTAATTACTTCCCCTGTTATATGCCTGGCAAGGTCAGAGCATAAAAATGCCACCATATTTGCCACTTCTTCGGGTTGACCAATTCTTCCGATAATGATATCAGCAATTGCCTGGGCTTTGACACTTTCATCGGCATTTTTCATCATATCTGTTTCGATCAAACCTGGCGCAACTGCATTTACATTTACCCCGTATTTACCAAGCTCTTTAGCCACCGTTTTAGTTAATCCGATTATTCCGGCTTTTGCAGCAGCATAGTTTGCCTGTCCGAATTTTCCCCTCATCCCATTTATTGAAGTAATATTTACAATCTTTCCGGATTGCTGATCCCTGAAAATCGGCGAAACAGCCCTTATATAATTGAAATATCCTTTCAGATTGATATTTACAACCTGGTCCCACTGTTCTTCGGTCATTTTCCAGATCACACCATCCCAATTAACTCCTGCATTATTTACCAGGATGTCAATTCCACCAAATGTATCCATCACGGTTTTCAGCATTTTCCCGGCATCTTCAAAATTTGAAATATCAGCCTGAACAGGTAAGCCTTTGCAACCCAAACCATTAATCTTTCGGATGATCTCTTCGGCTTCATCTTTATGCTTACGGTAATTAATGGCAACATTTGCCCCACATTCGGCTAATTTTAAGGCAATGGCTGCTCCAATACCCACACTTCCACCGGTTACGATCGCTGATTTACCTTCAAGATTAAGGATCGGTTTCATTTTTTATATATGCGTTTATTTTTTATTTTTTACAGCTTGTATTGCTTCCAGCACCTTTTGAGGAGTAATTGGAAGCTCAAAAACCCTGGCACCAATGGCATCGGCTATGGCGTTAGCAACAGCACCCAATACCGGCAAAGTTGCCCCTTCGCCAACTTCTTTAGCGCCATAAGGACCGTTTGGTTCATAACTATCGACAATGGTTGAATGAATAACAGGCATATCTGCTGAAGTTGCAATCAGGTAGTTATGCAGGTCTGCATTCATCATTCTGCCTTTTTTATCGAAAACTTCATTTTCCATTAAGGTTTCGCTCATTCCCATCAAAACAGCACCTTCAGCCTGACCTTCAACCAGCATCGGATTTACAGCTGTTCCACAGTCGTGGGCATCCCAGAAATTCAATACTTTTACTTTTCCTGTTTCCATATCAACATCCACTTCGCAAACGGTAGCAGAAAAGGAAAATGCAGGGGAAGTTCCCACAGCAGCACCTTTATATGAACCACCAAGACCCTCAGGCGGGGAATAATGTCCTTTGCCAACAAGAGGACCGTTTACAGAAAAGAATTTTGTCGCAGCATCTTCCCAAGGCACAAATTTATCGGTAGCACCTTTTACATATATCTTATTTTCTTTAACCTCAAGATTTGCTGCATCCTCTTTTAACATCTCTGAAGCTATGGTAATAAGCTGATTTTTGATCTCTTCGCCGGCCATTTTTGAAGCATTTCCTCCCATAAGAGTTACCCGGCTCGAATAAGCACCAAATCCAATAGGAGTAAGGTCGCTATCAGCCGAAACCACACTGATCCTGTCGAATGAAATTCCCATAGCTTCACATGCAGCCATGGCTAAAACGGTATCTGAACCTTGACCGATATCGGCATCACCAATAAATAAAACTGCTTTGGAACCATCTTCCTGCACTTTAATCAGGGCACTCGAATGTGGAAATTTTGACCTGTAAATCGGATATCCCGCACCTGAAACAAATCCACCACAGCCGATACCAATTCCCCTGCCTTTTGGCAATTTGCCCTTTTTCTCATCCCATCCCGATTTTTTTCTTACATTTTCAATGCAGGCGGTAAACTCGCATGAATGAATATCAAGGTCGTTACATGTATGATATTCAGGTTCCATGGCATTTTTTAACCTGATGTCAATCTGGTCCATACCGATATCATCCGCTATCATTGATAAAAGAGATTCGAATGCAAAACGGGGATGTGGACAACCGTGACCCCTGAATGCACCGCAAGGCGGGAGGTTGGTGTTTACCCGGTATCCGTCGTATTTATAATTCGCAAACTTATACAATGTAGTGAGCATGGAGCCGGCATAATAGGTCGAAACCACACCAAAACTTGAATAAGCACCACCCTCAAGCACTGCTTTTTGCTTTACTGCTGTAATGGTGCCATCTTTTTTCACACCGATTTTTAAATCAATATATTGTTTGTGCCGGCCTCTGCCGTATAAATACATTTCTTCGCGGGTAAATCTCATTTTTACCGGGAAACCTGTTATTCTTGCCAGAAATATCGACATAATTTCGATTGTGGTGGTAGCTGCCTTGGCACCAAAACCACCGCCGCAATTGGTCATGATGACCCTGATATCACCCATCGGAATATTCAGAATGTGTGAAAGCTGGTGGTGAACATAATGCACCACCTGTGTTGATGTATACAAGGTTACCCTTCTATGCCGGTCCCATTCTGCAATAGAACAATGTGGTTCCATGGGATTCTGATAAGTCCGGTTACCGACAAATCGTTGTTCCCTGATGTGATCGGCTTCGGCAAATCCTTTGTCAATGTCGCCAAAATGATGGTCTACATGGGTGTTGATATTGTTCTCATATTTATCCTCAAAAAGCCTTGGAGCGCCATCCTTCATTGCTTCAATAGGGTCAAAAACCGCAGGAAGCTCTACATAATCAACCTCAATTAATTGCAGGGCGCGATAACAAGTTTCTTCGTCTATAGCAGCTACTGCGGCAACCACATCACCCACAAACCGCACTTTATCCTTTGCCAGAACAGTTTCATCATATCGGGCAGGAGAGGTCCCCCACCTGATATCAGGTACATCGGCACCGGTCAAAACTGCTTTCACTCCGGGAAGGTCTTTTGCTTTTTGAGTATTGATTGACCTGATCCTGGCATGGGCAACAGTACTAAGCAAAAGCTTTCCGTACAACATGTTCGGAAGAGAAATATCATCTGTATAAATGGCACGGCCTGTAGCTTTATCGGGAGCATCAATTTTCGGAAGCCTTCTTCCAACAACCGAAAGGTCGATTACTGATTTTTGAGTATGAAATTCCAGCTTTTCAGGAACTTTACCATTCAAGTATTCAACGCCTGTTTGAATCGCTTCAATTATTTTGGTGTATCCTGTACAACGGCATAAGTTACCACTTAGCCCTTTTTTAAGATCTTCATCAGTAGGATTTGGATTCTGCTCTAAAATACTTTTTGCACGAAGTATCATTCCGGGAGTGCAATAACCGCATTGGATGGCTCCTTTTTCGACAAATGCACGTTGCAGAGGGTGTAATTCTACGCCTTTGGCCAATCCTTCTATTGTTTCAACTGAGCAGCCATCAGCATTGACAGCCAGAACCAGACAGGAATTGAAAGCTTTTCCATCCATAATTACAGTACATGCACCACAGTCACCAAGTTCACAACCTTTTTTTGTGCCGGTAAGCCGCAGGTCATCCCTCAACAGATCAAGCAAAGTAGTGCCTGATTTTACTGCCAGTTCATAATCATTACCATTAACCTTTAGATTTATAAGATGTTTCATCCTTTATTAATTTCTAATTGCTCTGATTATTCTAATTTCTAAATAAATCCCAATTATTATAAAATCCAAGTAATTCACAATATTTGAAACATTAGTCATTTTTTTTGTTCATTATTTAGATCAATTAGAAATTATGTCAATTTGAAATTTATTATTAGGTTACTTTTTTGAATATTGCATTGAAAATCAAGTTCAATTCTTTTGCTTCCTGCCATAAAATTTTACCATCTTCTTTCATCTCAGGCTCTGCAATTATTATCATTCTTATAAAATGTTTACATTCCCGTGATTCTTTTTTTACAATCCCAATTTTATTTCTAAAATCTTTTTTGCTTACTGCATCATCAGCTTCGCTATAATTTGCTCCTACAATTGTCCCAGCTTTAACAAGTTGAGTAATTAAAGGATCTGTGATAATTCCTCGTTTAACTTTTTTGCAAAAAAGTATAACTTCTTCACCAAATATTGCTGTTCTTTCTTCTAAATTATATATTTTCTTCTCTTTTTGATCCATTTGTTTTAATTTATTGTTAAATAAATGTTTATTAATTTCTAATTGCTCTAATTATACTAATTTCTAAAAAAATCCCAATTATTTTATATCCCAAGTATTTATCAATATTCCTATCGTTGCTCATTTTTCTTTTGTTTAGGTTGATTAGTCTTTTTTTGTTCATTCTTTTGTTCAATTAGAAATTAGGTTAATTAGTCATTTTTTTTGTTTAGGTCAATTAGAAATTAGATCAATTAGAAATTTATTCATTGAATGTTCAGTTTGGCATTTTCAATTGCTTTTAATATGGCTCTTTGAGTTACAACTTTAAGCACATCCCTTCTGTATTGTGCACCACCCCTGATATCATCGATCGGAATTGAATCACTTACTGCTGCTTCGCCCGCCATCATAATTAACTCAGATTTTTCAAAAAATTCGGAAACACTTTTTCCAATCAGCAATTCGGTACACTTTGAGCTTATTTTTGGTGTTGGAGCAACGGCTCCTATAACTACATTTGCATTTTCTATGAGGTTGTTTTTAAGTTTTACCATCACTGCAACTGAAACCACTGAAATTGATACTGCTTCCCTTAATCCGAATTTTTCATAATAAGCTCCTGTTCCTGAAGCTGCCTTAGGTACAATAATTTTGGTTACTAATTCTCCTTTTGCAAGAATGGTCCTTTTGTTAAAAACGAAAAAGTCTTTCAGTGGAATGGTTTTAACCTGATCAGTGCCTGCAATTTCAATGGATGCATTCATTGCCATGAGAATCGGGGCCGTATCACAACAGGCAGCAGCAGTGCAGATATTACCACCAACGGTACCCATATTGCGAATTTGGTCGGATCCGATTTTAGAAGCGGCCTCTGATAATGCAGGCAAATACTTATTTATAACCGGCGAAGAAATAAGTTCATTGTGTGTAATTGCAGCACCGATCAAAATATTGTTTTCATCTTCATCCAGTAATTTCAGTTCTTTTACATCAATGAGGGAAACAAGATCGGTATGACTGCGAATCCCGTTTTTTATTTCAACCAACAGATCAGTTCCACCGGCAATTGCAGCAGCATCGGGGCTTTTTTTGAGTATGACAAGAGCCTCATTTATAGATTTTGGCCTGAAATAATTAAAATCTGAAAGGTACATGATTTATAATTTGTTTTTTTCCCTGATCAGTTTGGCTACGATGCTTATGGCTATTTCGTCGGCTGTTTCGGCATTAATATCTATCCCGACTGGCATATCCACTTTTTCGATTTCTTCTTTTGATGCAATCCCATCATTGAGGAACATTTCTTTTGTCCTGGCAACCTTGGTTTTACTGCCAATCATTCCCAGGTAAAAATGGGGCTTCTTCATACAAAATGAAAGTATATCGCGGTCGAAGGAATGGTCATAGGTAGCAATGACAATGAATGTGGAATTGTCGAATACCAATGTTGGCAAAACCTGGTCGAAGGGAGCGGTAATTTTATGGAATCCAACAAAATCCCAATCATCATAAATCCCTTCGCGACAATCAACCACTGTTATTTCAAAATCGAGGCTAAGTGCGTGTTTTACAATGGCTTTCCCGACATGACCAGCTCCGAAAAGCAGCAATTTTTTTCTTCGCATAATGGGTTCAATATAGATTTCGAGCTTACCTCCACAGCACATTTCATGCTGAGTTATGAGTTCGTGCTTAAAAAGTTTGGGTTCATTTTGTTTGATGACGGTTAGAGCATCTTCAATGGTAGCCTTTTCAAGATTTCCACCCCCGATGGTCCCGAAAATAGAACCGTCTTCAAATACCAGCATTTTAGCACCGGCCTTTAATGGTGTTGAACCTGTTGTATCAACAATGGTGCAAAGAGCAACTTTCTGATTTGTCTTTAAAATTTCAGCTATTTTATTGTAAATGAATTCCATCAGTTCTGAATTAACGTGAAATACTTTTCATATTCAACTGTATTGTTAATATTGATCAGGATGCTTTCATCCTTCATTTCAACTTTTCTGGAGGGCATTTCCCCTAAAACATCCCTTAGATTTGCATTGTTCTGAGGATAGGATTTTATATAGTTTATATTATTTCTGTTTATTAAAACCGGGTGACCTCCCAGCTTATTGTATGTCGGGATAATATAAGCCTGATCGTTTTTATTTTCAGCAATTTTATCAAGAATATCAACTGTAATGAAAGGATTGTCAATATTTTGAATGAAACAAAAATCAACATCGTTCATTTTTTGTAAACCGATTTTGACCGAATAGAATCGTTCAAATTCAAGTTGTTCGTTTAATACAAATTTTAACTGTGGTGGTAGTTTCATTTCTGAAGGCATGCTGTCATTGAATAGCTGGTTAATCACAACAACAATTTCATTACAACCCCAGTCAGCATAGGTGTTAACTATTTTTTCAAAGAAGTTGGTTTTCTCATCATAAGGCAAAAATGCTTTGAGTGATGGCATGCGTTTAGAAATTCCTGCAGCCAGAATGAGTGCATTTGTATTTTTTATAGCCCTATTCATTTTAAATTAACATTTTCTTATGAAAAAATCATCAAAAAAGCATCAAACATTAATTATCAAAGATAAATAATAATGGTAATAAGGTAATTAAATATTTAATTAATTATCAAAAAAAATATTTCAATGAGGTGTTTAAATCAATTAAATGTTGTTTTTGAGAAAATTTGATGGATTATGCTAAAAATAAGTACAACTGTTATTCTCTGATTTTTTTAAAAAGTTTGAATCAATCACATAGCTTTTATTTAATATGGGATGTATGGAATAGATGTTTTTACCAAAAGAGTATTAGTTTAATTATATAGATTTCGAAGTGTATCATTGATTTTTTAATATTGGACTAAAGCCAGGAAAAGATTGGGTTTGAATAGCCCCGACCTTAAGGTCAGGGTAATTGAAAAGCCCATCTTCAGTGGGCTTTAGCCCCAATAGAAAATGGTAACCTTTAGTTTGATAAAGTTTATCAATCTAGGCAATAAATTAATTTTCATCTTAAAAGCAATGCAAACCTAATGGTAATTTTAAAGAGCTATACCAAACAAATAAAGCAGCTCTGGTATAGACGGCTAACATTTCTATAGCTCAGCCTGAACAGTCTTCAATTTCTTTCTCTTAAGTAAATGGCTGATTATAAAAAGGCTGCCAACAATTATAAACGGGAAATTGATCGTCAATATTACAATCAGGCTCATGCCAATGGAATGGTTCATTGCATAATTATGCATAAAAATAAAGGGTGACATTCCAACTCCGATCAAAATAAAAAGAATACCACCTATTATTTCCCATTTCCAGGATACAATCAGAATTGCAATCAGAATTAAGGTCGGAATGTTATGCATAAGAAACCCCAGTAATTGCTGCCCTAATGTGAGCTTTGGATCAAATGAATCCAGTGAAAACATTGCGATAAATAAAATTGCCAGGATACAAAGGATACGTGGCACCCAATGAACAATTTTGATTGAGTTTTTCATTTTGCTTGAGTTTAATGTAGAAAAAATTGAAAGTCTGATAATTTCATTGAAAGTCTATTAAAATTATATTTAAAGATAAAAATATCAACTGACCTTTGCTTCCGCTAACCTATCTTCTTCAGCAGCCAGGCCATATTTTCACCTAAAGCCTGCATATTTCTCATTCCTTCCCTGTCGTTGAGCACCTCACCGTAATTCCTTCCTATGCCCAGGTTCCAGTAGGTTGCACCCACCACAATCATCCCGGAAATGAGAAAAAGATGGTTCATGCTGTCAAATGCATGGATGCTACCAGCCCTGCGGACAGCCATTACGGCTGCACCTGCTTTTCTTTTCAGAAAACCGCCATTGGACGAGGAAACATAACCCAGACGGTCAATAAAGGCTTTCATTTCGGCTGTCACATCGGTAAAATAGGTGGGTGAACCCAGGATGATCCCGTCAGCTTCAATGGCTTTTGCAATGCAGTCGTTCATAATGTCGTTTTTCATTGAGCAGGTGTTATTCTTCAGCTCACGGCATTTTTCACAACCCTGGCAACCGCGGATATTCTTACCACCAATCCTGATCATCTCGGTTTGAATGCCTTCGGCTTCGAGTACACGGAAAACTTCAGTGATCAGTAAGCCGGTATTGTTTTCTTTTCTGGGGCTTCCGTTAAATGCTACTACCTTTAACA
>Ga0182027_10012652_pt1 | contig 11838 bp, 10 predicted proteins | sample 712E1DmetaG_FD_121300 | JGI IMG/M metagenome (GOLD analysis project Ga0182027, IMG submission 121300) | Permafrost microbial communities from Stordalen Mire, Sweden - 712E1D metaG (Illumina Assembly) | ecosystem: Environmental > Terrestrial > Soil > Wetlands > Permafrost | place: Sweden...
CAGGGCCGCCTTGATTTCCGGCAACGCCCGGCGAGCGGCTTCGGATTGTTGCCAATGACGATCAATTCGCTGAAGCGAGTTGGCCACGGCAACGCGCACAGCACTGTCAGTGTCCAGCAATGCAAGCACCAGGGGATAAATTGCGGACGCATCACAGATTCGTCCCAAAGCCACCGCTGCACTTTCGCGAACGTCGTGGTCTTTATCTTGCAAAGACTCACAAAGTCCATCTACTGCTGCTGTGGCTCTCAAAGAGCCCAAAGCTTTGACCGCCGCATGACGGACTTCCCATGAAGAATCTTTCAGTGAAAGGATCAATGCCGGTACAGCTCGGTTCCCGTCGCATCGAGCGACCGCTTCCACTGCAACAGAGCGGACACTGGCATTCGAATCCTTGAGCAGGCGTTCTATGGCTTTGTAAGTGGAGGGATCGGCAAAACGTCCCAACATTTCCACCGCCGCGAGACGCACAGTCGGCGTGCTTTTGTTAAGTGCTCCCATCAATGGTTTGATGACGATCGGGTCCTTCGTTCCGCCCAGTGCCTTGGCTGCCTTTATTTGTTTGTCCGGCGGACCATTTTTCAACAATTCGATCAAGGGATTGATTGCCTCGGGACCCAGTGCGGCGGCTTGACTCAATTTCCCAATTGCCATCATTTGTAGCGCACGTTCAGTGTTGCTACCCGGTTGCCAGCCCAACAGTTTCAAACTTTGGGCTGCACGCGACTGTACTCCGGAATCAGCGTCCCGAAGCAGGCCCACAAGCCAGTTCACCGCTCGTGGATCTCCCAATTCCCCCAATGCCACAGTTGCTGCTGTTCGTACAGATGGACTTGGATCATGCAACATTTGTATAAGCGGCTCAACCGCCCGCCGGTCGTCAAACTGACCCAATACGCGCACTGCAGCGCTGCGGACTTCATCACTCACATCCTTCAACGCAAACAACAGCGGTTCGACTGCCTCGGCGTTCTCAAATTCCGCGAGCTTTTCAACCACCGCCAATCGCGCTTTTGGGTTGCTTACCCGAAGCTGTTGATAAGTCCACCAGAGCATAATAATGACCCAAATCTAGCGTTTTTTGCGCCAAACGTCTCTAACGAATTAAAGATAATTAAAACCTACAAGAAGAGAAATTAACATGCATGGCAACACAGTATCGAAAACTCTGCCTCGGTCTTGAGTTTTGGTCGAAGGAATCGAAATCACAATGACGATTAAGTCAGGATGTGCCTGACAAAAATTGCCATCATGTGGAAACGAGTTGGCAGTGTTTTAATTCCTCGACTCCGTTGGTGTGTTGTGCCAGCTTCGTGTTATGGACGCGGATGAGCGTGAAATTTATCAATTTCTAAAGTCATGGGGAAGTCAGTTCATTGCCGCGCGTGAGATTTGTCGTCGTGCTGGTGGTAAGCGGCGGTTTCAGGAAGAAGCGGATTGGGCCAAGCCGGCTCTCCTTCGCATGACGGAGCGTGGTATCCTCGAATCAAACTCCACCGGGCAGTTTCGCATCAAGCGGCTTTCAAAGAAAAGTGGAGGTAAACGCTGGATTTCGCCGGACATCGCCAAAATTCTTGAGGAAAGCGGCGTGAAAGTCGAAAACGCCGGGGGTGATGACGGTGATATAGGGCCGGACGAGTACTACGACCAATTATAATCTGACGCGCACTTCATGCTTGCTGCGCTTTTAACCACGCTGCTGTTTTCCGTCTCCGTAATTTGCGGCCACCGCACGTCCCGGCAAATCGGCGGTGTGGAAGCCAATTTTTGGCGTGTTTGTCTGGCAACCGTTTTCCTTGCCATTTGGGCGTACTCTTTTGGCACCGGCTTTGCGGGCGACGCGTTCCCCATTTTTGTTTTGAGCGGGCTTGCGGGAATCGGACTTGGAGACACAGGCTTTTTCCAGGCGTTGCCGCGACTTGGTAGTCGCCTGACTGTTTTGCTCTCGCAATGCTTCATCGTCTTGTTTGCTGTCGTGATCGAATGGCTTTGGCTGAAAACCATGCTGACCGTCCCCGAATTGCTGTGCATTGCGGTCATTCTGGTCGGCGTGGCCGTCGTACTTGTGCCTTCGCGGCGACAAAGTTCCGATGCAGGTTGTCGGAATACGGGTTCGTCAGACGATTACTTGAAAATTACACCACACCAAATGGTCGTTGGAGTTTTATGGAGCGCCGTGGCGGCACTGGGCGGTGCACTCGGCGCGGTGTTGAGTCGCAAAGCCTACGCCGTCGCGCATGCGGCGGGACAATACCCTGATCCCGGCACGACTGGGTATCAGCGCGTTGTCGGTGGCGCCATTGCGCTGGGCGTCCTTTTGCTGATTGTAAAATGGCGTTCCGCCCATGCGCACGGCAGTGTGCTTGAACCGAAAATTTTTCAAATTTCCATTGAGAAATGGCGTCGTATCTGGCCGTGGGTTGTGGCCAACAGCCTTGCCGGCCAGACCATCGGCGTAAGTTGCATGCAATGGGCGCTTGAAAATACACCCACCGGCATCGTCACGTCCATCATTGCCACAACCCCCATTGTCATGCTGCCTCTGACGCGCGTATTTGAAGGTGAAAAAATCACTACGCGCTCACTTATTGGCGGTCTCATCGCCGTTGTCGGTGTGATTGGTCTGACATTTTCACGTTGAGACATTTGAGGAAGATGGACATATTAATATTTCCTCCAGTATGACGAATGAATTGCAAAAAACCGTCGGGTCGCTCGGCATCGAGAAATTCCGCCGCCATATTTTTCTGTGTGCCGACCCAACCGAGCCAAAATGTTGTACATGGGAGGCTGGATTGATGTCATGGAATTTTTTGAAACAGCGGCTGAAGGAGCTGAATCTCGTCGGGTTGGACCCCTTGGTGTATCGCACCAAGGCCAATTGCCTGCGTGTCTGCATGCACGGGCCAATTGCAGTCGTTTATCCCGAAGGCGTCTGGTATCACTCCTGCACGCCGGAAGTGCTGGAACGCATTATCCAGGAACATTTGATTGGCGGGAAGATTGTCGGGGAATTTGCATTCGCCAAAAATTCAAATTTTTTCCAAAGGATTTCGGCTTGAAATTGGTCTCATATGTCACTCATATGTCAGAAACAACGCTTGAAGTTAGGCTTGACGTTAGTCATCTGACAACCGTCTAAAAAGACAATGGCCAGGCTTCTGATCAAAACGGAAGGTTTGGAGGGGCAGACGCTCGAACTGCACCTCGGCGTTAATCACGTCGGTCGTGACCCGGACTGTGAGTTTCCCATTGACCATGAGACGGTTTCCACAAACCACTGCGAACTGATTGTATCACACGAAGGCGTGACAATCCGCGATTGCGACTCAACCAATGGCACGTTTATTGATGGTGAACAGGTCAAGGAGGCAAAATTGCTTCCAAGCCAGACCGTGCATTTTGGCGATGTGGAATTGTTCGTCGAAAACACTGATGTCAAGGTTGCGATTCCAAAGTTCGAGCGCGAACGCCCCAAGCCGCCGGTGGTGTTGCCTGGCGGTGCGATGGTCTGTCCCCGCCATTCCCGTGAGCGCGCCACTTACAAATGCACGCATTGTCACGAGGTGATGTGCACCCGATGCGTTCATCGCGTGGCCCGCCGCGGTGGCAAAATACTTTTGCTCTGCCCGCTGTGCAGCCATAAATGCGAACCGATCGGAAAACCGAAAAAGAAGAAAAGAACGCTTCTTGATCTGTTGCACAACACCGTCAGATTAAAGTTCAGAAGGTCTTCCGATTGACGGAAATCAAAAATTGGCGCGCTGGTTTTATCCAGCCTGTTCTCCTCTTCAATTTTTTTCGACCATTCCCGCCAGTGCTGCAATCCAAAACGGGTGTTCATTCAAACATGGGATTTGCACAAACTCTTCTCCGCCCGCATCCAAAAACGTTTCGCGCCCGCGAATACTGATTTCTTCCAAAGTCTCCAGGCAATCCGAGACAAACGTGGGGCAAATGACCAAAAGTTTTTTGACGCCGTGCTTTGGCAGCGCAGCGAATTCAAAATCCGTGTACGGCTTCAACCATGGGGTGAGGCCAAGACGGGATTGAAACGATACGGAAAATTTTCCAGCCGGAATTCCAGCCCTGGCCACAAACGCGGCGACGGTTTTGAAGCATTGCGCGCGATAACATGTCGTGTGTGCCGGACTGGCAACTTCGCAGCAGTTTTTTTTCACCAGACAATGGCCGCCCGTCGGGTCGGATTTCAACAGGTGCTGCTCTGGAATGCCGTGAAAGCTGAATAACAAATGGTCGTAGCCCTGTCTCAAATGATTTTCCGCGCCTGCCACCAGCGCCGCGATGTAATCCGGCGAATCGAAATACGGCGGCTGCACGACGATTCGCATTTGCGGCGCAAGTTTGGCCGCGATTTCTTTCACCCGTTCAACGGCTGATTCGTAGCTCGACATCGCATAATGCGGAAATAGCGGAATCAAGAACAGTTCATCCACGCCGTGCTCACGCAGTTTTCGAATCGCGTTGGAAATGGACGGATTTTGATAACGCATTGCCAGTTCCACCGGCACATTCACACGCTGTTGCAATCCGGCCTGAACGCGTCTGCTCGTGACGATGAGTGGGGAGCCTTCGGGCGTCCAAATTTTACGGTATGCCTCGGCGGATCGTTTCGGCCGGTTGATGAGAACCATCCCGACGATGAAGGCGCGCAACGGCCACGCGACATCAATCACCCGCCCGTCCATCAAAAATTCACGCAAATAGCGCCGCACATCGCCGACGGAAGTCGAATCCGGCGAACCGAGATTGACCAGCAAAACGCCCTTGCTCATTTGGATTTCAGGAATTGTTCCACGCGCCCCGTAATGTTACAGCCGGACACAATCGAATCACCCAGTGAAACGCCGTCGCGATAGTGGCCGGCAACAAATACTCCGGCGGCCTTGTTTTCAATCTCGTTCATCCACTCGCGATAACGACCGTAACCGATGTTGTATTGTGGAATTGCCTTGGGATAAAGTATGGTGTGTTGAAACGTCGGTTTGCCACTAACACCAAGTAACACGCGCAAATCTTCGCACGTCATTGCGATAAGTTTATCCGGCGGCAGCAATGCCAGCTCCGGTTGCCGCTCGCCGCCGACATAACTGGTCAGTAGAATATGTCCCACGGGCGCGCGGTTTGGAAACAGCGATGACGAAAAAATCGTGCCGAGAATTTTGAAACCTTCAACTTTCGGAATCAACATGCCGTAACCTTCACATGGATGTTTGACATCCCCGTGCCGAAAACCAAGCACCACGCTCGTTACCGGCGGATAACGGATTTCGGAAAATGATGAAAAATTCGATGCCGTTTGTGATTCGAGCTTTAATTCAGCGAGCTTGTAAGCCGTGCCCGCATAAATCACCGCGCTGTGTTCCACTTCACCTGAAGAGGTCGAAATACGCCATCCACTCTCCATTTGTTTGAGTTTTGTGACCGATGTGTTGAGTCTGACCGCGTCGCCAAGCTGTTCATGCAATATGTCGGGCAAAACCTGCAGCCCCTCGTCGAATGAAAATTTCGGCGCGCGGTCTTTGGCAATTTCGGCGCGCCGTTTGCGTTCGCGCGCGCCGAAAATCTGGCCTTTGATGAGCGAACCATAGCGCGATTCAAGTTCGGCGAGCCTTGGAAACGCCTGCGGCAGGGACAATTTATAAGGATCGCCTGCATAAACACCCGCCACCAGTGCGTCAATCGCGTGATCGAGAAATTCCTGATTCAGACGGCGTAAAACAAATTCAGCCACGCTTTCTTCCCTGCCGTCGCGCCGGGCCGGAATGAAGGGTTCGCGCAGCACGGCCAGCTTGGCTTTGGCGGAGAAAAGTTTTGTCGTGAAGAAACCGAGCGATGACGGCATCGCAATCGGGCGTTTGTACCGAACGACATAACGCGCTCCGGCTTTGGGATTAGAATCAAGCCGGCGCGATTCCAAGCCGACGTCGCGGACAAGTTGTGCGATTCTCGGCGATGTCTCGAGGATTGTATTTGGCCCGAACTCGGCGAGATAGCCATCCTTGCGGAGCGATTGAATCACACCACCAACCCGATTGCTTGCTTCATAAACCGTGACCGGAATGCCTTTGCGCTTCAGGTAAAACGCAGCGGTCAAACCTGTGATTCCAGCTCCGATGATGGCGACGGGTTTCATTCAACTTTATTCAGCCACAGATTGAACACGGATGAAACACGGATTAAAAAATCAAAATGGTTTCTCGCCCAAAATCTTTTTCGCTTCGGCAATATCAATTTTTGCTTTGTGTCCGTGTTTTTCGAGCAGATAAAGCAAATTTGCTCCATTCATCAATGTGAGCGGCTTACCTTTGGCAAATTCGTAAGCATCCGGGCCGTAATCGGCGGTTGTAATTAAAATTCCTTTCATCGCGCCTTCGTTCAGAACCGTTCCGTATAATTCGCGCACCGCTGCGACACCGACAGTATTTGTGTATCTCTTTGCTTGAATGACAATTTTGCCGCCATGAATTGGGTCAGGATCAAAAGCGACTGCATCCACTCCACCGTCTCGACTGGCCTGCGTTACTTTTACTTCGCCGCCATTTTTATTAAATTCTTGTTGGAACAATTCACGAATCAATTGCTCAAAATCTTCCCAATCCATTGCTGCGAGATTGAATCGTTCGTCGAGTTGTCCCGCAACTTCTTTAGAAGCAATAAACCTTTTATCTTCACGACTGATATTTAACACAGGCGCAACTGGCGTAAGGCTGTGCAACTGAGAGCTTCCAACACCTTTGAGAGCTTTGAAACAAGTTTTAGCTTCGACATTTCCAAGGTTAATGTTTTGAAGCTCTTCTTTTTTTGCTTGGACGGAAAGCAGGCAGCCATTTGTTTCTTTTCCAGTTGCTTTATCAATTGACCTAACCCAGCCGTTAAAAACAATCGCGCTCAATGCGCCGACTACGTCCGCGTCAAAAAGTTCGTAGAGCGTCCTCAAGCAAATTTGATAAAGGACTTCATCATAGTTACGATTTGAGTCGGCATCGGACAAAAGCACTTCAACAAATTCATCTTTGGCCTTAATATATTTGACCTCTTTGATGTGTGGCAACTTTTCAGGTGACGGCAATGAATAATCAACGATAAGAATTTTGTTGTTTGGATTATATTCGAGATGAAATTCCCTTGGGAAATTGTCAGGGTATTCTGATTCCGACAAAACAAGTTCACAGTAATCGGCAACCGCATCTGGCTGCAATAGTTCGTAATCAGCTCTGCGTTTATCAATGGCAATATTTTTCTGTTCTTGTTCCTCTTGATATTTAAGCGAACCCGCATTCCATTTTTCTATCGCAGCAACGCCTTCGGAATATCGCTTCTGATTTTCAGACTTAATTTGTTCGACGGTTTCTAACCAAGCGGCATGGTCTTGAAGATAAAGGTTATTTGCAGCTTGAGTTTTTTGTTCCACGCGCGATTTGGAAAGTCTGTCGAACAAATTCAACGCTGGCCGATACTTGGCGTCTTCGGCTTGTGGTTCTCGCGGAAATTCAAGATAAGTAATTTCGTTTGGTTTGGGCTTTGAATACGAGTCCTTATGTTTCAGCGTCTCCCAATTAACCGCGTGCTTGGAAGTCAGCGCGGCTCGCAGAGTATTCGCGATGCTCTTTAATATTGCTTGCGCTTCGTCAGTGCGTTCCGTTGCTTCATCTTGACGTCGTTGAAGCAATTGAATCCGTTTTTCTTTTTCATTTAAGCGCGCTTCTTTTGAGCGAATGCCTTCTTCCTTTTCTCGTTCTTTTGCTATTTTACGTTCATATTCTGCTTCCCATGTTTGCAGCAGTGCTGTTGCTTTCGCTTTTGCGAGAGAATTGTCTGTTCCCGAAATTACACGATATTTTCCCAAACCGTCATGCTTTACCGTGTATGTATAGCGGAAGTATCCCATATTTAATTTTTCTGAATGAATACCAATTTAGGAATTGCTTGCAAACCGAATTCAAAATCTGTGTTCAATCTGTGTTTCATCCGTGGCTAAAAATTAAATCGTCCTCGAATATTTCCGCTCACTCACTGGTGCAAGCGTGTTGTCAAAGCACATCGCAATGTTGCGGATGAACAAACGACCGGTGTCAGTGACTTCGATGCCTGTGGGCGAGCATTTCACAAGACCATCGGCTTCAAATGGCGCGAGTGCGGCGAGTTCATTGGCGAAGTGTTCTTGGAAGTTAATTCCTAGCCTCTGTGACATCGCGGCATAATCGAGCGAGAGATCGCACATCACGCGCATGATGGTTTCGCGCCGGATTTTGTCCTCGTTGGTCACAAAACAACCTCGCATGAGCGGGATTTTGCCGGCATCGAGCGCAGCGTAATAATCCGGCAATTCTTTTTCATTCTGCCAGTAAACGTCGGGAATTTGCGAAATGGCGGACATGCCAAACGCATAGATGTCCGCGCCGGCCCGCGTGCTGTAACCCTGAAAATTCCGCTGAAGCTGTTTTTTCTTTTGCGCTACAGCCAGTTCATCGTCTGGCCGCGCAAAATGGTCCATGCCGATGTAAACGTAACGGTTGTTTTCCGTCAGACGCTCGATGGCATTTTTAAGCAGCTCCAATTTCACTTCCGGCGTTGGCAGGACTTGTTGTTCCAGAATCTTTTGTGCGGGTTTGATCCACGGCACATGCGCATAGCTGAAAACGGCGAGCCGGTCGGGTTGCATCCCGAGCACGATGTCGAGCGTGCGGTTGAATGAATCCACGGTTTGATGCGGCAACCCGTAGATAAGGTCGAAACTGATGGAACCAAAGCCGAGTTCACGTGCCCAATCCAACACCTGCTGGATCATGTCGCGCGGCTGAATCCGGTGAACGGCCTTTTGCACTTTCGGCTCAAAATCCTGCACGCCGAGCGATGCGCGGTTGAAACCGATTTCCCGCAAGGCAACAATGTGGTCGCGTGTCAACCGGCGCGGATCAACTTCCACACCGGCTTCGATATCGTCTGAAAACGTGAAGTGTTTGTGGATGATGCCGCCAAGCCGCCGGATTTGGTCGGGCGACAAAAACGTCGGCGAACCACCGCCCCAGTGAAGTTGGACGACTTTGCGTTGCGGATTAAGCAGCCTGGCCATCTGCACAGCTTCCCGTTCGAGATAGTTGATATAGATGTCGCCCTGTTTATGGTTGGACGTGGTGATGCTGGCGCAGCCGCAAAACCAGCAGAGCGTTTCGCAAAACGGAATGTGGAAATAGAGCGAGAGATCGCATTCGGTTTGGTTGTTTTCGGAAATTTTTTCAGCCAGTTTCGACCAGGCAACCGTATCAGTGAACTTTGTGGCGGGCGGATAGGACGTGTAACGCGGCCCCGGCACGTCGTATTTCTTCACCAAATCGAGATTGACCTTCAGCACGCTCATTTGAAATTTCGCACCGTCTCGACCAATGTGGCAATGTTTTCCAATTTGGCGCCCGGCGGTACGCCATGGCCGAGGTTGAAAATATAGCCCATGCGACCATGCATGTCTTCAAGCAGCCGTGACGTTTCAGCGGCGACCACCTCCGGTGTAGAATCACTCAAAAGCGCTGGTGCGAGGTTTCCTTGAAGCCCAATGTTACCGGGCAGCAGTTTGCGCGCTTGCGCCAGCGAAGACTGCCAGTCAATGCCCAGCACGTTTGCGCCGGTGGCCAGAAGGTCGTTCCAGTTGCCATGTGTGCCGGGCGAGAAAACGATAATCGGAGGTTTGGAGCTCGAGGCTTGGGGTTCGAGGCGGGAAACGATTTCCTTCATCCAGCGGCCACTGGCTTCTTGGAATTCCGCAGGTGCAAGTTGGCCGCCATGGCTGTCGAAAATCTGAAGTGCATCCACATTGGCGGTGATTTGCATCTGGAGATAAGTGGCAATGGCGGCGGTAAGTTTTTCGGCGAGTGTAAAATAAGTCTTTCGGTCCTCCCGAAAAAGAGTGAGTGCGCGGGTGTAACGCTCGGCACGGCCCCCTTCCATCATAAATGTGGCGAGTGTCCACGGTGAACCGGCAAAACCGATGAGCGCCGTGCCATCGCCAAGCGCATTTTTAACAAGTTTCAATGCACGCGGGACATATTGCAGACGTTCGCCCAGGGCGTTCACGTCGAGTTTCGCAATGTCTGCCGCCGAGCGTATGGCGAAGTCCATTTGAATCCCGTTTTTTTCATCAAAGTGATATTTTTGTCCCAAACCTTCGGCAACAACGAGGATATCGCTGAACAAAATCGCCGCATCAAAATCGAATCGGTGGATTGGCTGGAGCGTCACTTCGGAGGCGAGTTCGGGCGTTTGGACCATTTCAAGGAAGGAATGTTTTTCCTTGAGCTTGCGGTATTCCGGCAATGTACGCCCCGCCTGTCGCATGAGCCAGACCGGTGGGCGGTCAACAGCTTTGCAGCGGCACGCGTCGAGGAACCGCTGACGGTTCGTCAATGCGCCCGCAGCGGATTTTGTTTGGCTGGCGGAAGCGGTAGCCATGTTTCTGGTTGCATTGCTGTAGCACATTACGGGTGTTTTGAACAGGGCGATGCCTGTAATTTTACATGCAACTTTGTCCTGGCGGTGGTTTTTAATCAGAAGAGAACAATGAAAAACAAGCCGCTCCAAAATTCATTGCGCGAACTGCTTTGGCGGCGACAACTCACTGACGCCGAACGGGCCGGATTGCAAGCGCAACCTGAAATACAGGTGGATTTGGAGATTGAATCACGCTTGAGCGAGGTGTTGGCGCGTTTGCCGGATGCGCCGGTGTCGTCCAATTTCACCACACGCGTGCTTCAGGCCGTTGAGCGCGAAAGCATGCGCCCGCGCACAACCGATTGGAGTTGGTCTTGGACCTGGCATGTGCTCGTGCCGCGGATGGCTGTTGCCGTCGTTGTGATCGCCTTTGCCGGTGTGGGAATTTATCATAACGAACTCAATACCCGCCGCGCTGCGCTCGCCAAAAAAGTTGTGCTTATGGCTGCCGTTCAATCGATGCCAAGCGTTGATGCATTAAAGAATTTTAACGCCATCCAGCGCATGAGCCAGCCGCATGCGGATGACGAATTGCTGGTGCTTCTGCGATGAACCTTTTACGGCAGGGGCGTTGGGCATGGGTATTGTGTGCAGCGGGACAGTTGACGGTTTCCCCGTTATTTGCCGGAATCGTTGCAGATGCTGTGTCGCCTCCGGGATCACCTTCGGCACCGGTAAGCACCCTCTTGTCATTGCCACACAGAAGCTCGCCGGTTGATTTTTTCCGCCAGTTACTGGCCATGAGGCCGGACGAACGGGAAGTTTTTCTGACCAATCGTCCGCCGGAAATTCGCAAGCGCATTCTCGTTAAAGTCAATGAATATGAAGCGCTCGATCCAAACACGCGCGAACTGCGGCTGCGCGCGACGGAACTGCGCTGGTATTTGATGCCGCTGCTTCGTGAGCCGCCGGCCGACCGTGCCGCGCAACTCGCGCAAGTGCCGGAGGACATTCGGGAATTGGTTGAAGCCCGTCTTAACGAGTGGACCATTTTGCCGCCGCCATTGCAGCAGGAATTTTTGGAGAATGAGCGCACACTACGCTACTTTGCCAGCGTGGACGTGAGCGGCAGCCCGCCTGAAAATGCCGGGCGCAGGCCGGGTGACGGCGCGCAGGCGCGCTGGAATGCGCTTTCAGAAACCCAGCGCGGTCAAATCAGGGCGGAATTCAACCAATTCTTTGAACTCACTCCCCATGAAAAACAGAAAGTGCTCGGCACACTGTCCAACATTGAACGACAGCAAATGGAAAAGACGTTGCAGGCTTTTGATAAATTGCCTCCCGAACAGCGGGAGGAATGTGTCCGGGCCTTTGCGAAATTTGCCGGGATGA